>Ga0065709_1029886_pt1 | contig 11185 bp, 9 predicted proteins | sample Hoacrofraction14_2_FD_59096 | JGI IMG/M metagenome (GOLD analysis project Ga0065709, IMG submission 59096) | Hoatzin crop microbial communities from Cojedes, Venezuela, sample from fiber fraction 14 v1 | ecosystem: Host-associated > Birds > Digestive system > Esophagus > Crop | place: Venezuela... | reverse complement strand
AAATCTGCGAAAATCCTGCTAATCTGTGGTAAATAACCACAGAGCGGCACTGATTGACACGGAAGAAAAAATGTTTTCTGTGAAAATCCTGCTAATCTGCGGCTAAAGACGGCCGACCGGCGGTACAAAAACCTAAATAAAAAAGTATGTCAGAACTTCCTGCTCTCATTACCGACTTGGCGCTCATCCTCGTTGTCGCCGGCGTTGTAACGCTGGTATTCAAGAAGTTGAAGCAGCCGCTGGTGCTTGGCTACATCGTGGCCGGCTTTCTCGTGTCGCCCCACATGCCCTACACGGCCTCGGTGGCCGACCGCGCCGACGTGCAGATATGGGCAGACATCGGCGTGATGTTCCTGCTGTTCTCGCTGGGTCTCGACTTTTCGTTCAAGAAAATTCTGAAGATGGGCACGTCGCCGGTCATCGCGGCGAGCGTCATCATCTTCTCCATGATGGTGCTAGGCATCACCGTCGGCAGCGCGTTCGGCTGGTCGCGCATGGACTGCATCTTCCTTGGCGGAATGGTAGCCATGTCGTCCACCACTATTATATATAAGGCCTTCGCGGACATGGGGCTGATGCAGCAAAAGTTCACGCAGATGGTGATGAGCGTGCTGATTTTGGAGGACATCCTGGCCATCGTGATGATGGTGATGCTCTCGGCCATTGCCGGCGGTGGGTCGCCAGACGGCGGCGAACTGCTTGGGTCGGTGCTGCGCATCGGTTTCTTCCTGGTGCTGTGGTTTGTGGTGGGCATCTTCCTCGTGCCGCTGTTCTTCCGCTCCACACGCAAACTGATGACCAACGAGACGATGGTCATCGTGGCCCTCGGTCTCTGCTGCCTGATGGCCGTGCTCTCTACGATGTGCGGCTTCTCGAGTGCTTTCGGCGCATTCGTCATGGGCAGCATTATCGCGGAAACCATTGAGGCAGAACGCATAGAGAAGTTGGTGGAGCCGGTGAAAAACCTGTTCGGAGCCGTATTCTTCGTGTCGGTCGGCATGCTGGTTGACCCACAGATTTTGGTGAACTACGCCGTGCCTATCCTGCTGCTGGTGCTGACCATTCTCGTGGGTCAGGCCGTGTTCGGTTCGCTGGGCTATCTGCTGAGCGGACAGACGCTAAAGACGGCCATGCGCTGCGGTTTCTCGATGGCGCAGATTGGAGAATTTGCATTTATCATAGCGTCGCTCGGACTGTCGCTAGGCGTTATCAGCGACTTCCTCTATCCGGTGGTCGTGGCCGTCTCGGTGATAACCACCTTCCTCACGCCCTATATGATACGCGCCGCCGTGCCTTGCTACAACCTGCTGGAACACAGGCTGTCGCGCAAGTGGATACGCCGACTCAACCACCTCTCGATGAGCCACGAGACATCGCAAGGCGAGGAGTCGCTCTGGAAGCGTCTGCTGCTCCAGATGGGGCGCAACACGCTCATCTACTCCATCCTCTCGGTTGCCATCATTTGGCTGATGGTGACATTCGTGGCACCCTTTGCCGACAAGATGCTCCCAGAGATGCACGTGCCTTATATCGACTGCCCCCTGTCGGCACTGCTGACGGCCCTGCTGACAATCGTCTGCATAGGCCCCTTCCTTCGCGCCCTGGTGATGAAGAAAAACCGCAGCACCGAGGTCAAGACGCTCTGGAACCAGAACCGCCTGAACCGCCCGCTGCTCGTGCTGACGGTGGTGCTGAGGGTAATCATCGCGTGCGCCTTCGTGTTCTATGTGCTACGGGCGACGATACTCAGCGGCCACGTCTCGCTGCTGGTGGCACTGGCCATGGCCGCCGTCATTTTCATGGTGTTCTCGCGCTCGCTGAAGCGCAGGAGCATCAAGTTGGAGCGCATGTTCGTGCAAAACCTGCGGTCGCGCGAAATAGAGGCCCAGGTACACGGCAAGAAGCGTCCGCTCTACGAGGGTCGTCTGCTCGACCGCAACATACACTTCTCCATCTTCGAGATACCGGCCGACTCGCAGTGGGCAGGCAAGACGCTGAAAGAGCTTAACTTAGGCCACAACTACGGTGTCCACGTCTCGAGCATACTGCGCGGCCAGCGTCGCATCAACATTCCGAGTGGCGACGACATCATACTTCCCCTCGACAAGATAGAGGCCATAGGCAACGACGACCAGCTGACGACGCTCGACAAGGCCATTCGCGAGCAGGTGTTCCCCGAAGACCCCGACATAGAGCAGCGCGAGATGAAGCTCCACCAGATAGTGATTACCGGCGACAGTCCATTCCTAGGCAAGACGCTGAGCGAGAGCGGACTACGCACCAACTACGGTCTGATGGTGGTCGGTCTGGACGAGGGCGGCAACAACCTGACGAACATAGCCCCAGACCGCCGTTTCGAGAAGGGCGACATCGTTTGGGTAGTAGGCGAGGAACGCTCGCTAGAAAAAGTGAAATAGAGTTTTTAATAAAAGCGGCCAAACACTGCACAAATCGGCAAGAATGTGCACGTTTGAGCCGTTTTTGTGCAGTTTTTTCATAGTTTCCTTTGCCGTGAAACGAAAATTGACTACCTTTGCAGCCTAAAAAATTACAAACAGAAATCAATATGAGTTTGAACATTGTTGTGCTTGCCAAGCAAGTACCCGACACAAGAAACGTGGGCAAAGACGCCATGACGGCCGAAGGAACGGTCAACCGAGCCGCACTGCCCGCCATCTTCAATCCCGAAGACCTCAACGCCCTGGAGCAGGCTCTGCGACTGAAAGAGCAATTCCCCGGCACCACCGTGGGCATACTGACCATGGGACCGCCGCGCGCCGGAGAGATTATCCGCCAAGGCCTCTACCGCGGTGCCGACACGGGCTGGCTGCTCACCGACCGCCTCTGCGCCGGAGCCGACACGCTGGCCACATCGTACACGCTGGCACAGGCAATCAAGAAAATCGGCAACGTGGACCTCGTCATCGGAGGACGGCAAGCCATCGACGGCGACACGGCTCAGGTAGGGCCGCAGGTAGCGCAGAAACTGGGACTCAACCAGATAACCTACGCCGAGGAGATACTGAAGGTGGAAGACGGCAAGATCACCGTGCGCCGCCACATCGACGGAGGCGTGGAGACCGTGGAGGCACCGCTGCCCTGCGTCATCACCGTCAACGGAAGTGCCGCGCCATGCCGCCCGCAAAACGCCAAACTGACAATGAAATACAAGTGGGCATCGTGTCCGATGGAACGTCCGGCCGACGACCCACATCAGGCACTCTACGACGAGCGTCCCTACCTGACGCTCACGCAATGGGGTGTTGCCGACATCGACGGCGACCCTCAGCAGTGCGGACTCTCCGGCTCGCCCACCAAGGTGAAGGCCGTCAAGAACATCGTGTTCCAAGCAAAAGAGTCGAAAACGCTCACATCGAGCGATGCCGACGTAGAGGGCATGATAAAGGAACTGCTCAGCGAAAAGATTATTGGATAAAGGACTTTAAACGTTAAACATTAAACTTTAAACCGGAAACGTTAAACGCTTTCGAAATTCCAAAGAAATCTAAAGTTTAAAGTTTAAAGATTAAAGTTTAAAGTCTAAGATTAAAGTTTAAAGTAAATGAACAACGTATTTGTATATTGCGAAATAGAAGGCACGCAGGTGGCAGAAGTGTCGCAAGAACTGCTCACCAAAGGCCGCAAACTGGCCAACCGCCTCGGTGTGGAACTGCACGCCGTCGTGGCCAGCACAGGCATCAAAGGGAAAGTGGAGGAGCAAATACTGCCCTACGGCGTTGACAAACTCTTCGCATTCGACGGCGAAGGACTCTTCCCCTACACCTCGGCACCACACACCGACATACTCGTCAACCTCTTCAAAGAGGAAAAGCCGCAGATATGCCTCATGGGCGCAACCGTCATCGGACGCGACCTCGGGCCACGCGTCTCGTCGTCGCTCACCAGCGGACTGACGGCCGACTGCACCGAACTGGAAATAGGCGACTTCGAAGACAAAAAGTCGGGCAAGACCTACAAAGACCTGCTCTACCAAATCCGTCCGGCATTCGGCGGAAACATCGTGGCCACCATCGTCAACCCCGACCATCGCCCGCAGATGGCGACAGTGCGCTCGGGAGTGATGCAAAAAGCCGTTTACGACGGCAAGGCACGCGGCGAAGTGGTCTATCCCGACGTGGCAAAATACGTGCCAACCGTTGACTATGTGGTCAAAGTGCTCGACCGCCATGTAGAAGCAGCCAAACACAATCTGAAAGGCGCACCGATAGTAGTAGCCGGAGGCTACGGCATGGGGTCGAAAGAAGGCTTCGACATGCTCTTCCAGCTCGCCAAGGAACTCCACGGCGAAGTGGGAGCCAGCCGCGCCGCAGTGGATGCCGGCTTCTGCGACCACGACCGACAGATAGGCCAAACGGGCGTTACCGTGCATCCGAAAGTGTACATAGCCTGCGGCATCAGCGGACAGATACAGCACATCGCCGGAATGCAAGACTCCGGCATCATCATCTCCGTGAACAGCGACCCCGACGCACCCATCAACCGCATAGCCGACTACGTCATCGTAGGCACCGTGGAAGAGGTAGTCCCCAAGCTCATCAAGTATTACAAACAAAACAGCAAGTAACTTTAAACGTTAAACTTTAAACTGGAAACATTACACTTTAAACTGGAAACGTTAAACGTTTTCGAAAGCCTAAAGATTAAAATCTAAAGTTTAAAGTTTAAAGTTTAAATATTAAAGTAAAGAAGACATGAACAAGTACATAGAGTTTTACCTCAGCCATCCGGAGATGAAAAGGGTGGTGGAACTCAAAGAGCGCAACTTTGAGGACAAAGACAAATTCGACGACGCACCAGTCGATTTCGAAGACGCCATAGAAAACTACAGGCGCGTGCTGGAAATAACCACCGACGTCTGCGACAACATCATCGAACCAAACTCCGAAAGCGTCGATCTGGAAGGGCCGCACCTGGAGAACGGACGAATGATCTACGCATCCAAGACATTCGAAAACCTCGAAGCCACAAGAAAAGCAGGGCTTCACGGAGTATCCATGCCACGACGCTACGGCGGACTCAACCTCCCCAACAGCGTATTCTCCATGCTCTCGGAAGTCATTTCCGCAGCCGACGCGGGTTTCCAAAACATCTGGAGTCTGCAGTCGTGCATCGACACACTCTACGAGTTCGGAAGCGAAGAGCAAAGGCAGAAATACATCCCACGCGTCTGCGCCGGAGAGTCAATGTCGATGGACCTCACCGAACCCGACGCCGGAAGCGACCTGCAGCGCGTCATGCTAAAAGCCACCTACGACGAGAAAGAGCAGTGCTGGCGACTCAACGGCGTGAAGCGGTTCATCACCAACGGCGACTCCGATATACACCTCGTGCTGGCACGCTCCGAAGAAGGCACAAAAGACGGACGCGGACTCTCCATGTTCATCTACGACAAACGAAACGGCGGAGTAGATGTGCGCCACATCGAACACAAACTCGGCATACACGGCTCGCCCACCTGCGAACTCACCTACAAAAACGCAAAAGCAGAACTCTGCGGCAGCACCCGACTCGGACTCATCAAATACGTCATGGCACTGATGAACGGGGCGCGCCTCGGCATAGCAGCGCAAAGCGTAGGAGTAGAGCAAGAAGCATACAACGAAGCACTGAAATACGCACGCGACCGGCAGCAGTTCGGGCAGAAAATCATCAACTTCCCGGCCGTCTATGACATGCTCTCGCGCATGAAGGCAAAACTCGATGCCGGACGCTCGCTGCTCTATCAGACAGCACGCTATGTGGACATCTACAAAGCACTGGAAGACATCGAACGCGACCGCAAACTCACGCCCGAGGAGCGACAGGAAATGAAGAAATACCAGCGACTGGCCGACGCATTCACCCCACTCGCAAAAGGCATGAACTCAGAATACGCCAACCAAAACGCATACGACGCCATCTCCGTGCACGGCGGCTCAGGCTTCATCATGGAGTACAAGAGCCAGCGACTCTACCGCGACGCACGCATCTTCTCTATCTACGAAGGCACCACCCAGCTGCAAGTAGTGGCAGCCATACGCTACATCACCAACGGCACCTACCTCAACATCATCAAGGAGATGGCCCAACGCACCGTCAGCGACACACTCGCCGACGAGAAGGCACGCGTAGAAAAGATGATACAGCTCTACGAGCAAAGCATCGCCAAAGTAAAAGAGGCAGAAGACCAAGAGACCCACGACTTCCTGGCACGCCGGCTCTACGACATGACGGGCGACATCGTGATGTCGCTGCTCATCATGGAAGATGCCACGGCCGATGCCGAGCTATTCCAGAAGAGTGCCAAGGTCTATGTGCGCCACGCAGAGGAAGAGTGCAACGGTCACGCCCTCTACATCAGCAACTTCCGCAAGGAAGACCTAGACAACTTCCGCGCAAATTAAGAATCTATTCATACACAAATTTTATATCAAAGTTTTGGGGGCATCTCGATGAGAATCGGGATGCCTCTTTCTCTGTTATAGGGTCTGCGCACGTCGGTGAGGTGGCGGTGGCGGCATCGCTCGTGGGGACTTTTCGGAAATCAAATTGATTTACCGTGCAATTCAAATTGATTTACCGCGCAAATCAAATTGATTTACCGAGTCGGCACCACGGTCGTTTCATTCACTGCCGATTGGGGACGGCAAAAAGAAATGCCGCCCTGCGAGTTGTTCTCCTCGGGACGGCATGAACGGAGTCTGATTTCTTTCCGCTAAAATCCTGCTAATCTGCGGTTTCCTCTGCTTCGGAGGCGGCACGGTCATCTACGTTGTCGCCTTCGGTGGGCTTTAGAGCCTCGTCGAAATCGGTTATTCCGGCGTCGATGAGTATGTTGTACCACTGGAGTAGCTTTTTGATGTCGCTGGCGTGCACGCGGTCGCGGTCGAACTGCGGCAGCACCTTTGCGAAGTATTCCTGCAGGTCGGCCGTCTTTGCCTTCTTGTAGTCGAGACTGCAGCGTTCGCCCTTTTCGAGGGTTTTCAGGTTGTTGAGCACGTCGCGCAGTGGCACGTCGTCGGCCTCGGTGTACATGGCGATGTCGGCCAGCGAGGTCACTCTGTCGGTGGCGAATGCGGGCTGGCGGCGGTGGGTTTCGTCGAGTGCCTCGACGATGAGGCTGCCCTTCCCTCTGGATACTAGTTTGTAGAGGCCTGGGCGGCCAGAGATTGATAGGATGGTCTGTAACATTTTTTCTTTTTTTAATCTTATGGTTTTATTTGCGGTTTAGAGTAGCAGACGGCGTATTTGGCTGTCCACGTCGTCCTCTCCGCTGTTTCTTATCACGATGTCGGCGCGGCTTTCTACTTGCTGCTGGGGCATTTGGCAGGCAATCCACTGGAGGGCCTTTTCGCGCGTGATGCCGTCGCGCTGGATGATTCGCCGTATGCGCACTTCTTCGGGGGCTACCACTGCTACGACTCTGCCGACGCGCTCTTGCAGGCCGCACTGGTAGAGGAGCGCGCTCTCGACCCACCGCTTGCCCGACTGCTCGAAGTCGGCGACGACGGCCGGGTGTACGATGTCGTTGATGGCTTGCCTGTGGTCGGGGGCGGCTAGCAGGAAGCGGCTGACGGCGGCTTTGTCGAGCGTTCCGTCGGGTCGGTAGGTGTCGGGGCCGATGAGTTGGGTGAGCCTGCGCCGTATCTCCTCGGAGGTGCGTATGAGCCGCTTTGCCTCTCGGTCGCAGTCGTACACCTCAACGCCGAGCAGCTGCTCTATGCGTCTGCTGACGTAGCTTTTTCCGCTTCCTATGCCTCCCGTTATTCCGGTTTTCATGTCTTCTTTTGAGTTTTTCAAGTTCCTTTTGAGTTCATCAAGTTCTTCAAGTTTATCAAGTTTATCAAGTTCTTTTGAGTTTTTCAAGTTCTTCGGCAAGCGAAGCGGCTAAGCCGTTACTTTCAATCTTTTAACTTGATAGCTTGACAAACTTTATAACTTGACAAACTTGATAAACTTGAAGAACTTGACAAACTTAAAACGCATCTTCTATGAGATAGTCCACGAACTCTTGCTCTAGTTTTACTCTTGTCAGCCCTTGGGGCATCGATTTGAGGGTCAGGTGGCACTTGTCGGACTGCTTGTCGGCTATGTCTTTGTAGTCAACAATGACGATGAAGTCTTCCGGTTTGAGCGTCCTTACTAGGCTTACTCCCCCTACGAACTTCACGGCAACCTTTCCCGGGAACGTCCGCAGCACTTTCCCTTCGGGCATATTGACCCCGATGACGGGCACGTTCTCCATGCGCTCTTCGGTGAGTACGTCGGTATAGAATGTGACGCTGACGTTTGCCGGCACGCACTTCACTCCTTGCAGTTTCTCCAGAGGGGTGTTGATGCGGAGTGTGTCGCGGAAGTCGGTTTGGTTGATGGGCATGGTGCGGATGTGGGTGAGGCTGTCCAATTTGTCTTTGGGCGCGTAAACGGTTACGCTGTCGGGCTCTATCTGCGTTCTGGCAAGGAAGTACATGGACTCCGGTATGGCCATTCCTACCCATTTGACGGGCAGTTTCCGGCTCATGCCGTAGTTATAGTAGAAGGTGTAGTGGTCGGGTTTGATGGCCGTGATAGCCGTTGACGAGGGGAAGTTCTGGGCGAGCAGTTTTTTGAGGTCTGATGCCGAGACGGTGCCTTTCCCGTCGTTTTTTGCGTATGTCTCGAAGCGCAGGTTCACGGTTTTGGTCTGTCCGTAGTAGAACGCCGCCACGATGAGCCCTCTGTCGCGTATGGTCACTCTGATAGTGTCCACCTCGTCGGAAGTGAGTACCACGTTTTTGGGTATTCCGACGATGCGGACAGGCACTCTGACCTCCTGCTCTGTCTGCTCGTTAAGCGTGAGCATGAGCCAAAAGATGGCCGAGAGGAGCAGAAAGAAGAGGAAGATGAGCATCTCCTTGCTGAAATATTTGGCCAGGAACTGCCTCATCTTCTGAAATGCCTCGCTGACAATCATTGCTTGCTATTTAGGCTGTCCGGCCTGCACGTTTTTGAATACGGAGCCTTTGTCCACCTTGATGACGATGCCTCGTGCTATCTCGAGTTCGATGGTGGAGCTGGCCAGATCGACTTTCTTCACCGTTCCGTAGATGCCTCCGCTGGTTACCACTTCGGTGCCCTCGGTGAGGGAGTTTTGGAAGTTTTGCACTTCCTTTTGCCGCTTTTGTTGCGGTCGGATCATGAAGAAGTACATGATTGCGAAGATGGCAATCATCATGATGAGGAAGCTGGTCATGCTTCCGCCTTGTGCAGCCTGTGCGGCCAAGATTAGGTTGTTCATATTGATTTGGGTGTTTTATTGTTTTTTTCTAGGACTTTATAGGATTTTATAGGATGGAATAGGACTTTATAGGTCGCTATAGAATTTCATGGGATAGGGCGAAAAACAAAGCATTTCTCACTCCTCTCTCCCCTCTCCCCACTCCTCATTAGAACTCACTCCTCACTACTCTCTTTGTCGTCTATGCGCTTCATCAGGCGGCCGCTGGAGATTAGGTGGCGTGCTATGGCATCCAACATTCCGTTGATATAGCCGGCACTGCGCGGCGTGCTGTAGTATTTGGCCAGTTCCACGAACTCGTTGATGGTCACGCTGATGGGGATGTTCGGGAATGTCATCATCTCGGCAATGGCTATCTGCATCAGCACCACGTCCATATAGGCCATGCGCGAGAAGTCCCAGTTGCGTGCGGCCTCGGTCATGTATCGCTGATACTCCTCGGCGTTCAGGATAGAGGCGCGGAACAGCTTCCGGGCGAAGTCGCGCTCCTCCTCGGAGTCGTATTCGGGCAGCAGTTCCTGCTTCTTTCCCGACTTCTCGTCGAAACGCTTGATGGTCTTTAGCACGAAGGTGTCCACTATCTCCTTGTCGTCGTTCCAGTAGATGTTTTTCTCCTCCAGCACCTGGTCTAGTTCGTCGTTGTCCTGTATGTGCTTGCGGTACACCTTCCTCCAGAACTCGCGGTCGGTGGCGTAGTCGTCGGTCTCGTCGGCCATGTAGTCGGCGTAGGTCTCCGACTCGGCTATCTGCTGATAGAGCCGCGCCACAAAGTCGTGCTCGTCGTCCCAGTTGTAGGTCTGGTCTTCCATAAACGCCTCGAGCATCTTGTTCTCCTCCAGTTGCAGCGCGAATCTGTTTTGCACGAATTTCCTCGAAGGCGGCTCTTTCCCCTCTCTCTTGGCCCTGTTCTCCTCGATGTCGAGCCTGCGTCTGGCCTCTCTGACGAGTGCCACCATCAGCGCGAGCATGTAGTTGTAGAGGTCGTATGCCTTCGAAAGGCTGACAAACAGTTCCTTCTCGGCCGCATCGATGTTTTTGCTACCGTTTTGATAGTATGCGTAGGTTAACTGAACTATCTTTATCCTTATTATCTCTCTGTTGACCATAATCTCTCCAGACTAAAATCTTTTTCGGTGTGATAAGTGTTGCAAAGGTAGGCAAAAATCTAAAATCGTGCAAGAAAATGGGAGAAATATTGAGTTTTTTTATCATTCCCTTTGCTGGTTCGGGAAAAAAGAGTACCTTTGCAGCGCTTTTTCGGGCACACGCCCAAGTGTGATGGCGAATTAAGCAAGAGAGAACAACTTAATTTAGAGTAACACAATTCATTCGAAAGAAAAATGAAAGAGATTGAAGTAATCGGAAAGAAAAGAAGCGAGACCGGCAAGAAAGCCACCCGCGAGTTGAGAAAAGAAGAGATGGTTCCCTGCAACCTCTACGGAGAGGCACGCGGCGAGAACGGCCTGCCCGTGGCACTCTCGTTCGCATCGGCAGAGAAGGAACTGCGCAAGGTGGTGTTCACGCCCCACATCTACGTCATCAAACTGATGATCGACGGCGAGGCTCACACGGCAGTGCTCAAGGAGCTGCAGTTCCACCCCGTAACCGACCGCCTGCTGCACGTTGACTTCTACGAAGTAAACGACCAGAAGCCTATCACCATCGGAATTCCCGTCAAGCTGAACGGACTGGCACAGGGTGTACGCGACGGTGGACGCATGAACCTGAGCATCCGCAAAATCAACGTTACCGCCCCCTATCAGGACATTCCCGAGCACCTCGACATCGACGTCACCTCGCTCGGACTGGGCAAGAGCATCAAGGTGGGCCAACTGAACTTCCCCGGACTCGAACTAGCCACCAGCCCCGAAGTCGTTGTCTGCACCGTAAAGGCAACCCGCAAGTCGG
>Ga0065709_1006311_pt1 | contig 11205 bp, 8 predicted proteins | sample Hoacrofraction14_2_FD_59096 | JGI IMG/M metagenome (GOLD analysis project Ga0065709, IMG submission 59096) | Hoatzin crop microbial communities from Cojedes, Venezuela, sample from fiber fraction 14 v1 | ecosystem: Host-associated > Birds > Digestive system > Esophagus > Crop | place: Venezuela... | reverse complement strand
CATCCCTGCCATAGCCCTGGGCCAGCCTGCATGTCATTATGCCACCGCCTTTTACCTTGGATTCCACCAGCACGGTCGCCTGGCTTAGACCTGCAATTATTCGGTTGCGCCTAAGGAATGTATGGGCCGCTGGCGAGGTGCCTGGCGGATAGTCCGTGACCAGCGCAGAGTGCGGATGATGTATGATTTTCCCCGCTGCAGTAATGTGAGCCTTGGGGTACACCTCATTTATAGGCCCAGGTAAAACGGCCACGGTTGGCAATCCGTAGGCTATTGCGGCCATGTGGGCCGTGATGTCCACTCCGAAGGCCAATCCGCTGACTATCAACGGTTTGGATGGCGCTTGAGAGATTGCGCCAATGAGCTTGGGACACCATTCCTTACCGTAAGGCGAAATGTCCCTCGTACCCACCACTGAGATTGCGGGCCTAGAATCGAACACCTGTTCGGGCGGCATTTCTGACCTTATATATATTCCTATAGGTGCATCCTCGCACTCCCGTAGGGCTTCGGGGTAGCCTTCCTCGGTGTACGACAGAAAGTAGCAGCCCTGCCCAGCGAGCATCTCCAACTCCTTTTGGGCCGATTCCAGAAGTCCGTCATTGATTAGGCCCTTGTGCTTGTTAAATGGGCCTAGCACCTCGTCGATTTCCTGGCTGCTAAGATTAAACACCGCCGAAGCCGACCCGAGGCTGCGCACAAATTCCAGCGACACCAGCGGCTCGTATCCAAAAATCCTGTTAAGCGCACACGCGCTGATTCTTTCCAAGCTAATCTTTTCCATACCCCAAATCTACTCCACAAATAGCGAAAAACCTGCGGAAGTAAAAAAACTTTGCGCAGGTTTTTACGTTTCAGGGGGTATCGAAAAAAATTATTTAATATTTTTCGCTGTTTTTTTATACTATCAGAAGTGCATCTCCGTAGGGACCGAAGCGGTAGTCCTGCTCCAGAGCAACCTTGTAGGCATCCATTACCTTGTTATATCCTCCGAATGCGGCCTGCATCATCAGCATGGTGGATTCGGGAAGATGGAAGTTGCTTACGAATGCGTCCGCAACGCTGAACTGGTAGGGAGGGAAGATGAACTTGTTGGTCCAGATGTCGTTCTCCTTTACCTCGTGGGTGGTAGTGACATAGGTCTCAAGCGCCCTGTTGACGGTTACGCCTACTGCCAGAATCTTGCCTCCAGCACGCTTGGTGGAGTTAATCTTGTCGGCAGCCTCTGCGCTGATAATCATGTGTTCGCCCTCCATGCGGTGCTTGGAGAGGTCTTCCACATCTACCGAACGGAAGTGGCCGATGCCCATGTGCACGGTGATGAACACCTTGTCTATGTCCTTGAGAATCATTCGGTTAAACAGCTCGCGGCTAAAGTGCAGGCCTGCTGCAGGAGCGGAGACTGCGCCTTCGTGTGCTGCGAAAATGGTCTGGAAGTTCTCGACATCGCTCTCGTCTGTGGTGGGCTTTACCCATTCGGGTACGGGAGTGTGACCAAGGTCGAAAAGGGCCTTCTTGAACTCCTCGTATGGTCCATCGTAGAGGAAACGCAGTGTCCTGCCGCGTGATGTGGTGTTGTCAATAACCTCGGCAACCATGCTCTCGTCTTCACCGAAGTAGAGCTTGTTCCCGATACGGATCTTGCGGGCAGGGTCTACAATTACATCCCAGAGCTTCTGCTCGCGGCTAAGTTCACGGAGCAGGAACACCATGATGTCGGCGCCTGTCTTCTCCTTTTTGCCGTACAGCCTTGCAGGGAACACCTTGGTATCGTTCAGAACGAACAGGTCGCCCTTGCCGAAGTAGTCGATGATGTCCTTGAATTGCCTGTGCTCGATTTCACCACTGTCCTTGTGCAGCACCATAAGCTTGCACTCGTCTCTCCATTTGGTGGGCTCCTTGGCTATTTTCTCCTGGGGAAGCTCAAAGTCGAATTGTGAAAGTTTCATACTCTTAAAAAGTGAGATACTTTTGTTATACGGCAAAACCCCTCAAAAAGTTTCACATACGGCAGACTTATTGCCTAAAATCATAGAACTCGCTTTCGGGGAACAAAAGTCCCGTCGCGCTCTTCTTGATTTTGAAGCTCACACTGTCGCCACCACTCTTCTTTTCCCCGGTTTCAGCATCAAATCTTGGCCTGCCCAGAAGAAGGTCGACGGTAATGAGGCTCTGCTCCAAGAGCACATCGAACTGCGACACCACAGGATTCTTGGTATGCTCTATCTTGATTATCTTGAACTGCTCGGTTAGGGTGTCTTCCTCAAACCTGCTTGCGCATTCAATCCAGAATGTTTCGTGGTGCTTGGCAAGAAGTCTGGAGTGAAGGGTCTGCAATTGCCATACGGCCACATCGTCAATTTTTCGGAAAGATGAATCTCCAAGTACTTCACTCTCAATTAGTTCCAGCCAGTCAGAATTGTAGTTGACATTTAATTGAAGGCCTTGGGCATTGGGGCTCTTGCAGTATACGGTATTCCTGTATGACTTGATACCTCCAGATTCATAGCCATATTTGTCCACGATTTCCATTCCGCTCTTGACTTTGCTTAGGCTCCAGTTGGGCACTTGACAGAAGAGGTTCTTGCGCACCGAAGGCCGGGCGCTTCTGAAACTTTTAAGCTCAATTCCGTGATAGTCGGGCTCTTTGGATGCATTCATGTCTATGCCAAGGAGAGTTTCAATCTTGCGTCCTACTGCCGTGTCTGCTGAACAAGGTGTTACAATCCAAGCACCTTCGTATTTGCGGAGTTTTCCCAATAGTTCAAGGGCGACGCTGGCAGATTTTCCACTTTGGTAGAAGATGAAGTCCTTGATGGGATTGACCAGTGCGGATTCGCAGCATTTGGGAATGTCTATCCTTGTCAGGTTGATTGCATAAAGACCTAAGTTGTTGTCGTACATTAAGATATGGATGTCATCGGGCTCTGTGTAATCTGAGAGACCATATATCCAGAGTCGAGGGTCGCCCTTCTTTGTTTCGGGGCGGTAGAATGATGTCCTTGTAGGGATTTCCTTTGTTTCGGTAAGGATTGTAGTGGAAAGCATTACCTTGTTTTCCGTTCCCTGTACCTGGTTGGAATAATCGTGCACGCCATGTTCCTTGAAGAAGACCCGCATGGGTGCTGTGGCGTCCAGAATGGACTTCTTAAGCCCGGTTGCTGTTATCTGGACTTGGGTGAAGTCAATGTTCTTGTTTACCAGAAATGAAATATTCCGCTCCTCGAAAGGAGTGTAGTTTCGCATGTGTATCATAGTAATAGTGTTACTTTATGACCTTGAGAATGGCATTGCCAATGGCGCGCGACATGAGTGGCGGCACGGCATTGCCCACCAAGGTGTACTGTGGTATTTCGGACTTCCTGTTGTCTCCGCCTGTCTGTCTCTTGCCCTGGAAGACAAAGGAATCGTCAAAAGATTGGAGTCGGGCCATCTCCCTCACGGTTAATGGCCTGTTTTTAGAGTAGTGGATAAAGTCGTCCGGCATTGTAACTACCGTAGGACTTTGCTTAGTGGGCTTGAGTACGGTGTAGTTGCGCTTGTTGGACTCAAGGCCCAGTTTCTTAAGTTCTTCCTTGCACGAATCATCGTATTCTCCGTGCTTGGCGATTACGGCCAACCTGGCCTTGACCGTATCGTTCTGGGAACTGGTCTGGTGGTTGAACAATTCCTGCTTTACATAGGTCTCGGGATGCTGCAGTTCCTCATCGTTGCGGACATAGAATGGCTCTGTGTCAAAGGTAAAGCGATGACTGAGACGCCCCATTTTCGACCACTCCGCAAATTTGTGCTTTTCGCCCTGCGGCTGCTCTGCGCCGTCGACCAGACGCTCCTTGACCAGAGGTTCGTATTCCTTTATTGGCTTTGCCTTTTCATACGAGGTCCTGCTTTCCCCGTCGCCAATGAAATCAAGGTCGGAAATTGCCTCGTAGACCGTTACACGGTCGTTTTTATCTACTGTTGCAGGAATTTCCGAGATGAGTTTTTGGTCGTTTCTGCAACCTATGAATACTACGCGCTCCCTGTTCTGGGGTACACCATAGTCGGCCGAAAGCAGCACCATGGGTTTGGAAATTCTATAAAGGCGAACCTCATCAAGCAGGGTGTCAAAGTCCTTTTTCCTTTCTTCCGGCAGGCAGGCCTTTACTTCGTCAAGGACTTCGTTCAGGTCCATTGCGTAGAGTTTGAGAAGGTACTCGAATTCTTCAACCTTGTCCTGCTGGCCTTTTAGCGAAGATGCGCCACGAAGTGCGGTTCCGATTTTTTCGATAATGGAATCGTCCTCCATGCTGGAGATGAAGTCGTTTATGCCATCGACAAAGGAGTCGTTGTCAATGTTCGACGATGCCTTTTCCTGGATTATCGAGCCCATAATCTTCAACCTCTCGTTGTAATGCTTCAGGAGATTGATGCCGTGCCTGATGGTGTTGATGTCAATATCGGTCTTGCTTGTACGGTAATCGATGTTGCGGGTCAAGTCCTTGAAGAGTTCGTCGATTGCAGAGAAGAAGGCATCAACATACTTCTGGGACTGATTGTCGTCCTCGATTTCGAAATGGAGCTTGGCGTCAATGCAGCGCATGAACAGGCTGGACTTGCCAGCCATAGGCTCGTCGTGGACAAATTTATAAAGTTTGTCCTTTTTCTCGGAATCTATGATGGAAAGGATTCTGCTAACGATTCTTTCCTTGAACTTGCCCTTGTCCTTGGTCAGAAGTCCCTTGACATTCTCCATGACAAAATATTTGGGACGCAGGGCCTCGATGACCTTTAGATAATGCTCGAAAAGATTGTCGCGCTTGTCGTACTTGCGCCTGCGGCCGGAAAGGCTGAAGGATTGGCAGCTTGGACCTCCTGTCACCACATCTATCTCCTTGCCGCCGATGGCCTTTTTAAGGTCTGAGACGAAGGAGTCTGACATGATGTCCTCGGTAAGGAATTTGGTGTCCAGTCCCAGTTGATGGTTGTAGCGCACCTTATGGGTCAGTTCACAATTGGCATTGATGTCGCTTGCAAGCACAAAATCGTAGTATTTGTCCTTGGAGTATGCCTGCATGAAGCCTTCGCTGATGCCTCCTGCTCCTGCGAAGAGGTCAACGAAAGTAACAGGCTTTCTGCCTTTAAGAAATTCCTTTTTCTGAGCCATTTATTCTTTCCCCACTTTTAGTTATAGTCTACAAAATTAGCAAATATTTTGTTAATCTGCTAGAGATTACACTCTTGCCTCGCGGAAAACTTCCTGGATTGAGGGGAAAGTGTTCTTGAGGCAGGATGGGAGGCCGGATTTGGGGACCCATGCGGCCTTGGTGATGTCCTCTTCGCGCTGGGGTGTGAGGTCGACGGGGTCGGTGTAGAGCATGTCGTACCACCAGGTGTGCTTGAGATGCCAGATGCCATCGCGAAGATAGCAGTGGTCGGTGATGCAGATTAGGTCACGGAGTTCGAGTTTGTCCACTCCTGTTTCCTCCTGCACCTCGCGTAGGGCGGTAACTTTAATATCTTCACCTTCCTCCTGATGCCCTTTGGGCAGGTCCCAGAGGCCGTTTCTGCGGATTAGCAGGAAGTCACCGCGGCGGTTGCTGACAAGGCCACCTGCCGCATTTACCTCCTTGAACTCGGCGCAGAGACGGTGGTAAATCTTGTCCGTATTCTCCACTGGAATGTAGATTCGGGACAGGGTCTCGGACGACTCGAACATCAGCACAAGGGTGTGGATGTCGATTTTTTCGCCAATATGGAATTCTACGGCATTCGGATCGGCAAGTGCCTGGTCGTCAGGCTCGCAGATGATAATACATCTCTTTTCGAAGTAAATCTTGTGCATAATATTTGCTATCTTTGCAGATTACGAACGCAAAATTAATAAAAATATGAGTGCAACGCAATTCAAAAGCAAACACGGCATAGTTTCCCGCCCCCGCGAAGAGCTTTATATGTCCTTCGTGGATATGAGGAACTTTGTAAATATGCTGCCCGAGGACAAGAAGCAAGGCGTAACCGCCGACTATGACACCATTAGCGCCACGGTGCAGGGAATGACAATCGGGGTGAAGGTGACCCGCCGCGAACCCTATTCCTATATTGAGCTCCAGGACAATGGCGCTCCGCTGGAATTTACGGTGGAACTCCACTTCGACATCACCGAGGACCATGGCAAGACTGACTTCTACATCGTAGCCAGCGCCAACCTCAACTTCATGATGAAGATGATGATTGGCAACAAGGTGAACGAGGCTTTGGACAAGGTCGTCGACGGTCTCGTAGCCGTTTCCGAAGGCCGTATGCCCGAAGGGATGCCCGAAGACTTCAAGATGCCGGACAACTTCAGCTAATGGCAGCACCGTCCACGGCAATCAGGCTTAACCCCTTCAAGCCTTCGCAGGCCCCTGCAGGTGAGCAGGTGCCGTGGTCGAAGTATGGCCGTATCCTAAGCGAAAGGCCTAATTTCACCCTAGACCCGCTCTTTCACGCTGGCTGCTACTATGTACAGGACTCGTCCGCGATGTATGTCGGCTACATTTTCCGCAAACTGGTGGAAGGAAGTGGGCTAAAGGTGCTGGACCTTTGCGCAGCACCAGGAGGCAAGACGACCGACATCGCAGCATCGCTCCGCGAAACCTGTGGCGACGACTTTACCCTGGTCTCAAACGAGGTGATGAAGAAGCGCGCCGCAATACTTAAAGATAATATAGGTATATGGGGCGACCCAAATGTGCTGGTAAGCAGCGTTGACCCTGCGATCTTTGGCAATAAGTTGCCTGGCTACTTTGATGTAATCGTGGCCGATGTGCCGTGCAGTGGCGAGGGCATGTTCCGCAAGGATGAACGAGCTGAGCAGGAGTGGAGCCCCGCAGTCGTAAAACTCTGCGCCGAGCGCCAGCAAAGAATACTCGCAGATGTTTGGCCGGCCTTAAAGCAGGGCGGAATCCTGATTTATTCCACCTGCACATACGAGGATTCGGAGAACGATGACAACCTCGAATGGGCCGCGCAAACGCTTGGTGGTGAGATATTTACGCCAACCAACGAGTTCGAGTCCAGCGGCGTAAGACTGACCCGTCACGGCAATCTGCTAAAGGCAGGCGAAGTGCCAGGCGAAGGACAATGGGTCGGGGCACTGCGCAAGACTTCCGAAGCACCGAGATGTAGGACAAAGTTGGAGGATGCAATTAGTTTCCTCCCAGCAGAGCCAACTGATAAAGCATTGAGTATCAAGGCTTCCGACGAGCCGTCTGTAGAATTGGACCTTCAGCAGGCGCTTAAGTTTCTGCACAGGGACAGCCTTTATCTTCCCGATGCGCCAAAGGGACTTTTGGTGGTCAAATACCAAGGACATCCGCTTGGATATGTAAAGAATCTGGGGTCAAGGGCCAATAATCTTCACCCCAAGAACCGTAGAATATTAATGGATATATGAAAAGAATATTAATGATGGCATCGATGCTGCTTTGTATTGCGGCATCTGCCCAGACAGCCGAAGAATTCAAGGAAAAATACAACCGCCAGGTACGCAATACAGGTGCCGCAGGAGTGGGTGTTGAGACCATTCTGGACAAGTGGCTTGAGGCATATCCTGGCGACTGTGACGCTCTGGAAGGCCGTTTTGCCTATTACTGGGCAAAGAGCCGCAAGACCGAGGTCGTGGCCAAGGACAGCAAAAAATATCTGGGCACAAATCCCGTTTTGACGCTTAAGGATAGCCTTGGAAATCCCGTTTACTACTTCGAGGAGCCCTTCTTTGACGAGAGCCTTTTTGCAGAGTCGACCAAGAACATAGAAGAGGCCATAAAGCTGGCTCCTACAGCGCTGGAATACCGTTTCGACAAAATCAACGCTCTGATTGACTACGAAAAGGACAGCCCCGACATGGCCGCTACAGAACTGCTCAACCTAATTGACTACGACAGCAAGTCCCATCCAATGTGGTACCTAAGGGGCGAAAGTGTTGGCCCAGAGGACTTTGAGACCGCCATTCAGGAATACTGCTACACCTTCTACAACCTGAATACCCCCAACGGTTACAACTCCTTCAAGATTGTGTCCGAGAAAATGAGCTCCCTGCACCCTTCCAACCCCGATTGGCTGGCCAATATAGGTGCTTACTATCAGGTTGCAAAGAAGGACAACAAGAAGGCGACCAAGTATTACAAAAAAGCCCTAAAACTCGACCCTAACCACTTTGCGGCGAACAGGAATATGAAGATTATGGAAAAAAACAAGTAAATTTGCAATATGAAAAAGACTGTTTTATTTATGATTCCAATCATGATGCTGGCTGCGTGCCAGTCAAAGTCGGACCATGTGGCAGTACCTGCCATCGATTTGAGCAATCTTGACACAACCGTTGCTCCCGGTCAGGACTTCTATCAGTATTCAACAGGCGGATGGCAGAAGAGCCACCCCCTGGAGGCAGAGTATTCCCGCTTTGGCACCTTCGACCAGCTGCGCGAGAACAATGTAGAGCGTCTGAATGACCTCTTTGCGCAGATGTCGGAGATGAAGACCACTCCCGGTACAATCGAGCAGAAAATCGTCGACCTGTACAAGCAGGGCCTGGATTCTACCAAGCTCAACGCCGACGGAGCAGCACCTCTTAAGCCCACTCTTGAGAAGATTTACGGCGCAAAGACCAAGGCAGACTTGGTCAAGGTGATTGCCGATTTGCACAAGAGCGGCGAGGGCAGTTTCTTTGGCTCGTATGCCGAGGCTGACCTCAAGAACAGCGACATGCAGATTCTCTATCTGGGCCAGGGTGGCCTTGGAATCGGCAACCGCGACTACTACCTCAAGCCCGAGAATGCCGCAATCAAGGAGGGTTACCGCAAGTTCATCACCCGCATTATGACCCTCGTTGGTGCCGCCGACCCTAAGGATGTAGCCGACAACACCGTATTCGTAGAGGACTATCTGGCAGAGAACTCCTGGACCCGTGAGCAGGAGCGTGACTACATCGCCCAGTACAATCCCTATTCTACCGCAGAACTTTGCGCAGCCTTCCCCGGCTTCGACTTCAAGTCCTATTTCGCCGAGAGGGGAATCGCCGACCAGGAAAAGATTATCGTATGCGAGCCTTCCTTCTTCCAGGCTTTCAGCAAATACTTCTCCGAGGCTGACCTGCACATCCTTCAGGACTATGTTGCATCCCACCTCGTAAGTGGCGCATGCGGTGCCCTGAGCGATGACTTCTACTCCGCATCCTTCGACTTCTACAGCAAGCAGCTCTCCGGTGTTCAGGAGCAGAAACCCCGCTGGAAGAGGGCTATGGCAGTGCCTAACGGCGTGCTGAGCGAGGCTGTGGGCAAGATGTATGTCGAGAAATACTTCCCTGAGTCATCCAAGCAGCAGATGCTTGCCCTCGTAAAGAACCTCCAGAAGGCTCTGGACCAGCACATTGACAATCTGGACTGGATGGGCGACAGCACCAAGGTAAAGGCTCACGAGAAACTTAACAACTTCACCATCAAGATTGGCTATCCCGACAAGTGGAAGGACTACAGCACCCTCGTAATCGACCCTGAGAAGTCCTACTACGAGAACCAGATTGCAGCGAGCGAGTGGTATGTAGCCGACAATATCAACAAGATTGGCAAGCCTACAGACAAGACAGAATGGGGTATGCCTCCTCAGATGGTAAACGCCTACTACAATCCTACCACCAACGAAATCTGCTTCCCTGCAGCAATCCTTCAGCCTCCGTTCTTCAACCCCGATGCTGACGATGCAGTGAACTACGGCGCCATCGGCGTTGTAATCGGCCACGAGATGAGCCACGGCTTTGACGACCAGGGCCGCCTCTTCGACAAGGACGGCAACATGACCAACTGGTGGACAGATGAGGACGATGCCAAGTTCAAGGAGAAGGCAGAGAAGCTCGCAGCCCAGTTCGATGAGGTTGAGGTTCTCCCTGGCCTTAAGGCTAACGGCCACTACACCCTCGGCGAGAACATCGGCGACCACGGTGGACTTAGCATTGCCTTCACCGCTATGCAGAATGCTCTCGCAGGCAAGAATGTGGGCCTGATTGATGGCTTCACTCCCGAGCAGCGCTTCTATCTGGGTTACGGGGCAATCTGGGCCCAGAACATCACCGACGAGGAAAAGGCCCGTCTGACCAGCCAGGATGTACACTCTCTGGCAGAGAACAGGGTTAATGTCTCTATCCGCAACTTCGACTCCTTCTTCGAGGCATTCGGCATCAAGGAAGGCGACAAGATGTGGCGTCCTGTAGAGGAACGCGTACATATCTGGTAATGAGGCCCTCGAGCTTCATATCAAGCAAACTCGATTTCAAGGGATGGGTGGCTGTCACTGCGATAGCCATCTCATTCCTTGTTATTATACTTGCGGTGGCGATTTCATCGGGCTTCCGCAGGGAAATCCGCGATGGAGTGAGCAGGCTGATGGGAGATGTGCAGCTCACAACCCCGCAGATTAACTATTACACCGATGCATCTCCCGTAAATCTGGACTCCCTGAATCTGGAAACCGTATCCAAGATAAAAGGAGTCAAAAACATCACCCCAGTGGTGTACAGGGCAGGTATTGTCAAGAATGGAGAAGAAATCCAGGGCGTACTTGTCAAGGGTATTCCTTCCAGCGATACCACCGCCCTTGGGGTCAGCATCCCCACCCGTCTGTCTTCAAGGCTCGGCCTAAAGGCAGGGGATAGCATGACCACCTACTTCATCGGCGAAAAGGTCAAGGTGCGCAAATTCACCGTTACAGATGTCTACGACGGGCTAATTGAGACAGATGACAACCTGCTGGTCTATGCTTCGCTGGAAGATATGCAGCGCCTTAACAACTGGGACTCCACTGGGGTATCTGCCGTAGAGATTGGGCTGGAAGATGCCTACCGCAGTGGGGACAGGGAAAGGGCCAAGGCGGCAGAAATCGGGCTGTATTCCAGCATGGTCGCTACCGCAGCACAGGACAGGTATTCCAACCTGTTTGACTGGCTTAACCTGCTGGATTTCAATGTGGTAGCAATCTTGCTGCTGATGATTGTGGTGGCTGGATTCAACATGATTTCCGGCCTGCTGATTATGCTCTTCCGCAATATCTCTACAATCGGAACACTTAAGGCCGTGGGTATGACGAATAGGGGAGTCGCCGAGGTGTTCCTAAGGGTTGCTGCACGCATTGTGCTTAAGGGCATGCTGATTGGAAATGCCCTTGCGCTGGGTTTCTGCCTGCTTCAGGGCA
>Ga0065709_1006233_pt1 | contig 11209 bp, 8 predicted proteins | sample Hoacrofraction14_2_FD_59096 | JGI IMG/M metagenome (GOLD analysis project Ga0065709, IMG submission 59096) | Hoatzin crop microbial communities from Cojedes, Venezuela, sample from fiber fraction 14 v1 | ecosystem: Host-associated > Birds > Digestive system > Esophagus > Crop | place: Venezuela... | reverse complement strand
CACTCTTCAAACCTTGTGCAAGGTGAGCGCAAACCGAGCTTGCTCGAGTTTGCCGAACCGAAGCCAAGGTTCAACGAAGTTACTCTCCACTCTCCACTCTGAATATAGGTCCTCCTGATTTATTTCAGTATCTTGGTGGCGGTGCGGGTGCCGTTGCTGTAGGTGGTGACGCGGATGTTGACGCCATCGGTGGGCTCAGCGGTTTCTACACCGTTGAGGTTGTAGTATTTCACGCTGGTGACGGTGGCCATGTTGGGGATTTCGTAGACGCCTGTTGCGTTGGGGTTGACGATGTAGAGGCGCATGCGTTCACCAACGCTGTGGAGGTCGATGTATTGGTCTTGGACGTAGTTGAACTCCATAAGTATGTAGAGGTCGTAGGTGCCTGCGGTCAACTCGATGAAGTTTGCGTTGCCGTTGATTTCAATCAAGCAGTCGCTGTTGAGCTCGTTGATGTCGTAGTCGTTGGATTTATCGGCATCGAAGCTGGTCATCACATATTCGTTAGCGTTAAAGTTGACCGAGTTGCCCACGGGGCCAAGGCGATACTGGTCAATCGAGGTCCAGTCGGTGTCGTTGGGCGCCAGTTCGGTAGTGAAGGTGAAGTAGCCGAGTGAGCCGTTCACAGCGGGCAGGACAAAGTCTTCCAGTTTCAAGATGGTGACAGAGTCGTTGCCAGCATAGAAATTTTCAAATTCTGCTATTCTCTCGCCAGTGCTCAAGTTCCAGTTCTCACCCTCGGTGGCCTTGAGGACATAAAAGGTGAATCCAGGGTCGTACTCAGCGATGTAGATGGGGAAAATTTCGGGAGCGCCCTTGTAGATGGTAACGATACCAAGAACGTTGTAAGTGGTGTCGGCATTATAGGTGGGATAGTCGATTTCGAACTTGTTGTAGAGCAGCAGCGAGCCCGTGGTGTCGGCAGCAGTCCAGGTAAGGCTGGCAAATTTCTCGCTGGCGGTCGCGTTTTCGATGTAAACGAGAGCGTTAACATCGTCGGTGGTAACTTCCTGAGCATCCATAACAAAAACAGCAAGGTTGTCTTTACCATTAGTTTTAACGCCCGAGGTGTTGGTGAACTCGGGAATACCATTATAGATGATGTACTTGCCCGACCATCCAGGGGCGAGTGCATCGCCTTTCTCAAATGTGGAGTCACTGAGGGCGTTGTCGTAGATTTGGCCGAAGTATGATATGTCTTCATCGCCCTCGCCATTATCGCAAAGCCAGGTGCTTGCACCGTACTTGTGGGTGACAACAACGTTGCCAGTGAAGATGAATTCCTCGCCTACTTGAGCGTTATCATAGAGCTCTTTCAGTGTGGAGTAGCTCTTGATGGCGGTGTAGGTGGCGGTGGCGATGTTGCTCTTGTCGCTACCCTTGATGGCGATGGCTTTGAGGGTCGTGGTCGCGGCGATGGTGATGGCGCCGGTGTAAGCGGTGGAGCTTGCGGTGGGGTCGGTGCCATCGGTGGTGTAGTAGATGCTGGCGCCGCTGGTCTCGCAGGCGATTTCAACGCTCAGCGGGCTGGTGGTGGCGAACTTGGTGCCACTGGCAACGCTAAAGGTGGGCGTAGCCACAGCCGACTGGGTGTCCTCGACGGTCACCACGATTTTAGTGAGGCGCACCTGTGCGCTGGCGGTGAACACGATGCTGGTGGCTGTGCCCGTCCAGGAGCCCGCGGTGCCACTGGTGGTAAAGGTGCCGGTACCAGCCGTGAAATTACCGATGCCATATTGAGCCGTGCCTGCGGCAGTGGCTGTGAGCTCGATGCCGGTGATGTTTTGCGATGACGAGATGGTCAGCGTTGCGTTCTTATAGACGCGGTACTGCCCACTGCTGTGAATCATACCATTGCTAATAGCCACAGTGACGCCATCCTTGGTGACCGAGCCTTTGCCCTGTGTTCCCACGGTGAAAGTTCCCGTATCACTCGCGGGTTCAAACGTCACAGTAGCCGCCTGCGCAAAGCCAATGGCGATGAGCGCAGTAAACAAAAGTGTAAAAATCTTCTTCATGATAAATGCTATAATGAGTTAAACAATTGTCTCAAAACGAGATTGCAAAGATAGTAAGATTTCTTGATAATTAGAGGTGGGTTAGTGTGGAAATTCGCGCAGACCTACGCAGACTCCGCAGACCTTTTTATTTTTTCCACGCGCGGACCAGCGCGAGGAATAAAGTGTGGGCGGGCTCTCAACTCTCAACACTTTTTTGTATCTTTGCGGGTGGAAATATTGGCAGGTAGCTATTGAAAAGATGAGGATTGCCAATAAAGAACTGAATATCAATTAAAAAGAGTAGATTATGTTCCTAGGATTATCTTATTTAGCGTGGCTGACCATCGTAGTGATTATCGCGATGTTCGTCATTTTGTTTAAGACCACACTGGCCCCCGACGTGGTTTTTCTTGGTGCAATCACCATTCTTTTTGTGACGGGTGCCGTTGACGAGAAGTCGGCGCTGGGCGGTTTCTCATCGGCATCGGTGGTTACCGTGGCTGCCATGTTTATCGTGGTGGGCGGCCTGTATCAGACGGGTGTGCTCAAGTGGGTTGTAAACCATGTGCTTGGACGTCCCAAGAGTTACACGATGGCGATTATCAGGCTGTTGTTCCCAGCTGCATTGTTGAGCTCGGTGGTTACCGATTCGGTGGTTACGGCGCTGTTCATCAAAGTGGTGAAAATCTGGGCAAAACGATTGAATTTCGCTGCCTCGAAGCTGCTTATTCCCATGTCGTACGCCTGCCTGGTGGGTGGCACGCTCACGTTGCTGGGCACCGCTCCCAACCTGATTGTGAGCGGCCTCTATGCCGACGACACAGGCAATCACATGAATATCTTTACGATTACGCCGCCGGCACTGGTGTGCCTGTTTGTGTTTGTCATCGCCGTGATTGTGATGAAGAATGTGCTGCCGACGCGCAAGAGCCCCGACGAGAGCTTCGAGAATACGACCGAATATACCGCCGAATTGACGGTTCCTGCTGATTCTACCGAGACTGGCAAGACCGTGAAAGAGGCTGGCCTCGACAATGTTCCCGGTGGTCACCTTGTGGAGATTATCCGTTTCGACAAGGAGGTTATCTCGCCTGTGCCCGACGATGAGTTCATCATGGGTGGCGACCGCCTCGTGTTCTCGGGTAACATTGAGCAAATCAACGAGTTGAAGAAGACCCATCGCTTGGCGATTTCGTCTCAACCCGTGTTTACGCTCGACGAGGACGACACCCGTGGCCGTCAGCTGCGCACCGTTACGGTGAAGTTTAAGAGCAGCCTGGCTGGATGCCGCATGAGCGATACCGACTTTGAAAAGCGCAACGGCATCGTGCTGGTGGCTGTTTCGCGCGATGGCGAGCGCGTGGGTGATAGTCCGCGCAACATCGTGCTGGCGCCGGGCGACACCCTCCTGGTGGAGTGCCCGAGCGCGATGAAGATTGAAGACTTTGCCGAGAAGACCAAGGACGACCTCCTTGTGGTCCGCGACGAAGAGGTTATCGAGACCAGCAGCAAGACCATCGTGTCGGTGCTCATCCTGCTGGGCATGATTCTGCTGTCGAGCTTCAAGGTGCTCACCGTGGTGCAATCGGCCATGCTGGCGGCGCTTGCCATGGTGGTACTGCGCTGCTGCAGCCCCAAGATGGCGCAGAAGAGCATCGAGTGGAACATCATCATGATGTTTGCCTGCTCGGTGGTACTGGGTAAAGCGATACAAAACAACGGCATTGCCGAAGTCGTGGTGACGGGCATCACGGGCATCTGCGGCCAGAACGTGCTGCTCACGATGGTGCTGCTGTCGGCCACGGCGCTCACACTCACCGAGTTTATCAGCAACACGGCTTGCAGTGCCATCTTCTATCCCATCTTCTACCAGTCGGCGCTGAACCTGAACCTTGACCCGAAGGCATTCTGCATAATGCTGATGCTGTGCGTGTCGATGTCGTTTGCCACGCCCATNGGTTCACCNGGCAACACGATGGTGTACGGCCCCGGCGGCTACCGCTTCTCCGACTTCATGAAAATCGGTATCCCCATGAACATCATCATGCTCATCACCATCGTCACNACCATCTACCTNATGTACATCATTTAGGAGTTACGAGAGTCGAGCGTTGTATCGTTGAGTTGAATTAATTCGCGCAGACTGCGTTAGTCTGCGCGAATTTCTTTTGGGGGATTGGGGGAAATTTGTAAATTTGCAGGTTAAAAGCGATTTTGTATGGCGGAAGAGAAACAGAAAATGACGCCTGAACAGGAGGACCAGATGATAGAATCGGCCTATCAGGCATTGCTAAATGGCTACTTGTCAAGCAATCACCGGAAAAAGGTGGAAATCATTGACAAGGCTTACCATTTTGCCCGTGAGGCCCATAAGGGCATCCGACGTCGGTCGGGTGAGCCTTACATCATGCATCCCATTGCGGTGGCAACGATTGTGAGCCAGGAGATGGGACTGGGGTCGACGAGCATCTGCTCGGCGNTGNTGCACGATGTGGTCGAGGATACCGACTACACCGTCGAGGACATCGAGATGCTGTTTGGCAAGAAAATCGCGAGCATTGTCGATGGCTTGACCAAGATTTCGGGTGGTAAGTTTGGCGAGCACGCCTCGGCGCAGGCCGAGAACTACCGCAAGTTGCTGCTCACGATGGGTAGCGACATCCGCGTGGTGCTCATCAAGATGGCCGACCGCTTGCACAACATGCGCACGCTCTCGTCGATGCCTGCCGCCAAGCAATATAAAATCGCGGGCGAGACGATGTATATCTACGCCCCGCTGGCTCACCGCCTGGGCCTGTTTGCCATCAAGACCGAGCTCGAGGACCTGAGTTTCAAGTACGAGCACCCGCGCGAGTATGCCGAAATTTCGCGTAAAATCGTGGAGAGCGAGAGNAGCCGNAACGACCTGTTTGAGCGCTTTGCCGCGCCCATCCGCGAGCGCCTCGACCGCATGGGGCTNAAGTATGAATTCAAGGCCCGCGTGAAGTCGTGCTACTCGATNTGGAAAAAGATGAGCACCAAGCACATCCCGTTTGAGGAAGTGTATGACCTCTACGCGGCTCGCATCGTGTTTGAGTGCGACGACCCGACGCTCGAGAAGCGCCTGTGCTGGGACATCTACAGCGAGATTTCGGACCTCTATCGCATGCACCCCGACCGGTTGCGCGACTGGGTGGCGACACCCAAGAGCAACGGCTACCGCGCCTTGCACGTCACCGTGATGGGCCCCGATGGCACGTGGATTGAGGTGCAGATACGCAGCCGCCGCATGGACGACATCGACGAACGCGGCTTTGCAGCNCACTGGAAATACAAAATCGGTGAGGGCGAGGAAGAGGGCGAACTCGGTGCCTGGCTCAAGACCATCAAGGACATCCTGGAGAACCCCGAGCCCAATGCGCTCGACTTCCTCGACACCATCAAGCTCAACCTCTATGCCACCGAGGTGACCGTGTTTACCCCCCGCGGCGAGACCATCAAGTTGCCGCAGGGCGCTACGGTGCTCGANTACGCCTACGCGCTGCACACCGACCTCGGGTCGCACTGCATCGGTGGCAAGGTGAACCGCCGCCTGGTGCCCCTGAGCGAGAAATTGCACAGNGGCGACCAAGTGGAGGTGCTCACCTCGCACTCGCAGACCCCCAANCCCGAGTGGGAGAAATTCCTCGTCACCAGTAAGGGCAAAACCGGCTTGCACAAAGCGTTGCAGCGCACCCGCCGCGCCGTCATCGACCAGGGCGAGAAGCGCCTGAACGAGTTNCTCGCGCAGAACAACATCACCAGCGACCCCGCCACCCTGACGCGCATCATCAGCACCGCNGGCGTNGCCAACAANGACGAGCTGTTCCGCATGATAGGCAACGGCGAAATNGCNCTGAGCGACCAGCTGCTCAAGCGCCTCAAGCCCGAGAGCCGCGGTCTGCTNGGCAAACTCATCCCCCGCCAACTCACGCGTCGCAAGAAAAGCAATGCGACCGACCCCGTCAACACCCGNGACGTCTATGTGCTACGCCATGTCGATGGCGTGCCCAACTACCACATCGCTGCGTGTTGCCAGCCCGTGCCCGGCGACGACGTGCTGGGTTACGTCGACAAGAACAACCAAGTGACCGTNCACAANGTCGACTGCCCCACGGCGCTGCGCCTGAAGAGCACCGACGGCCCCCACCTGGTTGCCACCAAGTGGGACGAGAGCGTGCGGCAAACCTTCCGCGCCACCATCGAGGTCGAGGGCATCGACCGCATGGGCATGCTGCAGGACATTGCACAAGTCATCAGCACCCACATGGCCATCAACATGCGCGCCATCAACGTCAAGAGCGAGGAAGGCGTGTTCTCGGGCACCCTCGAGTTGCTCGTGAGCGATGCCACCGAAATCACCCGCCTGTGTACCCGCCTGAACAAAATCAAGGGCATCACCCGCGCCGTTCGCATCAGCTAAGTAGCTTTTAATCANCACGATATAGCATCACGTCATGAAAGAGCAGAAGAAACAGAATATCATCGTCATCGTGCTTCTCATCCTCGCGATTATCCTCATCTCGGTGGCCATTCCGCCCAAGATGCGGCTCAAGCACTACGACTACACCGAGGGCAAGCCGTGGCTCTACGACATGCTCAAGGCGCCGTTTGAGATTCCCATCGAGCGCGATGCCGCCTCGCAACAACGCATCACCGACAGCGTGGAGGCCAACTTTGTGCGCATCTACACACGCGACAACACGCTGCAGGCGCAGCAAGAGGCGCTGCTGAGCAAAGCCCTCGTGGCCGATGGCGTGACCACCCTGCGCTCTTACATCGTCAATAAGGTCNCCGAGGTCTACAACGACGGCATCGTGGACAACGCCACTGCCGACCGCATCGCGCAGGGCAAGATGCCCCACGTGCGCATCCTCTCGCAAGAAAACGTGGCTACGGTGATTCCCACCTCGTCGATGCGCTCGGTGCGNCAGGCNTACGAGTACCTCGACTCGACGCTGGCTAACTACCGCGCCGTGCTCAACGCCGTGGGNATCAGNAACTTCCTGAAGCCCAACATGACGCTCGACACCATCGTCAACGACAAATACCTCAAGAACGACCTCAACCAGGCGCTCGCGCCCAGCGGCATCGTGCAGCCTGGCGANGCCATCATCTTCCCCGGCAACATCGTCACCCCGCAGAAGTATGCCATCTTGCAGACCTACGAGCGCATGATGGAAGAGCGCAACCCGCGCCTGTCGAGCAGCAACCTCACCTTTGTGGGGCAAATTGTGATTGTCGCCATCATGCTGATTGCTTTCTATGTGTTCATGCGGGTGATGCGTCNCCGCGTGTTTGCCGACCTGCGNCGCATGATATTTTTGATATCGTTCATCACCATCTTCATCATCGCGGTGTTCTTCTTCACCTCGTGGCGCCCGATGTTGCTCTATGTGATNCCGTTTGCGCTGCTCGCCATCATTGTGACCACGTTCTTTGACGCGCGCACGGCGTTCTTTGTGCACATGGTGGTGGTGCTGATATGTTCGCTGGTGGTCGACGAGCAGGCGGAGTTNATCATCATCCAGTTCCTGGCGGGNTGCATCGCCATTGTGTCGATGCAGGAGTTCACCAAGCGGTCGCAACTGGTGGGCTGCGCATTCGCCATCTTTGTGGCGTGCTGCGTGTCGTATGCAGCGCTGACGCTGGTGCGCACGGGCAATTTCACGTGGGACGACTGCCGCGTGTTCCCCAAGTTTGCCGTGAGCTCGGTGATTCTCTCGTTTGCCTACTTTGTGATTTTCCTGGTCGAGAAGATGTTTGGATTCACCTCGACGGTGAAGCTCGTGGAGCTGTCGGACATCAACACGCCNGTGCTGCGNGCGCTGTCGGAGGANTGCCCNGGCACGTTCCAGCACTCGTTGCAGGTGGCNAACCTGGCNTCGGAGGCGGCGCTCAAGGTGGGTGCTAATCAGCAACTTGCGCGTGCTGGCGCCTTGTATCACGACATCGGCAAAATCGACAACCCAGCGTTCTTCACCGAGAACCAGAGCGGCGTGAACCCGCACGACAGCCTCGACCCCGAGCAGAGCGCACGCATCGTNATACGCCACGTGACCGACGGCATCAAACGCGCCGAGCGAGCACACCTGCCGCAGGTCATCAAGGACCTGATTGCGCAGCACCACGGCCGCGGCATCACGCGCTACTTCTACACCCAGGCGTGCAAGGCGCATCCCCAACGAGACNGTCGACCGCGAGCCTTACACCTACCCCGGCCCCAACCCGCAAACCAAGGAGGCTGCCATCNTGATGATGGCCGACTCGTGCGAGGCGGCGGCTAAGAGTATGACCGACCACAGCGAGAAAGCCATCCGCGCCATGGTCGACAAGATTATCAACTCGCAAATCGCCGANGGGNTGCTGAAAGATTCNCCCATCAGCCTGCGCGACATCGAGCGCATCAAGATCATTTTCACCGACCGCCTGCGCTCGCTCTACTACACCCGCATTTCCTACCCCGATGATGTGAAGCCCGCCGCCAGCGACGAGGCTGCCGCTANGCNCGCNGCGCCTGCCGAGGCNCCTGCGACGCCTGNNGCNCCCGCTACNACAGCGNCNGNGNCNCCTGCTGCGCCCACGGCAACGCCGCCGGCATCGCCCAGCACGCCGCCGGCAGCACCCACGTCGACGGGGAATTAAAAAGTGCTAAAGTTTGACCCCTCGTGGCAATAACGCCACACTTTATATGTTTTAATAATGAGAAAGGNCCCNGCGCACACCACCCGCNGGGCCGCCCTATAGCGAAACGCAATGATCATGCAATACATACTGCTGGTACTGGGCATCGTCNTGCTCCTCGTGGCGCTGGTGCTGCTGCTGCGNCCCTGGCGGGTCACGGCGGCGCTGCCTGCCTACCTGGGGCTGCTGGCGTTGCACTTTAGCTACTTCATTGCGGTGCGACCCGCTTACTTGTGGTTTTGGGGCGTGGCGGCGGTGATTGTCGCCATCACTGCGTGGTACTCGCCGCAGGGCGAACCCGATGGCAACCGCGCCAGCAACCTCTATGTGGGNCTGTCGGCGCTGGCAGGAGCNCTGCTGGGCTTGATTATCAGCCCGCGCGTGATGGTGCTCGCCATCATCCTGGCGTGCTTTGTGGGCATGATGGCTTATAGCCGCACGCCGCAGGGTGGCTGGCTGCGCCGCGACCNCCGCGCCATGGTCAACTACTTTGCNGTCAAGTGCNTGCCCGCCATTGTGGCGGCNTCGATTGTNGGCATCGCCATCGAGGGCTTTATCATTTCCTAACTTAATGAGACAAATCGCAATGAAACGCATCTTCCATACACTCCTCCTCGTGTGCATCGCNTGCGCCGTCGCNCTCGCCGCGTCGCCNGGACCACAGGCGAGCACACCGGGAAAATTTGAGGTCCGNAAGGTCGACTTCGACCACATCAAGCAAGTCATCGAGAACCCCAAGTCGATTTACTACTACCCCAAGTTGCTGCGCTCGTTCATGAGTACCGACACGGCGCTCTCAATCGAGGCTTACCGCAACCTCTACTACGGCTACACCTTCCAGGAGGACTACAACCCCTTCCGCGAGTCGACCTACGCCAACGTGGTCGAGCAGCTCTACTACAAGCAGCCCCACTCGCGGGCTGAGTGCGACAGCATCGAGAAATATGCCGCCCTGTCGCTCGACGACAACATCTTTGACCTCAACCAGATGCAGTTCTTCATCTTTGCCCTCAAGGAAAAGAAGAAATTCACGCGGGCATCCATCCGTCAGTACCGTCTGGACCGCCTCATCGCCGCCATCATGTCGAGCGGCAAGGGCACCAAGGAAGANCCNTGGGTNGTTATCTCGCCCGANCACGAGTACAACATCGTCAACTTCCTGGGCTACCAAGCNACCGACCACCAGGAAATGGGTGGCGGCATCGAGTACATCGCCGTCAAACCCCTCGAGGGAGGCTCGGCACAAGGCTTCTACTTCGACGTGAGCCGCATGATGCAAATCGCCGCCCTCAAGTTCCCCGATAACTAACCATCACCATCTCTCCCCGCTTCACCACGATGGCCACCAACTCTGCACAACTGCGCTACCGCGCCTCGCTCGTGCTGTGGGTGGCCATCGTGGCACTNATAGGCATCACCATTTGGCAACACCACCGGCACAGCCGGCTGCCGCAGTATTACCCGCTGAGCGCNGCCGCTGCCGATAGCCTGCTCACGCCCACGTTGCCCGACAGCTGCTCGTGGCNGCGGCTCGACTACGGCGCGTTCACCATCTATCACGANGCCGCGCTGCACGTGCCCCGGCTGGGGATGTACATCCTCACGGGCGACCACATCGATGGNGACCAACCGCGTCCCGAGGACTTCACCGTCGACGACACGGTGCCCGGCTGTGCCGACCCTGGCAGCTACGTGGGCACGGGCATGGAGCGCGGCCACATCGTNCCNGCGGGCGACTTCAAGTGGGACGCNGCAGCCATNCTGGCNACGTTCATGATGACCAACGTGTGCCCGCAGCCACAGGCGCTGAACCAGGGCGGGTGGGCGGACCTGGAGACCAAGGTGCGTGAGTGGGCCGAACGCGACAGCTTGCTGGTGGTCGCCACGGGCCCCATTTTCTACTGCGACACGTTGGCTCCCGCCGAGCGCACTGCTGCCGACACCATCGCGCGTCTCCCCTCGGGCGTCGCCATCCCCGATGCCTACTTCAAGGTCGTGCTCGCTCCCTGCGTGCGTCCCATCCGTGCCGTCGCCTTCGTCTACCCCAACGGCCCCGCCGACGACCGCCTCTCCTGCTACCTCACCACCCCCTCCCACATCGCCCGCCTCACCGGCATCCACCTCTTCCCCACCCTCTCCCCCCGCACCGCCCTCTCCCCATGGCTCCTATAACAGAGTGAAGAGTGAAGAGTAACTTCGTTGAACCTTGGTTGCGGTTCAGCAAACTCGAGCAAGCTCGGTTTGCACTCACCTTGCACAAGGTTTGAAGAGTGTAGACCAAGCGCGTGCCGCGCTGCAGGTTTTGCACGCAGACCAGCACGGACCAGCGTGGACCTGCACGAACCTGCACGGACTGCGAGGGAGTGCGAGAAAAGTAAGTGTGGTGCGGGCGAGAAAGCTCGGAGAGCTTTCTTTGACCTAACCCCAGGCCGAGCGGAGCGATAGCGAAACGCGAGACCTGGGGCAAGGTCCACCATTGCGATAGAGCCTCGGAGAGGGTCGTTTGA
>Ga0065709_1029880_pt1 | contig 11216 bp, 13 predicted proteins | sample Hoacrofraction14_2_FD_59096 | JGI IMG/M metagenome (GOLD analysis project Ga0065709, IMG submission 59096) | Hoatzin crop microbial communities from Cojedes, Venezuela, sample from fiber fraction 14 v1 | ecosystem: Host-associated > Birds > Digestive system > Esophagus > Crop | place: Venezuela... | reverse complement strand
GCCTAATTTTCAATTTTCAATTTTCAATTTTCAATTTCTGCGGCGCTAGCCTAATTTTCAATTTTCAATTTTCAATTTTTAATTATCACTTATTTCGTCGTCGTCGAATCCGAACATGAGGGGGTCGGTGAAGGCGTCGAGGGCTCGTCGGTCTTTTTTTGTGGGTCTGCCGAGTCCTCGTGCTCGGTTGACGAATCCGCTGATGCGGCTCATTTCGAGGATTTCGTATTGTTTGGGGTCGGTGATGTTTTCGTAGATATCGGGCAGGTGTTTTGCTCCTACTCGTTGTTCGATGGGTTGGAGGATGCGGAAGGTGTAGGTGACGGGTGGTTTTCTGACGCTGATGATTTCGCCTGCTTTTACGGGTCGGCTTGGTTTTTGTGGTATGTTGTTGATGGTGACGCGTCCGTTTTTGCATGCGTCGGCGGCGATGGATCGTGTTTTAAAGATGCGTGCGGCCCATAGCCATTTGTCTAGTCTTGCGGTGTCGGGCATATTGTGGGTGGGGTTTTTCCGATTTGGTTGTATTGGTTCATTGTGTTGTTGATTCCGGCGAAGATGTAGGATTGTATGACTTGGACGGCTGTTTGGATGGTGGTTTGGAGGATGGGTTGTTCGTCGGGTGTGAAGTTGCCGAGGACGTAATCGGCTTGTGCTCCGTGGGGGTAGTTGTTTCCGATGCCCATTCGGAGTCGCGGGTAGTTGTTTCCGATGAGTTGTTGTATGTGTCCGAGTCCGTTGTGTCCGCCGTTGTTTCCGCTGGCTTTGAGTCGGAAGGTTCCGAGGGGTAGTGCTACGTCGTCGGAGATGACGAGGAGGTGTTCGTTGGGTATGTTTTCTTTTTCGAGCCAGTAGCGCACGGCGTTTCCGCTGAGGTTCATGTAGGTGGTGGGTTTGAGGAGGAATACTTTTCGCCCTTTGTAGGTTGTTTGTGCGATGTATCCGTATCGTTTATCCTCAAAAATGGTTTTGGATGCTTCTGCGAAGGCATCCAAAACCATGTATCCAGTGTTGTGCCGGGTGTTGGCGTATTGTGCGCCTGGGTTTCCGAGTCCGGCGATAAGGTATTTTTCCAATGTTTTTTGTTTATTCTGCTGCTGTTGCTTCTTCGTCGGCTGTTGCGGATGCTGCTGCGGAGAGTGCTGCGCGGGTCATCTTGACGGAGCATACGACTACTTCTTTTGGTGTGTGGAGTTCGAGTCCTTCGAAGCTGAGGTCGCCTACTTTGATGCTTTTGCCGATGCGTAGTGCTGTTACGTCGATGTCGAGGTGTTCGGGGATTTGCTGGTAGGGTGCTGTTACTTCGATTTTACGGATGGAGAGGTTCATTCGTCCTCCGTCGCGCACGCCTTGTGCGAGTCCGTTGAGTTTGACGGGGATTCCGATGGTGATGGGTTTTTGGTCGTTTACTTCGTAGAAATCGACGTGGAGCACTCGGTCGGTCACGGGGTGGAACTGTAGTTCTTTGAGGATGGCGGGATGGTGTTCGCCGTCGATGTTGAGGTTGATGACGTAGATGTGTGGTGTATAGACGATCTTGCGGAGGTCTTGTTCGGCCACGGCGAAGGACATGGCTGTTGGTTTGCCGTCTTCGTGGGCTTCTCCGTAGATGTTACAGGGGATCATGCCTTCTTTGCGAAGTGCTTTGGTGGCTTTTTTGCCTACTTCTTGGCGTTTTACGCCTTTTAGTTCGATTTCTTTCATTGTTTTTGTGTTACTCTAAATGAAGTTATTAATTTGATTTTTTGCCTCATTCGCCATCACACTGATGTGCGTGTTGTTGATTAGCGGGTGCAAAGGTACGTATTTTTATTTGAATTTGGAAGGGTGTGGGTTGTTTTTTTGTGTATTTGGAATGATTATGTATGTTTTTTTATGTTGAAATTTGTTTTTTTTCTTGTTTTATTATGGGAATTTATATAATTTTGCAGTTGCCAATCAATAAAATGTAAAACAATTATTTAAAACGAACTGAAATCATGATAAACCGCGAACTGATTCGGATTAAGATAGTTCAGTTAACCTACGCATACTATCAGAACGGTAATAAGAATATGGATGTGGCTGAGAAGGAGTTGCTTTTCAGCTTGTCGAAGGCGTATCATCTTTATAATTATCTGTTGGCTTTGATTGTGGCTGTGTCGCGTGAGGAGCGTCATCGCACGGAGATTGCTTCGAACAGGGCTGAGCGGGAGGGTACGGAGGTGCCTTCGATGAAGTTTGCGTATAATAAGTTTGCTACGCAGCTGGAGGAGAATGAGGCGCTGTCGGAGTTTATGGAGACGCAGAAGCAGTCGTGGGAGGATATTAATATGGAGCTGGTGAGGAAGCTTTGCACGCAGATTGAGCAGAGTGAGGCTTATCTGGAGTATATGGCTTCTGAGGATGATAGTTATGAGGCTGACCGCGAGATTTGGCGTAAGTTGTATAAGCAGCTTATTCAGAATAATGAGGAGTTGGAAGCTGTTTTGGAGGAGATGAGTCTTTATTGGAATGATGATAAGGAGGTGGTGGATACGTTTGTTTTGAAGACGATCAAGCGTTTCGACCCGGCTAATAAGTCGCATCAGGAGCTTCTGCCGGAATATAAGGATGAGGAGGATCGGGAATTTGCGCGCAAGCTTTATCGGGCTACGATTTTGAATGCGGACACGTATCAGCGTTATATGAGTGAGGCGAGCCGGAACTGGGATTTTTCGCGCTTGGCTTATATGGATGTGGTGATTATGCAGATTGCGATTGCTGAGATGATGACGTTTCCGAATATTCCTGTCAGTGTGACGATTAATGAATATGTGGAGCTGGCTAAGCTCTACAGTACGCCTCGCAGCGGTGGTTATATTAACGGGATGCTCGACAGCATTGCTCGCTATCTGGTGGCTACGAAGAAGATTTTTAAGCCGATGGCGCCTAAGCCGGAGAGGTATAGCAATCGCCCTGCTCCGCAGGAACCGATGGGGCCTATGGAGGGGGAGAATGAAGTTGTAGAATAAAAGAAATAATAAAAAAAAATAGTAAGTACAAATGACGAATTTAGTTTTATCAGCCCAAGCTGCCGGTCAAGGCGGAAGTAGTATGAGTTTTTTGATCATGATGATTGCCATTTTTGTGATTATGTGGCTTCTCATGATTCGTCCTCAACAGAAACAACAGAAGAAGATTCGGGAGTTTCAGAACTCGCTGGCCGAGGGTAGCTCGGTGGTGACGGGCGGCGGTATTCACGGAACGGTGAAGAAGGTGAACCTGGAGAATGGAACGATTGACCTGGAGATTGCTCGTGGCGTTGTTATCACGGTGGAGAAGACTTCGGTGTTCCAGGATAGCAGTTCGCAGGCCGCTGGCAAGGCTTAAGCCCATCAAGACATAGAGATGAGACGGAGCCTGGGAGAAGAGATACGGTCGTTTTTCAGAGACTTCTTATTTAGATGGCTAAATAAGGAGTTTCTGATTTTTGCTTTTTTTCTGCTTGTGAGCAGCTTTTTTTGGCTGATGCTCACGCTGAATGAGACGTCGAAAAAGGAGGTTGACATCCCGGTTGTGCTCACGGGCGTGCCGAAGAATGTTGTTTTGACGACGCCTATTGCCGATACGGTTCGCGTGACGGTGAGCGGGAAAGGTTTTCTGCTGCTCTTCGGCCTGCAACAGCCTCAGCAGAAGGCTATTAAGGTTGATTTCAACAAATATGCTAATCTCTCTACGGGCTACGGGCAGGTGCCGGCCAATGATGTGAAAAAGCTGGTGCGCGATAATATTATTAAAGAGATTTCGATCACGAGCATCAAGCCGGAGAAGCTGGAGTTTTATTTCAACTTTGGCCTTTCGAAGCAGGTGCCGGTGAAGCTCCGCGGGCGCATCAAACCGGGTGGGAGCTACTATCTGGCTGGTGTTTCATCGCAACCGGAGAAAGTGACTGTTTATTCGGACAAGAAACGGCTCGACAGCATCAAATATATCTATACGGAAATGCTCAATATCAGCAACTTCGAAGATACGATCACGCGCACAGTTAAACTTCAAACGATGCGCGGGGTGAAGGTTGTGCCTAATCAGGTTGTGATTTCTCTCTACTCCGATATTCTCACTGAAGAAAGCATTGAGGTGCCCATTACGGCTCAGAACATGCCTGCTGGCAAGGTGTTGCGCACTTTTCCGGCCAAGGTGAGGGTGCGTTTCTCGGTGGGCGCCTCGCAATTCAGAAGCATCAAGGCGTCGCAATTCCTCGTTGTGGCCGACTATAAAGAATTGATGGCTCATCCCTCGGAGAAATGTACGCTGCATCTGCGCACCAGTCCTTCGACGGCTCGCAAGGCGCGGCTGGAGACCACGCAGGTGGATTATCTCATTGAACAGCAATGATTACGGCGATTACGGGGGGCATTGGGAGTGGAAAATCCTACGTCTGTAGGCTGCTGGAGCGGCACGGCATTCGCGTTTACGACTGCGACGCTGCGGCCAAGAGGCTGATGCGTGACGACGAAACGCTGAAGGAGGGCTTGCGGCGGCTCGTGGGCGACGATGTCTATCGCGACGGCACGCTGCAAAAACCTGTCTTGGCAAAATTTCTGCTTGCCTCTGAAGAAAACAAGCAGGCCGTCAATAGCGTTGTGCATCCCGCTGTAGCGCGCGATTTTGAGCAGTCGGGACTCACGTGGCTCGAGAGCGCTATTCTCTATGAGAGTCGCTTTGTCGATCGCACCCACTTCGACCGCGTCGTCTGCGTATCGGCTCCGCTGGAAACGCGCGTTCGTCGAATCATGAAGCGCGACGGCATCAGCCGCGAACAAGCCCTGCAGTGGATTCAGCGCCAGATGTCACAAGAAGAGGTGGAGCGGCGCGCCGATATCGTCATCGTCAACGACGGAAAAACCAACTTAGAACAACAAATAATAAAAATAATAAAAACATAAAAATGGAAACAATTCTCGCTGTAGCCGGCAAGCCCGGTCTTTATCGCCTCGTTAGTCGGGGCAAAATGAATCTGATTGTTGAAACCCTCGACGAGCAGAAAAAACGTCTGCCCGTGTTCGCTTCAGACCGCGTGACGAGCCTCGCCGACATTTCTATGTATGCCGAGAGCGACGATGTGGCCCTTTGGCAGGTGCTCAAAAATCTTGGAGAGAAAGAGCAATCGAAGCCTTGCAGCCTCAACTACAAGAAGGCAACCAAGGAAGAACTCCACAACTTTTTCGCCCAGGTGCTGCCCGACTACGACCGCGACCGCGTGCGCGACAACGATATTCGCAAGCTGATTCAGTGGTATGATATTCTCGTGAAAGCCGGTATCACCGATTTTGAAACCGCCCTCGCACCTACCGAAGGCGATAATATCGACGACAGAAAAGAACAAGACGCATAAAAACGCCATCGCTATGAAGAAAATTCTCCTCTGCTTCACCTTATTATATATGTCCTTGGCGGCAAACGCTGGCAACCCTATTCTCATGGGTTTCCACGCTGACCCCGAAGTGCTCTACGCAGAACAAACGGGCCGATATTACATCTATACCACCACCGACGGTACTCCGGGCTGGGGGGGATGGTATTTCACCTGTTTCTCCTCCTCCGATCTGCGCCTGTGGAAATACGAGGGCATCTGCCTCAACCTGCCGCGCGACACGAAATGGGCATCGGGAAACGCCTGGGCGCCCTGTATCGAAGAGAAGAAAATCAATGGGAAATACAAATATTTCTTCTATTATAGCGGCGAAACGGGCCACGGAAAAGCCATTGGCGTGGCGGTAGGCGACAGCCCCACGGGTCCTTTCACCGACATCGGTCATCCGATTGTTGACAAAAGGCCTGAGGGACAAAAGAACGGACAGCAGATCGATGTTGACGTTTTCACCGACCCCGACACGGGCAAGAGCTATCTCTATTGGGGCAACGGCTATATGGCGGGCGCTGAACTCAACGACGATATGCTCAGCATCAAGGAGGAAACCGTCGTGCGACTCACTCCGCGCGGCGGTACGCTCCAAGACTATGCCTATCGCGAAGCCACCTATGTTATCAAGCGCAACGGGGTTTATTATTTCTTTTGGAGCGTTGATGATACGGGCTCGCCCAACTATCATGTAGCCTACGGCACAGCCACTTCGCCGCTGGGACCCATCCAGGTGGCCGACCAGCCGGTTATTCTCATCCAGGATCCCGCACAGCAGATCTACGGCCCAGCCCACAACAGCGTTGTGCAGGTGCCCGGACGAGACGAGTGGTACATCGTCTATCACCGCATCAATCCCCACTATCTCGACCGCGAGAAAGGTCCGGGCATACATCGCGAGACCTGCATCGACCGCATGTATTTCAATGCCGACGGAACGATTCGCCCCGTGAAACCCACTCAACAAGGCGTATGGTTGGAACGATAGCCAACACGGCCGCCATCATCGGCGGAACCATCGTGGGCGTCGTTCTCCATCGGGGTATCAAAGAAAAATATAAAGTCGCCCTCTACGACGCGCTGGGCCTCGCCAGTCTCGCCATTGGGCTCAATGCTACTATTGTCAACCTGCCCAAGAGCAACTACCCCGTGCTCTTCATTCTTTCCCTCGCCATTGGCACTGCGGTGGGCACGGCTCTCAACATCGACGGCCGTTTCAAACAGCTCGTCAACCGCTTTTCCAACAACAACGACGGTCACCAGCTCGCCAACGGGCTGGCCACCGCCATTCTTCTCTATTGCATAGGTCCGCTCTCCATGCTCGGACCCGTCATCAGCGCGCTGCAAGGCGACAACACTTTTCTTTATACCAACGCCACGCTCGATTTCGTCTCGTCAATCATCTTCGCCGCCACCTACGGCATTGGCATGATGCTGGCCGCCCTCGTGCTTTTCTGTTGGCAGGGCCTTTTCTATCTCATCGCCCAGCTCTCCGCCTCCGCCCTCAGCGACGCCCTCATGGCCGAACTCCTCATCCTCGGCGGACTCATGATCACTGCCTCGGGTCTCTCGCTCCTCAATCTGAAAAACTGCCACGTGCTCAACCTCCTCCCCGCCCTACTCATACCCCCCATTTGGTTTCTCTTCAAATCACTCATCCTATGAAAAAAATCCTCCTCCCCCTCCTTCTTCTTTTCTGTTCGGTCGTCCTCCACGCCGCTAACCCGGTGGAAGACATGCTCGAACGCATCGACAAAGGTGCCGCCAAGAAATTCAAAATCGAACTCGTCGGCCGCCCCCAGCCCCTCAACCAGTCGGATGCCCCGCGCGACTTTTTCGAACTCGACCAGAGCGGCCGCCGCGTTGTCGTGAGAGGTAATTCTTGGGTCAACATCGCCACGGGTGTCAACTGGTATCTAAAACATTTCGCCGGCATCCATCTTTCGTGGAACAATATGACGGCCCAGCTGCCCGACGTCCTGCCCGCCGTCCCCCACAAGGAGCGCCACGAAACAAGCCTCCGTCTGCGCTACGATTTCAATTATTGCACCTTTTCTTATTCTATGGCCTTCTGGGATTGGGCCCGATGGGAAAAGGAAATAGACTGGATGGCGCTCCACGGCATCAATATGCCCCTGGCCGTTGTGGGCACGGAGTGTGTATGGAAAAACATGCTACAAAAACTCGGCTACAACAAGTCCGAAATCAACCAGTTCATCGCCGGCCCCGCCTTTCTCGCTTGGTGGGAGATGAACAACCTCGAGGGATGGGGCGGACCCAACCCCGACAGTTGGTATGTGCGACAAGAGAAACTTCAAAAACAAATTCTCAAACGGATGCGACAGTTCGGCATGTCGCCCGTTCTACCAGGTTATTCGGGCATGGTTCCCCACGACGCCAAACAGAAGCTCCAACTCAACGTGGCTGAAACGAAACCCTGGAACGGTTTCACCCGGCCCGCCAACCTGCTGCCCACTGATCCGCGCTTCGCCGACATCGCCAATCTATATTATGAGGAGCTCACCCGCCTCTATGGCAAAGCCGATTTCTATTCTATGGACCCCTTCCACGAAACAGGCGACCTGCCCATCGACTATGCCGCCGCCGGCAAAGCGCTCATGCAGGCCATGAAGCGCGTCAACCCTCAAGCCGTGTGGGTCGTACAAGGATGGACCGAAAATCCTCGTCCGCAGATGATGCAGGATCTCACCCCCGGCAGTCTCCTCATTCTCGACCTCTTCAGTGAGTGTCGCCCCATGTTCGGCGCGCCCTCTGTGTGGAAACGCGAAGGGGGCTACGGACCTCATCCCTGGCTTTTCTGTATGCTCGAAAACTTTGGTGCCAATGTCGGACTGCATGGACGCATCTCTCAGCTGCTCAACAACTTCCAGCTCGCCCTGCAGTCGCCAACCCTCAGCGGCATCGGCCTCACCATGGAGGGGTCTGAAAACAACCCCATCATGTTCGAACTCATGACCGAACGGCCCTGGCTCCCCGTCGATGAACAGGGCCAATTCGATCTCAAAGCCTATCTGAAAGCACGCTACGGCCACGTTACGCCTCATCTCCTGCAGGCATGGCAGCTCCTCTGCACCACCATCTACGACTGTCCCCTCGGCAACAACCAGCAGGGTCCCCACGAGAGCATTTTTTGTGGGCGCCCCTCCCTCGACAACTTCCAGGCCAGCAGCTGGTCAAAAATGGCCAACTACTACGACCCCGACGATACCCGCCGCGCCGCCCTCCTCCTCCTCGAAGATGCCGACCAGCACCGGCTGAGCAACAATTTCTGCTACGACCTCGTTGATATTGTCCGCCAAGCCCTCGCCGACCAAGCGCGCGTGCAATACCAGGAAGTCATCGCCGCCTATAAGTCCTTCAGCCGTAAGCGCTTCGACGCCGAGAGCCAGCGGTTCCTCGACATGCTCCTCGCCCAAGATAGCCTCCTCGGAACGCGCACCGAATTCCGCCTCGGCCATTGGACCCAAGCGGCGCGCAACTGCGGTACTACCGACGCCGAAAAGGATCTATATGAATGGAACGCGCGCGTACAAATCACCACCTGGGGCAATCGCTACTGTGCCGACACGGGTGGCCTGCGCGACTACGCCCACAAGGAGTGGCAGGGCCTCCTCAAAGACTTCTACTACCCCCGCTGGAAAACCTATTTCGATGCGCTCCGCCAGCAGATGGCGTCCAACAGCCGACCCAACCCCGACCTGCTCGGCAATGGGCAATATAGCAACAAAACGGCCGACGAACTCTTCGCCCTCGCCCGTCCCCATGCCCCCGAAATCGACTGGTATGCCCTCGAAGAACCCTGGACCCTCCAACACAACCCCTACTCCCCCACCCCCCAGGGCGACCCCATCAACATCGCAAAAAATATCGCCAAACGATTTTTGGGGAATTGATAATTGAAAATTGAAAATTGAAAATTGAAAATTAGGCTAGCGCCTTTGAGATTCAAGCAAAAAGACTCAAGCTTGGAATAATTTTCAAAGTTGGTGCAAGCCGAGAGAAGACCGAGCTTGCTCGAAGTCTTCCGAGGCGCCGCCCAACTTCAACGAAGCGAAGCGAAGTTAAAGTTGGTGCAAGCCGAGAGAAATAAAAGCTCGCTCGAAACGCAAGGGCGCCAGCCTAATTTTCAATTTTCAAAGTTGGTGCAAGCCGAGAGAAAAGAAAGCTCGCTCGAAACGCAAGGGCGCCAGCCTAATTTTCAATTTTCAATTGTCCATTTTCAATTTATGTGGCGCCAGCCTAATTTTCAATTTTCAATTGTCCATTTTCAATTTATGTGGCGCCAGCCTTAATTTTCAACTTTCAATTTAATAAGTTTTCAATTATATATGAAGCGTCTCCTCTCCCTCGATGTCCTACGCGGACTCACCGTCGCCCTCATGATTCTCGTCAACAATGGTGGCGGACCTCACACCTACGCCGCCCTCCAGCACTCTCGCTGGAACGGCCTCACCCCCTGCGACCTCGTTTTCCCCTTCTTCCTCTTTATTATGGGCATCTCCACCGCCCTCTCCCTGCGAAAAAGCAACTACCAGTTCACCCCCGCCGTGGCCCGCAAAATCTTTAAACGTGCCACCCTCCTCTTCCTCATCGGCCTTTTCATTAATTGGTTCGACCTCACCCTCAGCCACCTGCTCGAAGAAGGCCATTTTCAATTTTCAATTTTCAATTTTCAATTTTCAATTTTCAATTTTCAATTTTCAATTTTCAATTTAAGAATCTTTGGCGTCATGCAGCGCATCGCCCTCTGCTACCTCGCCGTGGCCCTCTTCGCCGTACTCGTGCCCCATCGCTACACCCTACCCACCATCGTCGGCCTACTGCTTCTCTACACCGCCATCCTACTCCTTGGCAACGGCTACGCCTACGATGCCACTACCAATATCCTCGCCCAGACCGACCTCCAGCTCTTTGGCTACAACCACCTCTACCACAAGAGCCCCGTCGATCCTGAAGGCCTCCTCAGCACCCTCCCCGCCATTGCCCACACCCTCATCGGCTTCCTCCTCGGCCGCCAGATGCTGCAGGCCACCGACACGCCCCGCAAGGTGCGCCTCTTCCTGATGGCCGGACTCCTCATGGCCGTCCTCGGACTCGCCCTCTCGCCCGTCCTGCCTCCCAACAAACGCATCTGGTCGCCCTCCTACGTTCTCCTCACCTGTGGCCTCGCCGCCCTCCTCCAAGGGGGCCTCATGTTCATCATCGACCAAAAGCAACACGGCGGCGCCTGGACAAAACCCCTCCTCTATTTCGGATGCAACCCCCTCTTCCTTTATGTCGCCAGCGAGCTCCTCGCCATCCTCTTCGGGACCACCAACATCAAGGAACAGGCCTACAACGCCATCGCCTCCCTCATCGCCAACCCCTATAACGCGTCTCTCACCTACGCCCTCCTCTTCACCCTCCTCCACGCTCTCATGGGCTACCTCCTCTATCGAAAGCGCATTTTTATAAAACTCTGATCCGTTGCAGAAAACGCCCTTCCTCCCCATCGCCCTCACCCTCGTCGTGGGCTACCTCGTTGCCGACCGCTGGCCCCCACCCTCCTGGACCTTCTGGCCCCTGGTAGCCCTCATCCTCCTGCTCTCCCTCCTTCTCCTCCTTCCCCATCGACCCCATCGACCCCAACACCCCACTACCACCCCCACACCAACCAACAAGGACGAAGATCAAACAAACTCCCTCAACACGCAAAGGTGTAGCCAACTTATGCAATTTTCAAAGTTGGTGAAAGCCGAGAGAAATAAAAGCTCGCTCGAAGCGCAAAGGCGTAGCCATATTTTCAATTTTCAATTTTCAATTTTCAATTTAA
>Ga0065709_1029884_pt1 | contig 11226 bp, 8 predicted proteins | sample Hoacrofraction14_2_FD_59096 | JGI IMG/M metagenome (GOLD analysis project Ga0065709, IMG submission 59096) | Hoatzin crop microbial communities from Cojedes, Venezuela, sample from fiber fraction 14 v1 | ecosystem: Host-associated > Birds > Digestive system > Esophagus > Crop | place: Venezuela... | reverse complement strand
TACTAAAAATCCCAAATACGGATTTTAAGTACCGGCGCCTTCAAAGACGCTTTGCGACATATATAGATAACCTCTGCCGCCTAGATATTTAACAAACGTATATTATAATCAAATATGGCGAGTAGTATCTTGTTTTTGTGGACTTATGTAAATTGCATATTTTTGCACAAAAAGGCTAATTAAAAGCAAAAACTTTTTACTCTGCGAGTTCGCTCCACTTGTCGTATAGTGTTTCGAGCTCAGCATTGTTTTGTTCGAGTTCATCGCTTCTTTTTCGAAGTTCCGAAAGATTTGTTGCTATCTCTGGTTTTGACATTTCCTCATTCAAAATGTCATTTTTATCTTCCAGCTTTGCGATTTTCTCTTCGATACTTTTTAGTTCTTTTTCTTTTTTCTTTTTAAGAGATGCCGCCGCCTTTTGAGCTTTCCAATCATCTTGACCTGATACTTTACTATCTGTATCATTTTCATACTGAAATGAATTGGATTTTATATTATTCTTATTTGAAGAACTATCAAAGCTATCTGCTCTTCCCATAAGAGTTCCGCTCACAGAATATTTTGATAATGAGTCCTTGTCATTCAAAATTTTGGCAAGCATTTCTTCTTTATGCTCTAAATAGTAGTCATAATTGCCTATATAATTTACAAGTACACCGTGTGTAAGTTCAATTATTCTTGTTGCAGTACGATTTATAAAATATCTGTCATGGCTTACATATAAAACAGTTCCTTCGTAAGCATTTATCGCACTTTCAAGAACTTCTTTACTTGTAATATCAAGGTGGTTCGTAGGTTCATCGAGAAGAAGAAAATTTGCATTTGAAAGCATAAGTTTTGCAAGCGATACTCTGCCCTTTTCTCCGCCGGACAAATCTCCTATTCTTTTAAATACATCTTCGCCGGTAAATAAAAAAGCCGCCAAAGTATTTCTGATTTGAGTATTATTTAGCGATGGATATTCATCGGATATTTCTTCAAAAAGTGTCTTCTCATCATGCAAGACGTGGTGTTCCTGATCATAATATCCCGTATGAACTTTACTGCCAAGAACAACTTCTCCGCTATCAGGAGTAAGAAGCCCATTTATAATGCGAAGCATTGTTGTCTTACCTGTTCCGTTATCACCGATTATTGCAACTTTTTCGCCCTTTTTAATATCAAAAGAAATATCCTTAAACAGATGTGCATCGTCAAAAGATTTTGATATCGCATCAACATGTAACACATCCTTGCCGCTTTCGCATACAGGAGTGAGTCTGATTTTCATTTCATCATCTATATCCTGAGGTTTTTCAAGTCTTTCGACTTTATCAAGCATTTTTTCTCTGCTCTCAGCTCTCTTAATTGACTTTTCTCTGTTGAAACTCTTGAGTTTATCTATGACTTCTTGCTGATGTTTTATTTCTCTTTCTTGATTTAAATAAGCATGCCACATAGCGATTCTACGTTTCTCTTTTTCTTTTGCATAAAACGTATAATCGCCATTATAGATATCTGCCTTACCGCTTCCTATTTCAATTACCTTGTCTGCTACTCGGTTTAGGAAAAATCTGTCATGAGATACTACAAGAACGGCCCCTTTATAATTAAGCAAATAATTTTCAAGCCATTCAATAGAACCGACATCCAAATGGTTTGTCGGCTCATCGAGGATAATCAGATTGGGCTTTTGCAAAAGAAGTTTTCCAAGGGCAACTCTTGTTTTTTGCCCACCGGATAGATTTGATATTTGTTTATCAAGTTCTTCATCGCTAAAGCCAAGTCCTCTTGCGACTCCTGTGATTTCGCTCTTCCAAGCATAACCGTCTATCAAGTTAAACTCATGTGTCATTCTTGTATATTCATCCATGAGTTTACTCAGTTCTTCGCCTTCGAGAATTTTCATCTCATCTTCGGCATTTCGAATTTTTTCTTCAAGCTCGATTGTATCTTTTTTTACGAGCTTTAATTCTTCATATATCGTATTCGATGAATCAATATTTTGATTCTGTGCAAGATACCCTATTGTCGTATCTTTGGCAAATGTGACATCGCCTTCATCGCTTTCCATTTGCCCTATTATAATTTTGAGTAAAGTTGATTTGCCGGCACCATTACTACCGACAATAGCAACTTTTTCTCCTGCTTCTATATGAAAAGAAGCTCCTTTTAAAATATCTTTTCCATCAAAAGATTTCCATATGTTGTGACAAGAAAGTAACATGTTATAACCTTATTTATCCAATTCTTCTTTTATTGCCATAATAAAATCTTCCGTATTAAGCTTTGTAACATTTGGAAGAGTTGTTATTAAAGCCAAATCTCCTGTCATTTTACCACTTTCTATTGTAGTTAGGGTAGCTTTTTCGAGCTTTTTTGCAAAATCCATAAGCTCATTGTTATTATCAATCTCGCCCCTCTTATAAAGAGCTCCTGTCCAAGCAAATATTGTAGCTACAGGGTTTGTCGATGTCTCTTCACCCTTCAGATACTTGTAATAATGACGCTGAACAGTTCCATGTGCTGCTTCATATTCATATACACCGCTCGGAGATACGAGAACAGATGTCATCATTGCAAGTGAGCCAAATGCAGATGAAACCATATCGCTCATTACATCTCCGTCATAGTTTTTGCAAGCCCATATAAAACCACCTTTGGATTTCATAACTCTTGCAACGGCATCGTCTATAAGCGTATAGAAATATTCGATTCCTGCCTCTTTGAACTTTTCTTCATAATCTTTTTTATAAATATCATCAAATACTTTTCTAAACTCTGCATCATAAATCTTGGAAATCGTGTCTTTTGTTGCAAACCACAAATCCATCTTTGAATCAAGCGCATATTTGAAACAGCTGTGAGCAAAACTTTCAATCGAGCTGTTCTTATTGTGCATGCCCTGAATGACGCCCTCGCCTTCAAAATCAAAGATTGTTTTCTTTGTTACTTCTCCGTTTTCAGAGGTGAAAATAAGTTCTGCTTTTCCCTTGCCCGGAACCTTTATTTCAACATTTTTATATACATCTCCATATGCATGTCTTGCAAGAGTTATTGGCTTTTCCCAGTTTCTTACGCATGGCTCGATGCCCTTTACCATGATAGGTGTTCTAAATACCGTGCCATCAAGGATGGCTCTTATTGTTCCATTAGGAGATTTATACATTTCCTTTAAATTGTACTCTTTTACTCTATCGGCATTAGGTGTAATTGTTGCACACTTAACGGCAACGCCATATTTTAAAGTAGCATTTGCGCTATCAACAGTAACTTTATCATCTGTTTCATCTCTGTGTTTAAGTCCCAAATCATAATATTCTGTCTTTAAATCGATGTAAGGTATAAGGAGATTATCCTTTATGAGCTTCCAAAGGATTCTTGTCATCTCATCTCCGTCCATCTCAACTATTGGTGTTGTCATCTGTATTTTAGCCATCTTTTACTCTCCATTTATTTTTTATTCAGTGGGTGTTTCCTCTTTATAAATATCATAAAGACCATTTTTTACCATGTTATCGTATGCATTTATCATGTGCTTATTTGCAAGTTTTTCTGCTTCGTCTGCATCTTTTTTCTTGATTGCTTCCATAATGGCTGCGTGCTCTTTGTTGGAGACAGGGCCTCTTTTTGATGAAAGCGTCTTTTGACGAACGCGAAGGACATACTGATGATAATCTTTTAGCGTATGCTCAAGCATTTTTGAATTGCATGATTCATACAATATTGTATGGAATCTGTTATCTAGTTCGGCAAGCTGATCCATATGACCTTTTGATGCATGAAACTCAGACAGATAGACGACTTCTTCCATTTCTTCCATCTGTTCCTTGGATATATGTTCACACGCCCATCTTGCACACAGGCCTTCAAGCTTTGACCGAATCATATAAATATCCCTGACGTCATTTGCATGTATTCCCGTAACATATGCGCCTCTGTTTGGGATAATTTTTATGAGTCCTTCAAGCTCAAGTTGTCTGAAAGCTTCTCGAACAGGAGTCCTTGACACTCCAAGCTCTTTTCCTATGGCAACTTCTTTAAGTTCTTCGTTATCTTTATATTTTCCGCTCAGTATATCTTCTCTTAGTTTATGAAAAACTCTGCCTCTAAGCGAGTATTTGTCGAGTTCTTCAGGTCCTATATCATTATTTGTCATACTTTTTCCTTCTTAATCATTATTTGGAAATGTAATTTTCAGTTTCTTTGAAACATTTTTTATCTCGCTAATAAGTTCTTCATCTGTCAGAACAGTTACTCTTCCGTCTTCATACTGCTTATCAACCCATTTTTTGATTTCCAAAACAAGCTCAGACTTTTTGTCAAGAGCATCATCGCCTTTTAAATGATAATAAGTATTTATCCAGTGCGCTATTCCGGCAAGACCCGAAGTATTGCTGACTGCACTTATTGGTGGTCTCTTCAAGAATTTATCTGTATCAAAAATATTGTAAATCTCTTCATTCTTTAGTAGTCCATCAGCATGAATACCTGCTCTTGTGACATTGAAGTTTTTACCAACAAATGGTGTCTGCGGCGGAATATGGAAACCAATCTCCTTCTCATAATACTCTGCAAGATCTGTTATAACAGTAGTATCCATACCATTTAAGCTTCCTTTTAGCTGAGCATATTCAAATACCATTGCCTCAAGAGGTGTATTACCTGTTCTCTCGCCAATACCAAAGAGTGAACAATTGACTCCGCTACATCCATACAGCCAAGCAGTTGTCGAATTGGTAACAGCTTTGTAGAAATCATTGTGTCCGTGCCATTCCATAAGCTCAGACGGAACGCCGCCGTTAGTATTTAAAGCATAAATTATGCCTTGTACGCTTCGTGGAATAACCGCACCTGAGAAATTTACACCGTATCCCATTGTATCACATGCACGAACTTTGATTGGAATATTGTATTCATCTTTTAATTTCATAAGTTCAATGCAAAAAGGAACGACAAATCCATATATATCTGCTCTTGTAATGTCTTCAAGATGACATCTTGGGCTTATTCCCTCATCAAGACATGACCTTATAACGGATATATAATGCTCCATTGCCTCTTTTCTGGTCATCTTTAACTTCATAAATATATGATAATCAGAACATGAAACAAGAATACCTGTTTCTTTTAGCCCTATTTCTTTTACGAGCTTAAAGTCTTCTTGACTTGCTCTTATCCAGCTTGTAACCTCAGGGAACTTATATCCTTTTTCAAGACATTTATATACTGCGTCTCTATCTTTTTTACTGTATAAAAAGAACTCCGACTGGCGAATCATACCATTTGGGCCGCCAAGGTCATGCAACATGTCGTAAATCTTTACGATTTGCTCAGTTGTGTAAGGTGCTCTTGACTGCTGACCATCTCTAAATGTTGTATCCGTAATCCATATATCTTTTGGCATATTATGCGGAACGATTCTATCATTGAAAGGTATTTTCGGAATCTCTTCATATGGAAACATGTTTCGGAAAACATTTGGTTTTTTGACATCATCAAGAATATACATATGCTCTTCTATCTGGAGCAAGTTATTCTTTTCATTCATTGATACCGGACGATTTTGAAATGCGTTATTGTCTTGTTTCATAGTCTACTTATGCCTCCTAAGTAGCTCGGGGTAATTGTCGCTTTTACCCTTTACCCTGTTAAATTCTATATTTGGGTATAATTGTATACAATAGTACATCACATGTCAAGAAGGTGAAATTTGTTTTTTGTGACTTTTAAGGTTAAAATAGGTATACGTCAAAAAATAAAAAGAGGTCTTTATGCAATTTACAAATGAAAATATAGAACCGTTTAATCATGCGGAAATAGAAAATAGATTAAAAGACTCCGTAAAAAGCGAAGAGAATTTTTATACAACAGGTGCAGGATTTTATGAAAAAAAGCTATTAGGCGATGCTTCCTATTCAGAGTCAATGTTTTTTGACTATGGATTTGACTGCATTCTTTTATATGTAATGTTTATGTATCCGCAAAAAGCCGACCTTAAATGGGGCGATAGAAATACTGATGCTATCTATCATTTTTTATCCAAAATATGGCGAATCTCAAGATGCATAGACTTAAATGGCAGATTGCAATTTACAGATGAAAGAAAACAAATATTCGAATCTTTTCTTGATGACATAAGATTTTATAAAGAAAAAGAAAAATACCATAACGTAGTTGCAATCTATATGAAAATGGCAAATTCATATGCAAAGGATATAAAGCATCTCTCAAAAGAAGAATGGACAAAATATCTCCAAAATCTACACACATATGCGCCATTTATAACAAAAGATATAATAGATACATATAATCTTTAAATTCAAATTTCATTTTATACATCTGTATTTTTTACATAAAAAAAAGACGAGTACCCGTATAGATACTCGTCTTTTTATCTTTATTCATCTACGTCGTTGTCTGCCGCAACTTTTGCAGCTCTTGCCTCTACTTCTCTTGCCTGTACATCGGATGGGCACTGCTCGTATCTAGAGAATTCATACTCAAAGTCACCTGCGCCGCCCGTCATAGAGCGAAGCACCGTGCAATATCCGTACAATTCCATACTTGGAACATCAGCTTCAATAACTTGTTTTCCGCCGGATATAGGATTCATGCCTGTTACTCTGCCTCGTCTCTTGTTGAGATCTCCCATAACATCTCCTGTGTAGCTATCAGGAACTGTTACCTTTAAATTAACTATAGGCTCTAAGAGTACCGGTGTTGCTTTCATAAATCCATCTTTAAAGGCATTCTTTGCTGCTACTTTAAATGCCATTTCAGAAGAATCTACAGGATGATATGAACCATCATATAAAGTAGCCTTTACTCCGACTACGGGATATGCTGCAAGAGGTCCTCTTTGAACCGATTCTGCTATTCCTTTTTCAACTGCGGGGAAATAGTTTTTGGGAACAGCTCCTCCTACTACTTCCTCAGCAAATTCATAACTTTTTGTTGTATCATACAAAGGTTCGAATCTCATCTTTACATGACCGTACTGTCCATGCCCGCCTGTCTGCTTTTTATATTTATATTCAACATCGGAATTCTTCTTGAGAGTTTCTCTAAAGGCAACCTTTGGTTTTGAAAGTTCAATATCTACTTTGTACTCATCAAGGAGTTTATTTTGCACAACTTCAAGATGCATATCACCCATGCCATATATAAGTGACTGATGATTTTCGGCATCGGATACAACTTTAAGTGTAGGATCTTCTGCCTGAAGTTTTGCAAGCGACTGTGCTATCTTATCAATATCAGCCTTATTCTTTGCCTTATATCTTTTGTATGTATACGGAATGGATATATTCATACCCGCATACTGGATAGGGCATGCTTTTGTCGCAAGGCTATCACCTGTACTTATATCCATCTTTTGAAGCGCACACAAATCTCCCGCATGTACTTCGTTTATTTCTCCTTGTTTATTACCTCTAAGTAGATACAATTTTCCTATTTTTATCTCTTTATCCTGATTCGTATCATACAAAACATCATCTGTTTTCAAAACTCCGGATCTAACCTTAATAAGTGAGTATTTTCCTATAAACGGATCGATGATTGTCTTAAATACGAACGCAGTTTTAGGCTTACTGAAATCAAAATTTGCCTCAAATATTTCATTTGTTTTGGTATTGATGCCGCTCATCTCTCTATTATCAGGGCTCGGCATATATTTTACTATATCATCGAGAAGCGTATATACACCTTCGCAATATATTGATGCTCCCTGTTCAACAGGGACTATACTTCCTTCACATACGTTTGTTCGAAGAGCTGCTCTTATCTCGTTTTCGGAAAAAACTTCTCCGTTAAAATATCTGTCCATGAGATCTTCCGATGTTTCGGCAACCGCCTCCATGAGCGCATCTCTGTATGTAGCAAGATATTCCTTATTATACTCCGGCACTTCGCATTCAAATGCCTCTTTATTTTTCCATCTGAAACCCTTTTCCTGTATGACATTTACATATCCTACAAGTTTTTCGTTTTCACGAATAGGTAGATTGAACGGAGCTATTTTTTTACCGAATTCTGATTTTAAATCTTCGACAACCTGTCTGTAACTTACATCGTCAATATCCATACCGGATACATAAATCATTCTGGGAATATTATATTCTTCACACAAATCCCAAGCTTTTCTGGTTCCGACTTCTATTCCGTTTTTGCCCGATACAACTATGATTGCTGCATCAGCTACGCTTATGGCTTCTTCAACTTCGCCTACAAAATCAAAAAATCCCGGCGTATCCAAAATATTGATTTTGCAATCCTGCCATTCAATCGGAATAGTCGATGTTCCTATTGATATACCTCTTTTTTGTTCCTCTTTGTCATAATCACTGACAGTATTCTTGTCAGCTATACTACCAAGTCTGGATGTTACTCCGGATAAATAACACATGGCTTCCGCAAGTGATGTCTTACCACTGCTACCATGCCCTAGCAATACTACGTTACGAATTTTGTCTGTTGTGTAAACGTTCATATCGTGTCCTCCGGTATATAATTTTTTTGGATAATTTGTGAAAAGTATATCTCCTCCCATTTGAAATCTATGTATATATTTTACAATAGTTTATATTATAATTACAATATAAATGTGCACATTTTTGGAAAGCGTATATATTTTTTTAATATATATATCAAAAAAGTTTGTGTTTCGTACATTGACGTGTTATAGTGATGTAGTACATCAATTAAGAAAGTTGGTAGCAAAATGACTAATTTTGGTTTTATTGGTTTGGGGCTGATTGGTGGTTCTATTGCAAAAGCAATCAAAAAAAACATACAAGATGCAAAAATAATCGTTTACGATATAAATAAAGAAAGTATGGAAAAAGCGCTAAGTGACAAAGTCGCGGATAAAATAACAGATAAGATCGGCTCTGATTTTTCTGTGTGCGATTTTATTTTTCTCTGTGCACCCGTTTCCATAAACATAGAAAATATCTCCATCTTAAAGCCGTTCTTAAATCAAGATATCATACTCACGGATATAGGATCGGTTAAATCAAATATCCACAAGGCTATTGAGAGCGAGGGCCTTGAAGATATTTTTATAGGTGGTCATCCTATGGCAGGTACAGAGCGCATAGGTTACATCAATTCAAAAGAAACAATTTTGGAAAATGCCTACTATGTAATAACCAAGACATCCAAAACATCTGATGAGAAACTTGCAAAATACCATGATTTTGTCAAGAAAATCGGAGCAATACCTATAGTTGTAGATCCCGATGAACACGACTACATAGTCGGTGCAATTTCTCATCTTCCACACGTAATATCGGCATCACTCGTAAATTTGATTAAAGAAAAAGATAACGATGAGTGCTTAATGAAAATGCTTGCTGCGGGCGGTTTCAAAGACATAACAAGAATATCATCATCATCTCCTATTATGTGGCAGCAAATTTGCAAGTCCAACAGCAAAAACATTGTAAAACTTCTTGATAGCTATATCACATCATTATGCGAAATACGAGATGGAATTATGCTTGAAAACGAAGATTTAATTTATTCTTTTTTTAAAAATGCAAGAACTTACAGAGAGTCCTTCATAGAAAGTTCAAGCGGGCCGATAAAAAGAATATATACTGCTTATATTGATATTGTTGATAAACCCGGTGCAATCGCATCGATTGCAACTCTCTTATCAGATAATAATATCAATATCAAAAATATAGGCATAACACATAACAGAGAAAGTATAGGCGGTAATATTCGTATAGAATTTGATAACGAAAGTGACAGGCAAATGGCCAAAACACTTTTAGTTCAACATAAATTTTCAATAACTAATTAAAAGAGGTACAACTATGATTACTTTACAAGAACAAAAGACTCCTCTTAAGGGCGAAATGTTCGTGCCGGGCGACAAATCCATTTCTCACAGAAGTATTATGTTCGCATCACTGGCACAAGGCACATCTCAAATAACGGGTTTCCTTGAAGGCGCAGACTGTATTTCGACAATTAACTGTTTTAAGTCCCTCGGAATACTGATTGAAAAATCGAGTGGAAATGTAAACGGTGTTCCGACAATTACAGTACACGGTCAGGGTCTGCATGGTTTAAAAGCACCAAGCACTACTCTTTATACCGGAAACAGCGGCACTACCACAAGGCTTATGGCTGGTATCCTTGCCGCGCAAAATTTTGACAGTGTGATAACAGGTGATGCCTCAATTGTCACAAGGCCTATGAACAGAATAATAAAGCCGCTCACAACAATGGGTGCAAGTATCAAAAGTGAAAAAGACAACGGATGCTGCCCTCTTCATATTGAAGGTGGCAAATCGCTTCGCGGAATCTCATATCATAGTCCTGTAGCATCCGCGCAAGTAAAATCTTGTATACTTCTTGCAGGCCTATATGCAAGCGGCGATACTGTTGTGCATGAGCCGGCGCTTTCAAGAAATCACACAGAGATTATGCTGAGAGCTTTTGGCGCAGACATTCACAATGATGTAACAAGATATGGTCCATCGGCTTCTATTCTTCATCCCGGCATGCCGCTTTTTGGAAGAAAAGTAAATGTTCCGGGCGACATCAGCTCCGCAGCTTACTTTATTGCTGCTGCATGCCTTATACCGGGATCGGAACTTCTTATCAGAAATGTCGGTATCAACAAAACAAGAGCAGGAATCCTTGCAGTTCTAAAGCAAATGGGTGCTGATATTACTCTTTTAAATGAAGATAATGATATGGAACCAAAGGCAGATATACTTGTAAAATACTCCGAACTGCATGGCGGAAACAATGGAATCTATGAAATAAGTGGAAAGCTCGTTCCTGCTATGATTGACGAACTTCCTATTATGGCTGTTGTAGCCGCAAACGCAGACTGTACTACAATTATAAAGGATGCAGCTGAGCTAAAGGTCAAAGAATCAAATAGAATAAATAGCATAGTGGAAAATTTAAAGAAAATGGGTGCTGACATAGAGGCAACTGATGACGGAATGATTATCCACGGTGGTAAAAAACTTCACGGTGCAACCATAAATCCATATAACGATCACAGAATCGCGATGGCATTTACTATCGCTTCTATGATTGCAACAGGTGATACAATAATAGAACAAGAAGAATGTGTAAATATATCTTATCCTACTTTCTTCAAAGATATCGAAAAAATAAAACAGTAACAAAAAATACTGCCACAGTTAAAAACTGTGACAGTATTTTTTTGAAAATGATTGTCTTATTGAAAGCTGCAAACATTTTTGAAACTTA
>Ga0065709_1029882_pt1 | contig 11227 bp, 6 predicted proteins | sample Hoacrofraction14_2_FD_59096 | JGI IMG/M metagenome (GOLD analysis project Ga0065709, IMG submission 59096) | Hoatzin crop microbial communities from Cojedes, Venezuela, sample from fiber fraction 14 v1 | ecosystem: Host-associated > Birds > Digestive system > Esophagus > Crop | place: Venezuela... | reverse complement strand
ACTTTTTTTGTGCAAAAAAATAAAGACGATGTGAGAAAACTGCTGTTCGCTCATATCGTCTTTCCTATTTAATTGTAGCGCATTATTCTACGAAAATCTTGTTTCCGCTGACTGTTACGCTCACTTTCTTCATGCGATTCATCATGTCTATCGCTGCATCTACGCCCTTATTGCGTTCAGCTATGAAGCGCATGCGATACTGAAGTGCATCACTGTCGCGGAACTCTACGCTCATATTGAAGTTGCGTCCGATGTCTTCCATGATCTCGCGCAGGCTGGAATTCTCGAAGTAGAAGTAGCCATCGCGCCAGAATTCGTATGGTTCGGTGTCAACATTTGCGAGCGAGAACTTGCCCGTTGACGTGAGAACGGCCTGCTGTCCCGGCTTAAGCAATGTGCTTTCGGCATTGTCTCGGCGCTGGAGTCGCACGCTTCCGTTGATGAGAGTTACCGCTCCCGTTGCGGTGTTCACATTGAATTCGGTTCCGAGAACTGTCGTTTGCATTGTTTCTGTCATAACGATGAACGGATGTTCTGCGTCTTTTGCAACTTTGAAATAAGCCTCACCGGTGAGCATTACCACGCGATCGCCGTCGCCAAACGACGTTGGGAAGACGAGATGTGAACCAGGATGCATGTAAACTACGCTGCCATCAGGGAGCGTTATGTCGGTTGACTTGCCGTAAGGTACCGACAATGTAACACGTTCTACTTCGGTATCATCGGACAAAACGCGACGGAAGTCATCGAGAGTGATTGAAGTGTTTTGTGCTGTTTGCGCATTCAGTTCCACCTTTTGACCCTTTTCGTTTGTCAAACTGATGCCTGATGGCACAGCATCTGCCGTAAAGATGTCGGAGTTTTGCGAACTTGTCGGTTTCTTGTTGGGCAAGAATATGAACAAAAGGGCGCATGCTGCGGCAGCAATGAGTGCAATTGCGACGGGACGAAGGCGAGAAGTCTTTGGCTTTTCATGCTTTTCGTCCTGCTTTTTCACGTTATCGGCATTGCTGTTCAGCGGATATTCGATTGCGTTGTTATGAAGTTGCTTGAATTTTTTCAGTCTAGTTTCAACGTCGATGCTGCTATTCTGTTGTCTCAAAACGCTTTGCACGTCGTTCATCAGCATGACATCATTGTATAGTTCATCGTTCTCACGCAAAAGAGTGAGAGCATCAGCACTGAGATCTTCGTCGTTCAAGAAGTCGAGTGCCCTAATATCGATGTCATTATTTTCTAATTCCATATTTATGGTTGATAGTAATTTATTGTCTTTTTATGTTATCTCTTCCTGTTACTTTTCTTTATATTTATACGAAGGAAATACGATTTAGGTTACTTTTTTACATTTTTTAATGTCTTTATTGTCTTGAGAGCCGATATCATGTGTTTCTTAACGGCTTCGGTACTCACCCCAAGTTCTTCGGCAACCTCCTTATATTTTTTGCCTTCTATGTAGCATTTCGTCAGCACATGGCGCGTTTTTGGCGACAGATTGCTCATCACCTTATTAATAATATAGGAGTTGTATTCTTGTTGTTCGTAACGTTTCTCGTCAACAAAACGCTGCGATGTCAGCTCGGCATATTCGATAAAACGCAGATGTTTGGCTTTTCGGCGCAGCAGATCGATGCTTTTGTTCCTCACACTTGTGTAGAGATACTGTCGGACTGTATCGAAATCTACGTTTAAAACGTTGCGCCACAAGTCTTCATAAGCGCCATTGACAACGTCATGACACTCATCTTCGTCAGCGATATACTGGTAAGCAAACCAATATAGCTGCTCATAGTATTGGCGATATGCCTGTTCGAAATCGCTATTTGCGCTCATAAAATAATGTGCAAATATAGTGTTTTTTCTTTAAATAGTAAAAGAAAAACGTGTTTTTTGCTACTTTTTTTGTTAAAAATCAGTTGCATTTAATGTCAAAATGTTTCCATTCTCTAACTTTTTTAAATAATTTTGTTCAAAAAAGTAACCTTTTTTTGTTGTGCTTCGTAGTAATTTAAAAGCAAGATTGCTCTAAAAACATGAAAAAGGCATCAGCTTTTCTTTGGCAAGTCTTTAATTAATAACCTTAAAATAAAATCTTATGCGATTAAAGATCAAGCTTATCACAACCATCGTTGTTCTGCTGATAGCATTGCCTTCAGCAGCACAAGACAAAATGACGTCGGCAAACAATGGCGTCAAATTGTCAATGACATTCAACAACGAACAATTGCAAAATGTTTTGCTTCGTCTGGAACAATCGTCAACTTACAAATTCCTCTTCACGTATGATGACATAGCTCCTTATACGGTTTCGGGGAGTGTTAAGGACAAAAAGTTCCTGGACGTGGTGAAATATGTATTGCAAGGCAAGCCGCTTGACTACTCAGTTGACGGCAAGTTTATTAACATCACGCTCAAAAGCGATAAAAAGACACCCGTGAAAGGTAAGATGCGAACCTACGGTGGCTATGTTGTCGATGAGAATGGCGAGCCAATTATCGGTGCGCAAGTGAAGGTTCTTGGCACACAAATCGTGACAGTTACCGATCTTGACGGTGCTTTCAGCTTCGATTATGCCTTTGCTGGCGATGACAGACATGTGCAAGTGAGCTACATTGGTATGCAAACCATGACGACACCACTGAAGAACAACATGCGCATTCGTATGAAATCAGACACTCAGGTGCTGGACGACGTGGTTGTAACTGGTATGTTCGACCGCCGCAAAGACAGCTATACCGGTGCTGTTTCGCGCATTGACAAGGAGCAACTTCAGATGTATCGCGGTACGAACGTGCTGCAAACGCTGAAGAATATCGACGCAAGTATCAACTTCCCGGTTAACAACTTGGCGGGAAGTAACCCTAACGTGCTGCCGAATCTGAACATTCGCGGTAGCAGTTCGTTGCCAATGAGCGTCGAAGAGTTCAATTCTAATTCGGAACAGTTGGTCAATACACCTCTTATTATATTAGACGGCTTTGAGATTTCTCTTACGAAACTCATGGACTACAACGACGAACAGATTGAAAGTATCAATATTTTGAAGGACGCAGCTGCCACAGCTATCTACGGAAGTCGTGGTGCAAACGGCGTTATTGTGGTTGTAACGAAGACTCCAAAGGAAGGCAAACTGCGTGTAACTGCTAAGGCAGGTCTCACAATTGAGCTGCCAGACTTGTCGTCATACGACCTTCTGAACGCAGCAGAAAAGCTGGATCTGGAGAAGAAAGTGGGTCTTTACACCGACGAATACTATCCTAGCAGGCAGCTTATATACGATCAAATCTATAACGAACGACTGAAAGCCATTGCCGAAGGAACAGATATCGACTGGCTGAGCAAGCCTACTCGCAACGGCGTTGGACAGCTTTACAACATTCAATTGGACGGTGGCGCTAACGAGTTCCGCTGGGGAGCTTCGCTCGGATATAAGGATGTTGAGGGTGCAATGAAGGGAAGTAGCCGTAAGACTGTGAATGGCGACATCACGTTGATGTACTCAATCAACAATCTTTTGTTCCGCAACTACACAAGTGTAACGTCAAATCACTCGAAGGAAAGCAAGTATGGCTCGTTCCAAGACTATGTAGATATGCAGCCATACAACAATCCTTACGATGCGAATGGCAATCTTGTGCAGTACTTTAAGGACTTCTCTGGTAGGATTTACAACGTAGGCAACCCGCTTTATGATGCTTCTTTGAACTCGTTTGACAAGAGTGAATATTTCGCTTTCATAAACAATTTCTCAGTAGAATGGATAATAAAAGAAGGACTTCGCCTGAGAGGCAAGCTGGGATATTCTACAACTCGCGGCACAAGCGACTACTTCTTGCCAGCAGAGCACTCTACATTCAACACTACAACTTATAATTCTGAGGACGGCTTGCTTCGCAAAGGTAGTTACACTTACGGTAATACCTTCGACGATTTGCTCACTGCCGACATCACGATGAGCTACACAAAGGTCTTCAATCAGAAGCATCAAGTGTATGTAGGTTTAGATTATTCTATCTCTGAAGAGAAGCAAAAATTATATTATTTCGCAGCAGAGGGATTCACAAACGAAGACCTTAGCTCGATAATCAATGCCACTCAGTATGCACAGAGCAGTGCTCCGACAGGTTCGCTCAACACGATTCGCATGGTCGGACTGACCGGAAATGCCAACTATACCTACGACAACCGCTACTACATCGACCTTTCTTATCGCGTTGATGGTAGCTCACAGTTTGGTAGTGACAAGCGTTTCGCACCGTTCTGGAGCGTAGGTCTGGGTTGGAATATACACAATGAAAAGTTCATGAAGGACCAGAACTTGTTCAATACTCTACGTTTTAAGACTTCGTATGGCGACACAGGTTCGGTGGATTTCACAACAGAATCGACAAATACTACATATAAATATCTGTCGGGAAGTCGCTATCTGTCGTGGACAGCAGCACAGATGATGGGCTTAGGTAATACAGCTCTGACCTGGCAAAAGACCACTGAATTCAATGTTGGTATAGAGTTCGGCATACTGAAAGACCTTGTTCGCGGTGAGTTCAACTACTATACTAAGAAGACTTCTAATCTTCTCTCATCGATGGATCTTCCTCTTTCAATGGGATTCTCAAGCTATACCGCCAATGTTGGTGCGTTGAAGAACAACGGTTTCGAGGCTTCGCTCAATGCTTATCTCATTCGCAATCCGAAGAAACAGATCAATTTGCTCGTTGGTGGCCAGCTGGTTTACGACTGGAATGAGATAACTGAGCTCTCTGATGCTATCATGAAGCAGAACGAACTCTATCTGCAGCAAAACGTAGATGTGAGCAATCTGTTCTACGTAGGGCATCCTTCTAACTCGATTTATGCCGTTCGCTCGCTTGGTATCGACCCAAGTACGGGTGAAGAAATATTCCTTGACAAGAACGGAGAGGTAACAAGTACATGGAATTCGTCAGATAAGGTTTATTTAGGAAGTTCACAACCATTGTGGAGAGGTAACTTCCATACAATGCTTATGTGGCGAAACTTCACGGCAAACGTGTCGTTCGCTTATCATTGGGGCGGCAAAACCTACAACTCTACGCTGAGAGATCGCGTGGAAGTTACGCGAAGCACGATTGCAAACAAGAACGTTGATGCACGAGTTCTGTCAGAACGTTGGATGAATGCAGGTGATGTAACCTTCTTCCGCAACTTCAACGACTACACAACTCATGCCACTTCGCGCTACGTCTTCGACGATCGCGTGCTGGAACTGCAATCTGTCAGCCTGCAATATCGTTGGAACACTCCATGGTTGCAGCGCACTACTCATCTCGAATCGGCTGTGTTCGCAGTCAGCATGAGCGACCTTTTCTACTGGTCGTCTGTGAAATACGAGCGCGGAACCAACTATCCTTATGCACGAAATCTGCAAGCAACCGTAACACTAACATTCTAAAGGAGGAACCAGAATATGAAAAAGATAAGTTATTTTATTATCGCACTGTGCCTGACTGGCGTGTTTTCGGCATGCTCTGACTGGCTAGACGTGAAGCCGGAAACGGAAGAACGCGAGACCGACCTGTTCACTTCCTACAAAGGATTTAAGGAAGCGCTTTCAGGATGCTATGTTGCTATGGCCGATCGTAATGCATACGGCGAGAAGTTAACGATGAATGACATCGAGTGTCTTGCCAATCTGTGGGCAGAACCCAATGAGACCAATCAGCCGGTAGCATACAATATGTATTACCATAAATACGATAACGACTATTGTAAAGACGCTTTCGAAAGTATCTATGCGCAACTTTTCAATGTCATCACGCAGGCTAACGCCATCATTATTAATATAGAAGGTGAAAATGCCAATGCTATCAACGATGCAGATGCAAAGAATCTCGTTCGCGCAGAGGCACATGCTATTCGCGCTTTCTGCCAATTCGACATCCTAAGACTATTCGGTCAGATGCCGAATGGCGGCTCAAAGACGGTTCGTTTGCCTTATTCTGAGACAGCAGACATTGATAATGTGCCGTCTTATTATAGCTTCAACGACTATGTTACAAAGCTTATTGCCGACCTTGACCTTGCAGAAAGCCTGCTGAAGGAGAGCGATCCTGTGATGAACTACACCTTCACGCAGCTCAATGGCTTCGGAGGCGATCCCGCAGATCTGGAAGATGACTTCAAGATGTATCGTCAGGCACGTCTCAACTACTATGCTGTTAAGGCTCTGAAAGCCCGCATCTATCAGTATGTTGGACAAACAGCAAACGCTTATAAGGAGGCAAAGGCTGTTATTAACGCCCAGTTGAACGGCAAATCGTTTATCTCTCTGAGTGGCGTAGGCGACATTTCGTCAAGCTATTTCGCTTTGCCAAGCGAGTGCTTGTTCCTTTTGAGCAACAGCGACCTGTCAGATTACGCTGTAGATATAGTGGGAGGAAACTCAAGTTCACAGATGCGAGCAGATGAACAGCTGCATATAACGACCGATATGCTTGAGAAACAGCTCTACGCAGGACAGAACACTGCCAGCAACAACCGCTATCTGAACATTTGGGAGCGTAATACAACTGACCAGTATGGAAACAAATATCCAACAATAAAGAAGTATTATTACGACACATCAGAATCATACAGCCTCACAGCTCTGCAGCTTCGACTTGAAGTTATGCCGATGTTGCGCTTGTCGGAGCTCTATCTCATCGCGATGGAATGTACCACCGATCTCGCTGAGGCCAACTCTCTCTACAAGACATATATGGCATCTCACAACGTGAACATAACCGACGATTTCGCTTCGCTTGATGAAGTGAAGACAGAAGTTTATGCAGAATATCGCCGGGAGTTCTACGGCGAAGGCCAAATGTTCTACACTTATAAGCGCAAAGGTGAAACAGACGTGCTCTGGAATACAAGCACAATGACCGAAAGTCAGTATGTTCTGCCTCTGCCAGATTCTGAATACGACCCAAATAATTAAAAGAAAGGATGCTCATCATGAAAAAGATTATATATTTTATCTCAGCAGTGCTGGCCATTGTTACCTTCACCGCGTGTGAGCAGGATCTGCCAGTATATAATGACGAGACGGCGCGACTGAATTTCGTTTACGAAACAGATGAACGCTCAGATACAACGTATAACTACTCGTTTGTATATCATAAGCAAGTGAGTCGCGACACTGTTTGGATGGAAGTGGAGACAATGGGATTCCTTTCTAGCAAGGATCGCTACTACACTCTCTATCAAGTTGCAACGGGAGACAACGATGCCGTTCCGGGAGTTCACTACGTTAGCTTCGACGATGCTGCCTATAAGCAACTGCTGGTTGTGCCGGCTGACTCGGTAACAGCACTCGTTCCGATTATCGTTATCAACGATGCTTCACTGACATCTGAAGTCGTTAAGCTGAAAGTTAAGATTGGTGCCAGCGACGATTTCCAGCCAGGATATAACGATGCAATAACAAAGATTCTCTCGATAACCAACCAATTGCAGAAGCCAAGCAACTGGAACATGCTGCTAACTTACTATCTTGGCAATTACGGACCAGTGAAACATCAGTTTATGATTGATGTTAGTGGAAAGGATTGGGATGAAGAATACATCACAGAGCAAGGTTTTGACAACATGTACACTGCAGATCAGGACTATCTTAGATACCTGCAGAACAAATTCTCTAAGGCACTTGCAGAAGAAAATGCACGTCGCGTAGCGCAGGGTCTTGGCTATCTTGCCGAAGAAGATGGAACTCTTGTGTCATTCTCTTTTACATATTGATAAAACATAAAAATCGATGAAGAATATGAAAAAGATATTTTTATTCGCAATAACGGCATTGCTGTTCACTGCTTGTATCAATGACGACAGCACATACGGTGATGATAGCATAAAGATTGATGTGAGCGGACTGGAAGAAAGCTATTCTGTATTGTCGCTGAACGACTTGGTTATCACTCCAACTATAACGACAAACTTGCAGGAAAGTGACTTCGAGTACGAGTGGTCTTATTATAAAGATGAGACGAGTCTGACGGGAGAGAAACGTTATGCTAATGTTATCTCTACCGATCGTAACCTTAATTATAATGTTGCATTGGCAGATGGCAAGTACGTACTTATATATAAGGTGAAGTCGAAATCAACTGGCTATACGCAAACCGTAACGACAACGATTAATGTATCATCATCGTTGTCGCAAGGATTCTACATTCTGAAGGAGAATTCTGAAGGAAACACCGATGTCGATCTATACAATACGGTGAGCGGAGAACTGTTTGAAAACGTGATATCCGGTATGCAAGACGAGGCCATTCCTGGCAAACCGCGTGCAATGGATGTGCTTTTCAACATGGCTTATCTTGATCCTGACACCGAAGATAAAGGCTCTTGCACCGGGCTTTGCATCACAACCGAGAACAATGAGGTGCGTTGGATTCGCGCAAGTGATGGCCGTACCGTTAGCGATGCTTCGAAATGTCACTACGAAGAGATTGAGAACGAGATTCCTTATCGAACAGTTCATGGCTTTTGGTCAGAATATTACATTACCAATAATGGCTGTTACAGCACCTATGATGGCTCGCAGGGCACTGCCGGAATATTCGGAGCATCTGAAGGAACTGGCGGAAGCGTGCATGTTATCACATCTTCAAGCTTGTTCTACGGCATGATTATTTGGGACGAGCAGAATCGTTCGCTCTATTATTCCGACTATAACGGCTCGGCATGGGATATATATAGCAATGTTGCTGGATACGATGCTTCAAACACTAACTATGATTGCTTGTTCGCAGGCAACTGTTCTGCAAGTGGCGAAATGCTCGTTTATATGCTTCAGGATCGCAGCAACACATCGAAAAAGGTGCTCTATTATCTCTCTGCTGGCTGGACAGGTGTGACAGTTGACCAAGTGAAGGAACTCGATAGCAACTCACATATCGCGAAAGCCAGCCTGCATGCTATCAGCGCTTACGGTGCAACAATCATCTATAGCGTAGATAACAACAAGGTTTACACTTACGATATTGCTAACGATAATCCAGAAAAGGAACTCTCATTCACAGGATTGTCTTCAAGCGAAACTATCACCTACATTGCTAATCGCTATTTCTACGGAAGCACAACCTTCTTCGATTATCTCATCGTAGGAACACAAAGCGGTAACACTTACAAGCTCTACTTCTATGAAACTGTAGGTGGCGAGCCTGTCGGAAGTCCTGTTTTGACCATCACTGGCGAAGGAAAGCTCCGTAAACTCGACTATGCTGATCCTCTGGAAGGTGGCGCTACTGCAGTTCCTGTGCTTGATGACTAATTGTAAAATGACGAATGTTGAGTGTTGAATGTTGAATTGTCGCTACGCGATTATGAATTTATCTATTACGAATTACGTTAAGTCGTATGACAAATTCAAAATTCTTAATTCTTCATCGCGTAGCGATAATTCAAAATTCCACATTCAACATTCGTAATTATCTATAACTAACGTAAACAAAAATCGATGATTAAAAGAAGTAATTTATTCTCTGTCTTGGTAGCTATTTTATTGGCTTTACCAATGGCATCGCCAGCTCAGCAGTTGGCATTGGATAAGAACGTGAAAACAGGTCGTTTGCCTAACGGTCTGACCTATTACATTCGTCATAATGAAGAGCCAAAAGACTTGGCTTATTTCTACATTGCTCAGAAGGTGGGTTCTATTCAAGAGAATAGCGATCAGCGCGGATTGGCGCACTTTCTCGAGCACATGTGCTTCAATGGTACGACTCATTTCCCTGGTACAAGTCTGAGAACATATCTTGAAAAGATAGGTGTTAAGTTCGGAGCCGACCTCAATGCATATACGGCTGTTGACGAAACCGTATATAATATAGATAATGTACCCGTGAAGACTGCTGGTGCTATCGACTCGTGTCTTTGGATTTTGCACGACTGGAGCAACGACTTGACACTCGATCCAAAGGAGATTGACAACGAGCGAGGCGTGATTCAGGAGGAATGGCGCATGCGAAACTCAGCCAGTCAGCGACTAATGACGCAGTCGATGCCAGTGCTTATGGCAGGCAGTAAATACGCTGACTGCATGCCGATAGGTAACATGGACATCGTGATGAACTTCAAACCACAAACGCTTCGCGACTATTACGAGAAGTGGTATCGCCCAGATTTGCAAGGCATTATTGTGGTTGGAGACATCAATGTCGATGAAATTGAAAAGAAAATCCGCTCAATCTTCGCCGACATACCAGCTGCTCCAGCCAACGCAGCTAAGCGAGAATACTACACTGTGCCTGATAATCGCGAGCCGATAATATTTGTTGGAACCGACAAAGAGTTCACATCTCCAATGATGAGCATCTATTTCAAGCACGAAGGTACGCCGCGTGACCAGCGCAACACAGAGCAAGCTATCATCAATAGCTTCTTAGATAGCGAAATAGATTATCTCTTCCATGCACGTACAACGGAAATAACGCAGACTGCTAACGCGCCTTTCGACTGGTGTACGGCTAAGAACAGCGGTTATTTTCTCGCAAATACGAAGGAGGCTTATCAGCTGAATGTGAACACAAAGAACAGAAAAGGTGCTGCTGAACGTGGATTCCGTGCTGCTATTGACGAGCTAAACCGTCTGCGCCGGTATGGTTTCACGACAGAAGAATGGAACCGCGCAAAGGCTGATATGCAGACAAGTCTTGAAACTGCTTACAAACAACGCGACAAACATCAGAGCAGTTCTTACGTGAATGACTATGTTCGCAACTTCCTTGACAACGATCCTGCAGTGAGCATTGAGACCTATTACGAGATAATGAAGCGTGCTTTGAACAATCTAACTGTAGATGATCTGAACAAACGTCTGCGCAGTTATTTCAAAGATAACGATGAAAACATCGCAATCTCTTATTTCGGACTGCAAAACGATACGGTTCAAACGCCTACAAAGGACGACCTTTGGCGCTGGTACACTGAGCAGAAAGGCAAGAAAGTCGAGCCTTACGTAGATGCAATGGCGGGACTGAAGCTCCTTCCTGTTGAGCCTACACCAGGAAAAATCGTGAAGAAGACAAAGGACAAGAAGACGGGTATCACCCGAATGGAACTGTCTAACGGCGCAAAAGTGGTGATACAGAAGACTGATTTCCAGAAAGATCAGATCACGATGTCGGCTCTTTCGCGTGGTGGAATGTCGCTCTTCCCAGAAGAAAAATATAAGTATGGTGGCATTTTGAACACAAGTCTC
>Ga0065709_1029881_pt1 | contig 11227 bp, 10 predicted proteins | sample Hoacrofraction14_2_FD_59096 | JGI IMG/M metagenome (GOLD analysis project Ga0065709, IMG submission 59096) | Hoatzin crop microbial communities from Cojedes, Venezuela, sample from fiber fraction 14 v1 | ecosystem: Host-associated > Birds > Digestive system > Esophagus > Crop | place: Venezuela... | reverse complement strand
CCCGAGGTCGCGGCACCGGAGCCCGCCGCTGAGCCCGAGGTCGCGGCACCGGAGTCCTCCGCGTCGCAGGCCACTGTGGAACCCGTTGCTGCGCCGGAGCCTGCGGCGCTTGAGCCCGTCGCTGCTCCGGAGCCCGTTGTGCCGCAGGCTGAGGGTGACCCCACGGCCGCGCCAGAGGGCCAGGACCCCGTGCAGGGCACCGACCAACAGTAACGTCACCCGGCGGTGGCCGGCCACCGCACCGACCGCAGCCAAGCCAGCCACCACCAATACGGAGAATCTGCGAAGCCCCCACACCGGGGGCTTTGCCTTTCTCGGCGTAAAAGGGACGCTGACCTGCGGGGCTGCAGATATCTGCCAGAAAGGTGTGAGCGTGTTGCCAGAATGTGGCAAGGGCACCCGTGTAGCGTAGGTGCCACGACGGACGTAAGGTCGGGCGTGGAGGAGATGTGGCGAGCGTATGGGTACGTGGGCACGGGTATCGGGGGATTACGGCGATTGTTGGCGCGGGCTCGGCTCGTGTGCTAACATGCCATACCGAACCTATCCTGCTCCGAGCCGCCTTCACATCTCGGAGCCGTTAGCCCAGAGGAGGTGACCACATGAAGGCTTATGAACTGCTGTATTTTGTCGACCCCTCGTCCAACGAGGAGGCGCGCGCCGGTGCCATGAAGCGCATCGAGACCGCCATCGCCGAAGAGGGGGGCAAGATCGACAACGTCGACGAGTGGGGCAAGCGCAAGCTCGCGTTTGAGATCGACCACCTCACCGACGGAGAGTATTTCCTCATTGACTTCCACGCAGACCCCAACCAGATCACGGAGCTTGACCGCGTGCTTCGCATCAACGACACCGTCAAGCGCCACATGATCGTTCGTCGTACCGACAAGGACTAGAAATTGGAAGGCGGACATGTCCGCCCTGAGAGGTTGTGAGAGCCGTGGGAATCAACAGAGTAAACATCTCCGGAAACTTGACGCGTGATCCCGAGCTGCGCTCGACGCGCGGTGGGTCTGCCGTGCTGGCCTTTGGCGTTGCCGTCAACGACCGTCGGCGCAACGCGGAGGGGGAGTGGGAGGACCGCCCCAACTTCGTGGACTGCGTGGTGTTTGGCAACAGGGCCGAGCCCCTCTCGCACTATCTCTTCAAGGGCATGAAGGTGGCCATCGAGGGCAAGCTTCGCTACAACTCGTGGGAGCGCGACGGCCAGCGGCGCAGCAAGCTGGAGGTCGTGGTCGATGAGGTCGAGTTCCTCTCGACGCGCGGCCAGCAGCAGGGCGGCGCGAGCCAGGCGCAAGCTCCGACTCAGACCTACGCCCAGCCGCAGACTCAGGCGTATCAGCAGGGCGCCTATCCCCAGCAGCAGACCTACCAGCAGGGTGCTCCCGCGCAGGGCTTTGGTCAGGGCCAAGCGGCGTACGCGCAGCCGCAGACCTTCAACCAGGCTCCGCAGCAGACGCTGTATCCCCAGCAGGATGTCCAGCCGGTGCAGGGCGTGCAGCCCGTCCAGCCGGCGCAGCCCGCACAGGGTCAGCCGGCACAGGCAGCGCAGGGCGAGGTGCCTCGGGGCGATGCGTCCGGGTCTGGCGCTAACGCGCCGCTTTCCGCAGATGTCTACGACGAGGACATTCCGTTCTAACGCACAAAAGAGAGGTATGTAAGACATGGCAAAACGCAGGCAGGAAGAACAGCAGCAGCCGCGTCGCAAGTACTGCCAGTTCTGCAAGGAGGAGAAGGCGTTCATCGACTACAAGGACACCCAGCTCCTTCGCAGGTTCATGACAGACCGCGGCAAGATCAAGCCCCGCCGTGTGACGGGGTGCTGCGCACGTCACCAGCACGACATCGCGGTCGCCATCAAGCGTGCCCGCGAGATGGCGCTGCTCCCCTACACCGTCACCGTGGTCTCGAGCCGCGGCGGCCGCAACCGGGGCTAGTGAGATCTATCGGCGTGTCGGCCAGGCCGACCAAACAAAAGGAGTGTTCATGAAAGTCATCCTCTTGGATGAGCTCCGGGGCAAGGGAGGAGAAGGCGACGTCGTGGACGTTGCGCAGGGGTTCGCCGAGAACTACCTGTTCCCCAATAAGATCGCCCAGCCCGCCACCCCGGGTAACATCAAGCAGTTGGAGGAGCGCAGGCACAACATTGCCAAGCGCGAGGAGAAGCGCATCGCCGATGCCGAGGCCATCAAGGCCAAGCTCGAGGGCAAGGTCGTCGAGGTCGACGCACGCATTGGTGAGGAGGGCCAGCTCTTTGGCTCCGTCACCACGGCGCAGATCTCTGAGGCCATCGCCTCGCAGCTCGAGGTCGAGGTCGACCGCAAGCGCATCGGTCGCGGCAACGCCATCAAGACGGCTGGCCGTCACGAGGTCGAGGTCAACCTCTACCGTGACATCAACGCCACCATCGCCGTCCAGGTGGGCAAGCCGGAGGATCTGCCGGCCGAGGCGCCCGCAGGGGCCGAGGCTGAGGCTGCCGAGGATGCAGAGGCGGAGGCCGCCGAGGCAGCTGAGGTCGCAGCAGAGACTGGGGCCGAGGTCGTCGCGGATGCCGAGGCGCCCGGAGAGGCCGAGCCCGCGGAGGCAGCGGCTGAGGCGGAGACCGAGGGCGACGCCTAGAGTCTTCGGGCCAGATTTGTCAACTGTCGTTTGAGCTGCGGAAATCAACAATAAGCGCAGCTCAAGACGTTGATAAAATTTTCTCGGAAATATTTTTTGTGAAGGGTCGTGTATGTTGCTAGGATGCACGACCCTTTTGTGACTCGCGGGAGCGAGTTGGTAAAACAAGCAATCTACCTGCGGGTTTATGATGACTGGTAGTAGAGGTTTTGTGAAAGCGCAGGTCGATTGGGTCATGTTGAAAACTAGGAAGATTGTTTAAAAGTATTAGCGTCATGAGGGAAAACATACCACGTGAATTTTGTTGAAAACGTTGATAAGTTGAGAAACCAATGGTAGGGCCAAGCCAGATTCAACAATGAGATGTTGAAGCGAGATGTCGAGCGTGGGAAGCGAGTGGCGTAGCGCGCGTCCGCGTTTGACGTACCCAGCTTGGGCAGAAGCGGCTGCGGCTGGCCCAAAGTCATATAATGCTCATGCAGCTGACCGGGAGGGAGACGTAGGTGCAGACCAACGAATATCGCGATCGTCGCCGTGAGGAGGAGCCGCCGCCCGTAGGGGACCTTGCCGCACGGTCGATGCCCCAGGACCAGGAGGCGGAGCGCTCGATACTCTCGGCGATGATGCTCTCGGCAGATGTTCTGCAGGAATGCCTCGTCAGCCTCGACGACGACGACTTCTACCTGCCGTCCAACCGAACGGTCTACACGGCGATGCGCGAGATGTTCGACCGCAACCAACCCGTCGATCCCGTCTCGTTGGCGGACCACCTGCGCAGTGCGGGCGAGCTCGAGCGGGCAGGAGGCATGCCGCGCCTCATCGAGCTGAGCTCCGACACCTTCTCGCTTGCGAGCTGGCGCCACCACGTCGCCATGCTTAGGCGCGACACCACCCTTCGGGCGCTCATCGCCGCGTCGGCCCGCGTGACGGCCCTCGCCTTCGACGCACCCGAGGACACCAAGGAGGTCATCGACTCCGCCGAGCGCATGATCTTCTCTGTGACGTCGAGGGACGTGCGTGACAAGTACTCGTCGCTCGAGGACGTCATGGGCGAGCTCTATGACGAGCTGGGAGAGATGAGTGAGCGGCGCGATGGCTCGATTGGCATTAACACGGGATTCCCAGGCATCGACTCGCAGCTTCAGGGCTTGCGGCCCGGTCAGATGGTGGTCATAGGCGCGCGACCTGGCGTGGGCAAGACCTCGTTCGCGCTCAACCTCGCCGTCAAGGCGGCCAGCACGGGTGCCACCGTCGCCTTCTTCTCGCTCGAGATGAGCAAGGTCGAGATCGCGCAGCGCCTGCTTTCGATGCAGGCCAACATCCCGCTCGGGACCATTCGCGGCGCGCGCATACAGGATAACCAGTGGCCCACCATCCTCGAGGCGACGAGGCAGCTCTCGTCGCTTGACATCCTCATTGACGACACGCCGGGAACGACCGTGACCGAGGTACGCGCCAAGGCGCGACGCATGCTCCGCGGCAAGGAGAACGGCATCGTGATCCTTGACTACCTGCAGCTGGTATCGCCTCCCTCGGGCCGCCACCGCGCGGACAGCCGCGCGACGGAGGTTTCGGAGATGAGTCGCGGCATCAAGATCATGGCCAAGGACCTCGAGGTGCCGGTAATCGCGCTTTCCCAGCTCAACCGCACCGTCGAGAGTCGTACGGGCAAGCGTCCCCAGCTCTCGGACCTTCGCGAGTCCGGCTCGATAGAGCAGGATGCCGACATCGTCATCCTGCTCGACCGTTCGATGACGCCCGACGAGGCCGAGCGCGCCGATCGTCCGGACGAGGGCACCACGCAGTTCATCATCGCCAAGAACCGCTCGGGCCCGCTCTCGACCGTCGACCTGGTCTTCCTGCCAGGCTCGACCAAGTTCGTCGAGCTCGATCGTCACCACGAGGAGTAGCCATCGCGCGTGCGCGTTGCGCGTGTTCGGTGGCTGACCATGGCGCCAGCTCACCGTGGTGCGGCTGGACGCTACGCGGATCAACGTGCCACTGTGGCGCAGTCGGCAGATGCTAGAGGCGTCGATGCGGCGCCGGGCGCTACACGTCGATGCGGTAGAGGACGCAGTCCTCGTCGGAGCCGGTCTGCCAGCGGGCGACCTCGGTGAGGGTGACGCCCGACCGCTCCTCCAGCTCCCTGACGCTGGCGTCGAGGAAGAGGTACTCGTCGTACTCAGACGAGTCTTCGCTCGGCGGCAGGCCCATGAGGTAGTAGCACGGTGTCGCGTCCCCCGACGCAGACGTCTCCCTCACCTCCGCGACGGCGCCCAGCAGGTCACCCGACGCCGAGAAGCTCTCGTACGTCGTGGCGTCCCAGGCAGAGAACGTGTTGTAGCTGCCGCGCAGCGGGTTGTAGAACCGTCCGATGGGCAGGTACGCCGTCCCCGCGACCTGATATACCTCGTTGTCGAGAATGACCACCGCGTCCTCGGGAAGCTCGGTCGTCACGTATGAGGCGACCTGCTTGGTGGGATAGCTGTCCAGCGTGCCCAGGAGGCGGGGGTAGCTGAGCCACGAAATCACGGCAAGCGCCATCAGGTAGGCGAGCAGGCCGTGGTTCGCGAGGCGCTGCAAGACCTCGGGCACATGAGGTACCCGCAGCTTTCGCTCGGTGCCCTCGGCGTAGAGCACCCAGCAGACAAAGATGACAAACGCAGAGATCGCAAGCACCTTCTGCCTAAAGTAGGAGATGCTGTAGATGAGAATGTCAACCGCAAGTACCCAGAGGAGGGCCATGACGAGAATGAACCCCGCCTTTGGGGAGCGGGCAAAGACGTGGACGAGCAGCAGCAGGAGCACAACGGCGGCAATGGCGTAGGTCGAGTCGCTCCAGAGGCCCTCGCCCACCGCGCTGTTCTGGAGCGTCTCGAGCGACTGCAAGATCGAGGCGCCCAGGTTGGGGAGGCCTCCCTGCTCAAGGATGCTCCCCAGCGTCTCGAAGGGAGCGACCTTGACCACGTCCTGGGGCGCGTCGCTCGGCGTGCGCAGCTCGACGTAGACCATGACAAGGCTTATGAGAATGAGCGCGAGGGCGACAAGCTCCCGCACCCGTACCCGAGATTCCCGCACGGACGTCCGCACCGCCTCAGAAAGCCATACGAGCGCAACGCCTCCCACAAAGCCCATGCAGAGGACATGCGTCTGCAGGAGCAAAAAGAGAGGCGCTGCGAGCCGCAAGGGATGCTCGTGGCGTGTGGGCCAGGCCATCGCGGCCAAGATCGTGAGCAGCGGGAAGAGCGCGTAGCTTCGGGCGATGACGGGAAGCACGTACACGAAGGCGATGCCGGAGCCCAGCACGAGCTTGCACCAGCGGGGAAAGGGCGCGTACCTGAGAAACAGGGCCAGGCTGGTCGCCATAAGGCCGACGCTGATGACAAAGATAGTCTGGAACGGCAGCCCAAGCTTGGCGGGTATGGAGAGCAACAGGAACCAGAGGGCGGGATGCCCCTCAAAGTGCAGCCTCATGAATATCTGCGTGTACTTGAGGTCTCGGGCGATGAGCCACGCCTGGGCGACGTCGCGCCACGGACTGTAGGCCATGGCGAGCGCTGCGTGCACGACGACGTACAGCACGACGACAATGGCCACCCAATGACGGTCGATCGTCGCGAGAATCCCATGCCAGCCAGTGGCTCGCGGCTCTGGGCGCCCATTGGTCTGCGATGTCGTGGTCGCAGGCCCCTCGAGTGCCTTCGAATGCGAGGGCATACCGTTACCTCCTTGCCTGGCGGGCCCTGGGGCCCAACATGCCACGCTCGATAATAGGAGACGCCCAACGTTCCTTGCAGGGGCGGCGTGGGATTCTTGGGAGATTGCCAAAAGCTGCCACATACCACAAACGGCTCACAGCAAGCCAAGCCCTTTTCATTTCTTGCCCCAGCGTCTGGCATGAGCTCCGTATCAATGCCGTTAACGTGGGGACCCCGCACGGCGTGGGCAGGTATACTCAAAGCGTTCGAACATCCACGGGACAAGGAGCGCGTATGCCTGCATCTGTTTTGGTCGGGACGCAGTGGGGCGACGAGGGCAAGGGAAAGGTCTGCGACCTCATCGCCGGAGACTTCGATGTGGTCTGCCGCTACCAGGGCGGCGCCAACGCGGGGCACACCGTCATAGCAAACGACAAGAAGCTCGCCCTGCACCAGGTGCCCTCGGGCGTCATGTACGAGGGGAGCGTGCCCATCGTGGGCAATGGCTGCATCGTTGACCCCCAGATCCTGCTCGAGGAGATCGACATGCTCGAGAAGGCGGGCGTCTCGTGCGAGGCGCTCAAGATCAGCGGCAACGCCCACATCGTCATGCCCTACCACAAGGACCTCGACGGCGCCAACGACCGCCGTCTGGGCAAGAACACCATCGGCACCACCAAGCGCGGCGTGGGGCCCTGCTACCAGGACAAGATGGCGCGCATCGGCCTGCGCATCCAGGACATGCTCGACGAGAAGATCTTTCGCGAGAAGCTCGAGAGCGCGCTCGTCTTCACCAATGCCGTGCTCGAGAAGGTCTACGGCCTTCCCACCTACACGGTGGACCAGATCTGCGAGACCTACCTGCCCATGGCGGCGCGCATCCGCCCGTACATCGTGGAGAGCAGCCTCTTTCTCAACGAGCAGCTCGAGGCGGGCAAGTCCATCCTCTTCGAGGGCGCGCAGGCGACCATGCTCGACATCGACCACGGCACCTACCCCTTTGTGACCAGCTCAAACTGCACGGCCGGCGGCGCCGTCACCGGCTCCGGCGTGGGGCCGGTCAACATCTCGCGCGTGCTGGGCATCGCCAAGTCCTACCTCACGCGCGTGGGGTCGGGTCCCTTCCCCACGGAGCTCCCCGAGGGCGACCCCGACGGCGACACGCTCGGCAAGGTGGGTCACGAGTTTGGCGTGACCACCGGGCGCAAGCGCCGCTGCGGGTGGTACGACGCCGTCATCGTCAACTACGCGGCGCGCGTCAACGGTCTCACGGACCTCGCGATCACCAAGCTCGACGTCCTGGGGGGGCTCGAGCGCATCAAGGTCTGCGTGGCCTACGAGTGCGACGGCAAGCGCTACACCACCGTCCCCGAGCACCAGAGCGTCTTCTACCACGCCAAGCCCGTCTACGAGGAGCTGCCGGGCTGGTGCTGCGACATCTCTGACGTACGCGACTTCTACAAGCTCCCGCGCGAGGCCAAGGACTACATCGACTTCCTCGAGCAGCTGGCGGGCGTGCGCGTCTCGATCATCACCGTGGGGCCCGACCGCGAGCAGTCCATCGACCGCTACTGGCACTAGGCCACGCCACAGGCGCGCGACCCCGGTTGCGGGGCCTCCCGCATGGCCGCGCTGCCGACACGTCCGTCCATGACGACCGCCACGATGCGGTTCTCGAAAGGAGCGCACATGACGACCACCAACACGATCGACATCCTTCTTCTGGGCGCGGGCGGCCGCGAGCACGCCCTGCTCGCCAAGCTCGCGGAGTCCCCTCGGGCGGGCAAGCTGTACGTGGTGCCGGGCAACGGCGGCATGTACGCCCTGGCCGAGAAGGTCGAGCTCGACGAGAACGACGGTGCGGCCGTGGCGCAGTGGGCGTCGCAGCACGGCATAGGCCTCGTGGTGATCGGCCCCGAGGCGCCGCTCGTCGCGGGCGTCGCCGACGCCGTGCGCGCGGCGGGCATCGCCTGCTTTGGCCCCGGCAGGGACGCCGCACAGATGGAGGGCTCCAAGCAGTTCGCCAAGGGGGTCATGGCGCGCGCGGGCGTGCCCACGGCGGCCTGGCGCTCCTTCACCGACCGCGCGGCCTGCGCCGCCTACGTGCGCGAGCTCGACGGTCCCTGCGTGGTCAAGGCCGACGGCCTCGCGGCGGGCAAGGGCGTCATCGTGGCCGCGACCACCGAGGAGGCGCTCGCGGGCGTCGACGCCTGCTTTGACGGTGCCTTTGGCGACGCCGGCACCACCGTCGTGGTGGAGGAGCTGCTCGAGGGCCCGGAGTGCTCGCTGCTCGCGCTCACCGACGGCACCACGGTCGTGCCGCTGGCCGCCTCCCAGGACCACAAGCGCGCGCTCGACGGCGACAAGGGCCCCAACACGGGCGGCATGGGCGTCTACTCGCCGGTTCCCATGGTGACCGAGGACGAGATGGCGCAGATGGTCGAGATCGAGCGTCGCGTGGTGGCGCAGCTCGCCGCCGACGGCATCACCTACAACGGCTGCCTCTACGGCGGCTTCATGCTCACCAAGGACGGTCCCAAGGTGCTCGAGTTCAACGCACGCTTTGGCGACCCCGAGACCCAGGTGGTGCTCCCGCGCATGAGGGGCGACCTCGTCGAGGCGTTTCTCGCCTGCGACGCGGGCACGCTCAGCGAGGACATGGTCGCGTGGGACGACAGCTGGGCCCTCTCGGTGGTGCTCACCTCCGCCGGGTACCCCGGTGCCTACGAGAAGGGCAAGGCCATCCACGGCATCGAGCGCGCCGAGGCGCTCGACGGCGTCACCGTCTACCACGCGGGCACCGCGATCGACGCGCAGGGCCAGCTGGTCACCAACGGGGGGCGCGTCCTCAACGTCGTGGCCGTCGCCCCCACCTTCGAGGAGGCGCGCACGCGGGCCTACGAGGGCTGCGAGCTCATCGACTTCGAGGGCAAGACCTACCGCAGCGACATTGGGATGAAGGCGGTTCTCGGTCGCGAGAACCTGTGAGGGGAAGCCATGGACCACAAGGAGTTTGACGAGACGGACGGCGCGCCGAGCGTGCGCCGCGATGGGGCGGCCGAGAACGACGCAAGCGCACCGCTCGGTGAGGACGTGCCCGCGCGCCTGTACGACCTGCCCACGAGCGCGGCACATGCGCAGGACGAGGCGGACGGCGTGGAGGAGGCCCTGGCCGCGTTCACGTTTGGGGGCGCGGACGCCAACGTCCTCGAAGGCGAGGACGCCACGAGCGCGGAGCCCCGCGAGCGCCCGCTCGTGCTGGGGGACGACGACCCGCTCGACGCGACGATCCGCGAGGAGGTCGAGTCGGAGGAGCTGGCCTGGCGCGGAAGGATCTTCTCGGTGGACCGCATGCGCGTGACGCTCCCCGACGGAAACCCGGCGGTGCGCGACGTGGTGCGCCACCCGGGTGCCGTCGCGATCGTGGCGCTCACCGACGAGGGTCGCATCTGCTTGGTGCGGCAGTACCGCACGGCGCTGGACCGCGTGACCGTGGAGGTTCCCGCAGGCAAGCTCGACCCCGGCGAGGACCCGCTCGCGTGCGCCCGACGCGAGCTGCTCGAGGAGACGGGCATGGAGGCGCAGAAGATTGCCTACCTCACCACGATCGCGACGTCCGTGGGCTTCTGCGACGAGCTCATCCACATCTACATGGCCACGGGGCTTACGTTCGCGGCACCCGACCCTGATGACGACGAGTTCATCCACGTCGACCTCGTGCCCCTGGGGGACCTGGTGGACGCCGTGCTCGACGGCCGCATCGAGGACGCCAAGACGGTCGTGGGGGCGCTCATCTGCGATGCCGTCTCGCACAGGCTCGACTACGGCGAAGCATGAGAGCTCCATGGTGTATCATCGTGATGTACGCCAACCGACGACCCTGAGAGGGCGCTGACCGATGGCCAAGAAGAATAAGAAGGGCCTCGAAAAGACCCTGACCGGCGAGGAGGCCGAGAGGCTCTTCGCACGTGTGGACGAGACGGGACATGACAACGAGCAGACGGCCCGGCACCAGCATCGCCGTCGCATCGAGAAGGGGCAGGGCGTCCTGGTGGACCCGCTGTCCGAGGACGACCCCTCCGGCTCGACCGTCGGCAAGGCCATCACGCGCACGGCCGTGGGCTTCGTGCTCATCTTCCTCGCGATCGTGGTGATCGCGCAGGTATCGTGCGGCGTCGTGCGCAGGGCCAACACGGCCAACCTGTCAGAGAACGTCAACGTCGAGAGCGTCGCCTCGGCGCTGCGCGGGGGCGTCGAGTGGGGCAACGGCTTCACCCAGTTCCCCGAGGACTTCTCGGTGCAGGAGGCCGACGAGAGCGCCCATCGCGTCGAGGTCACCGTCGTGGACACCTCCTCGAAGGACGCGCTCGAGTGCTTTAGCGGCTCGCAGATCCAGGCCACGGCCTTCTCGGTCAACGCGCTGCTCAACCCCAACATCAACACGGTCATATACCACGTTAACGTCCACTTTGACGACAAGGGCGAGTTCCAGCAGTCCCAGCTCTTTGGGTTCCTCAAGCCCACGGGGGCCGTGCGCACCTTCATGACGTTCATCTGGACCAAGACCACCACCGAGGACGGCGTGCGCTTCAACTGCACCATCACTGGCGTGGACACCAACGTCCAGGCCGAGCTGCGCGAGCGCATCACGTCGAGCTTCACGCCGCAGACCATCATCAGCTACGTGCTGGGCGACAGCTCCGAGGAGAGCTCGTCGGCGACCTCCACCGAGAAGAGCAGATCGAAGAGCAGGAGCAAGACCGAGGAGAGCTCGGCTGCCGTGGCCGCGACGACCGAGCAGTCGGCTGCGGCGACCTCCTCGGATGCCGCGGAGGAGTCGTCGGCAGCGGTCGAGGCGCAGGTGGCCGAGGATGCGAGCGGGGAGAGCGAGGAGTAACCCGGCCTGGGGC
>Ga0065709_1029879_pt1 | contig 11234 bp, 12 predicted proteins | sample Hoacrofraction14_2_FD_59096 | JGI IMG/M metagenome (GOLD analysis project Ga0065709, IMG submission 59096) | Hoatzin crop microbial communities from Cojedes, Venezuela, sample from fiber fraction 14 v1 | ecosystem: Host-associated > Birds > Digestive system > Esophagus > Crop | place: Venezuela... | reverse complement strand
CTCGAATCTTGGTTGCGACTTCAAACGGAGCATAAAACTCACGAGCTTTTGCAACTTGCCCTCACGTCTTACGAAAGGCGTGAATGCCACGCTGAGCTTCGCTTTCTTGCGGTCAATGGAATACTGGTATTCCACCTCCGGCATCTCCTTGAGCACTATGTCGTCATGTCCTAACAGCGCGAGGGTGTCGGCGGGCGAGACGTCGATAAACTCCGGGTAGTCGATGCTCACCGTGTAAATGGAGTCGCCATAATTGGCAGGCAGGTCGTAGGTATAGCTGAAGAGCGGCAACGGGTCTTCCACAAGCACCTGGTCGTAGGTGAGGTTGTAAAAGCGTTGTGCCGGTGCGCCGATGGCAGTGAAAGCCAACAGTGCAGCCATAATAAATCTCCACGACAGCCTGAGCCGCGGTGCAAAATACCTTCTGTTTGTTAGTCGTAGTGCCAAGATACAGTTTTTATTTAACGTTAAATTCCAATACTTTCCTGTCGCCGAGATACCCGGTGAGGTGGTCGTCGATATGCACCGGTCCGATGCCCGAGGGTGTGCCGGTAAAAAGCAGGTCGCCGGTTCTAAGTGTGAAATAGCGGCTGATATGTGCTATTATCTCATCCACTGTGAAGAGCATGTCGCTGCTGTTGCCGCTCTGCACGGTCTTGCCGTTGATATCGAGGTGGAAGTCGAGATCCTGTATGTCGCCGACCTCTACCAAGGGTACCCAGGTGCCTATGGGTGCGCTGCCGTCAAAGGCCTTGGTAATCTCCCACGGACCTCCCTCCGCCCGCACCTTCTTCTGCAAGTCGCGCGCGGTGAAGTCGATGCCCACGGTAACGGCGTCGTAATAACGGTGGGCGAACTTTGCCGGTATCGACTTTCCCAAACGGCATATCCTCACCACCAACTCCGCCTCGTAGTCAATCCTGCCCATAAAGTCGGGCAGGAAAAACGGTTTTCCGTTCTTCAACAGCGCGGAGTCGGGCTTCGTGAATATCACAGGTGCCTCTGGTTTATATAACGCTCCATCTAACTCTTTATTGTGTTGGATGTAATTCATCCCTGTTGCGAATATTTTCATTTTTCCAATTGATAATTGATAATGGGCTTCGCCGACCTTTCTCACGCTCGGCAAAGTAAGCAAGCTTCCTCTGCCCTCGCTTAACCGAAAGGTTGACAATTGACAATTAAGCGAACTTCGTTCGCTATAGCCCTCCGCCAGGAGCTGGGCCGGGTTTGTCTTGAAGCTAACAAATAAACGGCATCTGCTCGAAGAGAACAGGTGCCGTCTTAAAAATGATATGTTGCAAAATTTTATTCTGCTCTAAGAGTGAAGCGTTTGAAAGCTGTCACTGTGAGTTCTTTGTCGGCAGCCTTGAGGTAGTCGCTCACGGTCATTTTGCCGTCCTGGATGAACTCCTGGTTGAGGAGGCAGCTCTCTTTGAAGAACTTAGCCATACGACCTTTAGCGATGTTCTGCACCATCTGCTCGGGGAGGTTGGCAGCTTTCTGCTCTGCTGTCTCTTTCTTGATGCGGCGGATGTCTTCAGCCTGCTCCTCTGTGATATTGCCTTTCATGATGCCCTCGTTGAGGTGCTCCTCATTCTCAGCAATATAGAGGTTGTAGCCGGCTTTCTTCAGTGCTGCTTCCACAGCTTTCTGCACCTGCTCCTCTTTAGTTTTCTGGATAGCCACGGTAAGCTCGTTCTGCTTCACTTCCTCAGGCACGCTCTCCTCGTTGAGAGCCACGGGGTTCATGGCAGCCACCTGCATGGCGATGGCGTGTGCCTCTGCCTCTGCGGGCTTGTTGGTCTGCACCATTGTGCAAAGGAGGTGTTTGCCCATGTGGTCATACACGCTCACGTTTGCGCCCTCGAGGTAGCAATAGCCGTCGAGTTCCATCTTCTCACCAGTGATACCGCTTCTCTGTGTCACTGCCTCCTGCACGCTGTCGCCGGAAGCGAGTTTGAGCTCTTTCACCTCGTCGAGGCTCTTGGCTTTTGCAGCCACGGCAGCGTCGAGGATGTCCTGAGTGAGTTTGATGTAGTCTGCACCGTTAGCCACGAAGTCGGTCTCGCACTTCAAAGCGATGATAGCTGAGAAGTCGTCGGTAGCCTTGGTGAGCACGCATCCGTTGCTGGTCTCGCGGTCGGAGCGTTTTGCTGCGATAGCCTGACCTTTCTCACGGATAATCTGCATAGCCTTGTCGAAGTCGCCCTCAGCCTCTGTGAGTGCTTTCTTGCAGTCTGCAAGACCTGCGCCGCTCATTTTGCGCAATTTCTGTATGTCTGCTATTGAGATAGCCATAATAAAATCCTTTCTTTCTTAAAAAATTAATATAATGTGTTAAGCCTCTGCGGGTGCCTCCTCAGCCTCTGCTGCGGGAGCCTCTGCTTCAGGAGCTGCCTCCTCTGCGGGAGCTGCCTCCTCTGCGGGAGCTGCTGCTCTTCTCTCACGGCGGCGGGGACGGTCTTCCTGCTCCTCTGCTGCCTTCTCATCGGCTTTCTCCACTTTTCTCTCCTCGAGTCCCTCACGGATGGCGTCGCAGCAAGCAGACACAATCACGTCGATGCTGTCGGTAGCGTCGTCATTTGCGGGAATCACGAAGTCGATGCCGCGCGGGTCGGAGTTGGTGTCCACGATAGCGAACACGGGGATGCCGAGACGCTGTGCCTCTTTCACTGCGATGTTCTCTTTCATCACGTCGATAACGAAGAGAGCAGAGGGCAGACGGTTGAGGTCGGCGATAGAACCGAGGTTCTTCTCCAATTTTGCGCGCTGACGTGTAATCTGGAGGATCTCTCTCTTGGAGAGGTTTGAATATGTGCCATCGTTCATCAGTTTGTCGATGTTAGCCATCTTCTTCACAGCCTTGCGGATGGTGGGGAAGTTGGTGAGCATGCCGCCCGGCCAACGCTCGATCACGTAGGGCATACCAACAGCCTGTGCTCTTTCAGCCACCACGTCCTTAGCCTGTTTCTTTGTTGCCACGAAGAGGATTTTCTTTCCTGACTTCACGATTTGCTTCATTGCTGCTGCTGCCACGTCGATGGCTGCCACAGTCTTGTGAAGGTCGATGATATGAATGCCATTGCGCTCCATGAAGATGTAGGGAGCCATGGCGGGGTTCCATTTACGCTTCATGTGACCGAAGTGACATCCGGCCTCGAGAAGCTGGTCAAAATTTGTTCTTGCCATTGTTGTTGTTTTTAAATTGTTTACTTTCCTTTTAATTCTATCTATTTAGAACCAGCCGGGGAGTAAGCGTCGCCGCGTCTCTCCGGTTTGGATACTAAACTTTTGCGTTGCAAATGAAAAATGAAAAATGAAAAATGAAAAATCCAGCAGCTTCGCCGCCATCGCCGTCAGGCGATATAATTATCCATTATCCATTGTCCATTATCCATTGGATTAACGTTTGCTGAACTGGAAGCGACGGCGTGCTTTCGGACGTCCCGGTTTCTTACGCTCCACAGCTCTGCTGTCGCGTGTGAGGAATCCGTGGTCTTTAAGATTCTTCTTGTCCTCTTCGTTAATCTTCACCAATGCGCGTGCGATGGCGAGGCGGAGAGCCTGGCTCTGACCGGTGTAACCGCCACCGAAGATATTTGCCTTGATATCGTATTTCTCTAATACGTCGAGCAGCTCCAACGGCTGTTTCACCACATACTGCAGTATTGCAGAGGGGAAGAATTCTGTGAGGTCTTTCTTGTTGATAGTTATTTTGCCGGTGCCTTCTTTAACATAAACTCGTGCAACAGCACTTTTGCGGCGACCTAATGCATTTATAATTTCCATATTATTTTCTTTTTATGGTCGTAAACCTTGTTATTTATACTGATTAATGTCGATATTCTTAGGTTTCTGAGCAGCCTTGTCGTGCTCGGGGCCTTCAAACACATAGAGGTTGGTCAAGAGGGCTCTGCCTAAAGGACCTTTGGGCAACATGCCTTTCACTGCATGACGAATGATTTTGTCCACACCACCGGGACGCTTGCGAAGCTGGGCAGGGGTGCTGAAACGCTGGCCGCCAGGATAGCCCGTGTAGCGGGTATATACCTTGTCGGTCTCTTTCTTGCCAGTGAAAATCACTTTGTCGGCATTAATGATAATAACATTGTCTCCACAGTCCACGTGGGGTGTGAAGTTAGGTTTGTACTTTCCGCGGATGAGCTTTGCTACTTTTGAACAAAGACGACCCACAACCTGATCAGTGGCGTCAACAACGACCCACTCCTTCTTGGCGGTCTCTTTGTTGGCTGAAATTGTCTTGTAACTTAAAGTGTTCATTTTTTTAAACCTGTTTTATTGTTCCTTATATCGAGACTATGCCTTTTAGTCTTGGAAGGCACTCGCCGGTCTTTATGCGATGCGTCTCGTGAATGCCGATTCACTAACCGCCATGCCCGGCCAAAGGCATCGCTATTAACACGGCATCCATGGGGTTCTAAGACTTCCCCCATCCGTTTCGGGGTGCAAAGGTACAACTTTTTATTCATACCGCAAGCGCCGATTCGCTTTTATAAGCGATTTTTATAGTTTATTAACTATTTGTCAATAAACTTCAACTTATTTCTTCGAGCCTCAACAACTCTGCCCCTTTCATTTGCATTGCTATAAGGTGCAATGTCGTGGCGGCTGTGAGCTTTTGCACATCTTCGTCGGCTCCATACCGCTTTACTTGTTCCACTGCCTCCTGCCATTGTTTTTCTGCCTCCGCATCGGTGGAGTCGGTCTTGAGGTGTTTCAGCTCAATGATGTAGCTGTGTTTCACGTCGGGATACCTGTATGTGTCGCCAAAGAGGAAGAGGTCGCTGAAACCGTGGTTCATCTCCACTTCGGGTTTTACGATGAAGAGGCTGCTAAAATGCAGGCAGGTATCCATAAATATCTGCACCCCTTTCTCGCCTGCGGAACCATCACGCACGGAGGTGATTCCTTTGTATTTTTTCGCAAGAAATTCCAAAAGCGTTTTCCAGTCGCCTTTGAAAGCGGCTCCCTCAATGGCATCCTCAAGCCCTTCGGTTTTAAAATGGTGAACTGTCTGCAGCTGTTTCATCATATAATCGTAATACTGCACCATAACATTGCGGTTTGGAATGACAAGCTTCAGTCTTGCTCCTCTTGACCCGCCAATGGTGAGCATGCCGTAATAGTAGAGCAGCGAAGGGAACATCTCCGGATCCACGACAGACTCTGCCGGGAAGGAATCAGACAGTCTTGCATAAATATATCCCTGCTCGAAAATCTTGCGAAGTGTAGCACCGCGATTGCCATCCCAACGGTCGAGATTTATAAGCTGCTTCATCTTTTCATAGTCGGTGCTGGCATTCCTGTCGAGCATGTTTTCTGGGGATTTTCCTGTTGCTATAAGGTTGCTAAGGTAGTAAAGCACCATATCAGAATTAAATATCATCGGATCAACCCCATATTTGGCTTTTGCAAAGCAATAGTTATCGTACCATGGTTTTATCTCCTCGATAATGCTCTCCACCGACCTTGTAATCTTCCCATATCCCTGATAATATCTTATCATCGCCTCCACTTCGTCTTGTGAGAAACCGAGAGCCATATTGAAATCGTCTCTTGCGGTGATGTTAGTGTAGTTGTTGGGACCGCTGGATAGGTCGTCGAGGGTTACTGGTGACACACCGATAAGGAGCGAGCGTGTGGCCGAGGCCTTGAAGATTTTCATAAAATCGCGATAAAAGCCTGTGCCGTGGGTTATTGACTCAAAATCCTTTTTCCCTCTCAAGGCGAGGATGCTGTTGGTGAAGTTATCGTATTCATCAACGATGATATACAATTTATACCCCGCCGATTCTGCGGCATTGGCAACGATATTAAGTCTCTGATGAGCAGAAGGCTCTGCCAAAACGTCGTTGATGACATCCTGATCATAGAAGTCCTTATAATCTTTTACGAATTGCTTTATGCGAGCAGCGCAGTACTTGTTGAAATTTTCCTCTACATTACTGAAATCGCCTCTCACCATAGAAAAGTCGAAGAACAATATCTGGTATTGTCCTCTTTCGGGTGTCGGATTATTATAAATCCAAGTATCCTTAAACTCTTTCTCGTACCTGTCTTGCGCCAGTATGTCGTAGTACTCCTTGAGCATCGACACGAAGAGGCTTTTGCCGAAACGGCGCGGACGGGTAAAGAAGAGAAAGTCGCTCGTATTCTCCAAAGTGCTGATATATTTTGTCTTGTCCACGAAATAGTAATTCCTGTCACGCAGACGCACATAGTCATTCACGCTCACGGGCAACAATTTCATCGGTTCCTTCTTATCCATAATCGTATATTTTTTGCAAAAGTAGTGCTTTTATTCCAAACTACCAAATTATTTGATGAAAAAAATCAAATTTAAAGTGGAAAGCTGTTGTTTTTAGAGTGACGCAAATAAGAGTGAACCTTGCGGCTCGCCCTGACTAAGACCTTAAGCTACACATCCTGTGGCACTTAACACTAAAACTTTGTAAGCTGCCAATTTTATGCCAAAGAGATTGGAAAGATTGTAAGGGCGAGCTTCTTGCAGCTCTGCAACCACAACATTGTCGGCTGCGATAAACGAAATCGTAGCAGTCGTAAGGCCTCATAGTAGCATGTTTTTGCGACGAATTAAAAGAATAAGGATTTCAACCCTCCTAAAACGTCTGAAATAATTTTTACATTAAGCAATGCGTATATATATGATTTACAGATAAATATAAAAATTATCTCGTAAATATTTTTTAACACATAAAATACTGGCAGTTCCAGTTTTCTTTGTACCTTTGCACCCGAAATCTATATGTGAGACGATTACCACACAGCAATGATTTCAGTCGAACTTCTCTGAGGGGCGAAAAAACAAGAAAATTCGGTAATCATAACAAAAATTAGGAATTATGAAGCTACAAAACATTTTAACAGAAACAATTTATCCTTGCAGGATAAACGACGAGTTAAAGGACCTCTACATGGGTCAGCAGAACTATAGTCAGGTAGAAGTTTATAACTACGACCTCATTACGGGAACGGAGGGGAGGTACAGCAAATCCTCTTACGAGGAGTTGGGGGCAAGCCTGGGTAATTACACTTTGCCCAAAGACAACTGCATCTTAACAAACCCATACCTCATCTGTGTCTCTGAGAGATACGTCAAGGCTAAAATCAAGATGATGTTGGTAAGCAAGGAAACTAACTTCGGATGGATGGGCGAAATAAGCAATGGTCTGTTTATGTCATCCAACGTTGCTGAGCTGTTAATGAAATTCTACACCCTTTACAGCAATAGCACAAAAATGCAGACTGGTGCTGGGCCATGGATGCTTAAAAAAGAATTAGAAGCGAGATTTCCCAATCTGGGTATAGTCAACAACAATTTCCATTTATTCGGATACTTAAGCGAGAGAACAGGCACGAACCCCCATATAGAAAACCACTACCATGAAGTGCTTAAGTCGGAAATTCAAATTTGCCAACCTGACATAGTGCTATTCTGCACCAGCAAAGGATACGACAAGGAATTTGAAGGAAAATTTGGGAAAACGGATTTTACAACCGTCGATGACATCTCTTATAATGTATTAGCAAAGGTCGAGTTCAAAGACATGTCGGGCTTAAACGGTATCGAGTTCTATAGGACTTACCATCCCCTAACACTGTTGCGATATAGGAAGAACGTTCCTGACGTTATTAAGACACGTAATTACATAAATAATATCATAGACCCGAATCATAACTAGCCTTGTAAAAAGTCATACCATGTCATTGTGGTGGAAACCGATACGCCGTTCATATTTTACGTCTGAGTTATAACAACGAGAGGAATGCAGCGGGGCATTCCTCTCATTTATGTAGAAGTCGTTATTATTCCTCGTCAAAGTCAAAGCCTTTCTTTGAGAAATCGCCGGGGTCTTCAGTTGATCCACCTCCAGAAACTTGAGTTCCTGCGAGGAGTTCGTTCTCGATTACCACTTTCTCCATTTTGAAATCCGGCTCTAAATACATCTTTTTCATTTCTTTTCCTTTCTAATTTTTTTTGTTAATACTATGCCTTCTCTATGAGGCGTTAATGAATAAAATAATGTTAGTGTTTTAGGATGAGCGCGGTTCTTTAAACCGCACCCACCTTATATTTGATAAGTGTTTATTACTTAACCATGAATTTCTTACCGTTCTTAACAACGATGCCGCTGTAGTTAGAAGAAACTTTCTGACCAGCGAGGTTGTAGAGAGTAGCGTTGCCATTCTCGGCAGTCTTAACAGAGCTGATGCCTGTAGTCTTCTCTATAATGTCGAACTCCTTAGCACCACTTGTAGCTCCAGCCTCAAGACGGATGTATGACAGATTTGCATTGAAGTTCTGTGTGCCAGTGTATTTCAAGAACTTGTACTGAGCCTTTGCAATAGCATAGTAGTCGTATGAAGTCTGGTCAATAGTGCAATTATCCTCTACAGATGTAGCCACGAGGATGTTATTAGCATAGTCGCTTGCAGTAGCCTCTTCATCGGTAACAGTGAGAGTGTAGTCTGTGTTAGCCTCGCCTTTGAGGATTACACCAGTGTTAGCAGGAATAATCTTGCTTTCAATCGGAGTGATTTCAAATGTATAGTTTTCAAGATCAACACCACCCTTATTCACAACGTAAATAGTAACGTCATCAGGAACCTCAACAGCCTTTGCGCTTGAGAAGCCACGATAACCACCAGCTGCGATAGAAGCTGTTACGGTCTCTGCTTTATAGAAGTAGATGTTTACACACGGCTGCTTACCGCCATTCTTGAAATAGAATGTGCCGCTAAGGCTCAAGCCATCAATTGTGATGGTGTCAACTGTCTGGCTGTCTGCTTTTGTTGGCAATGTGTCATTGCTGGTTTCATCGTATGTGTAAAGTGCTATGTACTTCGAATTAGCCTCATCATAAGTACCTAAAGAGGCAATCCATGAACCTGCCTTTTTCTCTTTGTCATTACCATATCCGACAAAAGCAATTTTTTCAATTACGACCCCTGAAGGTAAATCCACCCTATTCCATGCACCATTAGAAAGCTTAAGGAATTTTGTCTTGGAGTTTGAACCATTAACTTTTGTTTCAGCGTTTGAGTAGTCTTTATCTGATCTACAAAGGTACATTTTAATGTCACCTTGAGAAACGTAACTAACACTGTCAAGAGTAACTAAACTACTGCTGCCATTATAAACGGTAATCTGACTTTTGTTGTCTTTAGCCTTAGTTATAGTACTACTTCCAGTAATGGAATCATTTTGTGCGTTCGCACCGACAGCCATCATAGCGGCTGCCATGAAAGTAAAAATTTTTTCATTTGTGTTAAATTTTTTTGTTGTTAATATTTAGTTTTTGTAGAAAAATGTTTCAGCTTTACAGTCGTTACAAATTTCGGGGGCAAAATTAGTAAAAATAATTAAGATGGCAACACAAAATCGCTTTTTATCCTCGTTTTTTAAATTTTATTATACTTCATTGCGCATAATTTGCAAAGTCGCATTCAACGATTTTGGGGTACTATGCTCCGAAATATGCAAAGCTGCCTATTTTATCACCACACCTCAAAGAGCATTTGGGCAACCTTCTGATTGCCCTAATGCTCTTTGAGGTTAAAATTAAGTTTTTAAATAACGCTCATGGTTTTCGTCAGAACGATTTGGTAGCCATAACAAACTGTTATGTTTAATTATTAGTCAGCGTATGTACTCTCTGGTATAGGCTTATCCCATTCTTTTCCTGACACTGTGCAGAAATGGTATTCAGCGCCCTCTTCATCGAAAGCAGAGGAATAAAGGTTATGGATGAAATTGCCATTTTCTATATAAATTTCGCTGACGAACCAATGTTTGAAAGCTTTCGGGTCGTATGACATCAAGAAACACCGTTGCTTGTCTGTTGACAGCTCCGCCTTGATAACCGTCTGCTCCCCATATCTGTTTTTGCTATACACCGCACCTTGCTTTAGCTGACGGAAATAAGACTCAACGGACATTTCATCCTGCGGAGCGCAAAGGAACTCTTTGGGAGTTGACCAGCTTTGCAGACAATTTGGAGTTGCCGAAGGAAGAAACTCACGCTCTTCTTTAAAATCATTTACGGAAACTTTCATATCTGCCCTCCCTTACGCCAAAAGCGAAGCTGAGAGTTTTCTCCCATTCCTCTTCTGACTTATAGTCCAACTTAATATCAACCGATTGTGAGCCGTAAATGTTTACAGACTTATATACGACTATACCGTCCGGACTTTCGTATCTGATAAACTGTATTGCGTTGCCATAATAACCCAATGCCTTGTTTCGGTGGAAATCACCTTCTGTAAAAGTAATCAAATATTCCGTAAGCATATAGTCCGGCAAGGGAATATCTTCAGAATAGTCTAAAGGTCTTCCGAAATCAATCACAGGCTCTTTTCCCATCTTCCTTAGGATTTTAGGAACGACATCGTGGAATTGAGCTATCGCCATCTTCCGCATTGTCTCTTCCTCATCCTCATCGACAAGATGCAAGTCTTTCGAGATTTCCTCGAAAAAATTACGATTAAGCACCTTACATATTATGCCGAGCCGCTGAACGTCCAGTACATTACGCTTGAAAATTTTGTAAACATTATCTCTGCTACAATGAATCATTTCTGCAAAATCCTTTATTGGAATCTGCTGTCTTCTTACCTCATCTTCTATGAGGGAACCGATAGTTTTTTTGTTCTCCATACACTTAAAATTTTAAATTACGCTGCAAAGGTATGAAGAAAAGAAATACCGTGCAAGAAAACCGTGTATAAAGATTTTATACATTCTGCATTTTAAGGGTAGAAATTTTGACAACTGGGGTATCATGCTCCGATACAGTATGGTTTTTGCAGTCTTGAGTGGGGTACTATGCTCCGAAATATGCAAGTTGTAATTCGGTTATAAAATGATTTTTGACAAAAGACTTCATCATATATGAGAAAGCCCGGCCGCAACGGCAGGGCTTTATTGCAATATGCTGTTACAGAGGATTATTCTGTAGGCATTCTTTCAACTTATTTCTTCCAATCGCAGCAACTCTGCCCCTTTCATTTGCATTGCTATAAGGTGCAATGTCGTGGCGGCTGTGAGCTTTTGCACATCATCGTCGGCTCCATATCGTTTCACCTGTTCCACCGCCTCCTGCCACTGTCTTTCTGCCTCCGCATCGGTGGAGTCGGTCTTGAGGTGTTTCAGCTCAATGATGTAGCTGTGTTTCACGTCGGGATACCTG
>Ga0065709_1029878_pt1 | contig 11245 bp, 8 predicted proteins | sample Hoacrofraction14_2_FD_59096 | JGI IMG/M metagenome (GOLD analysis project Ga0065709, IMG submission 59096) | Hoatzin crop microbial communities from Cojedes, Venezuela, sample from fiber fraction 14 v1 | ecosystem: Host-associated > Birds > Digestive system > Esophagus > Crop | place: Venezuela... | reverse complement strand
AGTAAGGTTCTTTGCAAGTAATGAAAGGAGCGGCCCCTGCGGGGGTCGCTCCTTTGGTAATTACTGTTTTTACAGTGTATTATTAGGTGACTGCAATCTTCATGATTACTTTCAGACAGAACTGGAGAGCGTCTCTCCGGAGGATTGTAAACCAAGAGTTTCCTCAACCAGTTCTCTGCTAACTTTTAGCCCTCTCATAATCATCTCAATATCAAAGCCGGCCTCATGTAGGCTGCAGATGTCTGTTTTAAGTCGATTGGTATCACCTTCTTCGTAGGCCTCGGCACGTTCGACTTTAATGTGTTCCATATAATTCATGTAATCCGACCTCCAATCTGTGTTTTTCCTAGCTTCTTGCACCGCTTTATCAAGCTTTTTGCCAAGGTTATCCTGAGGCTCGTGACCGGCAAGATAGCTAACTAGGTTTCTAAATCGCTCATTTGTGTCAGCTAGCTGCGTACTAGCTAAATTAATGATGATTACAGCGGCATCGTCACCAAGGTTCGCTTGCGGCACCTGTTCACATGTCTGGCGGAAGGTGTACTTCACAAGTCCTGTTTTAAACGGATCATAGGCACAAATAAAAATCACGAAGGCTTTAAATAACTCGTTGTAACTTTGTCCCGCCTCCAACAGGGTGGCATCTGTTATTCCACGATAGTATCGGACTCGTTTTCCCAATGCTTTTTCTTTGGCGACCTGCATCTCAATGTTATAACATGTGTTACTGTCCTTGGCAATCACATCGAAAACTACGCCTTTCCCATCCGCAGATTCCTTGACTTCAAAATGTGATTCGATAAATTCAAGTTCACCTACCGGCTCTTCGATGAGAATTTCAGCAATTTCTCTGCAAAGTTCAGGATTTTGCTTCATGATTCTGCAAAACATAAAGTCGCTTTTTAGTGTTAGGTTCTCATACTTTTTTTCTTCTGGAATTTTTGACTTAAGCTGCTGGTTTTCGTTATACGGTTTCAATTTGTACTTCTCCTTTATTATATTAGTTTCTCCACCTCATTTCAAGCAAGGAAGGAGTGCTTTATATTCTATAATTTTGCTCTTGAACTTACTACTACGTGGTAGGTTGAGTTACTGAGCAACTCAACGTGAGAGGTTAAGTTTTTAGAAAATTTTTGCCTTTATGCGCATCGCTGAGAATGGCAGCACCAAGAAACAACGAGGGGATCATCAAACCCACGAATTTGTCTATTGTCGGGGAAGCAGTGGAGTGGTAAAATCACATGTCACAATTGAAATAATTTGAACAAAAATGAGTTAAAAGTGAGTGGGAAGATAGACTATGAAGGTTACGATTGTTTGTGATGTGCCGGGGAGCGGCAACAACGGGACGACGCTGGCCATGACAAATCTGGCAACGAGCCTCAGGGCAAAGGGGCACACGGTCCGGATCCTTTCGCCGGACAAGGAGAAGGAAGGGCAGGAGGACTACTTTATCGTGCCGTCGCTGCATTTCGGCGCGCTCGATCACTATGTGGAGGAAAACTGCGGAACGCTCGCTGCGGCTGATGATGATGTGATTCGTGCGTCGTTCGAGGGCGTGGATGTCGTCCACATCATGACGCCGTTCGTGCTGGGGCGGCGCGCACTCAAGATTGCCCGGGAGATGGGTCTCCCCGTGAGTGCCGGCTATCACATTATGGCGGAGAACATCACGGTTCACGTCCACATGATGAATGCGCCGCTGGCGAACAAGGTGGTCGACCGCGAGCTCGAACACTTCTATGCCAGGGTCGATGCGATTCATTTTCCGACGCAGTTTATCCGCGACCGCTATGAGAGCACGTACGGCCCAACCAACGGCTATGTGATTTCGAACGGTGTGTCTGAATATGTCACGCCTCGCGAGGTTGAAAAGCCTGCGGCTTATGCGGATCGTTTCGTGATTTTGTCGACGGGTCGCTACTGTGGCGAGAAGGCACAGTCCGTGCTGATTGACGCGATTGCGCAGTCGAAGCATGAGAAGGACATTCAGCTCATTCTGGCCGGGACGGGGCCGCTGGAGAAAAAGTTAAGCCGCCTCGGCGGGGAACTGACGAATCCGCCTGTGCTGCAGTTTTACTCGCGTGAGGAGATGACGGATGTCCTTAATTATGCGGACCTGTACGTCCATCCCGCCGAGATAGAACTTGAAGGAATCGCCTGCCTGGAGGCGATCGCCTGTGGGCTGGTGCCGGTGATTAGTAACTCTGAGAAATGCGCGACACGGTTCTATGCACCGGATGAAAGATGCTTGTTTGAACACGGAAATCCCGAGAATCTGGCGGAGAAGATTGACTTCTGGATGGAGCATCCGACTGAAAAAGCAGAGCTCAGTCAGCAACTCATCGACTACGCCGGTGAGAAATTCAAGCTATCGAAATGTATGGACCGCATGGAAGAGATGCTCCTCGAGACGATTGAAAAGAAGAAGGCGGGCGAGATTTGAAGGCAATTATACTTTACTGTTTGACGTTTATCGTGCTGGGCTACCTGAGCGGGAGCGTGCTGTATGCGCGGGTGTTCGGGCCGCTGTTGGCGCACACGGATGTCACGCTCATCCCTGAGGACCACAATCCCGGCACCGTCAGTGCGTACACCTATGGCGGCTTCTGGTGCGGGACGCTGACACTTATTTGTGACCTTTTGAAGGGGTTTCTGCCGGTGTGGCTGGCGATTCACCTCGCAGAACGGCTCTCAGTCACATGGACGGGATCGGCGGCAGAGAGTGTGAGAGGGCTGACCGTCGAAAGTGCGGCCATCATGTTCCTGCAGGCTTTTGTTCTGGCAGCGCCGGTAATCGGACACATCCTTCCAATCTTCTGCCACTTTCAGGGCGGCAAGGCAATTGCGGTGTCCTTCGGCGTTTTTCTGGCGCTGCTTCCGAACTTCTGGCCCGTCGCGATTCTGGCGGCGCTCTATATCTTTTTCAGTGCGGTCATCGTGATTGACCCGACGATTAACCGGGCTTACTTTGTCTACCTGCTGACGGCACTGTTTGTCGGCATTGCTCCGACACCGGCCAGCGTCAACGTGGGCTGCGGCCTGATCTGTCTGGCGATTTGTTTGAGACACTTTTTCAGTCATGAGACGCATGTCAAACAGACCGTGCATTTCGGGTTCAAGTGGAGTGATATTAAATAACTTATTTGTGTCCGGCCGTGAAAGCGGCCGGATTTTTTTGTCATGTATGGAGAGTCGAAAAAATCGCATTGGATGGGGCCGGTTAGAGAGGGGCCCGGAAATAAATAAGTGAGTAAGTAAGAAGGGGAGTAACCCAAGAAAGAATTTGTGCAAACCAACCAAAATCAGAACCAAATCATTGTACGAATCGAACGAAGTTGCTGTAAAAATCTAAAATCAAATTGACTTATGCAGAAAAGAGGGGTAATATACAGGCAGAGATTCGGAAACGTTTCCGGAAACGATTTCGGAAACAAAAGTGACAGATATAGATTACAGACCTACCGGAAAGCTTGCTAAGCAGAGTAGTTGGGGCCATTTTGATACCTTGCAAAGCAACAGAGAGAAAGCTTGGTACCCAATGACCATTAAAGATATTGCGAAGACCTGTGGAGTCGGAATCAGTACCGTTTCGAGAGTGCTGAACGGTCGGCCGGACGTCTCCGACGAAGTGAGGTCGAAGGTGCTGGCGGTTGTGGAGGAGACGGGATATATTCCGAACAACAGCGCCAGAGACTTGAGCCGCAGCCATTCGGATGCAATCGGAGTGGTGGTCAGAGGCAGCGACAACCTGTTCTTCTCGGCCGTGCTGAAGTCGATTTCGAGTGAGATTGATAAATTTGGTTACACCATGGTGCCGCACTTCATTACGTCGGATGCGGATGAGGTGAAGGCCGGTGCCATTTTGGAAAGAGAGAAAAAGCTTCGCGGCCTGATTTTTCTGGGCGGCCGCTTTGATTATACGAAGGAAGAGCTGGCGCTGGTGAACGTCCCGTATGTTTGCTGCTCGTTCAATAACTCCTTCGGAACCTTGGAGGATTCGGATTACTCGTCCGTCTCCATCGACGACTACCAGACGGCTTACGATGCGGCGGAATACCTGATGAAGAAGGGACACCGCAAGATTGCCGGCGTCGTGCCCGGCAAGGACGATCATTCCATCAGTGAGCTGAGATACGTTGGTTATAAGGATGCCCTGGAGGATGCCGGAATCCGCCATAACGACAACCTGGTGGAGGAGACCGGCGGCAGTTTCGAAATGCCGGCGGCGTATGACGCGGTCAAACGACTGCTGGCCAGAACGCATGACTTCACAGCGCTTTGTGTGCCTTCCGATACCATGGCCATTGCGGCCATGAAAGCCATTGCGGACGAGGGGCTGAGAGTGCCGGAGGATATCTCCATTATTGCGATTGATGGCCTGACGGTTTCGGAGTACACCCTGCCGACCTTGACCACCATGGTGCAGCCGGCGGAGCGGATGGGACGCCACGCAGTGAGCGTGCTGCATGATGTGCTTCGCGGTAAGGAAACACGTCACGAACTGCTCAAAGCCGCAGTCAGAGAGGGCGGCTCGGTCAGAGAAATCTGACGGCGGGCATAAGCGCTATGCAGCGCTGCGCTTTACAGCGCTGCAAGCTAAACTTGATTTTCCGGCCTGACCGAAAGGCAGGCCTGAAAAATAAACTACTCATGTAAAAGGAGAGTAAAACATGAAAAAGCTGTTAGCAATGGTTCTGTGTGTCGCTATGGTGCTGGCTCTGGTCGGCTGCGGTAACACCACCAACAACGAGAGCAGTTCCGCTCAGGAAAGCTCTAAGACCGAAGAGAGCTCCAAGGTTGAGGAATCTTCCAAGGCTGAGGAAAGCTCTGTCGCCGAGACGAGCGAAGCGCCCGCTGAGACCAGCGAGGAAACTCCGGCTGCTGCGACCGGTCGTGTGTATTACCTGAACTTCAAGCCCGAAGCTGATGAAGCCTGGCAGGCTCTGGCTGCTGCCTACACTGAGCAGACCGGCGTCGAGGTCAAGGTTGTGACCGCTGCTTCCGGTACCTACTCTGACACCCTGACCGCTGAAATGGCTAAGTCCGAAGCTCCCACCCTGTACCAGATTGGTAATGCTCAGGGTCTGGCTGACTGGAACGATTACGCTCTGGATCTTTCCGGTACCGCTGTTTTCGGCGAACTGACCACCGAAGACTTCAACCTGAAGGACGAGTCCGGTGCCACCAAGGCCATCGGTTACTGCTACGAGTCCTTTGGTATTATCGTGAACAAGGCTCTGCTTGAGCAGGCCGGTCATTCTCTGGACGAGATCACCAACTTCGAGTCCCTGAAGGCTGTCGTTGAAGACATCCACAGCCGCGCTGCTGAGCTTGGCTTCGATGCATTCTCCTCTTCGGGCCTTGACGGATCCTCCAGCTGGAGATTCTCCGGACATCTGGCCAACATGCCTCTGTTCTATGAGTTCCGTGATGACAACGTCACCGAGCAGCCGGCCACGATTACCGGTGCTTATCTTGACAACTTCCGTGCCATCTGGGATCTGTACATCAACAACGCTGCTGCTGACAAGACCTCTCTGACCACCGCTACCGGTGACGAGTCCGAGGCTGAGTTCGGCACCGGCAAGGCTGTGTTCTATCAGAATGGTACCTGGGAATACGCGAACCTGACCGGTAACTTCGGTATGGATCCCGCGAACCTGGCCATGATCCCGATCTACTGTGGCGTCGCCGGCGAAGAGAACGCTGGGCTTTGCTCCGGTACCGAGAACTGCTGGGCTGTCAACTCTCAGGCTTCTGAGGAAGACATCCAGGCAACCCTCGACTTCCTGTATTGGGTCGTTACCTCTGAAGAGGGCACCAAGATGATGGCTGAGCAGTTCGGCGCTGTCCCGTTCAAGAACGCTGCCGAGTCTGAGAACGTCTTCATCAACGACGCTGCTGCGCTACTTGCTGAGGGCAAGTACGCTGTGACCTGGGCTTTCAACTACACCCCGAACGTGGATAGCTGGAGAGCCACCGTTGTCACCGCTCTGGCTGCTTACTCTGCTGACCAGACTGATGAGAACTGGGCCAAGGTCGTGGAAGCCTTCGTTGATGGCTGGGCTTACGAGTACAGCGTGATCAACGGCTAATCAGAACGAATTCAAAGTATTTACGGCTTGTGCTTACACAGCGCCGTTCAGATGCTGATTCGTACCATTCATAAGTAATTTACAGGGCGGGCAAAAGCGCCGGACGGCGCCGGTCCGCCCTGTTTTCAAAAGTAAGGAGCTGTCCCTATGAAAAAGAAGCAAAAAAAGGCCATGGACACGACCATCGTGAACAGCGCCTTGATCCGCCGGCCGATTCAGCGGTGGTTCCCCCTGTTTGTCCTGCCGACGTTTATCTGCTTTATCATCGGATTCGTGTGGCCGTTCATTCAGGGTATTTACCTGTCCTTCTGCAAGTTCAATACGCCGAAGGATGCCACCTGGGTGGGCCTGAGCAACTATATAAAGGCCTTTACGGATGCCGGCTTTGTTCATGCGTTTTGGAACACGGCGGGATTCGCGGTGATTTCAATCATCCTCATCAACGTCATGGCCTTTGCGATTGCCTATGCCTTGACACAGAAGATGGCGGGCGCGAACCTGTTTCGGACGGTGTTCTTCATGCCGAACCTGATCGGCGGCGTGGTGCTGGGCTACATCTGGTCCATGATTTTCGACGCGATTCTAAAGCAGTATTCGACCTATCTCACGGCTAATGCGACCTACGGCTTCTGGGGCCTGGTCATCTTGGTGGCCTGGCAGCAGATTGGCTATATGATGATTATTTACATCGCAGGCCTGCAGGCGGTCCCGGGGGACATGCTGGAGGCGGCCGAGATCGATGGGGCAAATGGCTGGCAGAAGCTTTGGAAGGTGGTCATTCCGAATGTCATGCCTTCCATCACAATCTGCACCTTCCTGACGCTGACGAACTCCTTCAAGCTCTTTGACCAGAACCTCGCTCTGACGGGCGGTGCGCCGTCGGTCATGATGGACGGGGCCAAGGTCAACATGACGGAGCTCCTCGCGCTGAACATTTACTCGACGTATAACATTAACAAGAACTATCACGGTGTCGCTCAGGCCAAGGCCGTTGTGTTCTTCCTGCTGGTGGCGGTGCTGGCCATCGTGCAGCTGAGTGCTACCAGAAGAAAGGAGGTCCAGCAGTAATGAAGGCGAAAAAGAATGCAAAGCATTATTCGACGCTGAGCAAGGTCGCAACCGTCGTGTTTGCGCTGCTGAGCATCGTATGGCTGATTCCCATCATTGAAGTGCTGATCAACTCCTTCAAGAACAACGGAGCCATCAACCTGAACGCGTTTGCGCTGCCGACGTCGGAGACATTTGTGGGACTCGATAACTACGTGAAGGGTATGACCTTCGGCAACTATCCGTTCCTGAAATCGGCTGCGTACAGCCTTTTGATTACGGTGGTGTCCGTGTTCCTGATTCTGCTTTTCACCTCCATGACGGCGTGGTACATCGCCCGGGTGAACAGCCTGTTTTCCAAGATTTTCTACTATCTGTGCCTGTTCTCCATGATTGTGCCGTTCCAGATGGTCATGTTTACCTTGACCTTTACGGCGGACCAGTTAAAGATGAACACGCCGTACACGATTCCGATTATCTATCTCGGATTCGGTGCGGGCCTTGCGATTTTCATGTTTGTGGGCTTTATCAAGGGCCTGCCGCTGGAAATCGAGGAGGCGGCGGCGATTGACGGCTGCGGGCCGGTACGTACCTTCTTCCAGGTTGTCCTGCCCATGCTCAAGCCGACCTTGATTTCCGTGGGTATCCTGGAAGTCATGTGGGTCTGGAATGACTATCTGCTGCCGTATCTGGTGCTCGATCGTACGAAATACATGACGATTCCGATTCACGTCCAGTACCTCAAGGGCAGTTATGGCTCGGTGGATCTGGGCGCGACGATGGCCGTGATTATGCTCAGCATCATCCCGATCATCATCGTCTATATTTTCTGTCAGAAATACATCATTAAGGGCGTGGCGGCTGGAGCTGTTAAAGGATAAAACGGGGCCTTGAACTCGAATCGGCTTTGAGCTGGTGAGGCCCCGTCCGAAAATCCCTTCGGGATTTTCCAACACGTCGGCTTTGAGTTCTTGAGGCCCCGTCCGAAAATCCCTGCGGGATTTTCCAACACGTCGGCTTTGAGCTGGTGAGGCCCCAACAGCAGCGAAGCTGCTGTCCGAAAATCCCTTCGGGATTTTCCAACACGTCGGCTTTGAACTGGTGAGGCCCCAACAGTAGCGAAGCTGCTGTCCGAAAATCCCTGCGGGATTTTCCAACATTGCAATCACGTCAAGGAGAGATTATGAGTCGTTATAGTGGTATTTTGATGCCCATGAGTTCTCTTCCGTCGAAGCATGGAATCGGAACGATGGGTAAAGAGGCTTACGCGTTTGTCGATTTCCTGGAGAAGTCGGGCCAGAAGTACTGGCAGCTGCTTCCGCTGGGACCGACAAGCTACGGAGACAGCCCTTATCAGTCCTTCTCGACTTTTGCAGGTAATCCGTATTATGTGGATCTGGACCTGCTGGTAGAGGAGGGGCTGCTGACGGAGGCGGAGGTTTCCGCTCCCGACTGGGGCAGTAATCCGGAGAGAACGGACTACGGCAAGATTTACGAGAGCCGTTTTGCCGTGCTGCGCAAGGCGTTTGAGCGTGGCTGGGCTTCCCATCAGGAAGAGGTTCAGAAATTCCGTCAGGAGAACAGCAGCTGGCTGGAAAACTATGCGCTGTTCATGGCGGTCAAGGCGCATTTTAACATGGTCAGTTGGACCGAATGGCCGGATGAGGGAATCCGCCGTCACACATGGGACGCGGTTCGCCGCTATCAGGAAGAACTGAAGGATGACGTGAATTTCTACGTGTTTATCCAGTATCTTTTCTTCAAGCAGTGGAACGAACTGAGAGACTACGCCCACGAAAGAGAAATCGAGTTCATTGGCGATTTGCCGATTTATGTCGCACTGGATTCGGCGGATGTCTGGAGTGAGCCGAACTTCTTCTACCTGGACGACGAGAATCGGCCGATTATGGTGGCCGGTGTGCCGCCGGACGCGTTTAATGAGGATGGACAGCTGTGGGGTAACCCGCTGTACGACTGGGACGCGATGGCGCGGGACGGCTACGGCTGGTGGATTCGCCGCGTGGACGGCGCCAGCAAGCTGTTTGACATGATCCGGATTGACCATTTTTTGGGCTTCCTTGCGTATTATTGCATTCCTGCGGAGTCCAAGACCGCGCGGGTGGGCGAGTGGCGCGAGGGCGTCGGAATGAAGCTTCTGAGTGTGCTGATTTCCTGGTTCCCGAAGCTGAAGTTCATCGCGGAGGATCTGGGCTTTGTTTCCGATCAGCTCAAGCAGCTGCGTGAGAACACGGGTTGGCCGGGCATGAAGATTCTCGAATTCGGTTTTGACGTCAAGGGCGAGTCCGATTATATGCCGCATAATTGCGTGCCGAACAGCGTGTGCTACATCGGAACGCATGACAATCAGACGGTGAAGGGCTGGCTTCCGGACCTCAATGAGGAAACCTTGGAGTACGCCCGGGATTATATGCACATTACCGAGGACGAGGGCTGGTGCTGGGGCATGATTCGCGCCGGTATGTCCAGTCCGGCGGGCCTGTTTGTCGCGCAGATGCAGGATGTGCTCGAGCTTGAGGCCGATGCGCGGATGAACACTCCCGGTACGGCGTCCGGCAACTGGCAGTGGCGCATGAAGCCCGGCAGTCTGACCGAGGAACTGGCTGAGAAGCTGTATCACTACACCTGGACCTATCGCCGCCTGGCCGTTGTGCCGGAGCCGGAGGAAGAGGACGAAGAAGTGATGACCGTGAAGCTCACGGCTGAAATCAAGGCAAGATAAAAGTTTGGGGAGTCGCTCCGAAAAGTTCGGGGCGGCTCTCTTTGTTTTAATCTTGAAGCGGACTGTTAATTCTGATATACTGTATTCGATTTTACGAGCGAATTTTATCTAGATTGACGAACATAAAGGAGCCATTGCGATGAACAGAGGACTGAGCCGAGAGTTTGTGAGAAAAATACAGGCTTTGCTTCTGGTCGTCGTTTTTTGTTTGAGTGCATTTCTTGCATCAGGTGCTGTATTTTATGATGTGAAGGCCGAAACTGAAGATTCAAATTCCGAGGCGTCTGAAAGCTCATCTGAAGCCATCCGTCTGGGCTTTATAGTAATTGAAAACTATAACTACCTCGATGCAAACGATGAGTGGCGGGGATACGATATTGAGCTCATTCTGAAGCTGGAGCAGTACGGCAGCCTTGAGATAGAAGGGGTGCCATGCTATACCTCGGCAGAGGCGCTGGACATGCTCAGGAACGGCGAGGTGGATGGCCTGATTGACTTTAACCGGACAGCGGAGCGGGAGGCGGAGTTCCTCCTTTCCAGCTATTCAGTGGCTTCTGATGCGCTGGTGATTTACGGCCGTGAGGATGATGACCGCTTTTCTTACGGCGACGTGACGGAGCTCGATGGGATTAAAATCGGCACGATTGAAGGCTCGGGCGTGAATGAGCTGCTGCCGGAATACCTGGGCGAGTACGGTATCACACCACAACTGGTGCCCATGGGCACGGACGAAGCTCTCACGCAGGCGTTGGACAGTGGCCGGGTGGATGCGGCCTGCACCGGCTCCAACTCGACTCCCAAGGGATATACCACGATTTATTCCATCATGACGGATGCGGCGTATATCCTGTATCAAAAGGGCAATACGGCGCTTAAAGACGTGCTCGATACGGCCATGGCCAAGCTGCTTTCCGCTGAGCCGGATTATATTTCGGAACTGAGTGCGAAATATGTTTCCCAGAGCTCGCAGGAGAAGGTCACCCTGACGCGCGAGGAGCAGCAGTACATCGAGGAGCATCCGACCGTGAAGGTGGCGCTGCCGGCGAGCGCGGCGCCGTTTGTGACGACGGATGAAAACGGGAATCTGAGCGGCATGCTGCCGGATTATTATGCCCGTTTGAGTGAGAAGACCGGGCTCGAATTTAAGTGTGTGAGCTACGAATCCTCGGCCAAGGCGCAGGAGACGGTGTTAAACGGCGAGGCGGATGTCGTGGGCATGTATTATGGGGACATCATTACGGCTGACGGTGAGGGGTTGGTCATCAGTTCCTGCTATTCGCCGTCGAGCGATTGCGTGCTGCTGTGCGGCCTTGGCGACGAGGATAGCGTGAAGGCCGTGGCGGTGACGGTGCGGACGGAG
>Ga0065709_1029877_pt1 | contig 11269 bp, 4 predicted proteins | sample Hoacrofraction14_2_FD_59096 | JGI IMG/M metagenome (GOLD analysis project Ga0065709, IMG submission 59096) | Hoatzin crop microbial communities from Cojedes, Venezuela, sample from fiber fraction 14 v1 | ecosystem: Host-associated > Birds > Digestive system > Esophagus > Crop | place: Venezuela... | reverse complement strand
TCACCCGGCTGAGCATTTGCAAGGCCGCCTTCAACTTCATATCCAACATACTTATCTGCTGATGAGCTGTGGGGAAGTGATACGCCAAATGCTGCATAAACGCTCATTACAAATCCTGAGCAATCGGCTCCGTTTGTAAGAGATGTACCGCCCCATACATATGGGTTACCTACAAATTGAACAGCATAGCTTGCAACTGCTGCTCCAAGATCACTTGCGGATGTATCTGCTGCTGTAACGGAAGATGAGCTTGAAGAGCCTGTACTTCCGGATGACTTACTTGATGAAGAAGATGATGAAACTGCTGCAGATGCTGCTGCTCTTGCCGCTGATGCTGCTGCCTCTTCTTCTGCAAGTCTTTCTTCTTCTGCTTCCTTGGACTCTGCATATACATATTCTGTATAAAGTGTTACGTAATCAGTACTTACGTAACCTTCACCTTCTTCGATTGATACCTTAACCCATCCGTCAAGTTCTTCAAGAACAGTAAGCTCATCATCAATAGGAACCATACCTATTACGGCACTATCCGTAGATGCTTCTTCTCTTACGAAAAGAGTAGTTGTTGTAACTTTAGCATATCTTTCACCAACTGAATCAGCTATTTCTTTAGCTTCATCACCTGTTTTTACATACTGAGCACAAACATAACCTTCTACATCGCCTGATTTAATGAGGAGCCATTCGCCGTCATCTTCAATGATTTCACCGACTGAATTATCATATAATTTACCGACATACTCACTATCCGCCGATGGTTCACTTCTGATATATACGTAATTATCAACCTGAGCTATGCAAAGATTGGACTCTTCACTATCATCAGATGCCTCTTCTGTGGACTCATCTGACGCCTCTGTATCATCTGTAGTATCCGAAGAATCTTCAGAGCTTGTATCTGTTTCTGATGAATCTGTACTTGTACTATCACTGCTTTCAGAAGTATCTGTAGTTTCTGTTGAATCTGTTGTTTCTGTTGTATCTGCAGAATCTGTAGTTGTTTCTGTAGTTTCTGTACTATCTGTATTTTCAGCTGTTTCTGTTGTTTCTGTATTTTCTGTAGTCTGTTCTGCAGTATCGTCACTTACATATGCTGCTATAACACTTGTAGCTGCAACTCCTGTAGTTGACATATAAGCTGCTATTCCTGAACATTGCAACAAACCGCTTGTTGTAGTGGATACAACAGAAGATGCTGCATTAACATTTGACTGTGGATTAGTTGCGATTGCAGACGTTGTAATAACGCATGCAGTTAATAAGTAAAGTATTCTTTTTTTCAAAAGGACTTTCCTCCCATCCGTTCTCTCTGTTAACATATTACAAAATTATTACAATTATTTCAAGTCTAAAATGCAAGACAATGAATATATTAATATAAAAATGTGGAGAAAATGTGTTTTCTGATAAAAAAAATACGTAAAAATATTACGCGGAAATTAATAGAGTGCTTATAACCCTAATAATTTCCGCGTTTTTGATGTAATTATTTATTTTCTTTCAGAATGTATACATTTTGAGAATACGGATTGCTTCATGCTTCGCATTCTCTAGGTCCTGCGAATATTCGGAAATCGTCATGCTCCATGCTTCGCATTCATTTTTTCTCATATTCGTTTCGATTTCAAATGCGAAATTATGCTTGCAAGTAAGCGTGCGCACAATTTTGCGCCCTACATTCTCAAAACGTTTAAATCTTTGCGATGTCGACAAGTTCGAGCGATTCTTCGTTATATGCACTCTCCAAACTTGATACTAATGCTCTTGCGGTATCAAGTGAAGTTATTACGTTAACACCTGTTTCTATCGCAGTTCTTCTTATAAGGAATCCATCTCTGTTTTTGTCTCTTCCTTGTGTAGGTGTATCTATTACAAGGTCAATTTTATGACCAAGAATCAGGTCCATAACAGTAGGTGATTCCTGATGAATATTATTTACTCTTCTTGCTTTTATGCCATTTTGCGTAAGTACATCGCATGTTCCTATAGTTGCATAAATTATATATCCAAGTTTTTCATAGCGTCTTGCAATATCGATTATTTCGCCCTTATCGGAATCTTTTACGGTTATAATCATCTGCTTGTGTTTTGGCAATGATATGCCTGCTCCAAGAAAAGCTTTATACAAAGCTTCATTAAAGTTTGTGCTGATACCAAGGCATTCACCTGTTGACTTCATTTCAGGTCCAAGGCTTATTTCAGCTCCTCTTATTTTTTCAAAAGAGAACACCGGCATCTTTATCGCGAAATGATCTGCTTCTTTCTGAAGTCCGTTTTCATATCCAAGGTCTTTTAATTTTTGACCCATCATAACTTTTGCGGCCAAATCTACAATCGGGATTCCCGTTACCTTACTTATATATGGTACTGTTCTCGACGATCTGGGATTTGCTTCGATTATGTATACTTCTTCTCCCACTGCTATGAACTGAACATTTATGAGACCTACTACATTTAGCGCTTTGGCGAGTCTTATAGTATATTCAGCTATAGTATTTTTTACCTTATCTGATAAAGATTTTGCAGGATATACGGATATTGAGTCTCCTGAGTGAACGCCGGATCTTTCGATGTGTTCCATGATACCCGGAATAACTACAGATTCTCCGTCACATACCGCATCAACTTCTGTCTCTATGCCTTGCAAATACTTATCAACAAGTATAGGGTGATCTTGCTCATAGCGGTTTATGATATTCATAAACTCTTCGATTTCTTCATCGGAAAGAGCAATTTGCATGCCCTGTCCGCCTAGAACATATGAAGGTCTGACAAGTACAGGATATCCTAATCTGTTCGCAACTTCTTTTGCCTCATCGGCTGTATATACTGTTGCACCTTGAGCTCTCTTTATATTTGTTTTTTCAAGAATCTCATCGAAAATCTCTCTATCTTCTGCTGCGTCAACATCTCTTGCATCAGTTCCGTAAATTTTAACGCCCATCTTCATAAGATCTTGCGTAAGCTTAATTGCTGTTTGTCCGCCAAACTGGACTACTGCTCCGTCCGGTTTTTCGATATTTACAACATTCTCAACATCCTCTGCCGTAAGCGGTTCAAAGTAGAGTTTATCTGCAATATCAAAGTCGGTACTTACGGTTTCAGGATTATTATTTATGATTATTGTCTCAAATCCGGCATTTTTGAAAGCCCATGTGGCATGAACAGAGCAATAATCAAATTCAATACCTTGTCCTATTCTGATTGGTCCAGATCCCAATACCAGAATTTTCTTTTTGTCTTTTAATGCTTTCTTGATGCTTGCCTCATCTTCTGAATCCAGTCCGTCATATACCGAGTAATAGTAAGGAGTCTGTGCTTCAAATTCGGCTGCGCATGTATCTACTATCTTATAACTTGCCACGATATTGTTTTCATATCTGATATTTTTGATATTCTCTTCTGAAATCCCTGTATATCTTGCTATTACGCTGTCGGGGAATTCAAATTTTTTGGCGAGCATAAGTGTATCGATGCTTAAATTATTTCCCTCTTCTTTTAATTTTAGTTCTACTCTGACGAGCCTATCGATTTTATTTATAAACCAGATATCAATCTTTGTTATCTCATTTATTTTTTCATAAGATATTTTTCTTCTGAGAGTTTCTGCAATTCTCCAAATTCTCATGTCATCTACAAGAGATAGTTCATCCAAAAGTTCTTCATCGGAAAGCATTGTGAAATCATAGCTTGTGAGACTGTCAACGTGCTGTTCCAAAGATCTTATGGCTTTCATCATGGCGCCTTCAAAGTTCGTGCATATGCTCATAACTTCGCCCGTTGCCTTCATCTGCGTAGAAAGAGCTCTCTTTGCCGTGATGAATTTATCAAAAGGAAGTCTTGGGAATTTAAGAACGCAGTAATCAAGTGCAGGTTCAAAACTTGCAAATGTCTTACCTGTTATGGCATTAGGTATTTCATCAAGTGTATATCCAAGTGCTATCTTAGCTGCAACTTTGGCGATTGGATATCCCGTTGCTTTTGAAGCAAGAGCAGATGACCTACTAACCCTTGGATTTACTTCGATTACGCAATATTCAAATGAAGTTGGGTGAAGCGCAAATTGCACATTACATCCGCCTGTTATTTTCAGTTCGTTTATAATATTAAGAGCTGAGCTTCTAAGCATCTGATACTCTTTATCGGAGAGAGTCTGAGAAGGAGCCACAACAATCGAATCACCTGTATGTACACCGACAGGATCAAGATTTTCCATATTACAAACTGTTATGCAGTTGCCCTTACTATCTCTGATAACTTCGTATTCAATTTCTTTCCATCCGGATATGCATCTTTCGACCAATACTTCATGAACTCTTGATAGTCTAAGTCCGTTTTCAAGAATTTCTTCAAGTTCTACTCTGTTATTTGCGATACCGCCGCCGCTTCCGCCAAGTGTAAATGCAGGGCGAAGAACTACAGGATATCCGATTTTATCGGCAAACTCAGCTCCGCTTTCTACGTCTCTAACGACAAGCGATGCTGCGCACGGCTCGCCGATTTTTTCCATGGTGTCCTTAAATTCTTGTCTATCTTCAGCTTTCTTTATTGTTTCTGAGCATGTTCCGAGAAGCTTTACGCCGTGTTTTTCCAAAAATCCCGACTCTGCAAGCTCCATTCCGAGATTAAGTCCTGCCTGTCCGCCAAGAGTTGGCAAGATTGAATCGGGTTTTTCCTTTTCGATTATCTGCTCCAAAACTTTTACCGTAAGCGGCTCTATATATACTTCATCCGCAATATCTTTGTCTGTCATAATTGTTGCGGGATTGGAATTTACAAGTACTACTTCTACTCCTTCTTCCTTAAGCGATCTGCAAGCCTGCGTTCCCGCATAATCAAACTCTGCTGCCTGACCTATTACTATAGGGCCGGAGCCTATTACCATAACTTTTTTTACATCTTTATTTCTTGGCATTGAACTTTCCCTTCCATATCATGATTATTTTTTAGGAAAAAATTACGATTTAAATTCCCCATTTTTCATCATATTTATAAAGTAATCAAACAAAGTACCCGTGTCCTGAGGTCCTGCGCATGCTTCAGGATGGAACTGAACCGTGTAGATATTTTTGCCCGTATATTTAAGTCCTTCGTTTGTCTTATCATTTACGTTAATATATGCAGGCACTGCTTTTTCCTTGTCCAAATTTTCTGTATCAACTACATAGCCGTGATTTTGCGAACTTATATATGTTTTTCCGGTAGAAAGTTCCATAACAGGATGATTTCCGCCTCTATGTCCGTATTTTAGCTTATAAGTATCAATTCCGTTTGCAAGTGCCATTAGCTGGTGACCTAAGCATATTGCAAAAATCGGCACATTACTTTCATAAAGTTTTTTTACTTCCTTAATGACTCCTTCGCAGTCCTTTGGATCTCCCGGGCCATTTGAAAGCATGATTCCGTCAGGATTATCGCTTAATATTTCCTCAGCGCTTGTATTATACGGATAAACCGATACATCACAGCCTCTTTTGGCAAGTTCATATGCAATATTTCTCTTTGCACCAAAATCCATAAGTGCAACTTTAAGACCTGCTCCATTTAATTCTCTGACAAGACTTGGTCTATGTTCTTTTTTTGTTTTATCGCCATTTAGATACTTATCATAATCTTCTTTATTAAATGAAGCGCTTCCTGATATAGGTCCGTTCTCTTCAAGAGTTTTTGAACCCTTCACTTCATATTTTTCTTTGCATGATACTTTTTCTACAACACCTTTTGTTGTATATTTTTTCATTTCAGATATAAGATTATCCAAATCGAAATTTTCATCTGTGGTGATGCAGCCGTTCATTGTGCCTTTTTCACGAAGAAGTCTTGTAAGTTTTCTGGTATCGATTCCCGCAATTCCCGGAATGTCATATTTTTCCAGAAACTCAGTAATTGTCATGTCAGATCTAAAGTTACTAGAGACTTCCGAAATCTCTCTGACTATAACACCATCAAGCCATATCCTGTCCGACTCCATATCGTCTATACATACTCCAAAGCTCCCGATTATAGGATATGTCATGCATACAGCTTGACCTGCATATGACGGATCTGTGAATACCTCAGTGTATCCTGCCATTGTTGTGTTAAAAACAATTTCGCTTATAACTTGTTTTTTTGCTCCGATTGATTGTCCTTTGAAAATAGTCCCATCTTCAAGAATCAAAAAGGCTTTTTCCATATTCTGCACCCTTTCATATATCTTTTTCACATTTTTATTTCAATTAAAATACCATAAAATGTATTTTTATGTAAAGACATAAATGTCATTTTTCGCAAATCAACAGTAACCTGTAAAATTCACAAGGCTACTGTTGATATTTCTTACTATTGTTTAGATTATTTGAAGTACTCGACACCTGACTCGAACAATTTCAAATCCTGTTCGCCGTAGATATTTATTGCTACTCCTTTTCCTATTCTTTCACTATGGCACATCTTACCAAGGCATCTACCATCAGGCGACATAATACCTTCAATAGCCATGTATGAACCGTTTATATTCCATTCGCTATCCATAGTTACATTGCCATCTATATCGCAATACTGGAATGCAACTTGTCTATTTTCTATGAGCTTTTGACATACATCTTTTGGAGCTACAAATCTGCCTTCACCATGTGATGCCGGATTAGCATATACTCCGCCAAGTTTAGCCTTTGTAAGCCATGGACTGTTGTTACTTACAACTTTAAGGTATGCCATTTTTGAAATATGGCGATTTATTGTATTAAATGTAAGAGTCGGAGAATTTATATCTTGGCCTGTTATCTTACCATTTGGTACAAGTCCGAGCTTTATGATAGCTTGGAAACCATTGCATATGCCAAGCACAAGTCCGTCTCTTTCATTTATAAGCTTTTCAACTGCCTCTTTTATCTTTGCATTCTGGAATGCTGTTGCAAAGAATTTGGCTGATCCGTCAGGTTCATCACCTGCGGAAAATCCGCCCGGGAACATGATAATCTGAGCTTTATCAATGGCTTTTTCAAACTCTTCTACGGATTCATATATATCATTTGCGTTCTGATTCTTGAATATTTTTATATCAACATCAGCTCCTGCTCTCTTAAATGCTGCCATTGAATCATATTCGCAGTTACTTCCCGGGAACACCGGAATAAATACTCTAGGCTTTGCCACCTTTTCTTTGCATACATATACATTTGCGGCATCAGATAAGTCTATAGCTACATCCATCTTTTCATGGCCCGCCGCATCAGGGAATACTTTACAAAGCTTTCCTTTAAAGCTATCCAAAAGCTCATCGCCTTGCATCATCACGCCATTTACAGCAATCACATTTTCTTTTGTTGTTTTTCCGATATGTCTTGCGCCTTCTATAGCCATAACTTTATCAAGATTTTCGCTGTCAATCTCTATTACGATATTGCCAAGTCCATTCTTGAATAGATTTTTTGCATCAAAATCATCATCAACTTTTACGCCGATTTTATTACCAAAGCTCATGTTGCAGATTGCACTTGCAAGTCCGTAACTGTCTATAGAATATGCAGCCTTTATCACATCTTCATCATTTAATTTTGCGATTTTTTCATAAAGATCTATAACTTTGTCATAATTTGGCAAATCGTATTCATCTTTTTCTATGACAAATTCTACGATATCGTCTCCGCCATCCTTGAATTCAGGAGTTATGACATCTGAAATTTTTGCAATATCTACGGCAAAAGAACATAGCGTCGGCGGTACGTTTATATCATTAAATGTTCCTGACATTGAGTCTTTGCCGCCGATTGAAGCTTTGCCAAATGAAAGCTGAGCTTCAAATGCACCAAGGAGAGCTGTAAGTGGCTGCGACCATCCTCTTACTGCATCTTCGTTTTCGTTAAATTTACCTGTCATCATTCTCTTGAAATATTCCTGGAATGTGAAGTGTATATCTTTTAATTTGCCGCCGCCCGCAACTATTCTTGCAACTGACTGCGTAACCGCATATGCTGCTCCGTGATATGGGCTCCATGATGAAAGATATGGATCGAATCCGTAAGCCATCATTGTAACGGTATCTGTCTCACCATCCAAAACAGGAAGCTTAGCTATCATATTTTGGGTAGCTGTCAGCTGATATTTTCCGCCATATGGCATCTCAACACTTGCTGCACCGATTGATGAATCAAATCTTTCAACAAGACCCTTTTGTGAGCATACATTAAGGTCTGAAAGTTCTGCTTTGAAAGCCTTCTTTATATCACCATTTTCCAGTGCTTCTTCTACTTCTTTTACTGCAATTTTATTTAAATAATTGTCCTTCTTTGCAGGAATTTCTACTTTAACGTCAGTTTCCTGATGTGCTCCGTTTGTATCAAGGAACTTTCTGGACAAATCAACAATCTTTTTATCTCTCCATCTAAGAACAAGTCTTGGCTCTTTTGTAACTGTTGCAACAAGAGTAGCTTCCAAATTTTCGCTTCTTGCATATTCAAGGAACTTATCAACGTCTTTTGCATCAACAACAACTGCCATTCTCTCTTGAGATTCGGAAATTGCGATTTCGGTTCCGTCAAGACCTGCATATTTTTTTGGAACCATATCAAGATTGACATCAAGTCCGTCCGCAAGCTCACCTATTGCAACCGACACGCCGCCCGCTCCAAAATCGTTACACTTTTTGATTATGCTTGAAACTTCTTTTCTTCTGAAAAGTCTCTGCAACTTTCTCTCTGTAGGTGCATTACCTTTTTGAACTTCTGCGCCGCATGTTGTAAGCGATTTATTATCATGTGCTTTCGATGATCCTGTTGCACCGCCTATTCCATCTCTTCCGGTTCTTCCGCCAAGAAGAATTATTTTATCGCCCGGGCAAGATGACATTCTCATGACATTTTCTCTTGGTGCAGCTCCCATCACGGCTCCGATTTCCATACGCTTTGCAACATAATTTTCATGATAGATTTCTTTTACATATCCTGTTGCAAGGCCTATTTGGTTACCATATGACGAATAACCTGCTGCTGCGCCTGTTACGAGTTTTTTCTGTGAAAGCTTTCCTTTCAAAGTTTCCGAGACAGGAACTGTCGGGTCTGCCGCACCTGTAACTCTCATAGCCTGATATACGTATCCTCTTCCTGACAGCGGATCTCTTATCGCACCGCCAAGGCATGTTGCAGCTCCGCCGAAAGGCTCGATTTCAGTTGGATGATTGTGGGTTTCGTTTTTGAAAAAAACAAGCCACTCCTGAGTGAATTTTTCTTTTCCATAGTCAACTTCAACCGGAACAACAATTGTGCAGGCATTGTTTTCTTCAGACTCTTCCATATCGCAAAGCTTTCCGTCCTGCTTTAATTTCTTCATTCCCATAAGGGCAATATCCATAAGGGAAATGAATTTTTCTTTTTTCTTTTCATCTGTCTTATAAACTTCATCTCTTGCAATAAGATACTTATTATAAGTATCTTCTATCGGTTTTTTGTAATCGCCATCCATAAATTCAATATTTTCAAGCTGAGTGCTGAAAGTTGTATGACGGCAGTGATCTGACCAATATGTATCAAGAACTCTTATTTCCGTAACAGTAGGATTTCTATGCTCTTCATCTTTAAAATAAGTTCTAATCCATTTGAAATCATTTAGTGTCATAGCAAGTGACAAACTCTCATAAAGCTTTTCAAAGTCTTCATCGCTCATAGTCGTGAAATTATCAAAAGTTTCAACATCTTTTGGCTCTTCAAACTGTTCTATAAGAGTATCTTTTTTGGCCTCATCAACGATAGCTGAGTCGACAGGATTCACAACATAATTTTCGATTTTTGAAAGTTCTTCGTCTGTTATATTTCCTTCTATAACATAAGTAATTGCAGTTTTTACAACAGGCTCTTCATCTCCTTTTATGAATCTTATACACTGCTCTGCGGAATCGGCTCTTTGATCGAATTGTCCGGGAAGTGCCTGCACGCTGAATACTTTATCAGTATCATTATATTTAAATGTTTCATAATAAATATCATCAACCGGTGGTTCAGAAAAAACAGTGGTACAAGCTTTTTCAAATACTTCGTCTGATACATTTTCAACATCATAACGTATTAGTTCTCTTACGTTTTTGATTGATTTAATACCAAGATAACCTATAATTTCTTCCTGCAGTTCACTTGCCTTGACTGCAAAAGCCTTCTTTTTTTCAACATAAATTCGTCTAACCATTGTCTTCTCCTTGTGTTTTTTTACATGAAAAAAGTGTTTCGAATAACGAAACACATTCTATTAATTAACATACTGCTGCATAGGAATAATTCCCTGCAGAATATGCATTATAGCTTTATCAATATCATGATCTGATACTTCAGAGCAAAAAGAATAGTATCTTAGCCCTTCCAAAACAAATACAAAATCTTTTGCAACGCATTCTGCATCATCACATACAAATTCGCCGCAACTAACACCTTCTTCAATGATATTTTTTAAAATATCTATTGCAGATTTAACATTTTCAGTTATGTAATTTTCTTCGGATTTTTTAATACTGGAACAATATTCAAAGACAGCGGTGCCAAGTGCATCGTTTTTTTGTAAAATATCTTTTTTGTACTCTCGAAGGTACAGAGCCATTTTCTTTGATGGGAGCATATCTTCGTCAGTTATAAAAGAAAAATCTTTTTGGTAAACATTACTCATTACGCTTTCGAAAATTTCGCTTGTATTTGAAAAATACAAATACAGACCACCTCTGCTGATTTCGCACTCTTCAACAATATCCTTCATGGTGACCGTTTTAAAACCCTTTTTCTCAAAAACGTTCTTGGCTTTTTCGATGATGTAATTTTTCTTTATTGCTGACTTAGTTCCCATTTTTCTCCCCGAATAGCTTATCTTTGAATGTCTTCATGATCCCAAAAATGCACAAGTTCATGCATCTTTTTTACTACCTTGGCAAATACGCCGTTCGAAACTCCCTGTGCCCAAACCATTCCTTTGACGTTACCTTCCAAAATATATTTTGACAATATACCTGCAAGATCATCCATCTTCATAATGTCAGCCGAATCAATAAACTCAAGCTCGTCTTTGTATGAAGAAATACCGCGTCTTCTGTAAACATAGATATAATTCCTATCAAGGATATCCGTTTGCTGCGCGCATTTGATGAACGAGAGCAAATTCGAATCATATACAGGAAAATGTATAGTATGCTCCATATCCCTACCGTTGTAATCCTGCTCTACCGAACTTTGGGCATTTTCCTCAAGCCAAGGAACATATTTAACAAGTTGATCCATAGGTTCTTTGTAACGATTTACAATATCTTGTGGACTAT
>Ga0065709_1029875_pt1 | contig 11287 bp, 8 predicted proteins | sample Hoacrofraction14_2_FD_59096 | JGI IMG/M metagenome (GOLD analysis project Ga0065709, IMG submission 59096) | Hoatzin crop microbial communities from Cojedes, Venezuela, sample from fiber fraction 14 v1 | ecosystem: Host-associated > Birds > Digestive system > Esophagus > Crop | place: Venezuela... | reverse complement strand
CCAGCAACGAGGCTGTCGGGACTTCCGCAGAGAAGTTCGACGCCACAGCCGATAAGCCCGAGGCCACACTCGAGGAAGACAAGACGGACGCGCAGCCCGCCAAGGTGCGTCGCCCGCGCCGCCTCATCGTCGCCACGTGCTGCAACCTCGCCGCCGCGCTCGTCTTTGGCGGCATCTTCACGGCCCTGGTGACCATCCCCAACTACCGCGAGGACTTCGACATCTACATCGAGAACTACTGGTACTCCCTCGACTACTACAACCGTGAGGGGCTGCTCCCGAGCTTTGTGTCGGCCTTCCAGGACATGGCCATCAAGGTGCCCGACGGGTACACCCAGCAAGGCGCGCAGGCCATCGAGGACCAACTTGCAGAGGACTACGAGAAGACGCTCGCCACGACGACCGCGCGCACCGACGCCGAGAAGCAGTTCGAGGACGAGCAGCCCACGGTCATCGCCATCATGAACGAGAGCTACTCCGACCTCTCCATCTTCAACGGCGAGAGCTGGGGCTACACCGGTCCCCAGTACCTCAACAACGGACTCACGGGCACGCTCAGGAGAGGCGACCTCTCCGTGTCCGTCTACAGCGGTGGCACCTGCAACACCGAGCTGGAGTTCCTCACGGGCATCTCGCTCAACGCCATCGGGTCGGGCAAGTACGCGTACTCCCTCTATGACCTCAAAGACATCGCCGCCCTCCCCAAGCAGTTCAAGGAGGCGGGCTACTCAACGACGGCCATCCATCCCAACCTCGCGACCAACTGGAGCCGCAACATCCGCTACGCCGAGCTTGGGTTCGACCAGTTCCTCGACATCGACTCGTTCCAGGATGCCGAGTACTACCACGCGGGAGTCTCCGACGGAGCCACCTACGACAAGATCCTGGAGCTCCTGCGCGACAACGACGAGCCCCAGTTCATCTTTGACGTGACCATGCAGAACCACAGCGGCTACGACAAGGGCAACATTCCTGCCGAGGAGGTACTCACCTATGCGCCCGTGGGTATCACGGAGCACGAGACCACGACCCTCAACGAGTACCTCGCGTGCGTCAACAAGTCTGACCAGTACCTGGAGACCTTCATCCAGCAGCTTTCGGAGCTTGATCGCCCCGTGGTGCTCGTCTTCTTTGGTGACCATCAGCCCCGCGTCTCCGAGCCCCTCAACGAGAAGACCATGCAGGACAGCGCCGATGACGCCACCCACACGCAACGAATCTACCAGACGGTGTACTTCTTCTGGGCCAACTACGACGTCGCGGGGTCCGAGGCGGCGGATGCCCACATCAACACGAGCAGCAGCTACCTCGGCTCTCAGCTCATGTACCAGATCGGCGGACCGCTCAACGAATACCAGGAGGCCCAGCTCGTCCTTGCGGAGGACGTCCCGGAGTACAACCTCCTTGGTTGGAAGGACGCGTCGCAAACGTGGTACCTCTTCGACGAGAGCGAGACCACCGAGGAGGTCAACGAGCTCCAGCAGCTGGGATACCTCAACTTTGCCCAACGCCTGTAGCCGCTATCGGGAGATGAGAGGCGCTGCTGTGACGCCTTCCGCCGCAGCATCCGCCCGAGACACATAGAAGAAGCGAGGCGCCCCACAACACACGCTGCGGGGCGCCTCATTGTCTCTCCCGAAAGTAGGGAAGCTGTCCACCCAGTCGAGACAGAGCCTAGGAACGAATGACCTTGCTGTTCCTGATGGTCATGTAGTCCCACCGCTCCCATGTGGTGTTTGACTCGTACTGCTCGGAAATATCCAAGATACCTCGGCAATGGACCTTCTCGCCCGGCATGAGGCCCTTGATGCTCTTGAGCAGCGAGGGAACCACGTCTACATGCGTGGGGTCGTCCTCGGAGCCCGTGTCGGATATCACCACGTAGTCCTTGGTCTCGTCCGACTCGACCACATACTGCACCACGCCCGTGACCTCGACGCTCACGTAGCCGGTCTTCGCCTTGGACTTGACGTACTGGTCAATCACCTGTGAGGGCGTTCCCACCAAGGGTGCCACACAGCCGCTCAGCGTGAGGGGCACCAAGCTCACGCCCACGACGGCGGCAGCCATCTTGATGCTGTCCCTCCTCGAAACGTTGCCTTTTGACCAGCTGGGCAAACTTGCCGTCTCGTGCGACGAGTTCGTCATATCGTCCCTCCTCGACAATGTGTCCTTCATCCAACATGATAATCCTGTCGCAGTTCTCGATGGTCGACAGACGGTGTGCAATCACGATTCTCGTACTTCTCAGGCGCTCAAGCGACTCGCTCACATGGCGCTGCGTCACATTATCCAACGCACTCGTCGCCTCGTCAAACATGAGGATACGCGGACGCGAGCACACGGCCCTGGCGATGGCGATGCGCTGACGCTGACCGCCCGATATGCCGCCCGACCCCTCTCCGATCAGCGTCTCCATGCCCATGGGCATGGCGCGGATGTCTTCTGCGATACCCGCAAGCTCTGCCGCGTTCCAGGCGTCCTCGAGCGTCGCTTGGGGAGTCCCTATGGTGATGTTGGTCCTGATGCTTCCCCGCACGAGCTGCGCCCCCTGCATGACGGTACCGATGTGGCGGCGCAGGCTCTCGATATCGACCGCAGAGATCTCGTTGCCGTCATAGTAGATGGCACCGCGTTCCGCGCGCTCAAAGCCAAGCAGGAGCCTCATGAGCGTGCTCTTGCCGCATCCCGTCTTACCCACGATGGCCACGTACTCTCCCGGACGAATCTTGAGGGAGACGTTGTCGAGGACGTACGGCATGTCCTCCTCGTATCTAAACGCGAGGCGCGAGACCTCGATGCCACCGGACAACATTGAGACCGGACGCTTGGACTCGCTGGTCTCCGGAACCCGGCTGAGCATTGGCTCGAGCAAGAGAAGCGCCGAGAAGATCTGCGTAGACGACCCCACGGACTGGTTGATGGCGGTAAGCGCCGAGAGGAGCTGCCCAAAGCAGGTGCTAAAGGCCATGAACGTAGCCACGGGCATGCCGCTCGCCCCTGCCACGAGGTAGATGGGCACGTTGCCCGCGACACCCACAACGGGCACGAGACTCTTGGATACCTTGTACCACATGGGCACCGCATACATCGATTCAGCATGCTTGACATACGAGGCGGACCACCGCACGAAGGCGCGCTTCTCGGCACCGCTCAGCTTGATCTTTTGCATGCCACCCAGCAGGGCGGACAACACGCCAAACGACTCAGCCTCCGTCCGCTGCTGGATGGGGATGTAGTGATAGTCGGCCAGAAGCGAGAGTGCCGTCACCACGAGTTCGAGCACAAACACGGCGACGCTCGCTGGCACCAGCTGAGGTGCGATATACACCAGCTGGATGAGGTAGCCCAGCGAGAACACGACGCCCAGAAGCTCCGCGATCGACGAGGCAAGAGCCTGCCGCATGACCGACGTTACCGACATTACGCGCGCGGCAAGCTCGCCGGGAGTGTACTCTTTGAAGAAATCGGTGGGCAGACAGAGCACACGCGCCATGACCGCCGCTCTCAGGCACACTGACGCCTTAGTCACGAGACGCGTGGAGATAAGCTCACGTGTGGCTATCATGAGCGTCCAAGATACGCTCGCGCCCGCCATCAACATGACAACCGGCAACAGCTGGCACTCGTCCCCCAGAGGGATGACCTCGCCAAAAAGCATCTGCGTAAGCGGGGCGAGCACACACCCGAGCAGGACAACAGCCACGCTGACCACGACGGAGAAGGCGATGTCAATCCCATCAAGCGACGTACCGATAAAGGCCCACAGGTCCTTGTTGGTAAGCCGTCGCTGGGGAAGCGGTCGATACAGGCACACGGCCTCTGGACTGACGCGCCTTGCCTCATGTCGCCCAAACTTCCGGTCTCTTCCCGTCTCCCAGTCCCGATAGCGATATCCCCCAAAAGCCCCTGGCAACAACGCATGAGGCACGTCGTCCTCATCCCAGACAAGCAGCGCCATGCTCGCATCCTTGTACCAGGCACCCTCGAGACGCACACGCCGGTACATGACGCCCGCAGGCCGACACGCCGCCTCGACATACTCCAAGACGTTGTCGCCGTGCTCCGGAAGCTCCCCGATGACCACATCATAGGCCTCCATGATGCGTTCGAGCTCGCGGTCGATGGTTGCATGCGCAGTCCTTCCCGCAAAGCCCATGCCGCCGCGTCTCGACCGGTCGCCGTAGGCCGAGCGCGCAAGCATTGCCAGCGCCTGCTCGAGCTCCTGGTCATCGAGGCGACGCCTCTGTATGAGTTGCTCCCTCAAGAGGCCCATGTGACCTCACCCGTTCCTCATCAAGGTCACATACCTGCCGTTCTTCTCGACCAACTCCCGGTGCGTCCCGCGCTCGACCACCTCGCCGCCATCGAGGACCAAGATCTCGTCACAGTCGCGTATGGTCGAGAGCCGGTGAGCAACGATGATGCAGGTGATGCCTCGCGCGCGAACGTTATCCATCACCTGCCGCTCCGTCTTGGAGTCAAGCGCCGAGGTGGCCTCGTCAAAGATGACGATCGTGGGGTCCTGGGCGAGCACGCGGGCGATCTCGAGCCGCTGCAGCTGCCCGCCCGAGAAGTTGCCTCCCCTCGGCGTCAGTCGTGAGGCATAGCCGTCCCTGCGACGGACGATCTCATCGTGCATGCCCGCATCCCGACACGCGAGAATCACCTCGAAGTCCTCGATGGAGCGGTCCCAGAGCTTCACGTTCTCCGCTACCGTGTCCTCGAACATCACAACGTCCTGATCGACGACGGCAAGCGACCCCCTCAGTACGTCACGCGGAATCTCCGAGGCATCCCGGCCGTCGAAGGTCACCCTACCCTCCCACGGCTGGTAGAGGTTCGCGATCAGCTTGGCAATGGTCGACTTCCCCGATCCCGAGGCCCCCACGAGGGCGATCCACGACCCAGGCTCGACCGAGAGCGAGAAGTCGCGGACGGTGGGTGCCTCGAACCTCGAATAGCCAAACGACACATGGTTCACCTCGATGCACCCCGAGAGCTTCTCGGCCACGACCTCGGCCTCGTAGTCCAGCGGTACCACGTCCTCGCTCACGTCGGCGGCATAGCCCATCACGTCCTGGATACGCTCCACCTCGGTGCGCATCTCCTCGATAGCTTGTCCCATCGACATGACCGACTCCATGGGCACCAAGAAGCTCCCGAGAAGCCCCTGGAACGCCAGGAGCATGCCCGCCGTAAACGAGCCGCGCATGACCAACAGTGCCCCCAGAACGAGTACCAGGACGTTGGAGAGCGCGTCCACAAGCGTGGGGAGCGTGCCGAGGTAGCTCGTCTGATGGGCAAGCTGCACCTCGGCCTCGTTGACCGACGACTGGAATCCCGCCCATTGCTCGAAGAACCCCTGCGTCGTACCCGTCGCCTTGATCGTCTCGATGCTGTCGATGCCGTTGAGCGTGCTTGAGTAGAGCTTGCCCACGTCGCTCATCTGCCGTCGCGTGATATTGACGCGCTGCCGTGCAAGGTAACGAACGGCCCAGAGATTAATCACCGTGCCGACAATGCCCACGATCGTGAGCGCCACGCTATACCGGAGCATGACCACAAGGTAGAGGCAAAGCATCACGATATCTACGAACACCGGAGCAATCTGATTGACGAGCAAAAATGCAATGCTCTCGTTGGCAGCCTGACGCTGCTGAAGGTCACCCACCGATCGCTGCGCATAGAACTCCATGGGCAAATGCAGCAGATGCCACACAAAGGAGGCACTCGCCGAGGTGGCCAGCTTTCCTTGTACGTGCAACATCTTGACGTCACGCAGACAGCAGGTTGCGGCGTACGCGATTGCGCAGCATCCCATCGCATACGCAAGCGGCACCAGGTACGAGGGACTTTCACCCGAGAGGACCACATCGAGCAGGACGCGGGGAAAGAGCGCCTCACAGAGCTCGAAGATGGAGACGAGCGCGACGATAAGCGCGAGCAGAGCGAGCGTCGATGGCACCCGTGCGATGCTTGAGCGAGCAAAAGAAAACATCGAGGGCGGCTTTGACCCTCGCTCGAAGGCTGGCGTGGGCTCAAAGGTAAGCACCACGCCCGTAAAGCAACGCTCGAACTCCTCGAAGTCTATCTTGATGGCACCCCTTGCTGGGTCGTTGGCATAGACATACCTCGATGAGACGCCCTTCACCACGATGAAATGATTGAAGTCCCAAAAGACGATGCAAGGAAAGCCGGAACCCTTGCCCCTAAGGGACACGAACGCGTTAAAGCCCATGGAATACGCATGGCCTTCGAGCCCATGTGCGCGCGCCGCACGTAAAATGTTACGCGCCTGCGAGCCATCCCTCGAGACACCACAATCATGGCGAACCTGCTCGAGGGGGAGCCACTTCCCGTAGTAGCCAAGAATCATGGCAAGCGAGGCAGCTCCGCATTCGGTCGCCTCCATCTGCATGACGACAGGTACCCTATATGCGCGCCGTCCCATATGAGACGCTACCTTGGATCCAGAATAAAGGAGAGCGGATGGGTCCCGTCGGTCATCGAGATGCTCACTTGCTCGGCGGAACCTTCCTCGAACTGACCGCCATCAACAACCACCACGTAGCTCCATGCGGGAGGCTGGATGACGTACATGAGGTACTCATCGCCAAGCATCGCCTCGGCATCCTCACGCGACACGGGGTCTTTCCGAACCTCTTCGACGCGCAGTCCCGTCGTGACCGAACTCCCAGACCCGACCGTAGCTACGCCCGTACCCTCCATGAGCTCACGCGCCTCTTGCTGGGAAAGCGCATCTACCGAGACGAAGCACGTTATCTGCCCATCACGCACAACACCGGTCGTCTGCACAGTCGAGACAATGACGGACGTTGCTGCCCAATACCATCCGGCGGCAACAAAGAGAATGATGGCGATCAGAAATACCAGTCCACGGGGACGCACGACCCTGACATAGCGTTCAAGGTCGTGCGGAGAAGAGAGCCGCCTTACGGCGGACCCCCTAAATATATCTATATGCTCTCCTTGGCTACCCACCCAACGACCTCTCAGTCAGTAGAGATCGCAGGATTGCTAGAACACCTTGGTAATCGTGAGGATGTTCTTGTCCCCATCACGGGTATAGCTCATGCTGTCCATCGTCCTCTTGACGATGAGGATACCCAAGCCGCCGATCTCGCGCTCCTCGGCAGAAAGCGACGTGTCCGGGTCCTCGTGCTGGGTGGGGTCAAAGGGCATGCCGCGATCGATGAAGGTAATCTCCGCCTTCTCGCGACCGTTCTCCTCGCCAAGGTCAAACTGCACGGTCGCCTCGCCACCCGTCTCGCCATACGAATAGCTCGCGATGTTGGTGAACAGTTCATCCACCGCAACGTCGATTGCCATCTGCGTCGCCATGGGGCAGCTGGTGCCCTCCAAGCCCTCGTCGATGAAGCCGATGACCTCGTCGATGTTCTCGACGTCAGCACGCACCGTCAACTCGTTCATACCAACTCTCCTTTCCACCGGAAACACGAATGGTTTCTCGGAAGACTACCTACCGTCCACGTTACCCTCTGGCCCACAGTATTTCAAACCGAGCATGGTCAGATCGTCAAACTGAGGGGCCGCACCCACAAACTTATCCACATCCTTGCGGACAGCTGGCAACAGGTCCTTGGGGTCAAGGTCAGGATCCTGGTTGAGCGCCTCAAGCATGCGATCGGTCCCATACAGCTCGTCGTTAGCGTTCGTGGCTTCTGCCACGCCGTCAGTATAGACAAAAAGAGTCGAGCCTGGCTTGAGCGTAAAGGTATATCCCGTGAACGGAAGTCCCTCCATGCCACCCAACACGAATCCGTGAGGATCGTTGATGAGCTCGAACTGCCCACCAGGCTCACGCCGAGCTGGGTACTCGTGCCCGGCGCTCGCCGCACGCACCTCGCCCGTAGAAAGCTGCAAGATGCCCATCCACACCGTCACGAAGAGCCCCGCCTCGTTGCCCTCACACAGCTGGTCGTTGACCATCGTGAAGATGTCCTCGGGGGCGACGCTCGAGCCCATGCCCAGCGATGCGTTCTTGAGCAATGTCTTGGAAATGACCATGAACAGCGCAGCCGGCACACCCTTGCCCGAGACGTCCGCTATGATCAGCGCGAGGTGGTCCCCATCGACCATGAAGAAGTCGTAGAAGTCGCCACCCACCTCCTTGGCGGGATCCATGCTCGCAAAGAGATCGAACTCCTTCCGATCGGGATAGGCCGGAAAGATGTTGGGCAACATGTTCGCCTGGATCTCTGTGGCAACGTTGAGCTCGGCACCTATGCGCTCCTTCTCCGCCGTGACCGACTTGAGGTCCTCCATGTACTCCATGAGGTTGATCTGCATGTGGTTGAAGCGGTCTGCCACCTCACCCAACTCGTCATCGGAGTCAATCTCGAGGTACTGGTCGAAGTCACCCTTGCCGATCTTTCTGATGCCCTCGGCAAAGCGCGCGATGGGCTCGGAGATGCGCCGCGCGAGCTTGAACGAGCACATCGTGGCTGCCACGCCACCAATGAGGTAGACGACGATCATGATGAAGATGATCATGTAGGCGGACCGCTGCCAGAGCGATTGGTATTCCCTCACGGAGTCCTCGGCACTTCGCTGCGCGTCCTCGACGGGAGCGAGCATGGCCTCCTCGTCGAGGGTGATGCAGTACGTCCAACCCGTCTCGTTGAGCGTCGCATACGACAGATAGACCGTCGAGCCATCGAACTCCGTGCGTACGACCCCACTGTCCGAGGTCTCGAGCGGCTCCTTGACTGCGTCCCAATCACCAAAGTGAGAGGAGGCGTCGACATCGGTGTCCGTCGTACTCGCCATGCCCTCGTACGTGGTGAACTCAAAGTCACTGTTGAGCAAAAAGGCGTGACTGCCCTCGCCTGAGCTGAGCCCCGTGCCGTTCACGATGATATCTTCAATCATGTTCTTCACGGCGATGTCGACGCCAATTACTCCCGAGAGGTTGCCCTCGGCGTCACGGTAGGCCTCGGCCACCGTGATGACCGTCGTCTCTCCGTCGGCTGCCACATAGGGGTCGGTCCATATGACGGTGTCGGGATGTTCCATGGCCGTCTGATACCACGAGCGAACGCGCGGGTCATACTCGATGTTTCCCCTGAGGTTTGAGCAGTCAAGAAAGATGCCGCTATCGGTGCCGATGTAAATCTTGCGAATCTCGCTGTTGGACGACAGCTTGGACGTGAACACCGTCTCGGCATTGGAGAGAATAGCGAGCTCCTCCTGCACCGAGTCTTGGGAAACTCCCGGAGCAAGCGTGTACTTGAACGCCATCTCGCCGTCGACGGAATCCTCGGCGGCCACGACGCCCCGCGTCGTGAACGACGCGTTGCCGCTATAGAAGCTGCTGACGGCGTGAACCGACTCCCCGAGCACGTCTCCCAATTTGGCAAGACGCTCGTTGACGGTCGTGGCCTGCGCTTGGCAGAGCGATGCAAGTGCCCGCTCGTTTTGGTCGATAATCTCATCCTCGAGCTGCTGCTCCATGGTGACGCCCAAGTTGGACATCATACCGAGGAAGTCCTTCGCCATGCGCTGCATGATGAAGGCAAACCCCACGAAGGTTATAAACATAGTGAGGTGAACAGCGCCGAGAACGACGATGTTCACCTTATCCCTGATACTCTTATGCTCAAACCAGTTGTTGAACCTCTTGAACATGTGGCACACCTACACCAAGGATTCGCAGACCTACTCGATGGTGAGAATCCTCGTGAAGCCGGTGACGTCAAAGACGTCCATCACCGCGTCGCTCGCGTTGGTGATACGAAGGCTTCCGCCCTTTGCCGTCATGGTCTTCTGAATCGAAAGCAGCAGACGAAGGCCGGCGGACGAGATGTACGCAAGATCGGTGAAGTCCATCACCACGTTGCTGACCTCCTTGAGGTCCGCCTCGAGCTGCGACTCGAGCTCGGGCGCGGTCTTGGTGTCAAGACGGCCCTCAAGTCCGACGTTCAGCGTATCTCCTTCGATGTTCTTGGTTACCTGCATGAGTTCACACTCCTCATTCCAGCTCCGTCAACCGGAGACCCTCCAGATGCGCCGCATTATAGCATGTAATGTCGTCAAGAACACAAGCAACCGCCTACCGGCATGGTCTTGCGCGAATCGTTGCCATGGCAACGCCATTTTTTTTGAGAATAGGTGAATTTATCGGTAGGGGTTGCCCGAAAGTCTACCTTGGGTAACTATCAATGCAGCAAGGTATGGCACGCGCCGTATGAGACAGGTAAGGAAGGAACGAGCATGAGCACCCAGGTCATTCTCCTCGCAAGCGTGGGAACCAACGTCATCAGGTCAAAGCAGGCGAGCTACGACAAGATCCAGCATGAGCTGGCGGACTACACCGGCCTACCCGTCCTGCAGGTCTTCACCGACGACGACACCGCCAAGGCCGTCGACGACATCGACGGCGGCCGCATCTACACGGTCGAGAGCGGCATCGAGGTCGCCATCTCGATGGGTGCCAAGGAGATCGTCGTGGTTCCCGTCTTCATGACCAAGGGCGAGCTCTACAACCAGCTTCAGCAGCGCGTAGACTTCAAGAAGGAGCACGTGGACATCAAGATGACCGAGGCCGTTCTCCATGACGCCGAGGCCTGCGACGAGGTAGCCGCGCTCATAGAGAAGATCGTTCCCGTCAAGGACGATAAGGAGTACCTTGTCGTCGACCACGGAAACCCCAACTACCACTGCCAGGCCAACACCTTCCTGCAGCAGAGCTTCGACAAGATGGGCCTTGCCAACGTCAAGGTCATCCAGCTCAAGGAGCGTGACAGCTTTGGGCAGGCCATCGCCTTCCTCAAGAGCCGCGAGGCAGACGTCAGGGGCACGCAGGTCGTGCTTGTGCCGCTCATCGTGGCCTGGGGCGACTACATGGCCAACGACCTCTACAACGACGAGGAGAGCTCGCTCATGTGGCGTCTGCGCCATGCCGGCTACCGCACGATCTTCACGGGCGAAGGCTTTGGCGAGCATCCCGAGTTCCGTGCCATCTACCACAAGCGCTTTGACGAGCTGACCAAATAGCCGAGCCACGCAGAAGGGACATACCATGAGCAACAAGGAAGCCTGGAGAGGCTTTAAGGGGACCAAATGGCTGGACGACGTCGACGTGCGCGACTTCATCCAGAACAACTACACACCCTACGACGGCGATGAGAGCTTCCTCGCCGGGCCCACCGAGGCCACCGACAAGCTCTGGGGTCGCCTCCAGGAGCTGCAGAAGGAGGAGCGCGCCAAGGGCGGCGTGCTCGAGTGCGAGACCGAGGTCGTG
>Ga0065709_1006238_pt1 | contig 11289 bp, 11 predicted proteins | sample Hoacrofraction14_2_FD_59096 | JGI IMG/M metagenome (GOLD analysis project Ga0065709, IMG submission 59096) | Hoatzin crop microbial communities from Cojedes, Venezuela, sample from fiber fraction 14 v1 | ecosystem: Host-associated > Birds > Digestive system > Esophagus > Crop | place: Venezuela... | reverse complement strand
TTGTCTAAATGCCTGGGTAGCAGCTTTTGTAACTGTCCAAGGTACAGGGCTCAAGTTTCAAAACTGTCCACACTTTGGGGTACATTATAGACATCCCTGTCCCTGAAGGCAAAGATGTCCTGATCAAGATCCGGGCCCGCGGGATTTGCGGGACGGACCTGGCATCGTACCGCAGCGGTGTCCCGATGGGCTTCGGCCACGAAATGAGCGGGGATATCGTGAAAGTGGGAAGCGCTAGTTCCTGGAAAGAAGGCACGCGTGTGTTTGTGTGCAACCTGTCACAGAAACTCACGAACTACGCCCCGGATCAGCCGAACGCCTATCTCGGCGGCTTCGCCGAATACATTCTCATCCATGACCCGGAAAAGGATGTGGACCTGTTTGAACTGCCGGAAGGCATGAGCTATGAAGAAGGGGCCCTCGTCGAACCGTTCTGCGTCTCGATGTCCGGCGTCAAAAAAGCGCCTGTCAGCGAAACCACCAAAGCCGTCATCTTCGGGGCCGGAATCATCGGTCTGGGTGCTGCGCTCTGCCTGAAGCACCGCGGCGCCACCAACATCACCATCGCCGATATCAACGACATCCGCCTCGAACGTGCGGAGCAGGCCGGCTTCAACCCGCTCAACACAAAGGACGTCAGCCTGATGGACGAGCTTGCCAAACGTTACGGCATGGGCATTTCTGCCACCAAAGGTCAGGTGCCGGATGTGGATGTGTACATCGATGCGGCCGGTGTCGGCGCACTTGTGCAGGAGGCGGTCACCAACGCCCGCTGCATGAGTCAGCTCACCATCCTCGCCGTGCATAAAAACGAAGTCCCTCTCAATCTGATGAACGTCATGTACAACAACCTCACTGTTCAGGGCTCTCTGATGTACTCCCTGGATGATGTGAAGGAAGCCATCACGATAATTAATGCACACAAAGACATCGCAAAGACGATGATCTCCCACGCCCTGCCGTTTGATGAGGCTGTCGACGCCTTTGAAACCGCAGACAACCCGAACGTCTCCATAAAGGTCATGATGATCAGTGATTAAAGGAAAAGCACCGTTTGAACGGTGCTTTTTTGCTTAATCGAGGTCTTCCCCGTTGGAGTTGTACACCTTCTGCATGTACGAGAAGGATTTTTTCTTGTGGCGGGAAAGGTCGCCGTTACCTTCGTCATCCATGTCGACATAGATGAAGCCGTAACGCTTGCGCATTTCACCGGTGCCGGCCGAAACGACATCGATATAGCCCCAAGGCGTGTAGCCCATGAGGTCGACACCGTCGAGTTCGACAGCCTTTTTCATTTCCTTGATGTGTTCGCGCATATAGTCGATGCGGTAGTCATCGTTGATGGAGCCGTCTTCTTCGACCTTGTCAATGGCGCCGAGGCCGTTTTCCACGACCATCACCGGGATCTGATAACGGTCCCAGATTTCATTGAGGGTGATGCGCAGGCCGACCGGGTCAACCACCCAGCCCCATTCGCTCGTCTTGAGGTGCGGATTGGCAATCCCGTTGACCATATTGCCTTCGGTCTTCCCGCCGGCATTCGGGTCTGCAGACACGCAGTGGGAGCTGTAATAAGAGATGGAGTAAAAGTCCACAACACCCTTCTTGAGGAGTTCATCATCCCCGTCTTCTTTTTTCAGCACGATGCCCTCACGTTCGAGCTCTTTAACCTTGTAGGACGGATAATATCCGCGCACCTGGACATCCCCGTAGAACCACTGGCGCTTGCGGGCGGCTTCGAGGTTTTCGAGGTAGTCCTCCGGCGTGCATGTGTACGGGTAGGACGAAGAGTCACAGATCATCAGACCGATTTTGTTTTCAGGGTCGATTTCATGACCGATCGTGACAGCCTTTGCGCTGCCCACGAACAGGTGCCAGCGGCACTGTTCGGCGTTCTGCTTGTTCGAGAGGTGTTCATGCACACCGTTCATCATGAAGTTGGTGTTGATATTGATTTCGTTGATGGTGAGCCAGTACTTCACGAGGCCCTTGTAGCGGGTGAAAATCGTGCGGCAATAGTTTTCAAATGCGTCCACCGTGTGGCGGCTGACCCAGCCGTCATACTCGTTGGCAAGATGCAGCGGGCAGTCGAAATGATAAATCGTGACGAGTGGTTCAATCCCGTACTTGCGGCATTCTTTAAAAACATTTTCATAGAACTGCAGGCCTTCTTCATTCGGCTCTGCGTCGTCACCGTTCGGGAAGATACGCGTCCAGTTGATGGACAGGCGGATGCACTTGCAGCCCATTTCGGCCGAAAGGGCGATGTCTTCCTGCCAGTGATGGTAGAAGTCCGTGGCCACATGGCTCGGGTAATACGTGTCCGGGTCAACAATGGCTTTGGCCCCGGCCGGCATGTCTTCTCTGGACGTCACTTTGATGCGGGAACCATCCGGCATTTCTGCGATGAACACACGCGGCACGCCGTGGATCCCGTCACCGCCGGTGAGGGTATCGGCCACGGCGAGGCCCTTCCCGCCGGAGAGATATCCGCCTTCGTACTGATTGGCAGCCGTCGCGCCACCCCATAAAAATCCTTCTTTAAAACTCATACACTTTCTCCTTTTCCTTAAATGTCCGTTCCATCCGCAGAGTCTTATTGCCTCCGGATACATCCACTATACAGGCATTGTCACCCATGCACCAATACCTCTTCAGAACATCAAATATGCTGCGCAGGCATGACCTGCGGATTGTCCCTGGTCACCGTCACCTTACCACAACAACGGGTGATAAGAGAGAGGGTTTTCGCATTCTGAAACATACTTCCCGGAATTGTCTTCCCAATTCCTTCCCACAACGAAAAAACCTACCCGGAAGGGGTAGGTTTCGTCTGCAGATCTTAAGCCTTGCCGATGCAGCCGAAGACTTCACATCTGTCTTTCACGCAAGCGCGGATTGCGTCGAAGCCAGGGGCCAGGAGTTTACGAGGGTCATAACCCTTGCCCTGCTGATCCTTGCCTTCTTCGATGTACTTACGCGTTGCTGCTGCGAAGACGAGCTGGCATTCCGTGTTAACGTTAACCTTGGACACGCCGAGGTTGATGGCTTTCTGAATCTGTTCATCAGGGATGCCGGAACCACCATGGAGAACGAGCGGCAGATCGCCGACCTTTTCCTGGATGGCTGCCAGAACATCGAACTGCAGGCCTGCCCAGTTGGCAGGATATTTACCGTGGATATTACCAATACCGCAGGCGAGGAAGTCTACGCCAAGTGCTGCGACCTGTGCGCATTCTTCAGGGTCTGCACATTCACCGGTAGAGACGACACCGTCTTCTTCACCGCCGATACCGCCGACTTCGGCTTCGACAGACACGCCTTTCGCGTGGCACAGAGCAACGATTTCCTTCGTCTTTTCAACGTTCTCGTTGATGTCATAGTGAGAACCGTCGAACATGATGGACGAGAAGCCTGCTTCGAGGGCAGCCTTTGCGCCTTCATAAGAACCATGGTCGAGGTGGAGGGCAACCGGTACAGTGATACCGAGTGCGTCAACCATTGCGCTGACCATAGCCGAAACCGTCTTGAAGCCCGTCATATACTTAGCGGCACCTTCGGAAACGCCGAGGATGACAGGAACCTTGAGTTCTTCTGCTTCCATCAGGATGGCTTTTGTCCATTCGAGGTTGTTGATGTTGAACTGGCCGACGCCGTAATGACCGGCTTTAGCCTTCTGTAACATGTCTGTTGCGGAAACTAATCCCATTTTAAATCTCTCCTTTTCTATATCTTTGTAGTTACATCATACTCGTTTTCCCTCGTAAAGGAAAGGGTTTTGAGAGAAATTTCACGCGTCTCAAGGCAAAAAAAGAGAAGGCCCTGAGCCCCCGGCAGTTTTGCGTCAAGCGCCCCTGACCGGCATCTGCAGCCCACACATCGCTCGGTTAATCATCTCAGATATTTGCCTCTTTCACACCAGCCCGGGAAGGATTGTCGCCGGAAGGATTTCATAAATAAAAACGTGAGTCCCGTTTTTTTGATAGTACAGAAAAACACCCGGACCATCCGGGTGCCTGTGTGTCTGGCCCGGTTCGATTGTGCCGTCGGTAAAGCCCTGCATGAGTTTCGTGAGTGCAGCCGCCTGGCCGACGCCTTTTTTCCCGCAGGCTGACTTGAATTCATCCGCCAGCGTTTTCTTGATTTTGAAGCTCCTGGTCACAAGACCGGTTTTCTGCCGTTACTTCTTCGACGCCAGGGTCTGGGAATTTGCGTTAGTCCTCATCGTCCTGTGTGAGTCCACCGATTGCCTGGTGTGCCAGTGTACACAAGCCACGGCAGATAAAAATAAACCTAAAATTGATAAAGCTTGTTTCATACATCTTTTCAGCAGGAATAATTTGTGGGGATGGCTGATACTCATACCCCGGGAAACACATCCCTTTGAGCCCTGCCGGATTAACCTCCACACGCATCCGGCGGGATGTGTGTTTTTGTATGCCCACGAAAAAAGAAGGAGCCCTGGCCCCTTCTACACGTGTCCTGAGAGTTTCTTGTAGTAATCCAGTTTGGTCTGGAGATTGCGGTCGTAATCCAGGTTGAAGAAGCCCGTATACAGCATGTCCAATATAAACAGCACCGAGAGCCTTGTGGAGTACGAGGAAATCTTTTTGTAGTGGTTTTCATAGGAGCTGATGTACAGGTGGTAGTCTGCCGGAAAGCTCCGGAAATCGAACTCCGTGGAGGTGATCAGCACCACCGGACAGTTCTGTTCTTTGAGGATTTCCATGATCCGCTTCAGCCCGCCCCAGCGTCCGCCGAAGGAAATAACGATGGCCAGATGGGTCTTGTCCGTCCGGGCCGCCGTGAGTTTGAGCTCATAGTCCTCGCGCGGGACGTTGACGTCCACCCCGATTTCCTGCATCTGGAAACGGAAGTTGTCAGCCAGGAACACATTGCCGGCCGAAGTGAACACATCGATCTTCGATGCCCGCCGCATGTGCTGGGCCACCAGCCGCAGTTCCTCCAGGTCAAACAGATTATACGTCGACAGGATGGTTTGTTCGTAATCGTGTTTCAGCCTCGCCAGCATTTGCGCATACGTGCTGTGGCTCTTGATCGGGAAGTTGAAGTCGAACTCATCATCCACCCGGGAGAAGTCTTCCAAAGAGCGGGACACTTCGACCTTAAGGGCCGAAAAGCCATTCACCTCGAGTTTGTCACACAACCGGTAAATCGTGGACAACGAGGCATGGGCCGCCTGGGAGAGCTCCTTGACCGACATGTTCATCACCTGTTCGGGATGCTCGATGATATAGTCTGCGACCGCCACTTCCGACGAGGAAAACATCGTGCGCATCTTGAGCTTTCTGAAAATATTCATCATCCTGTCACCTCACTTGCATAGGAAATTGTGTTATTTGAAGTATTTGTCAATTGTGGCCGCGATCCCGTCTTCCAGATTGGAGAGGGTGATTTCATCCGCCACGGCTTTGAGTTCGTCGACCGCGTTGTCCATCGCCACGCCGAGACCGGAGTATTCGACCATCGATGCATCGTTCTGCCCGTCACCGAAGCTCATCAGTTCAGACGCCTCAATGCCCATTGGCTTGAGCACCGTGTCGAGTGCCTTGGCCTTGTCAATGCCCTTGGCCGTGAATTCGAAATAGAACGGGCCCGTGAACATGCACGAGAGCGTGTCTTTGAACGGCGCCTGCATTTCCTCATAATGTTCCTGGAGATAGGACGGATCGCTGAACGTCAGAATCTTATTGATCTCAAAGTCCGCAAACTCTTCCAGATCGTCCACTTCACACAGCTTGAACTTACCGCCGCGCGATTCGTATTCGATGACGTTGAACTGACCGCCGCGGAAATCAATCCAGCAGTCAAACACATCCGTCACATGCATATATTCACCCTTGTCGATCATCGGGCGCACACGCGGGAAGTTTTTCATATGATGCAGGACGGCTTTGCCTTCCTCCGCACTCATCGCCTGATTGAACAGCCGTTCACCGGTCTGCACATCCGTCACCCGCGAGCCGTTGTACGACACGAGCAGGCCGTGATGCTTGTCCATTTCCAGTTCACGTGCCATGTCCATCATCCCGGTCGTCGGACGGCCCGACGCCAGAATCAGGAGCACACCTTCATTCTGCACACGCAGAAGCGCTTCTTTGGTTTTCGGTGTGATTTTCTTTTCATCATTGGTCAGTGTGCCATCGATATCCATGGCGATTGCTTTAAAACCCATTTTATTTGTCCTCCCTGTCGAGACATGCGTTCATCAGTCCGAGCAACACGCATTCCTCGAAATTTCTTACCTTTAGAATATTAATATCATAATCAATATGACCCGTCAAAGCCTCCCGGAGCTCCCGGCGGTAGTCGTCGGTGTCGCCAACCAAATCACCGCACAGGACAATGGCCTGCGGGGAATTGATGGCCACGATGGTCATCATCATTTTGTACACAAGTTCGTGAGCACCTTCCGGGGTGCCCGAGAGTTCCAGTTTCGGCGCACTGTAGGAGAGCGGCAGGAACTTGACTTCCCCGGCCATGTGATACTTGCCCGTCACAAGCCGCCCGTTCGCCACTGTGCCGAGCCCGGCATCGAGGTTCACCGGCTGGAACAGGAACGCGAAGTCCGTATATCTGTCATCCATCGCCATATAGCCGAGGGTGGCAGAGTTGACGTCGTTGAGCAGGATGACATCGCACCCGCTGATCTTGGCGAGCTTGTCGTCAAGGCGCTCACACGCCCCTTCCACAAACGACGAGTAAAGTGAGCCGTCATCGACGATGCCCGGCAGGGAAACAGCGATTTTGGCAATGTCTTCGTGCATGAACTTTTCGGTCTTGATCAGCACTTCGATGTCCCTGACGGAAATGGTGTTCTTGATAATCGTGTCTTCATCCACGACCGAAAGGTCGGGGTTGTAAATCCGGTAGTCGATGTGGTTGCGGCCGTTGTTCTGGTAGACAGAAATGCACAGCACCGGATGGGTGAGGGTGTTTTTGACATTGATGTCGTAGCTTTCGCCCTTCGTGCGGCCCACTTTTTTCACGTCCCCGGTGATGAGCTGCACCATCGACTTCACGTCATACTTGGCGAACACCTGGGCCGGAATCGTGCCGACGACCTTGTCCGGCAAATACTGCTGGACTTTCCCCTCTTCGTAGCTGATCTGCGGGGCGAGATAAATGAGGTCATAGTCCGAGGCCACCTGATACAAAATGCCGTAACCCACGGCCGTGACTTCGATTGATTCCCCGAGAATTTCCATCGTCTCGTTGATCTTCTGGGCGAAGAAGCCCGTGGTCAGCCCCCCGCTGCAGCAGAACAAGGCTTTGATCTGCGGTTCGAGCGTGACGGCGTCGAGCGCGTCCATCATTTCCCGGAACAGACCGGTCGCATGGGCCAGATTTTGCATCTGGAAATGGAGGTAGTAGATAATATCATCCTTCACCTTCGATTCCACCCGCAGTTCGATGATGTTAAACACATTGAATGTGATTTCCCCGATACAGTATTCCATCGGGATGCGGATCGCATCTTCGGTTTCCTCAAATTCACGGCCCTGAAGCTGACCGACAATCCACTTGCGGAACACATCCACGTAAATATCACTTAAGAACGCATCCATCCTGTCACCCCTCCTCATAGAGTCTGATGGCCTGGTCGAGCACTTTCTCCCCATCCATCATCCCGTAATCCTTCATATTGATCAGATCACAGGCACACACACCTTTCGTTTTCTTCTTGAGCTGTTCGAACTGGTGACGGACCTGCGGACCGACCAGCACGACATCATAATCCACAAAATCACGCAGTGCATCCCGGTAGCCCCGGGCGTCCACGCTGACGTTCACACCGCGTGCGTTGACAACTTCCTGCATTTTCTGCATCAGCATGCTTGTGGACATGCCGGCATTGCAGACGAGCAGCACTTTCATTTGTCTTCCAACAGAGCCAGAGCCGCATCGAGAATCTTCGGCCCGTTCATCATGCCGTAATCACGCATTTCAATCAGGGCGATCGGCGTATTCTCTTTCGAACTCTTCTTGAGTTTGGCGAGCTGATGACGGACCTGCGGACCGACCATAACGACGTCCCATTCATCAACTTCCTTCATGGCCACAAGAATCGGTTTGGCTTCAATATGCGCCTCAATCCCGCGTGCCTTGCACTCAGCGTCCATTTTCTGGACGAGGATGCTTGTCGACATCCCCGCGTTGCATACCAATAAGATTTTGATCATGTTCAAATCCTCCTCTTTTCTTTTTCCACCCTCACTATAGACTGCGGAAAGAAAATTTGGAATTGAGCCGGACACTTCTGGAAAATACTTCCGCATGTCTTTCCCGGAATTCTTTCCCGCCCTGGAAGATTTTTTTCAGGAATTCTGAAAAAGCCTGAAAGAATCAGGCTCACGGGTCGATATAGTACTTCGTTTTGAACGTCAGGTTGCGGTCGTAATCACGGTTGAAGTAGCACGCATACAGGCAGTCGAGAATGTATTCGAGGGAGATGCGCGAGGAAAACGAGGCAATCTTTTCTTCCGGGTCTTCCAGCGAAGCGATGTATAAATTCACATCCGCCAGCTTCGTTAATTCCGTCGTTTCAACCGAAGAGATGAGGATGATCTTCGCCCCGCGCTCTTTGGCGAGCGACACCGTCCGGGCAAGAAACGGCGTGCGGTTGGCGTAGGAAATCACAATCACCACGTCCTTCTTCGTCAAAGCCACGGCTTTCCAGTGCTGGTAGTGGATGTGGTTTTCCACCTCCACGTTCTTCCCGATTTCCAGCATGTGCTGCTGGAAGGATTCGGCGAAGAAGTAATTCCCGATAGTCGGCATCATCACGATGCGTTCAGCCTTGTCCAGCATTTGCACGGCTTTGAGCAGGTCGTCATTGTCCATCATATTATATGTATTGGCAATCGTTGCCTGGTACAACCCGGACAAACGGCCGACGATATTCCCAATCGTTTCATACGGGGCGAACGGGTAGTTCACATCGACATGACTCTCCTCCCGGGCATAATCGGGATAGTCCTTGAGCAGGCGCAGCTTGAATTCCTTCGTGCCGGAAAGTTCCAGTTTGTCAATCACGCGGTAAATGGTCGAAGGTGACACATAACTGCTCTTCGCCATGCCAGTGATGGACATCTTGTCTAAATCCCGGGCATGGGCGAACACATAGTCAATAAATGCCTGTTCACTCCGGGTCCACTCCCCTACGTTCATCGCATCAAAAATGTTCATGCCGGTCTCACCCCTTTGTCCTTGACTATATCCTAACACAGCGCTTTGAATGGCGCAAAGTGTTTGGGATTCAGGACATTTTGGGGAAAATGTGTCGTTTTTATACCCGGGAAAAGTGTGGGTGTTTGAGAAAGTTTTTTCAGATTCAGGAAAATGTATTGTTGCATGGAAACCGTTTGGTAAAGTAGGGTCAGAAGAGGTGAGAGTTATGCCAAAGTATATTGATATCGCGGGTGACATCCGCAATAAAATCCATAATGAAACATACAAAACGGGCAGCCAGATTCCCCCGGAATATGTGCTGTGCGGGGAGTATGACTGCAACCGTGAGACAATGAAAAAGGCGCTGAAAATTCTCGTCGATGAGGGCCTGATCGTGCGCCGGCGCGGGGCGGGGACGTTCGTCATGAACCACGCGTCGAAGGAAAAGATTACATCGCTCTCCGTCACCAAAAACTTCCCGGACCAGAAAGTCACAAGTGACGTTGTGGTGTTCGAAGTCATCCGCTCTGATGCAAGAGTGGCGGATAAACTCGGCATTGACAAAGGCACGTTTGTGTACCATATCATCCGCAACCGTTCACTCAGCGACACGCCATACTGCGTGAGTGAGTCGTATTTGCCGGTGGCGATGTTCCCGGACTTGCGGAAAGACGTGCTTTACGGCAGTTTGTACAACTACTGTGAAAAGACACTGAAGCTCAAGGTCCAGTCGTCGAACATTTCCATCACATCCCCGCTCGCCACGAAGAACGATGCGTTCCTCGGCCTGAACGAATTTGACGGGCTGGTGCAGATCGAAAGCATTGCCCATATGAATGACGGCCGCACGTTCGAATACGCCATCATCCGCATGCATCCGTTCAGCTTCCGCTATGAAGACTGCGTGATTCTTGCGTAACAGACAGCTCCGGCTGTCTTTTTTTGACCGGTCTTTTACTCCCGGTATACCGCACTTTGATGTGATTTATCTCATGAAAGAGGATTCTCAGGCCGGAGGGTCATTTTCTGATGGGAATATTTTCCCGGTTTGACCGATGATATTTTGGGAGATTTTTTTCATCAAAGACTTCAAGTCATGTTTTATGCCGTATAATCCGGCACTTTTTCGTTTGGACTAGTCTTTTGTGCGATTTATGTAGGGGTATTATGTGTAATTTTATGTGGGTTTGTAGGCGTGAGGAGGGGGTTTTATACTTTTAATGTCGAAAATTATTAAAGGGAGGAAAATTTATGGACAATTTTGCGGCAACACTGGGTAATGTGGGTGCAGCATTTGGTCGTAACAAGTATTTGAACGCGATCAAGAACGCATTCCAGAACTTCATGCCAGCAACCATCTCCGGCGCAGTCGGTGTCCTCTGGACCAACGTCCTCGTTAACTCGAGCACAGGTCTGGGCGCCCTCTTCAGCCCAATCATGGCTCTGCAGGTTGTCAACCCAATCTTCAGCGCACTTCAGTACGCTACAATCTCTTGTATCACAATCGGTGTCACGATGCTGCTGGCGGCAGAAATCGGCGAAGCCAATGGCGAAACCGGTTCTTATCCGGCCGTTATGGGCTTCATCCTCTGGATGATGGTCACACCAACATCGTTCGCAGCGAAAGACCTGAGTGCTTCTTACACAGACGCAAGCGGTATTTCCCACGGCTTCTCGCTCGGTGACTTCATCACGGTCACGGGTGACGCAGCAGCCAACGGTATCACAGCTGACTCCTTCAGCTACAGCGGTATCATGAGCGGCTACACGGGAGCAACCGGTCTGTTCACAGGTATGATCGCAGCCATCGTTGGTATGGAAATCTACAACGTCTTCCGTAAGAATGACGCTCTCAAGATCAAGATGCCTGAGCAGGTCCCTCCGGGAGTTGCAAAAGCCTTCGAGGTCCTCGTTCCGACGTGCCTGGCAGCCGTTGTCATCGGCGCCATCGGCCTCATCTGCGAACTCGCTACGGGCGCAGAACTGAACGCCTTCATCTACAACACGGTCCAGGCTCCTCTGGGTGCCCTGATCGGCAACAACATCGTTGCGATCTGCGTCATGTATGTCATCATCATGCTCTTCTGGTGCGTTGGT
>Ga0065709_1029874_pt1 | contig 11290 bp, 10 predicted proteins | sample Hoacrofraction14_2_FD_59096 | JGI IMG/M metagenome (GOLD analysis project Ga0065709, IMG submission 59096) | Hoatzin crop microbial communities from Cojedes, Venezuela, sample from fiber fraction 14 v1 | ecosystem: Host-associated > Birds > Digestive system > Esophagus > Crop | place: Venezuela... | reverse complement strand
GGGCCTCAGCGACGTCATGCGCCCTGAGGCGTTGCGCACGCTCGCGCGTCTGCACGAGCTGGGCTGCGACACTGTCCTTCTCACCGGCGACAGCCAGGAGGCGGCACGGTTCCTCGCCACGCGCGCGCAGGTGGGGTCGGTGCGCGCCGGGCTTCTCCCCGAGCAGAAGGTTCGCTGCGTGGAGAAGCTGCAAAAGGAGGGGCACGTGGTCTGCATGGTGGGTGACGGCGTCAACGACGCGCCCGCCCTCAAGCGGGCCAACGTGGGCGTGGCCATGGGGGCCGCCGGGCCCGACATCGCCATTGAGTCGGCCGACGTCGCCCTCATGGGAGACGACATTGCGCAGGTGGCCTACCTCAGGCGCCTGTCGCAGGCGACGGTGCGCACCATCAAGGGCTGCATCACGCTGTCCATGTGCGTCAATCTCGTGGCCATCGTGCTGTCGGTAGCGGGCGTGCTCAACCCCACCACGGGCGCGCTCGTGCACAACTGCGGGTCGTGCCTGGTGGTGCTTATCGCCGTGCTGCTGTACAACCGCACGTTTGAGTAGGTGCGTGGGACGGCTAGGTCCTGCCACCTGCTAAATTCTTCCATAACGCATGCAAAAGCGCACGTCAGACGACGTGCACTTTCTGTGTGCCGGCCATGCGCGCAGACTGTTCCTCGAACAAGAAATAAAGAAAATTTAGTTAAGCTAAATCAAATTACCGTTCACAGCTAAATTTCTACCACTCGGCGGTAAAATTTCCGTTAGTTAAACTGAAGATAATTTAGCGAGTGTATAAAGAAAATCAAGTTGTTCAGGCTCCGCCGAGAGGAGAGAAACAAATGGCACGTATCGTCCATGGCAACCACCCCTTCGACGCTCCCAAGGACCAGCCCATGCGCATCGGGCGGGAGCAGGTTGGCTACTTCACCTATCCCGACATCGAGTTCCTTGCCACGAGCGATCTCAACGTGCTGTACGTGAGCACCGACAAGATCACCCTCGGCTACTACGAGCTGGCCCCTGGCTCCGAGTTCAACCCCGCCGACCACCACCCCGGCGACGAGTGCTACTACCTGCTCTCGGGCGAGCTCACCGAGGTCAACTGCGACTCCGGCCAGGCCTGCCGCCTGAAGGCCGGCGACGCCATCCTCATCCCCAACGGCGCCCCGCACGGCGGCTACAACTTTGGCACCGAGAAGATGAAGGCCGTCTTCGCGCTGGCCCCCAACATGGTCAAGCCCGGCACCCAGACGTTCCCCACCGACCTCGTGGGCAAGAGGCGCGTCTTCGAGGGCGAGCAGGAGGCCGAGTACCAGAAGTGGCCCGCGCACGCCCAGGAGAAGGTCCTGCCCACGATCGACCGCCTGGGCGAGTGGCCCGTCCCCGACGAGGAGCTGCGCGCCGAGCCCAAGTACTTCCGCACCACGCACGACGAGGACATGCTCTGCGTCGTCAACGGCTACGAGAACCCCTACCTCATGAAGTTCGCCTTCAGCACCATGTACCTGGACTTCGGCGAGCTGGTGCTGCCCGCGGGTGGCAAGGGCTGCCGCATCAGCGACCCCGAGTCGCATCCCGGCCAGACGGTGCTCTACGTCAAGAGCGGCTACCTCTCGGCAATCATCAACGACACCCGCGAGACCTTCAAGATCTACCCCGACGAGGCGCTCTACATCCCCGAGAACTGCACCTACCAGCTCATGAACTACGAGGCAGAGCCCGTGCACGTCATCTTCGCACGGTCCAAATAAGGCACCGCAAGGCATTGGACAAGGCATAGGCGTCAGACGAAAGGAAGAACAGTGGAACTCTTCGATCACGCAGGCAACCCCGTCGACCATCACTTCGCGCGCGTCAACGGCATCAAGATGCACTACATCACTGCCGGCCAGGGCGAGCCGCTGCTCATGCTGCACGGCACCCCCAAGACCAACGCCTACTGGTGCAAGGTCATCCCCCTGCTCACCCAGGACTTCACGGTCATCGCCCCCGATCTGCGCGGCTTTGGCTACACCGACAAGCCCGGCGCCACCGAGGGCTACGACAACATCACCATGGACACCGACCTCGACGAGCTCATGACCTCCCTGGGATACGACAGCTTCTACATCCACGGCGAGGACCGCGGCGCCGAGTACGCGTTCGTGTACGCCGCCCGTCACCCCGAGAAGGTCCGTGCGATCTCGTACGGCGAGATGGCGGTCTCGGGCTACGGCATCGAGGAGGCCTCCTTCTTCACCGAGGAGAACGTCATCGCCCAGTACAACAACACCGGCAAGTGGCTGTGGCACGTGCCCTTCTTCTTCGTCCAGAACATCCCCGAGATGCTTCTCGAGGGCCACGAGTGCGAGTTCTGGGACCAGCTCCTGGTGGGCAGCTGCTACAACCCCGTCTCGATCCCCGACGAGCTCATGGACGAGTGGAACGCCCGCTTCGTCGCCCCCGGCGGCATGCGCGGCATCCTCGAGACCTACCGTGCCGAGCTCAAGAACGTGCACATCAACCAGGACATCATCAACACCCAGGGCAAGCTCGACCTGCCCGTCGTCACCGTGGGTGGCATCGAGTTCTACGGCATCACCGTCAAGGACCACGCTGCGAAGATTTTCTCGAACATCAAGGAGTCCTACGTGTTTGAGGAGTGCGGCCACCACCTCGCCCTCGAGCAGCCCCAGAAGCTCGCGGACGCCATCAAGAGCCTCAAGAAGTACGCCTAGCGAGAAGCGCGGACGGGGAAGGAGGCACGCATGGACGCAGAGATGGAAGAGGTCATCACCACGATCATCGCGTCGGCCGGTGACGCCCGCAGCCTTGCCATGGAGGCCATGGCCACCGCGCGCGACGAGGGCGACATCCCGGGTGCGCAGGACCTGCTCGCGCAGGCGCAGGTGTCCATCCTGGGTGCGCACAAGGCACAGATGGACCTCATCGTCAAGGAGGCCCGTGGCGAGCGCCAGGACGTCTCGCTGCTGATGGTCCACGCACAGGACCACGTCATGTGCACGATGGCCGTGATGGACCTCGCCGCCGAAATCGTGAACCTGTACGGACGCACGGCCCACAACGAGGGTTAGGGGAGAAGACCATGAAGTACATCACGCTCGCATGCCAGTTGGGAATGACCACCGAGCTTTTGGTCAAGAAGATGGTCGCCTACGCCGAGGAGCAGGGCATCGAGGCCGACATCCACGCCACGTCCCTCGCGCAGTTTGTCGAGGAGCCGGGTCAGACCCAAGTGCTGCTGTTGGGTCCGCAGGTCAAGTACCTGCTCAAGAGGGCCAAGGAGGCCTGCGACCCGCTGGGCATCCCCGTCGGCGTCATCGACACGCGCGACTACGCGCTCCAGCGCGGCGAGAACGTCGTCAAGCAGGCGCTTGCCCTCATCGGCGAGTAGCGCCACACCCCGAAGGGAGAACGTCAGATGCAGTACGCATTTCTTGGCCGAAGCGGCATGAGGGTCAGCCGCCTGTGCCTGGGCACCATGAACTTTGGCCCGCGCGTCGAGGAGAAGGACGCGCACGCGCTCATGGATCGTGCCCTCGAGCTGGGTATCAACTTCTTCGACACCGCGGACGCCTACGGCCCCACGCACCTCAACCCGGCACTGTACAACGGCTACTGCGAGGAGATTATCGGTCGCTGGTTTGCCCTGGGCGGCAACAGGCGCGAGCACACCGTGCTCACCACCAAGTGCGGCATGAAGATGCCCAGCAACACCACCGACGGCCCCAACGACGAGCTGGGCTACTCGGCCTATCGCATCCGCAAGCACGTCGACGCGTCGCTCAGCCGCCTGCAGACCGACCACATCGACGTCCATATGATGCACCACATCGACTATCGCACCGGCTGGGATGAGGTGTGGGAGACCTACGGCGCGCTCATCGCGCAGGGTAAGGTCACCTATGCGGCGTCGAGCAACTTTGGTGCGCGCCACCTGTGCTGGGCCCAGCAGGCTGCCGAGGAGCGCGGGATGTATGGCCTGGTGGCCGAGGAGCACAAGTACCACCTGCTGTGCCGCGAGCCCGAGCTCGAGGTGCTTCCCGCCTGCCAGGAGATGGGCATCGGCGTCGTGACCTACCACCCGCTGTGGGAGGGCATGTGGAGCGGTCACATGCTCGAGACCACCTCGGGCGGGCAGCGCGGCTATGCCATGCGCCAGAAGATCAAGCCCGAGCACCTCGAGAAGCTCGAGCGCTACGCCAAGCTCTGCGACGAGATCGGCGAGTCCATGCCCACCGTCACATACGCATGGCTGCTCTCCAACCCCGCCGTGACCTCCATCATCATCGGCCCTCGCACCATGGAGCAGCTCGAGAGCTCCGTGCGCGCCACCGAGATCACCCTCGACGACGAGGTCCTGGCAAAGATCGACGAGATCTATCCCGGCATGGGCGGTTCGGCGCCCAAGGCCTACGCGTGGTAACGGGCGTGTGCCCCAAAGCGGTATCAGCCCCCAAACATAAGGAGAGAGAAATGTCAGACGAGTTCCAGACAGAGATGACAGAGGAGGCCGCGGGCCAGAGCTTCATGGAGAAGTTCCAGGAGAAGCTCGAGGAGGTCGTCAACCCCATCGCCGAGAAGGTCGGCGGCTCCAAGCACGTCATGGCAATCCGTGACGCAATGATCGCCGTCATCCCGTTCACCGTCATCGGCGGTATCACGATCCTGCTTGCCTGCCCGCCCGTCACCGACGAGATGCTTGCTGGCGGCAACATCTTCTACAACTTCATGGCTGCATGGAACAGCTTCGCCGGCGCCGCGGGCGACTGGCTGTGGACCCCGTACAACCTCACGCTGGGCTGCCTCGCCCTGTACGTCTCGTTTGGCGTGGGCTACTACCTCGCCCGCTCGTACAAGAAGAACGGCCTGCTGTACGGCTTGGTCTGCCTGGTGTGCTTCCTGGTCTCCAGTGGTGCGCTGGCCGATGGCGCCATCCAGCTGGGCTCGCTCGGCTCGACCAACGTCTTTGGCGGCATGGTCACGTCCATCATCGTCGTGGAGCTAAGCCGCTTCCTCGAGGACCACAACATCACGATCCGCCTCCCGAAGCAGGTGCCTTCAAACATCGCTGCGCCCTTCACCACCATGATTTCCAGCGTCGTGTGCCTGTACCTGTTCATGCTGCTCAACAACCTGAGCGTCTCGGCCACGGGCAGCAGCTTCTGCCAGCTCATCTACAGCCTGCTCACCCCGATCCTGGTCATCACCAACAGCACCTTCGGCGTCCTTCTGCTGTGCTTCCTCGTCCAGTTCGTCTGGTTCTTCGGCATCCATGCCTCCGTGGTGCTGGCCATCGCGCAGCCCATCATGATTGCCAACATCGCCGCCAACGCCGAGGCCTATGCGGCTGGCCAGGCGCTTCCCTACATCTTCGCCGATGGCGTCACCAGCGCCTTTGGCATCACCATCGCCAACCTCGCCCTCGTCACCCTGATGTGCGCCGTCTGCAAGTCGGCCCAGACCAAGAGCATCGGCCGCCTGTCCATCGTGCCCCTGTTCTTTGGCATCACCGAGCCCTTCGTCTTTGGCACGCCCATCATCATGAACCCCTACATGTTCGTGCCCTTCTGCATCGTCCCCGTTCTCAACTGCCTGGTGTACTGCATCCTCGCCAACCTTGGCATCATGGGCAAGATCTTCGTCGAGCTTCCCTGGACCACGCCCTCTCCCATCTGGGGCTGGCTGTCCACCGGACGCATCAGCGGCCTGATCTTCTTCATCGTGATGTTTGCCGTGGACCTCGTCCTCATCATGCCCTTCATCAAGGCGTATGACGCGAAGATGGTTGCCGAGGAGTCGCTCGGCGTCGACGCCGAGGTCTAGGCGCGCATCCCAGTAAGTCCCCCTTTCGGGCATGGGGGTAGGCTGGCCCCCATGCCCCTCCCCACAAGGAGAGAGAACCATGGAATACACCTATCTTGGACGTACCGGCATGATCGTGAGCCGCCTGGCTCTGGGGACCATGAACTTTGGCTCCACCAACTCCGAGAAGGAGAGCTTCGAGATCATGGACCGTGCCCTCGAACTGGGCATCAACCTCTTCGACTGCGCCAACATCTATGGCCGCGAGCACCCCGTGGAGGCCGAGCGCCGCACGGGCATCGCCGAGGAGATCCTGGGCCGCTGGTTTGCCCAGGGCGGCGACCGCCGCGAGCGCACCGTGCTGGCCACCAAGGTCTACATCCGCATGAACGACCCGCTTGACGGTCCCAACGACAAGAGCGGACTTTCGCTCTACAAGATGCGTCGTCACCTCAAGGGCTCCCTCGAGCGCCTCCAGACCGACCACATCGAGCTCTACCAGATGCACCATGTGGACGAGCGCACGACGTGGGACGAGGTCTGGGGTGCATTCCAGCCCATGGTCGAGTCGGGCGTGGTGGACTACATCGGCTCGTGCAACTTTGGCGCGCGCCACCTGTGCTGGGCACAGGAGGCCGCCAAGGAGCGTCACTTCATGGGTCTGGTGAGCGAGCAGTCCTCGTACAACCTCACGCAGCGCGCCATCGAGCTGGAGCTTCTGCCGGCCGCCCAAAAGATGGGCATCGGCGTCCTCACGTGGGGCCCGCTCGGTGGCGGCATGCTCAGCGGCCACGTGCTCGACTCCAAGTTTGGCACGCGCGGCTACGACCGCCTGCAGGCCCTGACGCCTGCCAAGCGCCAGCAGCTCCAGGACTTCTCGGACGTGTGCCGCGACCTGGGCGAGAAGGAGTCCGAGGTGGCACTTGCCTGGATCCTCGCCAACCCCGCGGTCACGGCGCCGCTCATCGGCCCGCGCACCGTGGAGCAGCTCGAGAGCAGCGTCCACGCGCTCGAGATCAAGCTGAGCGAGGACACCATGCGCCAGCTCAACGAGATCTTCCCGGGCCCCGGCGGCCCGGCACCCCAGGCGTACGCCTGGTAACGACTGTGAGGGGCGTCGGGCGCTCGTTTGGTGCCCGGCGCCCCATGCATACCCGAGAGGGGAGGACGGCACATGAGGCTGATGGTGTTTGACGTCGGCGGCACGGCCATAAAGTACTCGGTTGTGAGCGACGGCGAGGTGCTCGCCAGCGGAGAGAAGCCCACGCCGCGAGACTCCCTCGAGGACTTCGTCGCGACCATCGCCTCCATCAAGGAGGCGCAGGCACCCGATGCCCAGGGCATTGCCATGAGCCTCCCCGGCATCATCGATACCGCCAACGGCTACTGCCACACGGGAGGAGCGCTCGCCTACAACTACGAGTGCCCGCTGGGCGAGATACTCTCCGAGGTCTGCGGCTGCCCCGTGGCCCTGGCCAACGACGCCAAGTGCGCCGCCCTGGCCGAGCTGCGCGAGGGGTCGCTGAGGGGATGCCGGGACGGCTGCGTCCTCATCCTGGGGACCGCGGTGGGCATGGCGCTTGTCCTGGACGGCCAGCTCCGCTACGGCCCGCGCGGCGCGGCTGGTGAGCTGTCGCTTGCCGCGTCGGGCCTGGGCGGGTGGGGCGACATCCACATCCACTACGGCGCCATAACCAGCACGTCGGGGCTTCTTAGGCACGCGCGTGACCTCATGGGCCTCACCCGCGAGCAGCTGCACGACGGCAGGACGTTCTTCTCGTTGCTCGATGCGGGCGAGAAGGGCGCCAAGGAGGCGTTTGACCTGTTCTGCAGGGAGGTTGCCCTGCAGGTCTACAACCTGTGCGTGACGCTCGACCTAACGCGCGTGGCCATAGGGGGCGGCATCAGCGCTCGGGACGACGTCCTCACGGGCATCGTGCGCGCGCTGGACGAGCTGGTGGAGGGCCTGCCGCCCTCGGTCAGGGCGGCATTCGCGGTTCCTGAGGTGGTGCGCTGCACCTTTGGGGCCAGCGCCAACCAGAGGGGTGCGCACCACGTCTTCTGCGAGCGGTATGGAAGTGAGTTTACTTAAAAAAATAAAGTTCTACTAAACTTGCGTTAAGTAACTATGGTATAGTGTCAGACAACGAGGAGACCGTCGATGGGCCCGAGCATGCGTCTTAAGAACAAGGACATCGCAAAGAGGCTTGGCATCTCGCCAACTGCCGTCTCGCTGGCGCTCAACGGACGCCCGGGCGTCTCGGAGGAGACGCGCCGCAAGGTGCTCGAGCTGGTGGGCGAGTCGGCCCGCGAGAACATGTCCGCGTTTGACGCCGCCACGTCCCAGCCCGCGCCCTCGCGCGGTTCCGGTTGCGTGGTCCTTGCCGTCCACAAGAAGCATGGCAGCGTCATGAACGAGAAGCCGTTCTTCTCGAAGCTCCTCGAGACGGCCCAGGTGGAGGCACAGCGCCTGGGGTACACTGTGTCGCTTGCCCACTACACCGACGGCCAGCCCATAGATGAGTTCATCGACTACATCGACGCCATCGGTCCCGCGGGCGTCATCGTCGAGGCAACCGAGATCCTGGAGGAGGACCTGGCCGGTTACAAGCGCCTGGGCGTGCCGGTGGTGCTCATGGACTGCTCGTTTGACCTGGGCCAGGTGGACGCCGTGGAGCTCGACAACCAGGTGGCGTTCGTCAGGGCGCTCGACTACGCCTACCAGATGGGGCACCGCGACATCGGCCTTTTGAGGTCCTCGGTCAGGATTATGAACTTCGACCACATGACCGACGGCTACCTCAAGGGCGTCCACATGCACGGGCTCGAGGACGCCAACACCCCTATCATCGACCTGGGCTGCACGGTCGAGACCGCCTACGAGGACATGAAGGCGTTCCTTGCCAACGTGCCAGCGGACTTCGTCATGCCCACGTGCTTCCTGGCACAGCTCGACTACATCGCCATCGGTGCCATGCGGGCCCTCACCGAGGCGGGCTACAGGATCCCGGAGGACGTCTCGATTATTGGCTACGACGACGTCCCCATGGCGGCCATGTGCAACCCGCCCCTCACCACCACTCGCGTCAACAGGGGCGACGCCGGAGGCATTGCCATGAAGGTCCTCAACACCAGGATCGTTGACGACCCAGACTACACGCTTACCATCCAGGTTTCCTCGTCGCTCGTGGAGAGACAGAGCGTCAAAAGGCTGACTACCTAGGTTACCTGCGTATATCTGGTTCCAACAATCACTCTTCGCAAGGAGGGCGTCATGGACGCTATCAAGAACTCTGCCGCATTGACCATAGAGAGGGGCGCCACGGCGCTGGGCATCGAGCTTGGGTCGACCCGCATTAAGGCCGTCCTCGTGGACGAGGAGTGCAATCCCCTGGCCCAGGGGGTCTTCGAGTGGGAGAACTCCTTCGAGGGCGGTTACTGGACCTACGACCTGGCCGACGCGCGGCGCGGGCTCGCCCTGTGCTACGAGCAGCTCAAGCTGGACGTGCAGCGGCGATATGGCGTGCAGCTCAGGCGCTTGGGCGCGCTGGGCATCAGCGCCATGATGCATGGCTACCTGGCCTTCGACGACGAGGGCAACCTGCTGGTGCCCTTCCGTACCTGGCGCAACACCACGGCGGCGCAGGCAGCCGCGCAGCTCTCTTCCCTCTTCGGCTTCCACATCCCCGAGAGGTGGAGCGTCGCGCACCTGTACCAGGCCGTCCTCGACAACGAGCCGCACGTGGGGCACGTCGCGCACATGACCACCCTTGCGGGGTACGTGCACGAGCTGCTGTGCGGGAACAAGGTGCTCTCGGTGGGCGATGCCTCGGGGATGTTTCCCATCGACGCCCAGACCAGGGACTACGACGAGACCATGGTCGGGCGCTTCGAGGCCATCGAGGCGGTGCGCGGGCTGGGGCTGCGCGTGTGCGACATCCTTCCTCAGGTGCTGTGCGCGGGCGAGGAGGCAGGCAGGCTCACCGAGGAGGGCGCGCTCCTGCTCGACCCGACGGGCGACCTTGAGGCGGGCTGCCCCCTCTGCCCGCCCGAGGGTGACGCTGGCACCGGCATGATCGCCACCAACGCAGTGGCACCGCGCACGGGCAACGTCAGCGCGGGCACCTCGGGCTTCTCGATGACGGTGCTGGAAGGGCCGCTCAAGGACCCCACCTCCAAGCTCATAGACCTGGTGACCACCCCGGCAGGGGACCCCGTTGCCATGGTGCACTGCAACAACTGCACCTCCGACATCAACGCCTGGGTGGGGCTCTTCCAGAGCTACAACCGTCTCATGGGGTTTGAGGTGAGCACCGACGAGCTCTTCTCGCACCTGTTTGGCGGTGCGCTGGGTGCCGAACCTGACGCCGGCGGCCTCACGAGCGTCCCGTTTGTGTCGGCCGAGCCGGTCGCGAGCGTCGAGAGCGGGCATCCCCTGATGGTCCGCGAGCCCACGGGAGCGCTCGACGTGCAGAGCCTCATGCGCGCGAACATCATGTCGGCGTTTGCCGTGCTGCGCACCGGGCAGGACTGCCTCGCCGCCCAGGGCGTCACCGTGGACGAGTTCTGCGCCCATGGCGGGATCTTCAAGACGCCCGTGGTGGCGCAGCGCCTGCTTGCCGCCGTGCTCGACGTGCCCGTCAAGGTCATGGAGACGGCGGGGGAGGGTGGCGCCTGGGGCCAGGCCGTGGCCGCCGCGTACATGCTCCGGCGCACGGAGGGCCAGTCGCTCGCCACGTTCCTCGACGAGGTGGTCTTCGTTCGCTCGCGGGGGACGACCCTTGTCCCCGACGAGGGGGACGTGGCCGGCTTCCAGGCGTATTCCAGGCGCTTCGAGCGCGCCCTGGTGGCCGTGAGGGCTCTGGGCGCGTAGGGCGCCGACCAAGGTACGTGACGAGGGCGCGCGGCGCCCTGAAGGAGGAAAGGTGATTCCAATGTTGGCGACGGTTGAGGAGCAGACCCTCAGCGAGCTTCAGAAGCTGCAGGCCGGCCTCGAGTACAGCTTTGGCGACCAGGAGCTGGCAGACCTCAAGAACGCGGCGAGCAGGCGGTGTGCGCGCGTCAACGCGACGCTGCCCGGCACGCCCGAGCACCTGGCCGCCACGCAGGACCTGCTGGGAACTACCCAGGACGACGTGGACATCGAGCCGGGGTTCCAGTGCGACAACGGGCGCAACATCCACGTGGGCGCACGGTTCGTGGCCAACTACGGCGTCAGGATCCTGGACGTGGCCGAGGTCTTCATTGGCGACTACGTGATGATCGGGCCCGGCACGCTCATCTCCACCGTGGGACACCCGCTCTCTCCGGCGCGCCGGCGCAACAAGGCGGCCTACGCCCATCCCGTGCGCATAGGCAACGACGTATGGATCGGCGGCAACGCCTCGATCATGCCGGGCGTCACCATCGGCGACAACGTGGTCATCGGCGCCGGCGCCGTGGTCACGCACGACATCCCGTCAAACTCGCTCGCCCTGGGCGTCCCCGCGCGCGTGG
>Ga0065709_1029873_pt1 | contig 11291 bp, 7 predicted proteins | sample Hoacrofraction14_2_FD_59096 | JGI IMG/M metagenome (GOLD analysis project Ga0065709, IMG submission 59096) | Hoatzin crop microbial communities from Cojedes, Venezuela, sample from fiber fraction 14 v1 | ecosystem: Host-associated > Birds > Digestive system > Esophagus > Crop | place: Venezuela... | reverse complement strand
AGGTCTTGTTTTTCAGGTCTATCTGCCCGTCTTTTGCCGTGAGTTCGCCGATGTGCGCCTTCACTCCGAGCGTGTCGCCGGGCATTTTCACGTCAACGTCCGACTGCGTGATCTTCGCGTTATCCACTTGTATTTTCCACGGCGTTTCCGACTTCGTCGTATCTTCGGGCACAGAGTCGGCCATTTCCACCTTCACTTTGGCCTTGTCGAGCGCCACGTCGTCCACGCGTATCGTCTTGTTTTTCAGGTCGATGCCATGACTTTTCACGGTGATTCTGCCCACATCGGCCTTCACGCGCGCCGACTCCACGAGATCCGTCGTATTGATTTTGGCGTCTTCCAGCGTCAGCTCGTCCACGTCCACCTTCTTTTTCAGCAGCGGTTTCAGTTTTATTTTGGCCACCGCCTTTTTGATGTCGGCCACGGTGTCTTTGCCTCCCGCCACGGAGTCGTTGGGCTGCAGCACTTTAACGCCCTCCACACCGAGGTCGAGGGGGAACTTCAGGCGCACCTTATCCACGCTGATTTCCATGCCCGTTTTCTCCGAAGCAATGGCCGACACCTTCTTTACCGCCCAGTTTTGCACGGGCGGCAAGTAGAGCAGCGCACCAGTCACAGCGACCAATGCGGCGCAAGCAGCGGCAGCAATGCCCAGTCCTTTGAAGAATTTGAACATGTTCCTACTGCAAAAGTAATCATTTGATTTCAAATTTCAGTGTTTTCGTCTGATTTTTATATTATTAGTACGATTTTTTCATTCCATCCCTCTCTCGCCCCCGTTTGCCGCATGTCTCAACGGCGCGTTAATAAAATTGTTGATCAATCCTAATAACTTTGATGAACGATTTTATTAACCCCGAAAATCTTTCCTATTAACTTTCCGTCGCCACTGCGCCGCTCTTAGCTCGAAAGATGGGCCTTCTTGCGGCGTGGTGTTGTATAAATAAGACAATTTTATGCTGTTTTATGGATTATAAACAGTTATAATTTTGTCACGTCAGTCATAATGATTACTTTTGCACGAGCATAAGAAAAGCTTGTGCGAGGCGGCGAATCGCTGCGTTTCGATGGTGGAACGGGGCGGTCATCCCACGCCTTTTATGTCGGTTTTTAATCGCCACGCGGAGGATAACGTGGCTGCATAAATGTGAAGAATGGTTTCTTTCATCATTGTGAATTATAACACCTACGAGGAAACAAAAAAGTGCGTAGATACTATATATCAATATGTTAAGGACGAAGAGTTTGAGATTGTAGTCGTGGATAATGCGAGTCGCGCCGACGAATTGGAGCGGTTGCGATTGGGTTTGGGCGACCGCTGCACGCTGGTGGAGAGTTGTTTCAACACGGGTTTTGGCCTTGGGAACATGCTGGGCGTGAATGTGGCGAAGGGGGATTTCCTTTGTTTCATCAACAGCGATGCCTATCTGGAGGACGACTGCGTGTCGCCGCTCTGCCAATATCTGCGCGAGCATCCCAGCGTGGGCAGCATCACGCCGCAGCAAATCAACCTCGACGGGCGCCCTGTGCCTACGTTCAACCACGGGCTGGGCATCGTGACGTTGCTGCTGCCGCAAACGATGATGGAGCGATGGAACAGCCAGAAATATCCCGCGCGCCATCGGTTCGACCGCAAGGAACCGTATGAGGTGTTCGAAATTTCGGGCAGTTTTATGCTTTTCCGCACGGAGGTGTTTCATGAAATTGGTGGTTTCGACGTCAATATTTTCCTCTATCGCGAAGAATATGACCTGGGCTATCGGCTTAAATATCATGGATATACGAGCGTGGTGCATCCGCATTACACGTATCGTCATGCCGTTGGAACGTCAACAAGCAAGAATCTTCGGAGCATACAGGAACGCAAGATTTCGAAGATTTATACGTATAGCAAATATCACGGTTTTCTGCTGTCGTGGGTGTATGCGCTGCTGTTGATTTTTATTCAGGTGGTGTTGAAACCGAAGCGCTGGTGCCAGTTGCCCGCGTTGCTGTCGCCCGACCCGATGAGCAAGTCGATGCGTCACTACGTGAACGGCCGTGCGGCCGCGTCGAAAGGGGTCTGAGGGTGAGGAATGGACATGAAAAAAGCGTCTTGCAGGGGTGCAAGGCGCTTGTTTTTTATGTGAAAGGCGCGGCGAGGGGCGTGTTTGTGGGTCAACTGATGGCCTTTTGCAGGCTTGTTTTCAGTTGTTCGGCTACGGATTTTCGTGCCGCTACGGTCAGCTTGCAGGTGGTGTTTATTTCGTGCGCAAGGATGCGGGGCGATTGGTCTTTCACCACTTTCATGACGCTGTTAATCTTATCGTAGGGGTAGGAAAAGTTGAAGATTTCTTCCACAAAACGCTCTTCGGTCTGGCAGTTGTCGAGGGCTTGCATAGCGGCTTCGCGATAGGCGATGCGCAGTCGGCTCGTTCCGAGGTTGATGCCGCCATAGTATCTCACGACAACGACGAGGGCATCCACGAGTCCATGGGCCCGGATCTGGTCGAGAATGGGTTTTCCTGCCGTGCCCGAAGGCTCGCCGTCGTCGGTCGATCGATAGTCATCTCCCTGTGCACCAAGTATATAGGCATAGCACACATGGCGCGCGGCGTGGTGGTTTTTGCGCGTTTCGGCCACGATGTCGCGCACTTGTTCGGCGCTCTCTACGTGGTAGGCGGTGGCCAGGAATTTGCTTCGCAGCTCCGAGTAGTTGCCTTCGGCGGGCGTCTTTCCGATGGTGAGATACTGGTCTTTCATGCGAGGCTGTGGATGATGAGGCCAGAGCGCAGTTTCGGTTCGAACCAAGTGGCCTTTGGCGGCATGATTTTTCCGCTGTCGGCGATGTCGGTTATCTGTTTCATGCTGACGGGATAGAGGGCGAGTGCGGCGCGCATCTCTCCGCTATCGACGCGACGTTTGAGTTCGCCAAGGCCGCGCAAGCCGCCAACAAAGTCGATTCGGGAGCTTGATCGCAGGTCGCCGAGCTGGAGAATGTCCTGCAGGATGAGGCGCGAGGAGATGTCAACGTCGAGCACTCCGATGGGGTCGGTGGGGTCGAAAGTGCCTTCTTTGGCGGTCAGGGCATACCACTCGCCGTCGAGATAGAGCGAAAACTCGTGCTGATGTTGGGGCTTATAGATGTCGGTTCCCTTCTTTTCGACGTCGAAATTGCGTCGCAGCGCGTCGAGGAATTGCTCGGATGTGAGGCCGTTGAGGTCTTTGAGCACGCGGTTGTAGTCGAGAATCGTGAGCTGAGACTCCTGGAAGCAGACGGCCATCATGTAGTTATATTCTTCGTCGCCGCGGTGGTTGGGGTTCTCTTTTTGCTTCTCCAAGCCCACGAGAGCGCCTGCTGCGGTGCGGTGGTGACCGTCGGCGATGTAGAGGGCGGGCATTTGTGCGAAGGCGTTGGTGATGGCTTGGGTGTCGGTGTCGTCGCTGATGACCCACAGTTGGTGGCGTATGCCGTCTTCGGGAAGGGTGAAGTCGTATTCGGGTTGGGCGGCAGTTTGCTTCTTGATGATGTCGTCGAGGGTCTTGTTATCGGGGAAAGCATAGAACACGGGCTCCATGTTGGCGTTGGTGGCGCGCACGTGTTTGATGCGATCTTCTTCTTTGTCGCGTCGCGTGAGTTCGTGTTTTTTGATGACACCGTTCTGATAATCGTGCACGGAAGCGGCCACGACGATGCCGTATTGTGTCTTTCCGTTCATCGTTTGTGCATAAATATAATAGTGCTCTGCGTCGTCCTGCTGCAGCCATCCGTTGCGGATGAACTTCTGGAAGTTCTCGGTGGCCTTGGCATAAACGCGCGGATCGTATTCGGAGGTGCCTGGTTCGAAGTCGATTTCTGGCTTAATGATGTGATATAGACTCATTTCGTTGCCTTCTGCTTCAGCGCGTGCTTCTTCGGAATTGAGCACGTCGTAGGGGCGCGAAGCTACTTTTTCGACCAAGTTTTTGGGGGGACGTATGCCTTTGAATGGTTTTACTATTGCCATAACAATTAGATTTTTAGGTAATAAAAAAGCCCAGATTCTTGAGAATTTATGCGCTTTTTGGTGCATAAAAACACAAGAGTCTGGGTGAGAAAGAATGATTATTTGTTTACTTGGAATTTGGTTATTCCGTCTTTAAAGAAGGCAGCGATCTGCTTGGCAGCGGCGATGGCGGCGTTCACGTTGGCCTCGGCGGTCTGTGCACCCATCTTTTTGGGCGTGCTGAAATAGCGTCCTTCGAACTGGAGGAACTCGTCGTTGGCGTCGGGTTTGATGTCGGTGACGAACTTCAAGTCGGTGCGTTCTTTCATCAGATCGATGAGTTCGGCCTCGTTGATGATTTCTTTTCGTGCGGTGTTGACGAGGATGCCGCCCTTCTTCATGCGTCCCACGAGGGCTGCGTTGATGCTGCCTTTGGTCTCGGGGGTGGCGGGGATGTGGAGGCTTACGATGTCACACTGTTCGAAGAGTTCTTCGTTGGAGTTCACAGCGTGTACGCCTGCGGCTTCGATAGCCTCTTTGGGGCAGTAGGCATCGTATGCAAATACGTCCATATCAAAGCCTTTGGCGATGCGTGCAACGTTGCGTCCTACGTTTCCGAAGGCCAGAAGTCCGAGCTTTTTGCCCTTCAGTTCGGTGCCCGTTTTTCCGTTGTAGAAGTTGCGAACGGCTGCCACGAGCATGCCGAACACGAGTTCTGCCACGGCGTTGGCATTCTGTCCGGGGGTGTTTTCGGCCACTACGTTGTGGGCGGTGGCGGCGGCCAGGTCGATGTTGTCGTAGCCGGCACCGGCGCGAACGACGATTTTCAGTTGCTTGGCAGCGCTGAACACTTCTTCGTCAACGATGTCGGAACGTATGATAAGGGCGTCGGCGTCGCTCACAGCGTCGAGCAGTTGGCTCTTTTCGGTGTAGCTTTCCAGCAGTGCCACGTCGTGTCCGGCGGCCTGGGCTTCCTTCTTAATGCCCTCCACTGCGGCGGGTGCGAAGGGCTTTTGGGTTGCAATTAATATCTTCATAATCAGTTGTTTGCTTCAAATTCTTTCATACATGCCACGAGAGCGTTGACGCCTTCGATGGTTTGTGCGTTGTAGCAGCTGGCGCGGAAGCCGCCAACGGAGCGGTGGCCCTTGATTCCGACCATGCCTTTTGATGTGGCAAACTCGAAGAAGGGCTTCTCGAGTTCGGCGTATTCGGGGTTCATCACGAAGCAGATGTTCATCAGCGAGCGGTCTTCTGTTTCCACTGTGCCTCTGAAGAGTTTGTTTCTGTCGATTTCGTCATATACGATTTTGGCGCGCTCTTGTGCGAGTTTGTCCATGGCTTCTACGCCTCCGTTGGCTTTCACCCAACGCAGTGTTTCGAGCGCAGAATAGATGGGAACTACTGGTGGCGTGTTGAACATGGAGCCTTTATCGACGTGTGTGCGGTAGTCGAGCATGGTTGGAATCTCTCGCGGTGCGCGTCCGAGTTTGTCGTTTCTGACGATGATGACGGTCACGCCGGCCATGGCAAGGTTCTTTTGTGCACCTGCGTAGATGCAATCATATTTTGTTACGTCAACGGGACGGCTGAAGATGTCGGACGACATGTCGGCGATGAGGGGCACATTGACGTCGAGATCCTTGCGGATTTCGGTTCCATAGATGGTGTTGTTGGTTGTAATATGCAGATAGTCAACATCTTCTGGAACTGTCCACCCTTTGGGAATAAAGGTATAGTTGGCGTCTGCCGAGGAGGCAACTTCCACTACTTCGCCGAAGAGTTTTGCCTCTTTCATGGCTTTTTTGGCCCAAGTACCGGTGTTCAGATAGGCTGCTTTCTTGATGAGGAAGTTGCATGGCACCATGCAGAACTCCAGAGAGGCGCCGCCGCCAAGGAAGATAACGGAGTGGGTGTCGGGCACTTGGAGCAGCTCTTTGATGAGTGCTACGGCCTCATCTACAACGGGTTGGAAGTCTTTTGCTCTGTGACTGATCTCCATCAGAGAGAGTCCGGAGCCGTTAAAGTCCAAGATTTGTTGGGCTGTTTTCTCAATCACTTCGCGCGGCAGGATAGAAGGACCTGCATTAAAATTGTATTTCTTCATGCTTAAAATATGATTTATGTTGTTTTGTTCCTTACCGATGCGAAGTTAGTGCTTTTTTTTTAATCCTGCAAACATTTGTGTGGTTAATTCTTTTCTGGGGCTTGTTTTTTAGGATTTTTGACGGTGTTGTTTCTCGCGCAGGATTTTATCTATCTCGTCGAATTCGTTTCCCATGTTGAGATTGAGGTAGATCATGTACAGGGGAAGGCCCCAGAGCTCGTCGTCGTTGGGGCGTAGGGCTCTGTATTTGGTGAGGTAGGGCAGGGCGGATTGGTATTGTTTGGTGATTTTTTGCTTGCGTTTGGCGGTCATGCGCTGTGTCGATCGGTCGGTTTCTACGGCTTGACGGAAGTGTGCCAAGCCTGCATTGAGGAGCGCTTCGGGCAGGCTGTCGTTTTTGACGAGTATGCTGTTGCAAAGGCTGGCGCATGCGTTGTATTGGCCGAGGTTGAGCAGTGCGGTGCTTTTTGTGAGCTGCGCGGCGGTGTTTGTGCTGTCGGTGGCGAGGGCGTTGTCGCTCAGTTCCACCAGTTTTTGCCACTGTTTGTTCTCTGCATGGTGGGCTGCGAGGCGCTCAAAGAAGTAGGCGAAGCGCGGATATTTGTTGAATCCCTCCTGCAGTGTTTCCACATAGCGGGCGGAGTCGTTCTCAATCTTGTAGGTTTCGGCCAGATATTGCAGCATCAGACAGAAGTGGGCGGTGTCCTTTAGGGCCGTATAAGCGTGGTGAAGGGTGGCCTTGGCGTCCTTCATTTTGTAGCCGCAATAGACTGCCCAGTAGGCTGCTTCGGGCAGACGCTGGTCTTTTTCGTCGATTTTCAGATGCGAGAAAAGGGGCTGACGCGTACAATCGAGGTACATATCGAAGAGGTTGTATGCGTCTGCAAACTTCTGTTTATGAATGAAATACATGCCTCCGTTGAACAGATTGGGCCTGTATTTCAGGAGCATATCGGCGTTTCGTTTGCGGTGTTGGGGTTTTGTTTCGCCGTCGTTGTTGGGGAGTGCGTCGATGGAATCGAGTCCTTCATAGACGGTGAACATTCGTTTGGCGAGGTTGAAGAGCTTTGCTGTGTCGTATTGTTGTTTGAGATAGAGTTTTTCGTTGCCCTGTTCGTATTGTTTTTTCACGGCTTCGGCCATGATGTTCCATATCTTCAGGTTGTTGTGATAGGCGGAGTCAGCAATGAGTTTCTTCATTGCGGTCTCGGCTTGTTCGAGGTTTTTGTTCTTTTTCACGTTGTCTCGCGCGTTTTGTATTTCTTTTTTCACGGCGCGAGGCTGTGCCTGAAGCGTGGTCGTGGGCACAAAAAAAGCGAAGAAACTCAGGAAAACGACGACCTTCCACCAGCGTTTCTGCTGGAAGAAAAAGTGTGTTGTCCTGAGTTCCTTCGTAGGTTGAATCAATTATATAAGTCTTATTATTTCAGCAACTTCTCCATTTCGAGTGTGCGAGGATCGTTTGCGCTGTAGCAAACATAGTAGCACTGATAGAGTGGGTATGCCCAGTTGGCTTTCATGCGGTCGGGATCTATGTCCTTGGCACGCTCCAGATAGTGCAGCGACTCTTTGTAGAGTGCCTTCTGAGCGGGGATGTCGTTCTCGATGCTTGCGGCCTTGTTGTTCATGCAGAAGCCGAGATAGGTGAGCACAACGGGGTTGGTGTCGTCGATTTCGCAGGCTTTCTTGAAGGATGTGATGGCGGCATCGTAGTTCTGATCGTTCATTTCGCTCTGACCTTTCAGTGCCCATGCGGTGTGGTTGTTGGGGTTTTTGGCGATTTTGTCGTTCACGAGTGCCATGATTTCGTCCTTCGCATTCATGCCGTTATAGAGGTTGCAGAGGGTTCCGAAGGCTTCTTCTGAATCTGGATTTTTGGCATAGAAGTCTTTCAACTCGTTGATATAGTTGAGTGTATCCTGCTTTGTTTTCAGGTTCATTTGTCCGATGGAGAACTTCAGAGCGAGTGCTTCCTTGGCCTGCTCGGGGTCTTTCATAGCGATTTCGCAGTATTTCAGGGCGCGGTCATACTGTTTTTCTTGGTTGGCATAGAGGGCGGTGAAGTAGGCCACTTGTCCGAGATAGCCGGCTTCGTTGCTCTTATCCACGCTGCTCAAGAAGGGGATGTCCTCGGTGTCGAGGAAGGTTCCCCAGTATTTCAGCACGTCTTGGGGTTTGTTCTGCGATGCGGCTGCCTGGCCAGCATTCACGAGTTGGATGCGTGCATTGGGGATGCGCTGCACGTTGTTGTCGTGGAATTTGGCTTTCACTTTGCCTTTGGCATCGGGCATATTGTCGTATTTATCGCATTCGATGGCGTCCATGAGGGCGTTGTAGGATGCTTCATAGAATCCCACCGTGTCGTAAGGCTCGGTGTTGCCCTGCTTGAGTTGTTCGGCGGCCATGTTGGCTGCTTGGATGGCTTGTTCTTTGTTGAACTTGTCCATAGCCAGATCTACGAGGTGGTTATAGGCCTTTGCTTTTTCTGCTGGAGTAGCAAGTGCCGAGAGACTCGATTTCAGCAGCGACGAGGCTTCTGTGTAGTTCTTCAGCTTAAGGATTGCTTTCAGTGCGTCACTGTCTCCTGCGAATGCGGCTGAGGATGTAATCATCAACAGTCCCGCTAAGATGATTTTCTTCATGTTTATGGTTTTTGAATAGGTTGTTCTTTATTCTCCGAAGTCCACCATGGGTGATGTCCCGTCGGGATTGGGTTCGTTGTTTTCGTTGTCTTCTATTTCCGTTGACGTTTCTTCGGGCGTTGTGGTTGCATCGACGGCGTCATTTTTTTTCAGGTCGGGGTTGTTTTCCAACCATTTGGCGCGGCTTTGCTCCTCTACGACGGCCTCCAGTTCGGAGCTCATCACCTTGCATACGCTGGCGATGACGTCGTTTTTCTTGGTCAGATTGATGAGTCTTACGCCCTGCGTAGCACGTCCCATCACGCGACATTCCTTCACGGCCAGGCGGATAACGATGCCGCTCTTGTTGATGATCATGAGGTCGTTGTCTTCGGTCACGTTCTTGATGGCCACGAGGCGGCCCGTCTTTTCGGTGATGCTCAGCGTCTTCACGCCCTTCGCTCCGCGGTGGGTCTTGCGATAGTCTTCCACCTGCGAGCGCTTGCCATAGCCGTTTTCGCTCACCACCATGATGGTTTCGCCGGCGGCATCGTTCACAACCACCATGCCCACCACGGCGTCATCGTCGTCGTCGAGCTGCATTCCGCGCACGCCGGTGGCCACGCGTCCCATGGTGCGCACGGCACTCTCGTCGAATCTCACGGCGCGACCGTTGCGGTTGGCCAGGATGAGTTCGTTGTGGCCATTGGTCAGGCGAACGTCCACCACCTCGTCTCCTTCGACAATGTTGATGGCATTCACGCCGTTGGCACGCGGACGAGAATAGGCTTCGAGCAGCGTTTTCTTCACCGTACCCTTCTTCGTACAGAACACCACATAGTGACTCTTGACGAACGACTCGTCCTCAAGTCCCTTGCCTCTCAGTCGGAGGAAGGCGTTCACGGCGTCGTCTGGGTCGATGTTGAGCATGTTCTGTATGGCGCGGCCCTTCGAAGTGCGGTCGCCTTCGGGCAGGTCGTAGCATTTCAGCCAATAGCAGCGGCCCTTCTTGGTGAAGAAGAGGAGCGTCTGGTGCATCGTGGCTGGGAAGATATATTCTGTGAAATCTTTGTCTCTCGAATGGGCTCCCTTGGCGCCTACGCCGCCACGTGCCTGCTCGCGGAACTCGCTCAGCGGGGTACGTTTGATGTAGCCCAAGTGGCTAACGGTCACGACAACGGGGTCGTTGGGATAGAAGTCTTCGGCGTTGAACTCGTGTTCGTCGGGGATAATCTTGGTGCGTCGCTCGTCGCCATACTTCTCTTTCACCTCCTGCAGTTCCTTCTTCATCACGTCGCGGCACAGCTGCGGGTCGTCGAGAATTTGCTGCAGATAGGCTATCTGTTTCTCTAGTTCCTCATATTCGGCGTGCAGTTGCTCCATGCGCAGACCCGTGAGTTGGCTCAATCGCATGTCAACGATGGCCTTCGACTGCAGCTCATCGAGGTTGAAGCGCGCCTCCAAGTTGCGTTGTGCGTCGGCAGGCGTCTTCGATTCGCGTATGATGTGCACCACCTCGTCGATGTTGTCGCAGGCGATGATGAGGCCTTCCAAGATGTGGGCACGCTCTTGTGCCTTCTTCAAGTCGAACTTCGTGCGGCGGATGGTGACGTCGTGGCGGTGCTCAACGAAGTATTTCACGCATTCCTTGAGCGTCAACAGGCGTGGGCGTCCCTTCACCAAGGCGATGTTGTTCACGGAGAATGAGCTCTGCAGAGCGGTCATCTTGAACAACTTATTTAATATTACGCGCGCGTTAGCATCGCGTTTCACGTCGATAACGATGCGCATACCCTGGCGGCCCGACTCGTCGTTGGCATTGCTGATGCCCTCAAGCTTGCCCAGCTTCACGAGCTCTGCCACATATTCTATCAGCTGTTGTTTGTTTACGCCGTAGGGTATCTCGGTCACAACGATGCGGTCTCCGTGTTCGTCGCTCTCGATTTCAGCCTTTGCGCGGATGATGATGCGGCCGCGACCTGTCTCGTAGGCGTCTTTAACTCCCTGAAGACCATAGATATAAGCGCCCGTTGGGAAGTCGGGAGCTTTGATATATTGCATCAGCCCTTCGGTGTCGATATCGGGGTTGTCGATATAAGCGCAGCAGCCGTCGATGACTTCTCCGAGGTTGTGTGTCGGCATATTCGTGGCCATACCCACAGCGATACCGTTGCCACCGTTCACCAGCAGGTTGGGCACCTTGGTCGGCATGACCGTCGGTTCGAGCAGAGAGTCGTCGAAGTTGTTCACCATATCGACCGTGTCTTTCTCCAAGTCGTCCATGATATGCTCGCCCATCTTCGACAGACGGCACTCGGTGTAACGCATGGCAGCAGCCGAGTCGCCGTCGATGCTACCGAAGTTGCCCTGGCCATCCACGAGCGTGTAGCGCATGTTCCATTCCTGTGCCAGGCGCACCAGGGCGCCATAAACGGAGCTGTCGCCGTGGGGGTGATACTTACCGAGCACTTCGCCCACCACGCGTGCACACTTCTTATAGGGGTTGGTGCTCGTGTTGCCGATGCCCAACATACCATAGAGGATGCGGCGATGCACGGGTTTAAAACCGTCGCGCACGTCGGGAAGGGCGCGGGCCAC
>Ga0065709_1029871_pt1 | contig 11299 bp, 11 predicted proteins | sample Hoacrofraction14_2_FD_59096 | JGI IMG/M metagenome (GOLD analysis project Ga0065709, IMG submission 59096) | Hoatzin crop microbial communities from Cojedes, Venezuela, sample from fiber fraction 14 v1 | ecosystem: Host-associated > Birds > Digestive system > Esophagus > Crop | place: Venezuela... | reverse complement strand
TGCGCCTGCCCAAGGCGACGGTCATTACCAACCCGGAGCTTTGTCCCGAAGCCCTGCCGACGCCGAAAATCTGCGGCGCCTTCGTCGCTTATCAGGTCATCCGTCTTTTGTACCGCGAGGTAAGCGGCTATCCACCCGCGGAGCCCGAATGGATGAACTCCCTCAAAGGCTACGCGGCCATAGGCACGATTTGTGATGTTATGCCGCTCAAGGGTGAGAACCGCCGCCTGGTGTATCAGGGCCTTCAGTACCTGAATTCGCGGCCGGCGCCGGGCATCAGTGCGCTCAAGGAGGCGGCCGGCATCAAGTCGCTCGACCCCTACCGCGTGGGCTATATGATCGGCCCGATGATTAACGCCGGCGGCCGTCTGGGCGACCAGAATCACTTCCTTTCGATTTTGATTTCCGGCGACAGAAAGCTGCTCAAAAATCTGTCGCAGGAGATGTATGATCTTAATAAAGAGCGACAGACCATGACCGATGCCGGAATTCAGGAAGGCATCAAGCAGCTGGAAACCTCGCCGGAGACGGATCATGTCAAGGTCGTCTACCTGCCTGATCTTCATGAAAGTATCGCCGGTTTGGTAGCGGGAAAACTGAAGGAAAAGCTGTACCGACCGGTGCTCGTGCTGACGGATGCCGAGGACGGCCTGAAGGGCTCGGCCCGGTCGATTCCCGGATACTCGATGGTGGAGCGGCTTCAGGAGGTGGAGGAGTTCTTCAGCAAAATGGGCGGCCACGAGATGGCGGCCGGTTTTACGCTAAAGCTCCCGGACGGTGCGGACGCCGAGGCGCGCCTTGAGGTGGTCAAGGCCTTTAGTCAAGCGCTCAATGACCACTGTCCCCTCAAGGAAGACGACCTCTTCCCAACGGTTTATATCGACGCTGTGGCGAATGCCGCGGGAATTGATATTCCGAAGCTCAGCAAGCTGGAGGTGCTGTCTCCCTTTGGAACGGAGAATCCCCGGCCGCTCTTTGCCGAAAAAGGAATGAAGATTCTCAAGGGAAAGTTCCTTGGCAGCCGGAAAAATGTCCTTCGGCTGACCATGCAGGGCCACGGCGGCGTGATTGAGATGGTTTGCTTTAAGGTAGAGGAGTTCAAGGATTTCATCCTCGAAGATCCGGCCGAGGGGCGAAGCCATTTGCAGGAAATTGAGAATGAGACCTATTTCAGCACGCCCATGGAGGTGGATGTCATTTATACAGCGGAGATTGATACCTATTACAGCGAACCGAGAGTAAAACTTGCACTATCGCATTTTAGGTATTCTCAAAAGTAAAATTATCTGTTATAATGTCGTGTGGACCGTTTAATTAAGGAGGTAATTCTTATGGATTTAAGAACTGTTGTACGTGATGTTCCTGATTTCCCGCAGCCCGGAATTCTGTTCCGTGACGTAACGCCCATCCTGCAGGATGCGGATGCGCTGGAAGAAGCTGTGAATCAGATTTGTGATCAGCTGAAGGATCTTGAGTTTGACTACATCCTTGGGCCGGAATCCAGAGGCTTCATCTTCGGTGTGCCCGTGGCCGTGGCCATGCACAAGGGCTTTGTCCCGATCCGTAAGCCTGGAAAGCTTCCGTGTGAGGTTGTCTCCAAGGCGTATGACCTGGAGTATGGTTCCAATGTTCTTGAAATGCACAAGGATGCCTTAAAGCCCGGCGACAAAGTCGTTGTGGTCGATGACCTGATTGCGACCGGCGGCACCAGCAAGGCGATCTGCGAGCTGGTCGAGTCTGTCGGCGCCGAGGTTGTGAGCATGAACTTCCTGATTGAGCTCAGCGGACTGAACGGCCGCGAACTCCTGAAGGACTACAGAGTTCAGTCGGTGCTCGTTTATTAATCATTACCACCCAGGAAGGGAGTGAACGACTTGAAACAATGGGAACCCATGTTCATGGATCCGCATTTTACGGAGACCATTTGGGGCGGAACCAAAATCATGACCCTCTTCCAAAAGCGTATTCCTTCAGCTCATACCGGTGAGTCCTGTGAGGTGGCGGCGCTGGAGTCGGCGCAGAGCAAAATCCGCAACGGCTTTTTGGCAGGCACCGAGCTGGGTGAAGCGGTTCGTAATTATCCGGAACAGATTTTGGGCTATGCCGCGGCGAGAACCTATATGAAGCGGTTCCCGCTTGAGGTGAAGTTCATCGATGCGACCGAGGAAACCTCGGTGCAGGTACATCCGGATGACGAAGTGGCTTTGGCCAAAGAGGGCCCGAGCGGTCACGGCAAGGACCTGATGTGGTTCGTTGTGGACGCCGAGCCTGAAGCTGAAATTGCGCTTGGATTCAAGAAGAGAGTGACGGCAGAGCAAGCGTTGGAGGCGGCCGAAAACGGCACCATCGAGAACCTGCTGAATTATGTCCCCGTCAAACGGGGTGAGTCCTACTTTGTCCCGGCCGGCATGGCTCATGCGATTGGCAGCGGCATTCTGATGCTGGAGGTTTCTGAAAGCTCGGATACCGAATATCGTATTTATGACTACGACCGCACCGACGACGAAGACAATCCGAGACCTCTGAATCACAAGAAGGCCTTGGCGGCTTTAAAGCCGGAACTGACCGTCGAAGAGGTGAACATTGACGAAGGGATTTGCTGTGAGCACTTCCAGGTCTATCGCCGGAACCTGCGCGGCATGCAGGAAATTAATGTTTCTCCTGACCATTTCCAGATCATGATGGTGCTGGAAGGAAACGGTAAGGTCGATGGTGTTCCGTTCAAAAAGGGAGATGCGATTTTGCTTCCGGCCGCGGGTGAAACCGTCGGTCTGGAGGGAAGAGCGATTTATCTTCAGATTCTTTAAAAATCAATATGAGTTTCCCGGATGATCGCGGCCTTTACGGCTGAGGAAAGTCCGAGCTCCACAGGGCAGGATGCTGGATAACGTCCAGTAGAGGCGACTCTCAGGAAAGTGCAACAGAAATCAAACCGCCGGGACAATCCCGGTAAGGGTGAAATGGCGAGGTAAGAGCTCACCGCCTTTCCGGTGACGGGAAGGGTCAGTGCAAACCCCATCCGGAGCAAGACCAAACAGAAGGCAATGCGGCTGCCCGTCGGGCCTTCGGGTAGGTTGCTGGAGGCATCTGGTAACAGGTGTCCAAGATAGATGATCATCGTAAACAGAACTCGGCTTACGGGGAAACTCAAAATCCTACAAAAAAGAGACAGTTTATGGCTGTCTCTTTTTTATTGACCGATTTTTAATAGGTTCCGGTGGTGTCGAGGGTTTGTTTCCTGACTTGTTTTCGGAAGTCAGAGGCTTCGATTTTTTCTTTGAGGAGCTTTTCGTACAGATCTTCGTCGATGGCCTGAGGATTGACAGCGTCACCGGTCCAGTCGGAAAGGTGCATCGCATTGGAAATCGAGAGCCCGAGGATTCCTTCTTCGCCGGGGGCGAGAAGCGGGGTGCCACGCAAAACGTGGTCTGTAAAGTTACACAGGATTCCGACATGACCGGTTTCCTTTTCCGTGATTTCAATTTCGTGAACCGTGACCTCGGGTTGGCCGAAGCCGCCGGTAAAGGTACGGTTGAATTCCTTTTCGCCGACACTGTTTTCATAGAAGGTGACGGCGTTTCTTTCAACAATCAGCTTGCCCTTATCGCCGGTAATTTCGAGCCGGTTCGTGCCTGGCGCGTCATGCGTCGAGGCGATGAACACCCCGGTAGCGCCGTTCTCATAGCGGACATAAGCCGTGACATCGTTTTCTACCTCAATGTTTCGCCCGTCACCATATTTCATGAAGGCGCGCACCTCACAGGGAACGCCCAGCATCCACTGCCAGAGGTCGAGCTGATGTGGACACTGATTGAGCAGCACGCCGCCGCCCTCGCCGGACCAGGTGGCCCGCCAGGAGGAAGAGTCATAGTAGCTCTGGGAGCGATACCAGTCCGTGATAATCCACACAAACCGCGTAATCTCGCCGAGTTCTCCGTTCTGAATCATCTCCCGAACCTTCCGGTAAATCGGATTCGTCCGCTGATTATACATAATGCCGAACGCCTTGCCGCTCAAAGCCGCGGCCTCGTTCATGCGCCGGACCGCCTTGGTAAAGACGCCGGCCGGCTTTTCGGTCAGCACATTCAGCCCGTGCTTAAACGCCTCTTCCGCATAAACCGGGTGAAAGTAGTGGGGCGTAGCGATGAGCACCGTATTTACTTCATTATGCGGTAAATCACCCAGCAGCTCGTCATAAGAGGCGTAGACCGGTACCTGAGGAAAATGCTCCGCGCAATAGGCCCTGCGGCCCTCGTCGATATCGCAGACCGCCGCAAGCTTCGCACCCGGCACCTTGCCCGCGAGAAGGTTCGCCGCATGCTGCGTCCCCATGTTGCCAGTGCCGACCACGCCGAATCTTACTTCATTCATATCTTGCTTCCTCCCCCTCGTAAACCTTCTGATAGAGTTCCTTAAAGGTGTTAAAGGCTAGCTTCCACTTGGTCACGGCTTCGTCTTCTTCGGAAGATTCGGCGTTGTTCGAACCAGCCGGTTCCGCAGCGTCTTCCTTCTGTTCCAGCGCACTGAATCCCGTGAAATCGACCAGATGCGGCTCCATCGAGAAGATTCCTTCATAGCCGCAGACCCGCATGTAACGAAGAAGCATGGGCCATTCGGCGTCGCCCATTCCGGCCGGAACGACCGAAGCATCCTCAAACAAGGCATCCTTGACGTGGACGTAAGCCACATAGGGACTTAAGGCCTCGTAGGCGTCCATCGGGACGACCTGCTCCTGAATGAAATTCGCAGGGTCGAAGGTCGCCTGAAAGGCGTCGGAATAAAAGCGGCTCATCAACTCCAGACAGTTCTCTGTGTTGTAACCGAAAATTCCCTTTTCGTTCTCGTGGAGGAGAGTGAAGCCGGACGGCGTGTGCTTCAGAAACGTCTCGATGCGGCGGTAGACCTCATCATCGTGGCCCTCGGACTCGTAGAAACTGAACATGCGAATGTTCTTTGTCTCCAGAATTTCCGCCTGCTTCATCACATGATCAAACACCTTTAAATGTGCGTCAAAGTCATCGGAAATCTTGATTTTGCCGAGCGGCGATCCGATGGCGGACACCGTGATTTTGGCCTCTTCCAGCCGCTGGTGCAGGGCCTTCGTCTCCTCGAGCGTCAGCTCGGAGATGTTCTTTCCGTCAACGCCGCGAAGCTCAATATGCGGAATCTGAAGCTCGTGTAAGAGCTCCAGCTGCTTGGTTAAAACAGGCGAGGCCTCGTCCGCGAAGCCGGAGAAAATGGACAGATTCATGGTGAACTACCTCATTTCATTTTGTTTGACCGCTGCCTGACACCGCTTCGTTCAAGCGGACCCGAACAAGCGGCCCGAAAGGGCATGCTATAGCCCAATTATATATTTCCCTTGCGGCTTTGTCATCATTGATTTTTATGATCAAAAGTTGTATACTGATACGGATAATTATTTGCAGGGAGTGCCTTTTCATGATTGATCAGATTACCGTAATGATTGAAAACCGGCCCGGCCGGCTGTCGGATGTGCTGACGGTGCTAAGCGCCGAGCAGATCGACCTGGAAGGGATTACGATTGCAGAAAGCTCGGATTTCGGCGTTTGCCGGATGATTCTGTCCGACCCGGAGCGCGGCAAAAAGGCGCTGGAGAAGGCCGGCTTCATCACCCGCAAAACCGAGGTACTGGCCGTCGAGGTGGAGGATGAGCCCGGCAGTCTGGAACGCGTGTTTACGCTGCTTCGCGAGGAGGGAATCAACCTCCAGTATGTTTATGCGTTCGGCGCCAAGTTTAAGGGCCGGGCGATGATTATCTTGAAATCAGAGGAGAACGGGCGGAGTGAGGCTCTGCTCATGCAGGCCGGCATCCACGTGCTGACATCCGAGGAACTGAAGGCCCGGCTGGTGTAAGGAGGGAGCAAAAATGAGCAATTATGATGAACAGTATCTTACCATCGTTGACAGGATTTTAAAAGAAGGCTATTTTGATCAGAACCGTACCGGTATTCCGACCTACAAGCTGCCGCATCAGGTCATGCAGTTTAATCTGGAAAAGGAATTCCCGATTCTGACGACCAAGAAGCTGGCGTTCAAGACGGCTGTGAAGGAGATTCTGTGGATTTACCAGCAGCAGTCGAACGATGTCAAGCTTCTACAGTCCGAGAACGTCCATATCTGGGACGAATGGATGCAGGAAGACGGAACCATAGGCACGGCGTACGGCTATGTAATCAAGAAATATGACCAGATGGACAAGCTCCTGAAGGACCTTAAAGAGGACCCTCAGAGCCGCCGGATGATGGTCAATCTGTGGCAGATTCCGGAGCTTCCGACCGGAGCGCTGGCGCCTTGCTGCTTCCTGTCCATGTGGGATGTGACGGACTCACACCTTAACTGCATGCTGGTACAGCGGAGCGGAGACATGGGGCTAGGCGTGCCGTTCAACACGACGCAATATGCCGTGTTAACGCATTTGATTGCTCAGTCGGTCGGCCTAAAGCCGGGCTTTTTGACGCATGTCATTAATAATGCGCATGTTTATGAAAATCAGGTGGAGCCGCTGAAGGTGCAGCTGTCCCGGCGGGAGGCGGCCTATCCGGCACCCACGCTCTGGATTAATCCGGAGATTACCGATTTCTATGCCTTTACGCCGAAGGACATTAAGCTGAAAGGCTATCAGTATCACGACAAAATCGAGATGGAGGTTGCGGTCTGATGATTTCCATGATTGCAGCCGTTGCCGCGGATAACTCCATCGGCAGGAATGGTCAGCTCCCATGGCACATTTCCGCTGATTTAAAGCGCTTTAAGGAAATCACGACCGGCCATACGATTATCATGGGGCGCAAGACCTTTGAGTCGTTTCCCCGGCCTCTTCCGAAGCGGTTTCACATCGTTCTTTCCCGGAACACTGATTATGAAGTGGACCATCCGAGAGTGAAGGTGCTGCATTCTACAGAGGAATGCCTGAAGGAGGCCGCTGCTGCAGAGGAGGAGATTTTTGTGATCGGCGGAGCTCAGCTGTATAAACAGGCCCTGCCTTATGCCGAGAAGCTGTATCTCACACTGGTCGACACGACCGTGCCGGACGCTGATGCGCATTTTCCTTATGTAATGCCCGGTCCGGAATGGAAGCTGACCCAGACAAGTGAGGCTTATACGGACGAAGAGAGCGGTCTTTCCTACCGCTTTGTTACACTGGAAAGAAGACACTGACGAAAGGAAACGTCATTATGAAAAAACAGCAGATGCTGTTTCAGATTCCGACACTGTTCGGTCTGGAGGGGATTTGCGCGGATGAGCTGAAATACCTCGGCTTTGCGGATGTCAAGGCTGACAACGGTAAGGTCTTTTTTACCGGCGGCCCCGAGGAGATGGCCCGGGCGAACCTCTGGACGAGAACCGGCGAGCGGGTCCAGATTGTCATGGCGCAGTTTCATGCCGAGACCTTTGATGAGCTTTTTGAAGGCACGAAGGATACCCCCTTCGAGAACTTTATCGGCTCGCTGGATGCCTTTCCTGTCAAGGGATGGAGCTTAAATTCAAAGCTTCACAGTGTTCCCGACTGCCAGAAGATTGTGAAAAAGGCAGTGGTGGAGCGGCTGAAAGAGTGCTATGGGAATCCTTGGTTTGAAGAGACAGGACCGAAAATTCAGATTCAGTTTTCGATCATGAAGGACGAAGTCACGCTTCTGCTGGACACCTCGGGTTCGGGCCTTTATAAGCGCGGCTACCGGCGCAACGAGACCGAGGCGCCCATCCGCGAGACGCTGGCGGCCGGAATTGTGAATCTGGCCCGCGTTCATGCGGATTCGTGTCTGGCCGACCCGATGTGCGGCTCGGGCACGATTGTGATTGAAGGCGCCATGAAGGCACTCAATATCGCTCCGGGAATCCGCCGGCATTACTCATTTGAAAATTGGGCCTGCTTCTCCAAAAGCCTTTTGGCTGATGCGCGTGAAGAGGCCATGACGAAGATTAAAAAGGACGCTCCGTTCGAAGCCTTTGGCTGCGATATCGACGAAAGCGTCATTGAGATCGCAAAAGAAAACGCGAAACGGGCCGGCGTCGCCTCCCGGATTCAGTTTATGGCGCAGGACATCAAGTACTTCCGGGCGGATCAGCTGCCTTCGGAGTCTGATCGAGGCGTCCATAAAAAGCAGATTGTTTGTACGAATCCTCCTTACGGAGAGAGATTACTGGATGTTAACACGGCCCGAGAGCTATATAAGAAAATGGGCGTTGTATTTCCGCCGCTCGACAATCACGGGTATTACATTATTACGCCGGATGAAGCCTTTGAAGAGAACTTCGGACGCAAGGCGGACAAGGTGAGAAAGCTGTATAACGGAATGCTTAAATGCAATCTGTATTTTTATTATCGCAGCAAATAGGAGACATATGAGAAGTTATCGATTGGGACACCGACTTCTTTCGGTGCTATTGGAAATACTGGTCCTTGTGGCCGCTACGGCCGGGGTGCTGTCTCTCATACGGACAGGGCTGGCCGGTGTCTTTTCCTTCTCGGCATTCACGACGGTCGTGACGCTCGTTTTGGGATGCCTGCTTGAGTATGTCCTGCATCAGCTGGGACACCTTCTGGGCGGCAAGCTGACGGGACTTTCCTTGATTAGCTTTTGTGGCTTAAGCAGTGACCGCGTCATGGAGCAGGGAAAACTCAGAAACCGCGAAACATTACCGGAATTAGAGCTGTGCCCTGTGCTGATGACCGGTCCTGAAGGAAAGGTATCGGCATTGTACTGGCTGTGCGGCGGTCTGATGAACCTTCTTACCGCCTTCCTCGCCCTTGTGCTGTTAAAGCTTCGTTTGTTCGAAGGAAGTCCGATTGAGAGCTTCCTGCTGGCGCTTTGCCTCAGCGGCGTATGGGGTGCCATCGAGAGCCTGCTTCCCTGGGTGAAGTCCTCTCGTCCTACGGACGTAAGCCTTTGGATTTCCATGAAGGGTTCTGATGGGGAAAAATCTGCAGGAAGCGTCCTGATGAGCTACCTGTATCAACTTTCTATCGGTGCCGAACCGTCCTTAGACCCTGAGCTTACTTCCGAACTCATTCAAAGATCGCAGGAAGAAGCGGCTGCTCTCAAAGAAAACGAAGCACCCGCCATGCTCGAAGAACACCTTATGTATCGTGCCTACGAAGCCTTAATCTGGCAGGGAAGAATCAGAGAAGCCTCCGATTTGATGGCTATTCTTTATGCGTCCCGCGATGTCGTGCCGGATGGCTTCAGTTCTGTTGTTACCTCAGAAGCCGTGTTTTGCCTGAGCCTTCTTGATCAGGAGGATGCGAAGGAAGCTGTCCGTCAGCTCATGAGTGACAAACTGGTGGCCGAGATGGAAAAAAAGGACAGTGAAGTTTCGGCCAGAGCGCTCTATGCCTTTGCATCTCATGTGGATTCTTCCCATCACAAACAAGAGGAGTACCGCGTGTCTGCCCGCGAGCGGCTGCTCCTTGTGCCGTTTACCGGCGTTCGTAATGCCTGGCTGGAGATTCTGCAGAATGGATAAATACGAACGCGAAAAGTACCGCAAGCGGCAGGCCTTGCGGAAAAAGAAAAAGCAACAGGCTATCAACCGGCTTCTTACGTTTATCCTTGTGGCTTTGGTAGCTGCCATCGTCCTGTATCTCGTGATTTCCAGACAGCAGCAAGGGCAGACCGAGGTCCAGTCTCAGGTGACGCAGAATGCGCTTTCTACGCAGGATTCCTTCAGCATCGAGGACCTGCCGGTGGACACCACGGCGGCAGCGGAGGTGATCACCTCCGAAACGGTCAATGTCGCGAAGAGAGCGATTTACGAGGGCACCTTCCTCGAACACTTCAAGGTCGGCTCCGCCTATCTCGTGGATGACCTTGGAAACGTCCTTTATGCGCAGGATGAGAATGAGCGGAACTATCCCGCCTCGACCACAAAGCTCATGACCATGATTCTCGCCCTTGAAAACGTCGAGGATCTGGATGAGATCGTCACCATAGGCACGCTTTACAGCTGCTACGAGGAAGACAGCATGCTGTTCGGCCTTTCCTACGGAGACCGGATTTCCATGCGAGATCTTCTGTATGGCATGATTATCATGTCTTATAACGATTTTGCGGCGGCAATCGGAATTGAAATCGGCGGCTCGATTGAAGCCTTTGCCGACATGATGAACGCCAAGGCGGCGGAACTCGGCATGAATAATTCTCATTTCGTGAACCCCCACGGGCTCTACAATGAGGATCACTACATGACGGCGCACGACCTTAATCTTCTCGTGCAGGAGGCCTCCAAATACGATTTCTTTCTCGAAACACAGGCCTCTGACTCCCGTACCATTACACTTCTTTACGATGGCTGGGAGCAGACCTACGAGATCACGAACAAGAACTACTTCCATACCGGGGAATACAATGTTTCTTCGCTCACCTTCCTCGGCGGGAAGACGGGGTACATCCCCCAGTCACATTCGAGCTACGCTTCCGTCTTTACGGACGGGGAGAGGACCTACTATTGTGCGATTCTGTCCTCGGCTGACAGTCCGTACATGACCGCTCTTTTGCTGGACTACATGTTCGAGCCGGAGAGCATGGCGTCCCTGCTCGAAATCACGCCCATCCTGTCCATTTTGTACGGGTATTACGGGTAAGTTTTACACCTTGTATCGTCACGCTGCGGACGCACGAGCCAAATAAATTTTGCGTCCCGGCGGTCCGATAAATCCTATTTTAATCAAAGAAAGGGTACTTTCTCATGAAAAAATTCGTTGAAGAGTTCAAAGAGTTCATCTCCAAAGGAAATGTCTTTGACATGGCTGTCGGTATCATCGTCGGCGGCGCGTTCACCACGATTGTCGGCTCCCTCGTGGACGACATCCTGATGCCGTTCATCGGCTGGCTGATCGGCGGCATGAACTTCTCGGCTTATGCCATCCAGCTGTCTGAAAACGCGTCCATCAACTATGGCGCCTTCATCCAGAACATCATCAACTTCCTGATCATTGCGTTTGTCGTCTTCCTGATGGTTAAGGCCATCAACAAGATGCGCCGTCAGAAGGAAGAGGAGCCCGCTCCGGAAGAGCCCTCCGAGGAAGTCAAGCTGCTGACCGAAATTCGTGATGCCCTGAAAGAGGAGAAATAATCTTTTGAAGAAGATCCTGCTGCTGACGACCGGTGGTACCATTGCGATGCGAAGCACGGGAGAGGGCCTCGAACCGGTCCTTTCCTCCCGAGACATTCTGGGATACATTCCGGAGGCCGCGTCTTTTTGTGATGTCATGACGCGCGAGCTGATGAGTATCGACTCCACGAACATGCATCCCGTCCACTGGCTGAAGATTGCC
>Ga0065709_1000262_pt1 | contig 11306 bp, 7 predicted proteins | sample Hoacrofraction14_2_FD_59096 | JGI IMG/M metagenome (GOLD analysis project Ga0065709, IMG submission 59096) | Hoatzin crop microbial communities from Cojedes, Venezuela, sample from fiber fraction 14 v1 | ecosystem: Host-associated > Birds > Digestive system > Esophagus > Crop | place: Venezuela... | reverse complement strand
ACCCAAAATGAAGCGGAAGGGAGACTTGGCACCCAAAATGAAGCGGNAGGGAGNCTTGGCACCCAAAATGAAGCGGGAAGGGAGGCTTGGCACCCAAAATNAAAAGATGGGAGGGACGATGGGGGGGGAACTTTTGTTTTTTTTACAGGGGGCGGTGGAATGGGAAAAATTGGTTAACTTTGCGGAATAGTAAACATTATCATCGTTTATAATGCAATGAGTAAGAAATATAATCGTCGCGAGGTGCTTAAACTCGCGGGAACGGCGGCAGCGGGAGCGACCTTGCTGGGCGTGCCTGCCATGGCTGCNGCGGCAACGNGNGATAACNANNCTGCGANACCGACGGGAAAGCGCCGGCGTTGCTTGGTCATCGGTGCTCACCCCGATGACCCCGAGACTTGCTGTGGTGGCACCATGGCGTTGCTGGTGCAGCAGGGTTGGGACGTGACGGCGGCTTACCTNACGCGCGGCGAGGCAGGCATCGAGGGCAAGAGTCACAGCGAGGCGGCTGTGATACGCACCGCCGAGAGCGAGGCAGCGTGCCGTGTGATTGGTTGCGAGCATCGCTGGCTGGGGCAGGTCGANGGCAACACCGTGTGCGACCTGACGCAGTACAAGATGATGCGCGACTACATCGGCGAGGCGCGNCCCGACGTGGTGTTTACCCACTGGCCGCTCGACAGCCACCGCGACCACGCGATTTGCGGGTTGCTAGTGATGGANGCGTGGCGTCGGCTCGACTACTCGTTTGCGCTCTACTACATGGAGGCGATGAGTGGGATGCAGTCGATGATGTTCACCCCCGACACTTACATCAACATCGATGCGGTGGCAGCGCTGAAGCGCAAGGCGTGCGACTGCCACGCCAGCCAGGGGATGGACGACATCTATCGCTGGCACGANCGGATGGAGAAATTCCGCGGCATCGAGGCGCGTTGCGAGCGTGCCGAGGCGTTCCTGCGTCACCGCATTGCAGCGACGTGGGAGGCGGGCAGCAACCTTTTTTAGCGCAAAAAGGTGNGCCAGGGTTGTAAAATCGNGCGAAAGGTGGTAAATTTGCACGATTAGAGCGCCACGGGTGCGGGTGCAGNNGTGCCCCACCCCGCTCCTAAGTAACCGACATAAACCAAAATACATAAAAAACATTTACGAAAAACAAGTCAATTTTTCACTTATGAAGTTATTAAAATCGACCATTATCATGGCATCAATGATTACGTTGCTGGGGTCGGCCACGTGCGATGGCCCCAGTGGCACGTCGACGCCCGCTGGCAAGCCGTCGACCCCGACGGCCACCGAGCAAACCGAGAAGGTGAAGTTTACGCCCGAGTTGCTGAACTCGCTGGGCCGTGTGAGCAATCCTCAAGTGTCGCCCGACGGCAAGCAAGTGCTGTATGGCGTGACCTATTACGACATCGAGAAAAACAAGGGCAACTGCGACCTGTGGGTGATGAACATCGACGGCAGCGACCAGCGCCAAATCACCTCGACCGAGGAGAGCGAGGGCAACGCCGTGTGGATTGACGGCGGCCGCAAGATTGCATTCACCTGCAAGGATGGCGACAACAACCAATTGTGGATTATGAACGCCGACGGCGGTGGCCGCCAGTGCGTCTCGAAGATGGAAAACGGCATCGAGGGCTTCCTGTTCTCGCCCGACGAGAGCCACGTGGTGCTCATCTCGACCGTAAAGGCNGGCAAGATTACCGCCCAGGACTATTATCCCGACATGCAGAAGGCCAACGCCCGCATCATCACCGACATGATGTACAAGCACTGGGACGAGTGGGTTGAGCAAATTCCGCACCCGTTTGTTGCAGCGTTCGACGGCAGCAACCTGAGCGACATCAAGGACGTGCTCGAGGGTGAGCCCTACGAGTCGCCCATGCGNCCCTGGGGCGGCTCCGAGTCGTTTGCTTGGTCGCCCGACAGCAAGAGCCTGACCTACGTTTGCCGCAAGAAGACGGGTAAGGAGTACGCCATTTCGACCAACAGCGACCTGTATCGCTACGACCTCGAGAGCGGCCAAACGACCAACCTGACCGAGGGCATGATGGGTTATGACACCTATCCCATCATCTCGCCGAGCGGCCGCATGGCATGGCTGTCGATGGAACACGATGGCTATGAGGCCGACAAGAACCGCATCATGCTCATGGACAGCACGGGCAACAAGAAAGAACTGACNGCCAACTGGGACTACAGCGTCGACGAGATTGCTTGGTCGCCCGACGAGCGCTACATCTACTTCATCTGCCCGTTCCAGGGCACGATGCCGGTGATGCGCATCAACGTCGAGACCTTGCAGGTCGACACCGTTGCAAGCGGTGTGTGGGACTACGCAGGCCTGTCGTTTGCTGGCGACACCGTGATTACGATGCGTCACAACTACTCGATGCCTAACGAGGTGGTTCGNGCCGCCATGGGTACCGAGCCCACCCAGNTGACNCACGTCAACGACGAGANGCTCNCGAAACTGGGTGAGATTAAGATTGAGAAGCGCATGGTTCCCACCACCGATGGCAAGCAGATGGTGACGTGGGTAGTGCTGCCGCCNAACTTCGACCCGTCGAAGAAATATCCCGCAATTCTGTTCTGCGAGGGTGGCCCGCAATCGCCCGTNAGCCAGTTCTGGTCCTATCGCTGGAACTTCCGCATCATGGCCGACAATGGCTATGTGGTTATCGCGCCTAACCGTCGCGGTCTGCCTGGATTTGGCACCGAGTGGAATGCCCAAATTTCGGGCGACTACGGTGGCCAGAACATGAAGGACTACCTGAGCGCTGTGGACTACATGAAGAAAGAGCCCTACATCGANGCCGACCACATTGGTGCCACGGGTGCCAGCTATGGTGGCTACTCGGTTTACTGGCTGGCTGGCAACCACAACAAGCGCTTTGCTTGCTTCATTGCCCACGCTGGTATCTTCAACCTCGAGGCACAATATCTCGAGACCGAGGAGATGTGGTTTGTAAACTGGGATTTNGGTGGCCCGTTCTGGGACAAGGGCAATGCCACGGCTCAGAAGTCATACACGCANGCCAACCCCAAGAGCTACGTTCAAAACTGGGATACNCCCATCATGGTTACTGCAGGCGAGAAGGACTACCGCATCGTGTTCACGCAGGCCACCCAGGCGTTCAACGCCGCCACGTTGCGCGGCATTCCCGCTCGCATGGTGCTGTTCCCCGAGGAGAACCACTGGATTTTGAAACCGCAGAATTCGATTGTTTGGCAACGTGAGTTCTTCACGTGGCTCGACCGCTGGCTCAAGCCCGACAGCGAAGCCGCTAAGGCCGCCAAGGCCGANGCCGATAGCATCGCTGCCGCCCAAGGCAANNNGCCNNTCGACACCNCCAAGCAAGACACGGCAGCTGCCAAGTAATCCCCCACCCTCATTCATCACAAGCCATCCCCGCCACCCCGCTGGGATGGCTTGTTGTGTATAGATGGTGGAGGCCCGAAGTGAGCAAGTTTTTCCGTTTTCGTTAATGCACATCCCATTTTCGTGTAAAGGGGAACTTCGTCGAAGACGAAAACATGAATTAACCCCAGGCCATCGACGTGAGCGTAGCGAACGGAGGGACCTGGGGGTACAGGTAACTAAGGGAGCGCTCCTCGAAGAGGCGCACCTGCACACTCGATGAGCCTTTGTCACAAATGGGAAGAATGGTGGTGCGCCTCTTCGAGGAGCCACTGTGGGAGCGGTTATACCCCAGGGTCCTTCGCTCGCTTCGCTCACTGCGATACCCTGGGGTTAATTCTGGTTTTCGTCTTCGACGAAGTTTCTTGCCCTTATTAATTTGGTGTATGCGTTGACGAAAACAGGTAGAGATGGTGGAATTCCGAAGTGGGCAAAGTTTTTTGAGGAAAAATTTGGAAGATATGTAAATGTTGATTTATATTTGCAGCAAAATATAAATGGTCATTTATATAAATCATCGTTTACATTATGAAGTTCTATAACCGAGAGGAAGAGTGTAACATACTGCTGGAGAACGAGAAGCAGTCNAGNTCGTCGGCNGTNTTTACGGTGATGACGGGGCGGCGGCGCATTGGGAAGACGTCGCTGATTCTGCATGCGCTGGCCGACAAGCCGTTTGCTTACTTGTTTGTGTCGAACGATAGCGAGGCGGTGTTGTGTGGTAAGTTTCAGCAAGTTATCACTGAGCANCTGGGCATCAACGTGTATGGGTCGATGACGCGGTTTCGCGACATTTTTGAATTGCTGATGAAAGAGTCGCAGAAGCGTCAATTCACGGTTGTCATCGACGAATTCCAGTCGTTGATGCGGGTTAATGCTGCGATATTCAGCGANATACAAGACTTGTGGGACCGGTATCATGCCACGTCGCACATCAACCTCATTGCGTGCGGTAGCATTCAATCGCTGATGAAGCGNATTTTTGAGCGCAAGGGCGAACCGCTTTANGGTCGCCCCACCTCGAAATTTTACTTGAGGCCTTTCAAGGTCGAGGTNTTGAAGCANATTTTGGCGGACAATTATCCCGGCTACAGCAACGAGGACCTGCTGTGCCTGTACATGATTACGGGTGGCGTGGCAAAATATGTGGAGTTGCTCATGGATGCGCATTGCTTCACGCGGACGCAGATGCTCGACTACGTTTGCCGGCCCGANTCCTACTTCTTGACCGAGGGCTACGACATTCTCAATCAGGAATTTAGCAACGAGAGNNCCGTTTATTTCTCGATTTTGCAACTTGTTGCCAATGGGTTGACGCGGCGNTCCGAAATCGATGGTGCCATTCAGAAAGAAACGGGGACTTACTTGCTGAATCTCGAACAAAATTTCAAGCTATTGAAATGCGTGAAACCGATACTGGCAAAGCCCAACAGCAAGACGAGTGCTTACGAGATTTCGGACCCATTCCTCAGGTTCTGGTTCCGGTTTATTTGCCCCTATCAATCGCTCATCGAGCTCAGGCAATTAGGCCTGCTGCGTAGTAACATCGACAAGCACTATGAGCAGTTCAGCGGGCACACGCTCGAGCAATATTTCCGCGCTGGGGCAATGGAATCGGGGAAATNCACGCAGGTGGGNNNTTGGTGGGACCGCAAGGGNGAAAACGAAATCGACATGATTGCCCTGAACGAGTTTGACCACACGGGNGTGNTTGCCGAAATCAAGCGCAATCGCAGCAAAATCAANCTCAACGNCCTTCAGCGTAAAATCCTCGCCCTCCCCGACCCTGCATTCCNCAANTTCAACTTCACCACCCTCGGGCTGTCGATGGACGACATGTAGACGACGAGGGNCACTGACATGAAGAAAACCACCCCGTGGGACGGAGGGGCCGTCGCAGGGGTGGTTTTGTGATGATGGGGGGATGGTGGATTAGCGCACGATGTACTTCTTGCCGCCCATGATGTAGANGCCTGCGGGGAGGCCGTTGAGGGTGGTGGCGTTGGCNCGAACCATGCGGCCATCGATGGTGTAGACGTTAGTGTTANCCTTNGCGCTGTCGTAGACGAGTTCCTCGACGCCAGTGTTTTCGCTGATGTAAATCTTGATGTTGTCGAGATAGAGCATCATGTTGTCGGCATCGCTGATGGCGTGAACGCCGAAGTTATAGTTGCCCTCGGTCTTGATGAACACGTCGCCCTGGAAGGTGGTGAAGTCNCCNGTGGCAACCTCGGTAGCGGCGATGACGCTGGTGGTCATGGCAGCAGCGGTGGGCTCGGTACCCATGCGTACCTCGAAGCGCTCGGGCATGGTCGAGGTGAAGCTGCGAGCCTGCATCTCGAAGGTGTAGTTGCTATCGGCCAGGAGNTGGATTTTGGGGGTGATGAGCCAGTCGTCGCCAGCCTTGGTGGTCGAGAAGTTGTAGGCCATGTAGCCGCTCATGCTGTTGTAGGTCCAGGTGACACCGTCCTCGTTAGCATCGATGATGGTGTAGTCGTTGAGCGCCGACTTGCTNGAGAAGGGCTGCTCGTAAGGTACCTCGTAAACGCCAGGCTCGCCGGTAACCNTGGTAATCACGACGTTGCTGTAGGCCGTGAGCAGGTAAACGGTGCTGCGNGTGGTGTTGAGGATGAGGTAGAGGTCGCTGTTGGTGTACTCGTCNGCGAGGTCACCGGTGGTGGCATCGAAGTGGAGTACGAAGGGCTTGATGGTGTGNGTGTCGGTGAGTTTGGTAGCCACCATGTAGTGCTCGGTGGTGTTGACCTTGCCCAGGTATTGTCCCGATTCAAACACGACGCTATCGCCGGCGATGGCGCCCTTTACCCAAGCCTCGGGCATGTCGCCAAAGAGGCCCTGGATGTAGAGGTCGTTGCCCGAGCGTCCCACTTGGACGGTGTAGCTAACGTTGCTTGCGCCATACTCGTCGCCCTTGAAAGTGTAGGCCTGCGTTTCGAGGCCGGTGGGCGGTGTAACGAGCACGTTCTCCTCGGCGGGAGTGTAGGCCGAGGAGTAGTCGCCGAAGCCTGCCCAGCTGCCCGACGTCTTGTAAGCCACGCCCAGCGATTGATACTGCGAGGTAGCGTTGAGCGAAATCTTCTCGCCGTTGACGGTGTAGGTCACCTGTTTAACGCGCGTGTTGATGGAGAATTCCTCGTANTCGTCGTCGTACTCAATGACCTTGAGCAAGACCGAATCGCTGGCCTCGGTGTCGTAGTAGAGGGCTTGTCCGAGCGGCAAGGTGATGGTTTTGCCATCCTCGCTGAGCGTTCCNTCGACCCAAGTGCCAACGGCATACTTCGAGACGGGGTCCTTGAGGTAGACTTGGTTGTCGCGTCCAAAGACGATGTCGATTGTGCCCGTCTGTGCGCCCTTGCGAACCGAGCCATTAACAGTGTACCATGCATANCCCGAGCGGTCGTAGGTTTTGAGTTCGCCTTCGGGTTGTGTGGTGATAATGCCTGCCAGTGCCGTTGTAGACATAGTGAGCACCATAGCAAGCGACATGAAAAGTTTAGAGAATTTCATAGGCCTATTGGTNTANTANTTTATTTATGAAATGAAATTTGTTCTAGTGTGGTTGTTTAGTTGANTGCNACAAAGTTATTTCATTTCGCTGGGAAAATGGGCAAGTCGAGCGTTAAAAAACGTATTTTTCTTTGAGAACTATGGGGTTAGAGGGGCGAGGGGCGCTGGTGCTCAATGTGGGTCCTCGTCGAGGACCTGCAGGGATGATGGCTGTTGCCCCAGGACTCGCTGCGCTCGCCCTGGGGTTGCTATCCTGTCGGCTCTTCGAGCCGCTGCTCGTCTGCGATTTAGAGTATGGGATAGGTAACAAAAAACCCCTCGGGCGGGGAGGCCGGAGGGGTGATGGGGTTGCGAGGGTTACTCGAGGGGGATTTGGAAGGATTTTTCGCGGGGGTTAGCGTCGAGGACGCTGGGGTCGAAGGTGTCGTTGTAGCCCACTTTCTTGGGTTCCCACTTGTCCTTGGGTTTATTTTCGCCGGCGGGGTAGCCGATGACGATGGCGTTGAGGGGCACGATGCTGTCGGGGAGTTTGAGGACTTTAGCGATGTCGTGGCTGCGTTGCTCATCGGGATAGGCACCAATCCAAACGGCGCCGAGGCCCAGAGCGTGGGCAGCGAGGAGGATGTTTTCGCTGGCAGCCGAGCAATCTTGTACCCAGACCTCAGCAGCGACGCCCTCGAGGGTGCGGTCCATGTTACCGCAAACGACGATGACGAGCGGTGCCTTGTCGACGATGCGTGACGACACCTCGGCGAGGCCTTTACGCAGGTTGGGGTCGGTCACAACGATAAACACCCAGGGCTGCTGGTTGGCAGCGGTGGGAGCTGCCATGGCAGCGCGGAGCATTTTCTCGACCTTAGCTTCCTCGACGGGGCGATTGGGCTCGAACTTGCGCACCGAGGTGCGTGTCATGATGTTTTCGAGGATGACCTCCTGACGAGCGGGGTCCTCGGCTTTCTTATTGGTTTTCTTGTCGGCAGCGGTGGCGCCCAGTGCGAGGGCCACGGCGGCGACGGTGAGGATGATGCGATGAAGTTTCATAATCGTGGAAATGTTAGATTTTCTTGATTTATAATGGGTTACAATGTTGCGAGGTAGCGGTCGACATCGAGGGCAGCGCGACAACCCGAGGCGGCTGCAGCGATGGCCTGGCGGTAACGCGGGTCGGCAACGTCACCGGCAGCAAACACGCCATCGACGCTGGTTGCGGTCGTGGAGTCGTTGACGCTCACGGGGTTACGCAGGGCGATGGCACCCGTCTCATCAAGCTCGAGTTGGCCATCGAGGAAGCCCACGTTGGGGTTATGGCCGATGGCGAGGAAGAAGCCGTCGACGTCGAGTTGCGACTGCGACTCCTGCGGGGTGCCCTTGTGGTGGACGAGGGTGACGCGCTGCACCTTGCCGTCGCCGTCGAGGGCGATGGCGTTGGTGTTATACAGGATGTGGATGTTGGGAATCTGCTCCACGCGCTCGCGCATGGCAGCCGAAGCGCGCAGGTAGTCCTTGCGCACAATCATGTAGACATCGGTGGCCAGACGCGAGAGATAGGATGCCTCCTCGCAGGCGGTGTCGCCGCCGCCCACCACAGCCACGCGCTTCTTGCGGTAGAAGAAGCCGTCGCAGGTGGCGCAGGTCGACACGCCGCGGCCCGCATAGCGTTTCTCGTCGTCGAGACCCAGATAGCGTGGCGAAGCGCCGGTGGCAATGATGGCTGCATCGGCCTCGATGACGTCGCCATTGTCGATGGTGGCGACAAAGGGGCGCGATTTCAGGTCGATAGATTTCACGACAGCGGTGCGGATGTCGGCACCGAGTCGCACAGCCTGCTTGCGCATGTTGTCGACGAGCGTAAAGCCCTCGACGCCCTCGGGGAAGCCGGGGAAATTCTCGATGGTGGTTGTCTGCGTGAGTTGTCCACCGGGCAAGAGGCCCTCGTAGACGATGGCGGGCACACCAGCGCGTGCCAGGTATATTGCGGCGGTGTAGCCTGCGGGGCCCGAGCCGATGATGATGCAACGTGTTTTTTCCATAATTGTGGTGATGTTACTTTGTATATATAACGCGCGCAGGAGGCAAAAGTTACATCCCGCGCGGGTTAAAAATGCTTATCGCAGGTCGACGACCTCGGTGCCAGCAGGCACTTGCGAGGCGTCGTAGGTGAATGGCGACTTGTCGAACGTGAGGTGCGTCTTGTAGCCCTTGATGGTGAGCGTGTTAACCTTGCCGTCGGCCATCTCGATGCGCACCACGTGGATGCGTCGCGTCGCCTTGTAGATAAAGAGGTAGATGTCCTTGATTTGGCTCTTGTCCTTGGGCTGCATGCGCAGGGTGTAGATGCCCTGAGCGCGGGTGTCGACTTGCGAGAGGCGGCAGTTGCGCTTGAGGCCTTGCGCGGCAGCGTAGGGGTTAGAGAGTTGCAGGTCCTCGTCGGTGGGCGTGGTGATGTTGACCTCGCCCGTGACGGGTGAATAGGCCCACTGTGTAGTGCCGTCGTACCAACATTTAACGTCGTTCGAAAGGATGCGGAAGCGCTTGCCCTGCATGGTGACCGTGCCCGAGGTCGTGCCATCGGGCGTCTGCAGCGAGTAATCGGCTGTCACCGTCCCCGCGCGATTGAACGCATCGAGAACCATGTCGAGCATCTTAGCTGGCGTTTGCGCCGATGCCGCGAGCGCGACAAAACAAACAAAAAGAGCACAAAGTTTTTTCATTGCTGAACTTGTGGATTTAGTTTACGTTTAGTCGAGTCCGTCACCACCGAAGGAATTGTCGGGGGCGGAGAAGAGTTGGTCGACGTCCATGGGGGACATGAGGACTTTGCGGGGCTTGCCGCCTTGGGCGGGGCCGACGATGCCGGCGGCTTCCATTTGGTCCATGATGCGGCCAGCGCGGTTGTAGCCGATTTCATACTTGCGCTGGAGCGAGGAGGTGGAGGCGGTGTCGCCGCTGACGATGTAGCGCACAGCGTCCTCGAAGAGCGGGTCGCGGTCCTTGAGGTTGCCACTGTCGCCGCTGGCACCACCGCTGGCGCCACCCTCGGTGGGCGCGATGTACTCGGGCAGCTCGTAGGGCTTCTCGTGGTCGATGTCGCGGTCGTTGTCTTCTTGTTCCTTGATGAAGTCGCAGATTTTGGTGACTTCGGGCGTGTCGACAAAGGGGCACTGCAGGCGGGTCACCTCGCCGTCGACCGAGAAGAGCATATCGCCGCGGCCGATGAGGTGCTGGGCACCCGAGCGGTCGATGATGATGCGGCTATCTTGCATCTGCGAAACGGCGAAAGCGATGCGGCCAGGGAAGTTACTCTTGATGAGGCCGGTAATCACCTGTGCCGAAGGACGTTGCGTGGCGATAATCATGTGAATGCCCACGGCGCGAGCCTTCTGGGCGATGCGCACGATGGGCGTCTCGACGGACTTGCCAGCGGTCATCATCATGTCGCTAAACTCGTCGATGATGGCCACGATGTAGGGCATGTACTTGTATTGCGGGTCACCGTGTTCGTCGTTGAGGTAACGGAGTTCGCTGCGCCACTTGGCGTTGTAGTCCTCGACCTTGCGAACCTTGATTTCCTCGAGCACCTTGTAGCGGTTTTCCATCTCCTGGACGAGGCAGTTGAGGGCGTTGACCACCTTCTCGGTCTCGGTGATGATGGCGCGGTCCTCGCCAGGCACGGTAGCAAAGAAGTATTGCTCGAGACCGGCATAGACGCTAAACTCGACGCGCTTGGGGTCGACGAGCATGAACTTGAGTTCCGACGGGCCTTTTTTATAGAGGAGCGAGGTGATGATGGCGTTGAGTCCCACCGATTTACCTTTACCGGTGGCACCCGCGACGAGCAAGTGCGGCATCTTGGTGAGGTCGGCGACAAACACCTCGTTGGTCACCGTGCAGCCCAAGCACATGGGCAGGTGAGCCTTGCTGTTTTGGAAGGCCGACGAGGCGAGCACTTGCCGCATGGGGACAATCTGCGGGTCGCGGTTGGGAACCTCGATGCCGATGGTGCCCTTGCCGGGCATGGGGGCGATGATGCGGATGCCCAGGGCTGCCAGGCTCATGGCGATGTCGTCCTCGAGACCCTTGATTTTGCTGACGCGGACGCCGTCCTCGGGACGGATTTCAAACAGCGTGACGGTGGGTCCCACGTGGACGTCGATGTCCTTGATGGTGATGCCGTAGTTCTTGAGCGTTTCGGTGATGCGCTTCTTGTTTTCCTCTTGCTCGGTGATGTCGACGCGGTTGTTGTCCATCTTCACGTCGTTGAGGAGCTCAAGCGGCGGGAATTTATAGTGGCGGAAAGAGCCCGTGGGGTCATGCGGGTTGGAGACGTTGGCCGTCTGGATGTCTTGCATGACGGCCG
>Ga0065709_1029868_pt1 | contig 11327 bp, 5 predicted proteins | sample Hoacrofraction14_2_FD_59096 | JGI IMG/M metagenome (GOLD analysis project Ga0065709, IMG submission 59096) | Hoatzin crop microbial communities from Cojedes, Venezuela, sample from fiber fraction 14 v1 | ecosystem: Host-associated > Birds > Digestive system > Esophagus > Crop | place: Venezuela... | reverse complement strand
TGGAGGACATCGGAATGGAAGGCGAGATGGAGCAGAAGTTCTTGGCAATAATAAGGACAATGCTACCAGACGAGGACGGCAACCCGTCAAGAAGGGCGCGAAGTTCACCTACAACGGAGAGGATTACCTGCTTGACAGGGTGATGGGCGAGCCGTACCTTGCCGAAGGGGAGAATGAGTACAGGGTTGATGTGATAGCCGTGGAGGCCAGCAACCCCGAAGATACGCCTACGAAGATAAGTATGCTCGTGAGCGAACTCAAGGAGATTGGCCCCAAGAGCGAGGGTGTCTCCGAGACCGAGCAACTGGACAAGGCATCCGACAAAAACCTCGACTTCCGAGGCAACCCTATCCCGATGAAGGACGAGAACGGCGAGCAGGTGGTAGACCAGGATGCCTTCAAGAAGGCCGATGTGGAGGCCTACTATATGTGGCTTGCCAACTTCAAGAACGACGGGGGAGCGATAGCAAGACAGCGCCTTCAGGGCGATATCGACCGAATGAACGCCACGCTCAAGAAGAAGCAGAAGGACTATAAGGCCGCATCCAAGCCGCAGGTGCAGGAGAAACTGGAGCGGCAGATTGCCGAGGACAGCGAGTACCTTAACACTCTCAACGCTATAATGGCACGGCTCACCCCGAAGAAGGAAAAATCACAAGATGAAATACTTGCCGAAGAGTTGATTGCTAAGATGAGCGAGCGGGCGGAGCCTGTAAGACATCTTGATTATAACCAAGAGAACTGGGATAAGGAATTTCCAGAAGGAAGGGTAAATACGCCGTTGGGAGAAGTAAAGATGGGCGAGAACCAGTTTACAAAACTGGCCGAAAAGAAACGCCAAGGCGAGTTTGGAATGGTTAAACCCACTCTGGAGAATCCCGACCTTATCATTGTAAAATACGCACCCGAGGAAGGCGCAGAGAGAGACCAAGTATCTATTTGTCAAGTCGTTTACAACAGATGAAGGCAAGAGGGTTATTCATTTTGAGAGTACGACCATTAGTAAAGACAGCCTAGAGATATCCGTAAGCAGCCATAGAGTAGAGCCAAAAGTCTTAGGGAAAGAAATCGTGGAAGGTCTTGCCGTATATGCAAAAACACCAACCGCTGATGGCTCTGAATGGTACTTAGCCAAGGGGAATAACTCCCTGCCGGACCTTGTTCCTACGCAAACGGGTGGTGTTTCTACAGGCAAAGATACAAATAATTCCGAAGATTCCAAACAGGAAGATACAAAACCGCAGGAGGCGGCATCTCAAGAGAAACCCACCGAGACCGATATTGCGCTCGCCGTGTCCGACGAGACGGGCAAGTCCCTTAACGAACTCTACGACGGGCAGTTATCCACCGAGGAAATCATCGACTTTGTGGAGAAGGCGACCGAGCACGCACGCAAGGAACTGGAATCCGTCAAGGCGAAGATACGCAAGGCCCAGTCCAAGGTCAAGCCACACTTTCCAGTTTCCGACTATAAGCGCGAGATGGCCGAGGCCGCAGCGCCCTTCGCCGATGAACTGGCGCGGGCCGAGTACAACCTTGCCGTTGCGGAGAAGGTGGCCGAGAGTGTGATGATGCTGGAGAACGCCGTACCCCGCTCTATTGACGAGGTGTACGAGGAAAGGGAACTCACCGCCGATGAGATGAAACCCAGCACCGCCGATGAAGTTGCGGCGTACTACCTGATGCAGAGGGGCAAGACCCGCGAGCAGCAGGTGCGCATCGACCCCGAATCCTTCCGAAAGGAACTCGCCCTTGGTAAGAGGAAGATGGAGAGCGCAACGGGCCACCAGAGCACCGAAGAAAGGAAACTGCTCCGCTATATGGCAGGCAGGGACAAGGGTGGCCAGACCATAGAGTATATTGCAGAGCGCCTTGCATCCGACGAACTTTTCCAGGGTAGTGATGTGAACTTCTCCTTCAACGGCGATGTGCAGAAGGCAAGGGACGCCATCATCAGCGTGCTTATGAGCGAGGACATAGAGAACTACCTTCTCAACAGCCGACGCGAGCAGGTGCGCAGGGACGCCAACGCCGTGGCGAACGCCATCGCCAACGACATCCTCCAGAGGAGCGGACTGACCGCCGACGCATCGTATGACGAGCAGAGGCTGGCCGTGCTCCAGAACGCCATCAGGGAATCGGCAGAACTCGTAGGCTTTGACGACATCGATTTTCTTGTTATCTTAGCAAACAAATTAGGAATATCTTATGAACGAAAAGGTAATAATGCAGGTGCGCAACAAGCTCGCACTAATGACCATACCCCAGAGGAAGGAGTATCTTCTGGAGGCAGCGGAGTATTGCAGACAAAACAACCTACTGAACGAGCAGGACGAGCAGATTCTAAGGGAGCAGCCGAAACTGCTGGCACTGGAACTGGTATACAGGATGGAGGAGCACAGGCAGAAGTAGGCTCCGACAAGGAGAATACATCCGACAGAAAGGAGATAGCGGGACTTCCTGGGTACACCGAGCAGGAGGTGATTGACATCGTTCGCAACTACATCTCCGAAATCTTCCAGTATGAAGACCCGTCGGTATTCAAGTTTGTCGATGCAAAAGTCATAGGGTCACGCGTTAATGGAGACTTCGCTGACGATAGCGACCTTGATATCCTTGTTGAATACTCGGGAAGTATCAGGGAGGATGATGCCTTCAGCGCTCTCAATTCCTTGGACGGGAGCCTTGACATCGATGGTATCCGCGTAGATATCAACCCCATAAAGGCCGAAAAGAGCGGAACGATTGATGAGTGGCTGGAATCCCACAAGGATTATGTCAAGAGCCGTGATAAGGTAGCGGAACCAAAGCAGGCACAAGCCCTTAACCTTCAGGACTTCCAGACTGCGAAAGAAGGGATTGCTGACATCCCCGAAAAAATAAGGGAGACTGGACTAAGAGAATTTGAGACCAGCAGGGAGATTGCCCCTGGCTCCGCAAGGATTGTCTTTGACAACGGAACGGACGGGCGCATCTTTAGTTGCGCTGTGCAGTACGAGAAGGACGGAATCCTCATCACCGAGGCCGTTACCTTCGACACGAAGACTGGGCATCCTCAAACCCTTGGGAAGAGTATTAGGCAGGGCTTTATGATTCCGAAGGGCTGGAAGATTTACGAGGGAGAGGGAAGTCAGACCCTACCCGAAGGAGCGAAGGTCTACGGGGTTGCATACACAGGCGAGAGCCTTGATTCCAAGCTGGGCCACACCATCGTGGCCGACCTTGTGTGCAGTGTCCCTGTCAATAATAACGGCGAGACCCATAGCGAGACTTACAGGGTAATCCTCATGGAAGATAAGGAAGGCAACCCCGTTAAGGCAGGGGAGCAGAGAGACGATAATAAAAAAAAACCACCGCATCTTCTTTCACAGACCTTGTGACAGAGGCGGGGAAAGTAGCAGAGGAAAGGGCCAAAGCAAAAGAGCAAGAACAAGAAAAAAAGATAAGGAAGAGGTTGCGGAATCCGAAGAAAATTCCGTATCTTCGCAAGAAGAGAAACTGCTTACCGAGGATGAGATTAGGAGCAGCGGGTACGAAGACAAGAGCGTGATTGAGCAGGCCGTGGATTACATTAACGGCAATCAGAGTTTCTTCAATTCAATCGCTTATCATCAAATACTAGAATATGTTAGGAATAGACCAACAGATAGTGGAACTACTGGGCAGGCTGTCGGTGGCCCACACTTGGGCGTCGGAACTCTTCCGACTGGACGAGGAGAAGGCGTATATAGCGGAGGAGAATCTGGACGAGTGGATTCGGGACGAGGTTCAGAAGGACTATCCCGAACTTCCGAGGTTCAATCCGGTGGAGAGGGGACTTCGCAACACACTCCTGCTGACGCTGGAGAACCAGGCGCTGGAGAAGATGTATCGTCACCCGTGGTATCAGAATCTAAATATTCCTCTGATAGAATCAGCTGAGGAAGCGCTGTGGGTGGCCAAGATGGAGGACATCGGAATGGAAGGCGAGATGGAGCAAAAGTTTCTGGCGATAATAAGGACAATGCTACCAGACGAGGAAGGCAACCAATCTCAAAGGAAGCCTGATTTAGAGAAACTAACTGTTGAGAATGAGCATATAAGGCAAGAATATGATGCTGGGGCCGAAATCCAAGTTGTTGATCCCGACCCTGAAGCTGATGCTAAAGCAAGGGAGTATATTGTGGCCGAAGAAGCACGCATTGCGGCCCTTGATGTTGAACTAGAGCGATTAAAAGCAGAGTTTGAGGATGCATTCAACGCGTTTATTGATGCTGGCAAGGCTAAGTAAGATTCCTAAGGCGTTGTTTCATACGAGACAAAAAAAAGAAGTCCCGCTTAAGCTACATGAACCGCCGTAGTATAGAACTTGGGCCTTCGCTTCCGAGTAGGACTCTTTCTGTGTGCAAACTTTGCAAATGTAGGAGTTTTAGTTGAATTCTCCAAAGAAATCTTCGTAATTTATTGAAATTCAATAACTGGTACGGTCTTTTGTACGTTAAGTCGATTTGAATACTGGTAGGTGCCAATCTGCACTGCCTTCTTGCCCGAAGGTACCTTTATTATTTGGTCATCATAGAACTGATTCTCGCTATCAGCAATGATATATACTATAGGGTCATTAAACATTTCAAAGCCATATTCGTATGTTGCACAAGTTGCAAGCGCTCCTTCAGAGATTACCTGCATAATCTTGAACTTCTTGGATGTTGTAAAGTCCACGGGCGCGGCTAACATGTTCACGCCCCTAAGGCGACGTATACTTGAATTGGAGGCAGTTGAAGTTACAGATTCTGCCGCTGCTTCGGTCTCAGAGCCAGTGCGGGTGTTGGCACCAGAACCGCTGTTTGAACCCTTGGACATCAAGGATAAAACAAGGAGAATTGTGGCAGCTCCGCAAAGGAAACCTAGGATGAATTTTTTCATTGGCGTGTGTTCTAGTTCACAAATATAAGGATTTTCTGGGACTACTCGAGCATGCTGGCGATACCTTTCAGTTGAGCTTTGATGTTGTCAAAGTCTTGGTTGAGGTCGAGCGACTTGGCCATGATACGGTTATTCGAGATGGTTACGTCCAGGTCTGGGATGTCGTCATCCTGGGTTTTTGCGTAGAGGAGTAGACCTGAGACATTACCAGTTTGCCATTTGTCCTTGTTTTTCACGTAACTGAAAATCTGGTATAGATGGCCAGAACGAATGGACTTTTTGTCGTAATTTTCCTGAAGACTTTTGCCGTAATACTTTGCATCAATAATTAGCGTTCTGCCCTTGCCGTGAAGGGTAATATCCGTGTTCATGGTTGGCAACATTGTATCCTTATTTGTCCCATTATCCACGGCCCAATCGATGCTGTCTGGATTAGCCTTAAGTTCGGGATATGTCCTTTTGTAGTACTCTAGGATAAACTTTTCGAACAGCCTTTCCATGTGCTCATCGGTGAAGGCGGTCATCCTGTATGACCCGTTCTCCGTGGTCTGAATCATATTCTCGATGATGAAACGGCAGATGTTCATCAGAATCCTATAGGTTTGGTTGCTGCGCTGAAAACGAAGCCTGTTCCATTGGATTTGGGATGGCCTTCTGATGAGCTCAACCCCATCGAAAAAGGGCATCAAGGATTTGAGCTTTCCACGCTTCTTTATGTCCACATCCGAGGTCCTCATCAAGATGTACGCAGTAGTCTTAAGTGTCTGATTCAGAATGTTATTTTCGGTCAGTTCATCAAACTCGCATGCCAGAACATTATGATGCTTGATTCGATGTTTGATAGTCTCGTTAATGTCGATTTTACCTCTAAGTGTAGCAAGGGTATCGTGCTTCTCTAGATATTCTCGGAACAGCCCTTGCTTGAGCTGTTTGGACATACCCCTATAGAGGACTTCGGCAAACAAATCCTGAATGTTTTTGAAGTCCTCCTTATCCACGAACTGCTCACTTTCCTTCTTCAAGTCCACAAAGGCGTAGCAGAGCATGTAGTAGATATTCTTTATAAGTATGCCCTTGTCGTTAGTCATCGAAGATTTTATTCAACTCCGTGTTCCAGGTCTTAACTTTCTCGCGCTCATCGAACCAATATTCCCTGAGTGTAGGAATGATATCGTGGGCAATAACCCTCTTCATCCGTGCATCCTTCTTCCCTTCGTCCTCATCAGATTTCTGCCCGCAGAAATAACTGTGTCCAATCTCAAATCCAGACCCAAGATTAGGGTCCTTGCCAATCTCTTCATTCAGTTCCTTTACCTTGGCAATCAGTTTGTCGAAATGGGGATTATTCAGGTCCTGCTGATACTTCTTAAACCCTTCTGAATCAAAGCCAGGTTCAAGGTCAACGAAACTAAACCTACGCCTAAGAGCATAGTCTATCATGGCCAGACTCCTGTCGGCGGTATTCATCATTCCAATGATGTAGATGTTATTAGGAACCGAGAATTTCTCATCGGTATATGCCAGAGTAATTGGCGTGCCCCTGTAGTCCTTTTCAATCAGCATCAGCAGCTCGCCGAAAATCTTGGAAAGATTGCCTCGATTGATTTCATCGATGATGAAGTAATAATGATGCTGTGGGTCATTCGCGGCCTGTATGCAGAACTTATAGAAAACACCACGCTTCAGTTCAAATCCCTGACCGGAAGGCTTATAACCCAAGATGAAGTCCTCGTATGAATAGTTCTGATGGAACTGAACAACTCGGACTCTGGACTCGTCTTTTTCTCCCATCATTTCGAAGGCTAACCTCTTGGCAGAGAATGTTTTACCGACACCTGGTGCACCTTGCAGAACGACATTCAGTTTGTCTCTTAGCAAGGATTCCAACTCGGTCAGTTTCTCGCTGCTCATGAAGACTTCTTCGAGGAACTCCTTTCGAGTGTATACCTCTTTTTTCTCATCATCTGGAGTTTCGTTGTTGTCTCGGATAATATCCATGATGGTCCCGTATTCATCCTTTGTCAGTTTGAAGAAACTGCCGTTAGGATTAGCCAGGAACTCCATATTTTTAAGGTTCTCATCGGCTTTAATTATTTCAAAGTCAATGGGATTGGCAAGAGCTTCCGTTTTCTCGAAGCATATCTTATTACCGTCGTTCTGCTTGGAGACTATAGCCAGTCCGACAATCTGCTTAACGGGGTTGGCCTCATAGCAGATAACCCTATCACCAGCTTTTGCGTCAGTGAAATTATGGAATATTCTCCTCTTGTTTCCGTTGCCATTGTATAGGGTATAGTCTTGCTCCTCGCCAACCGGCCATTCCGACATTGACCACACTTTAGGATTGGCTGTCAACCAGAAGTAATGGCAATTCTCTTCAGGCATTACACCGCCCGAAGTCAGTATCTCGAGACGCTTGCGATAGTCTTCGTATTGGGTTATCTCCGTGAGGGTTTTGATATCAGTGTTCCTATCAAGAGCCCATTCTCCAATGCGTTCCCATTTAACTTTCCTGACGCTCTTGTATTGATTTCTTTTTGGGTCAAACGCATACCCGCCAGTCACTATGCCGCGTCCCAAAATAACCTTGCGGCCCCTGCGAGCGTAGACAACATCTCCTGGTTTTATTGTGTCGAAAAAGTTCCAGACGGTAAGACCATCATTTTTATATGGCCTGTTGGGGTCGTATGTTTCCTTCATTTGGTCACGGACAGCCTCAGGACTCTCGTACGCGGAGTAATCTCCAATCTCATCCCATCCGCACACCATAATCCCATCCCTAAGGCAATCCTCCCATTGACTGGCCTGCTCACCAGGAGCGTACATCCAATACTTTGCGTCCTCTCGTTCTTTTACATCTTCTTCCTTTTGCTGCTCGTCATAGAACCTGCTTGTGAAGAAGACAACATCGCCGACTGTTACATGGAGCTGTTCATCGGAGTAGCAGTCAGATGTGAGTGCCGCATTGAGCATTGGCTTAATGTCGGCATCCTTTTCAAGCTCATCCCTGACGATATTGCAGAACTCCGTTGCCTGCAACAATCCCTCTGCGGAAGCACCTTTCTTGACAATGTATGAAGAGTCCACGGCCTGAGTCATTTCCTTGATTTCAGAGTATTTGTACATATAGTACTTTTCCGGGAAACGAGACCACAAATAAAGGCTTATGGTATTGATATCCTGATAGTGCATCTTGCCAGGAAAGTACTTGTCTCTGAACTTGTTAGCTTCAGAAGTAAAGAATGCAATTCGCTCTGTTAGAGGCAGTTCCTCGTCAAAGAGTTTGACGAACATCGCCCTTGCGGCATCCTTGTCATACCCGATCATTCCTTCCATCATGGCGCGTGCGAAATGATGTGGGCCAGTAAGCAAATTGTCATGAAGAGATGTGGCTTCAGAGTACATTGCCTTGAAGTCTTCTGCGTCGATGTTCCAGGTGTCCTGGAACTTCTTTACTGCCTGCCACTTGTAGATTTCGTATCCGATATGGGTGGGGAAGTACACCTTGTAGTCATCTATGATGGCCTTTAGTTTGGAGTGGTTGATGGTTATCATATTAATCAAGGTTTCTCATTATGTCAATTAAGTTCTGATAGCTGGTTACTTTGTGGTAACGCACATTGGAAGTGGAAACATTATTAAAGAGTTTCTCGGCACAATCAATCTTAGCCTTTTCAATCCCGCAAAGTTCAAGCGTGTCCATTGAGCCCTTGGTCTCCGCTATAAAGAAGATGTGCTTAACTGTACCCTTATTGAAAGCGATAGCCCAGTCGGGGGAGTAGTCTCCAACAGGGGTAGGAATCTTGAATCCACGAGGGAGTTTTGCATATACGCACACTTCTGTTGCAGCGTCAAGAGCCTTTGCGAACTTGCGCTCCGTGCTTTCTTCGGCAATGCCATCGGTAAATACCCAGTCCTGAATACTCTTTTCCGCCTTGTATGCGCGCTTATAATCATTGGCGTGTTTTTCTTGGGTGAAGATGTCGCTATCGTAGGTCTGGTCGGTAATGTTGTAGCGGATGTGCTCTACAATCATTGTGGCCTTTTCTTCGTTAATGATTTTGCAGACATTCTTGATAAACTCTTCTGGATTATTCACGAACATGCTCATCTTGGTAGGACGAATCCCACGAAGAATTGTTGCGACTGTCCTGCGGGTAAGGTTCGCTTTGCGGGCAATATCGCCAACAAGGTCGTAACGGACAGATGATGTGCTGACATGACTCAACTCGCTATGCTTGGTTTTGATATTGCCAAATTCGTCAACTTCCTTTTGCTCGCCAGTGGTCATAATGTAAGAAAGCTGGGTGACCTGCAGACGGGCATCAATGGCGGTTATCACCTTCTTAATCAGCTCGTTACTATCGTAATGAACGGTGTATACATACCGATGATTGATTTCATTCCAAAGTGCCTGGAATTCCTTGCGCTGGAAGTTGGAGTTAAGCTCGTTGACAACCGTTGCGGATTCATTGGCATTTTCAATCATGCTTCCGAGCTCAACATTCTCATCGAATATTGCCTGCACAAGCTTGTGTATCTCGCCTTCAATATGCTTAAGGCCAGGGAATACGGGTTGTAAGGTTCCCTTTGCCAAGTCATCCTTGTACAGTTGTGTGACTTTGTAGTTATCATCAACATAGCCGAAGCCGATAAGATATCCTGTAATCATATTGACATCTTGCTCGTTGATTGTATAAGTGCCCAACTCTTCATCCTTAACAACCTTGCCCAAGAAGTAATTGTTATCAGCCTTTGTAGGCCTTTCCCTAAGAGCATCGTGAGTCTCCTTCTGAAGCGCTCCCACAAAGTCGTTGTAACTCTCATTGGCAATGACAGTCAGCACATTTACATCGTGAACATTTTGTGCGCCAAGTTCCTCGCTGTCCATGCGATTACCGCTCTTGTCCACGCAGATTCGTAGTCCGCGTCCAACCTCCTGCCTCTTGGCTATTGCCGAAGACGCATGGCGCAGGGTACAAATCTGGAACACATTAGGATTATCCCAGCCTTCACGCAATGCGGAATGGGAGAATATGAATCGGGTAGGTTCCTCGAAACTAAGCAGTCGCTCCTTGTTTTTCAGAATCAAGTCGTATGCCGAGATATCATCTGATATATCGCTCTTCTTGCCGGTCTCGCTATTAATTGCGCGGCCTGTCTTTTTGTCAATGGAGAAGTATCCGGTATGTACCTGGTCTGGGGTAAACTGCTCTAGATAGCGCTGGTAATCATCCTCAAAGATGCTCTTTTTGTCGTTCCAAATTTGTTGGTACTCTTCCTCGAATATTTTCCAGAAAGGCCCTTTAACCTCATTTCCTTCAGAATCGTAACTCTTGTAATGAGCCACTTCATCTATGAAGAACAGAGACAGGCACTTGATGCCCTTTGCGAACAACTCACGCTCTTTCTCAAAATGCGAAGCAATCGTCTCACGAATCTGTACTCTCTGCATGGCTTCTTCGGAACTATCCCCGTAGACTTCTCCTTTTGCCAGAGTAACCCCATTAAGGAAGGTAACACGATACCTAAGTGGGTCTATCGCCGAGATTGTAAATTCCCTGTACTGTTTGAGTTCGTTAGAAGCGCTATATAAACTGTCACCTGTAGTGAGGAGTTTTCTCATCCTCTTCGGCCCCGAATTGGTGTTTACTTCCAGTTCAATGCGAGCCTGAGGTGGCTTTGAAGGAGAAACCAGAATATCATCAAGATACAGGTAGGAACTTACGCCGGTAAGATTCTTCACCTCAAATGCTTTTACCTGAATCTTTTTAACCAGTTTTTGCTTGAATGCGTCAAGTGCATCCAGGGCATAGATGCAGTTATGAGTGGTCTTATGTGTTGCCGAGTAATACAGCACAAACAGTGGCTTAAACCTCTGTAGAGCGGCCTGTGTGGCCTTTCCTTCCATCTTTTGTGGCTCGTCCATTATGATGATGGGGCGGTTGGCTGCGATTACATCAATAGGTTTACGGCTACCAAAGTCATCACGCTCGGAATAGATGATTCTCGCAGCAGAATTGTTACCACCTTCCTTCATTGATGTGGCAAAGGCCTGCGTGTTGATTATCATCACATTGATGCCGGCATCAGATGAGAATGAGTCCAGTTGCTGAAGGTTGGAAGAGTTGTAAATAAAGAACCTTGCTTTCTTCTGGTAATACTCCATAAAATGGTCTTCCAACTGGGTAAAACTCTTGTTTACGCCTTCTCGGATGGCAATGGATGGTACTACCACAATGAACTTGCTCCAGCCGTAACGCTTGTTAAGTTCGAACATTGTCTTGATGTAGACGTAGGTCTTGCCGGTACCGGTTTCCATTTCGATATCCAACCCGACGGCACCTAGGTCCGAAGATAGCTCTGCTGATTCCTTGATGTCATAGAGACTTTGGATACTGTGGATGTTATCAAGCAGTTGC
>Ga0065709_1000832_pt1 | contig 11332 bp, 10 predicted proteins | sample Hoacrofraction14_2_FD_59096 | JGI IMG/M metagenome (GOLD analysis project Ga0065709, IMG submission 59096) | Hoatzin crop microbial communities from Cojedes, Venezuela, sample from fiber fraction 14 v1 | ecosystem: Host-associated > Birds > Digestive system > Esophagus > Crop | place: Venezuela... | reverse complement strand
GCTATTATGTTGACGTCCTTTACAGCGGCTATATTGACTCCTACTATGATGGTGACGTAGTTGCTTATTTCGATGACGTCCTCAACTACATAGATCAATATGNACTTGAGGATGGTGAGAATTTCTCAGGCTATCTGGAGCAAGGCAATAGCACCACTCAGTTCAACAGACTCGATTCAGGTGATTGGGTAGCTTATGCGATTGGTGTGGATTATAAAGGCAATTTCACCGGTACTTATTCCGAGTATGAGTTCACTCTCGAACAGGACGAACCTACGGCCGAGTATACCGCTTGGCTAGGCGACTGGACCATCACCGATGGTAAAATTTCTTANGACCTCAATATTCAGGCATACGAGAATAACTACAAATTCTGGGTAACCGGTTGGGAATATGACNACGAATATGTTAGTGGTAATGAATACGGTTTCATAACAGAATACGACAAGAGCACCGACGTTATGACTTTCTTCAGCCAGTATCTTGATTCCTACCAGTACAATAATCTCTATTACGATGTCCTCTTTATGGGTGAGATTAACTACAATGGTAACTTGTATATTATCACCGATGNGGATCTTGATCTCGCTTATGCGAAGAAGGATGGAGATAGTGCTTCAGTTACTGCCGCTTCAGTTGACGTATCATTTGATAATTCTAGCTCAATCTCTACGACCTTCTATGATATGAGATTCGCGGATTACGAGAGCACCAATGANACATGGTATATCTATACTGAAGAAGACTTGCCTGCCTTCCCTCTGACTATGACTAAGTCTTCTTCTAATAGCGGTTCCGAGGGTGTTGATAGCAATCGTGCCATGAGACTGCACAAGGCTGTGAAAGTAGCTAAGCCAACTACCAAGGCTTCCACTTCATCTTCAACCAGAAGAACAGTAGGCGAGAGNGGACGTAAGAGCGCAAGCATAGCTACAAAGAGCGCGGACCTCAAAATGAGAGTAGCTCCTAAGGCTAGCGAAAGCAATGTCCATATGGCAGTTAAACCTCAGCAAAGAAGAGTTTCCAGATAACAATTCTTCATAAATAAAAACTCCCGTCGGATTCGGCGGGAGTTTTTTGTTATAGAGTGGAAGAATTATTCTCCCAAACGNTCTTTAATNTTNGCGCTNAGCTCNTCGTAGCCAGGCTTGCCGAGAAGAGCNAACATGTTCTTCTTGTAGGCCTCTACGCCAGGCTGGTTGAAAGGATTGACGCCGAGAGTGTAGGCNCTGACGCCGCAAGCGAACTCGAAGAAATAGAAGATGGCTCCNAGATTCCTCTCGTCGATGCGATCGATGCTNACCTCAATCTGAGGTACGCCGCCATCGATATGGGCGAGTTTGGTGCCAAGTTGAGCCATGGCATTGCAATGCTCTACATGCTTGCCGGAGAGGTAATTGAGCTGGTCGAGGTTCTGAGGGTCTACGCCAATCACAACGCTACGATTGCTATTCTCGACATTCACTACGGTCTCAAACATAACTCTTTCGCCCTCCTGGATGAACTGACCCATGGAGTGGAGGTCGGCGGTGTTGTTGACTGATGCGGGGAAAATACCCTTGCCATCCTTGCCCTCGGACTCGCCGTAGAGCTGCTTCCACCATTCACCAAGATACTGGAGTTTGGGATTGTATGTTACCATGATCTCGACCTTCTTGCCATATTCGCTATAAAGCAAATTCCTCATGGCGGCATACTGGATGGCCGGATTGTCAAGGCTTCTGTTGGCCAAGCTATGCTCCATTTCGGCNGCGCCCTTAAGCATCTCGCGAACGTCGAAACCTGCGAGAACGATGGGCAGAAGACCTACGGGAGTAAGCACTGAGAAACGTCCACCTACATCGTCAGGAACTACGAATGTCTTGTAGCCTTCCTGGGTGGAAAGAGTCTTGAGAGCGCCCTTAACTGCATCTGTGATGGCTACGATACGCTCAGAGGCATCGCTATAATTCTTCTCAATATAGTCTTTCACGATACGGAAAGCGACAGCGGGCTCGGTGGTGGTACCTGACTTGGAAATAACCACGCAGCCAACATTACGCTCAGCGATGAGGTCCATAAGTTCGGCAACATATTCCTCTGAGAGGTTGTTTCCGGCGAAAACTACATCGGGATTCTTCTTGTCTTTGAGCTGCTTTGAGAAGTTGTGGGAAAGGGCCTCGATGGCGCAACGGGCACCGAGATATGAACCTCCGATACCGATAACAACTACAAGGTCAACGCCTTTAGCCTTCCATGCATCGCGAATCTGCTCGCAATCTACAACCAGTGACTCGGGCACTGAAGAGGGGAGATGNTTCCATCCTAGAAAATCATTTCCCGCGCCCTGGCCACCGTCAAGCACGTCAAAAGCGGACAGCGCCTTGTCAAGATACTGCGAGAATTCNGNATCTTTGATAAAGGAGGAGCAACCTCCTACATTTACTTTAACCATAATTTATTATTGTTTGTTTTTAAATTCTTCTGGTATGGGTTCNTCCTCAATCTTGGGGAGTTTGCCCTCCGCAACCTGTTTCTTATACCATGGAGCCATGACATAATAGAAAATTACGCAAATTACGAATATGCTGATGGCGATATAAGGAATCCATGAGAGTGGCATATGGAAGCCAATCTTGTCTACACAGATATATGTCGTNGTCACNGCGGTCATAAANCAGGCCGGAATGAGAGTAATCANATAATANAGTTTGTCCACCTTGCGGATGGTGAGCCATACTGTAGCGCACCAAAGGGTGAAGCAGGCGAGTGTCTGGTTGGCCCATCCGAAATAGCGCCAGATGGTGTTGAATCCGTTTTCGTCGGCAACATTGTACCAAAGAAGCAGAATTGCAAGGGCAAATAGAGGAATACCAACGAGGAGTCTGTTCCTGATGACTTTCTGGTCAAGGTTGAAGTACTCACCGACAATGAGTCGTGCGCTACGGAAAGCGGTATCGCCACTGGTGATAGGAGCGGCNACTACTCCGAGAATNGCCAAGATACCACCAACGATTCCCAACCATGCCTTNCTTACTTTAGTTACTACCTCAGGTGCCTGAGCGGTGATGGTTGATCCTACCGCNTCATAGCCACCATCGAAGAAGAAATAGCTAGAAACNGCAGCCCATACNAGAGCCACGATACCTTCGGTAATCATAGCACCGTAGAATACGGGACGAATGAGTTTTTCACTTTTCACGCATCTTGCCATAAGAGGGCTCTGAGTNGCGTGGAANCCGCTAATTGCACCGCAAGCGATGGTGATAAACAAGCAAGGGAAGATGGGTTGCCCTTTGAGGATACCGGTCTCTTCTCCAAGATTGCCGAGGCCGTCCCAAATCTCAGGAATGCTAGGCCATTTGATAACGAGGCAAACGCCAAGAGCAACTGCCATGAATAGAAGCGCGAATGCGAAAANAGGATATATTTTNCCNATAACCTTGTCGATTGGCANCATCGCAGCNATTACATAGTATGCGAAAATAACCANCACCCAAGTCATTATGGCCATCTTGCCACCGTCTCCGGCGATGTCGCCGAGAATAAGNGCGGGGCTATATACGAATACAACACCCACGAGAAGCAGCAAAATGAGGGAGAAAATCCTTAGGATATGGGACATGGCGTTACCCATNTAGAGTTTAACGAGCGAAGGAATGCCTTCACCGCCATGCCTGATAGAGAGNGCGCCTGTGAAGAAATCGTGAACCGCGCCGGCGAAAATACAACCGAAAACTATCCAGAGATAGCTGGAAGGGCCGAATTTGGCTCCCATTATNGCTCCGAAGATAGGGCCTGTTCCGGCGATATTCAGGAACTGGATCATATAGACTTTCCATGTCGGCATTGGCACGAAGTCTACTCCATCCGCTTTNGTTATGGCGGGGGTGGGACGATTGGGGTCNGGTCCGAAAACCTTTTCTACGAATTTGCCGTAGATGAGATAGCCTATTATTAGNGCGGCTAGACTGATTAGGAANGATAACATATGATTGTGGTTTTATTTTATAGTCCTTTGGCTTTTCCTTCGTCCCAAATTTCNTCCATCTGGGCGAGAGTCATTTTTTTGAGGTCCATGCCTTTGGCTATGGTCTGCTCTTCGAGATATGTGAAACGTCTCTTGAATTTTTTGCATGCCCCNTCCAACGCCACGACCGGATCAACGTCGTANAGCCTTGCGGCATTGATGACTGCGAACATGGCATCTCCGAATTCCTCCTCCATGTGCTTCNGGTCGCCCTCCTTGCAGGCATCTTTCGCCTCGCCGATTTCCTCGTCNACCTTGTCCCAAACGTCCTCTTTTTGCTCCCAATCGAAGCCCACGGCTCTAGCCTTGTCTTGCATGGCGTAGGCCTTCAAAACGGGCGGGAATGAGTCCGGAACGCCTCCGAGAATGGTTTTATTGCCNCCTTTCTCCTTGGTCTTGATGATTTCCCAATTCTTGGCTACCTCCTCTTCCGTCATNCCCTCCGAAGGNCCGCCGCCGAATACATGGGGATGCCTGAAAATCATTTTTTCGCACAGGCGGTCGATTATGTCTTTGATGTCATAGCGACCTTCCTCCTCCGCGATTTTGGCGTAGAAAATNATATGCAGAAGCACGTCTCCAAGCTCTTTTTCCAGACCGTCATAGTCATGGCGAAGCACATCATCGCTAAGTTCGTAGACCTCTTCCACCGTCATNGGACGAAGAGAATCCGTGGTCTGAGCCCTATTCCATGGGCATTTTTCGCGAAGAGTGTCCATTATATCCAGGGCTCTTGAAAAGGCTTCGAGTTTTTCTTTCTTGGAGTGCATCTTATTTATTTCTAACTTTGTCTCACAAAAATAGTAAATATTTATCAATTATGGCTGAAGAATGGCAGAAAAGGACTGAACTACTGATCGGTTCGGAGAAGATGGATCGTTTGGCTGGCTCCTCNGTACTTGTGGTGGGCGTTGGCGGTGTCGGCGGAAGTGCCGCTGAAATGATTGTGCGNGCNGGAGTGGGACATCTCACGATTTTGGACAATGANGAGGTGGGGGAGACCAACATAAATCGTCAGCTGCCGGCCCTCCATTCCACCATCGGACGCCCCAAATGCGAGGTTCTTCGTGATCGNTTGATGGATATAAATCCCAAACTGGACCTCACCGTGATTCAGGTATTTTATTTGTCAGGAAAATATTGATGCGCTGCTTGGCGGGCGACATTTCGATTATGTTGTGGATGCCATCGATACCTTGAGCCCGAAGGTCGAATTGATAAAATTCTGCCTTGCCAAGGGCTGGCCTCTGGTGAGTTCCATGGGTGCCGGCGCGAAATATGATGCCACCAAGGTTCGTCTGACCGATATTTCCGCCACAAAGATGTGCCCCCTTGCGCACCAGCTTCGCAAAAGGCTCCATCAACTCGATATTTATTCCGGTTTTCTTGCCGTTTTCTCCGAGGAGAAGCCCGATAGAAGTTCCATAACGCTGGAATCTTCGCGCAATAAGAAAAGCAATGTGGGCACAATCAGTTATCTTCCCGCTGTTTTTGGATGCGTTTGTGCTCAAGCCGTGATTTGTGGCATTGCTGAAGTCAATGGAAATTTGTAACTTTGTAGGTTAATTCATCGGTAGAGACTTATGGCTAATTACAGATTAGTAGAAGTGCAGAGCAAAAAGGACCTTGATAGCTTTATCAAGTTCCCTGACGTGCTATACAAGGACTGCCCTCAATACGTTCCTGCTCTTCATTCTGACCAGAGAAATAGCCTTACGAAGGTCTCTACGCTGAAATATTGCACGCGCAAGATGTGGCTGGTGAAAGATGGCGACAAGGTCGTGGGCCGAATCTGNGCGATGTTGAATCCTCGATATAATGAATTATATGATAAGAAAAGAGTTCGTTTCGGATGGTTTGATGCCATCAATGACTTGGAAGTGGCGAAACTTCTGCTAGGTACGGCAGAGAAGTGGGCTAAAGACCAGGGAATGACGGAGATTCATGGCCCTCTCTATTACAATACTCTTGGCAAACAGGGTATGCTGGTGGAGGGTTTCGACAATATCCCGCCATTCAATTGTCTCTACAATTATCCATACTACAATGACTTTATGTCCGCTCTGGGCTATGTCAAGGAGTGTGATTGGGTNCAGTATAANGTCCGTGCGGACCAGCCGCTGCCGGAAAAGGTGACAAGGATTGCTGGGCTACTGAAGGAGAGAAACAATATCACCATCGGTAGCATAGATAAACTCAAGAAAGACAAGNANCAGGTTAAGCATTTCTTCGATGTCTATAATGCGAGTTTTTCTACTTCCGTCTACAACTTTATACCGTTCACCGATGAGGAAATCGAGGAAGAGGCTAGTTCCGTGATGCGTTTCCTGAGCGACAAGACAAGCACCNTTTTGATGGATGCCGATGGCGAATTGGCNGGCTTCGGAATCAACTTCCCGTCCATCTCCAAGGCTCTCCAGAAGGCAAAAGGCCGTTTGTTCCCGTTTGGTTGGATTCATTTGCTGAAGGCNCTCAAGAACTATGATACCATCGATTTGATGATCAACGGAGCAGTGCCGAAATGGCAAAATACCGGCATCTCCTCCGTTTATCATTGCATTTCTTCGGAGAAGTGNCTGCGCAACGGGACCAANTGGGGAATTACAAATCCTCAGATTGAGAGCAACGGAGCGGCNAATGTATGGCTAAAGTATGAGCATGAACTTTTTATGAGAAGACGTTGTTATATTAAGGAGATNAAATAATTTATGGCAAGTACATTATTGGAGAAGGTGTTGAGCCTTCAGGATAAATACAAAAGTTTACAAGAACAGCTGGCGGATCCCGCAGTGATGTCGGATATGAAGAAATATGTCCAGCTGAATAAGGATTATAAGGAGCTCCAGCCCATCATCAATGCGGGCATGGAGTACAAGACCATGTTGGATGAAATCGCCATGGCGAAGGATATTCTCATGAATGAGAAGGATGAGGATTTGAAGGAGATGGCTCGTGCGGAGATTGCCGAGATTGAGCCCAAGATTCCNGATATGGAGCAAAATATCAAGCTTCTGCTCATCCCTGCTGACCCCGACGATAGCAAGAATGCCATGGTGGAAATCCGTGGCGGTACCGGTGGCGATGAGGCCGCTATTTTCGCTGGCGATTTGTTNAGGATGTATTCCAAATTCGCTGAGCGCAAGAAATGGAAACTTGAGGTTACGGATCAGGCTCCAGGCACTTCTGGTGGCTTCAAACAGATTGTTTTCAAGCTTTCGTCCAATAGCGATGGNGTCTATGGNATCATGAAATATGAGTCCGGTGTGCATCGTGTCCAGAGGGTTCCTCANACAGAAACTCAGGGCAGAATCCAGACTTCAGCTGCTTCTGTGGCCGTTTTNCCCGAGGCCGGCGAGTTCGATATCGANCTTAATATGAATGATATCCGCAAGGATACCTACTGCTCTTCAGGTCCTGGCGGTCAGGGCGTAAATACGACCTATTCCGCAGTACGTCTTACCCATATTCCTTCGGGTATCGTGGTTCAGTGCCAGGAGGAGCGTTCCCAGATTAAGAACTTCGAGCGCGCTCTTGAGGANCTTCGTACGAGACTTTACAATATGGAGCATCAGAAATATCTTGATGGNATCGCCGCTAAACGTAAGACCATGGTTTCGACCGGCGATAGATCAGCCAAGATTCGCACCTACAANTATCCTCAGTCTCGTGTGACCGACCATCGTATCAACTGGTCCATGTACAACCTCCCGCTCTTCATGGACGGCGACATCCAGGAGTGCATCGACCAACTCCAAATCGCCGAAAACGCCGAGCGNCTAAAAGAGGCTGGGGAATAGAGCCAGTCGGCGACAAATCATAAATAAAAGAGGACGACTATTTAGCCGTCCTCTTTTCGGTTTTGGAAACTTATTCCGATTTGGGAACAAGTGCGAAAGTAAGGTCGCCCTTGCAGCAGAGTTTGCCACGGACCTCAAGCTTNGCTGAACAGAAGAAAATTTGATTATCACCGGCACCACGCCTGCTCACGAGAGTAGCAGTTATCTCGCAAACATCACCAGGCTTAACCATATTCTTAAATCTCACATTGTTAAGACCAGCATAAAGCGTATAATGCCCCGGAATCTCATCTTTCACCAATATGGCACAACTTTGAGCCATAATCTCGCACTGGATAACTCCGGGCACGATAGGATTACCGGGGAAGTGCCCACGAGTGAAGAACTCATCTTCCTTGATGGTGTACTTGCAATGAGCNACACCATTCTCATCCACCATAGCCTCATCAATNAGAAGCATAGGCTCCCTGTGCGGTAGGAATTGTTTGATTTCTTCTTTGTTCATTTCGGAAGGTTTTAGTATTATATTATTTGTTAGTCTTCGCACTTACGAATAGCGACACAAGCATTATGACCGCCGAATCCCAGATTATCCGAGATACCNAGCGTCAAATCAGCCTTCTTCGCCTCATTAGGAGTATAATCCAAATCACACTCAGGATCAGGACAATCAAGATTGATGGTAGGAGGAATAACCCCTTCCCTCAAAGCCAAAGTCGTAGCGATAGCCTCAACGGCACCAGTCGCACCCAACATATGACCTGTCATGGACTTGGTCGANGAAATATGAGCCTTGTATGCGAAATCGCCAAGAGCAATCTTGAAAGCAGCCGTCTCAGCAGCATCATTCAAATGAGTACCGGTGCCATGAGCATTGATATAGAGATTATCCTTGCTCTCATCGAAACCAGCCTGATCAAGAGCCATNTTAATACAAGCAGCCTGAGTCGTACCATCCGGCCTTGGAGCCGTAGAATGATAAGCATCGCAAGTATTGCCATAGCCCACAACCTCGCCATAAATCTTCGCGCCACGCTTCTTGGCATGGTCCATATCCTCAAGAATCAAGATGCCGGCACCATCGCTCATCACGAAGCCCTGACGATTCTTNTTGAAAGGAAGAGACGCATATTTNGGATCCTCGGCATGNGAAAGAGCCTTNGCATTGGAGAAACCAGCGATACCTAGCGGNATGGTCGCAGCCTCGCTACCACCGGTGATAATCGCATCAGCATAACCATGCTTAATGGCCCTGTACGCCTCTCCAAGGCAATGTGAGGAGGTTGCGCAAGCGGTCACGATATCCAAAACTGGACCTCTNGCCTGATGCTTAATGGCAATATGACCGGCAGCAATATTAGAAATCATGGTAGGAATGAATAGGGGAGAAATCCACTGACCTGAAGGNTCCTCAACGATTTTGGCGGTCTCCCTAACCTGAATTTCAAAGCCACCGATACCCGAACCGACATAAACTCCAAGTCTGGTCGGATCTATATTCTGTTCGTCACCCTCGGCATGAAGATTGGCGTCATTCATGGCCTGATAAGCCGCTGCCACCGCATACTGAGTGAATCTATCCTGCTTGCGGACGAAAGGCTTATCCATNCCATATTCCTCGGGATGAAAATCTTTTATCTTACCTCCAATCTTCACCGGAAGCGGATCAGTATCGAAATCCTGAATGAAATCAATGCCGCAAACTCCGTCTAGAAGGTTTTTCCAAAAAGTCTGAACATCATTTCCGATNGGGGTAATGACGCCTAGACCTGTTATGGCAACTCTATGTTCTGTCATATTAGTAATGTTTGTCCAGGTCGGCCCTGGTGTTTAATCATGCAAATATAATAAATTATGCTACCATTCCAAAACGGCGGCNGCAGAAAGCAAACCGGCTCCGAAAGCACTCAGGACAAGAATATCGCCTCTCTTGAACATGCCCTTGGAATTGCACTCGTCAATCATAATCAAGCAGGAAGCCGAAGACGAATTCCCATGGTCGGCAATATTAGTGGGAAACTTCTCATCCGGCTCCTGCAGATAATTCTTTATAGCATCAATTATTCTGAGGTTTGCCTGGTGAACGACATACCAATTTACATCATCTTTTGTNAAATTGACCTCCTTCAGAAGGCTCTCAACCTCGGTTGTGGAAGCTGTAACGGCGAATCTGAATACATCGCGACCCTTCATCTGAAGCGGAACATCCGGCTCNGGATTGGTGAAGTANGGGGTAGGGCACAATGACCTCTTCTCCCAAATCTTATCGGGAGCGGGATTGCTGCGAAGCTTTATTCCCTTGACATTCTCGCCAGGACCAAGCACNGCAGCGCCGGCGCCATCACCGAAAAGTACACAGGTGGACCTATCTTTCCAGTCGCACATACGGGTAGGAGCCTCGGCGCAAACGATGAGCACATGCTTTACTTTACCCGCCAAATAATGCGTCTCAGCGATGTCCAAGGCATAAATGAAGCCAGGACATGCGCAGTTGATATCGACGCAAGGGCAGGTGAGTCCCAATTTGGACGCGATTATACAACTAAGGCTAGGAGTTATCCAAGTGGAAACTACATTTGAGCAAATGAAATAGTCAATATCCTCCACCTTGATTCCCGAACGATCTATAGCCTTACGGGCAGCCTCCGTGCCCATATCTTCAATTTCTTCAGTGGTGCTGACATGACGACTATGAATACCGGTACGCGGCACTATCCATTCGTCGCTAGTGTCCAAAAATTCTGAAAGATCAGCGTTAGTTACAACCTTCTCGGGAAGCACACTTCCCGTAGCCAAAATCTTCATAAAAAGTAAAATTTACGTTTTCTTAGTTTTCCCTAGAATCGGGCTTTTCTCTAAAATCAGACACAAATATAAGTCAAGCGCGGAAAACAAAAAAATATTTGTGGCAAATTGCGTGAGAGGGTGATTTCCTCTATTTTTGTGTGGTGAGATTGGTTAATTTGTGGTGAAATTTTTGAAATTTTCCGCCTCATATTTCGCCAATTTCGTATATTTGCAACCATTATGAAGAGATATCTGATTCCGCGGTATCTCCGCGACAAATATTCGTTGATTGCGACCGTGACTTTCACGGCCCTGTTCGCGCTTGTCTTCATACTAATCACCATCCCATATTCCAAAAATGTTTGGTTTGCGCTGGGTGGATCCAAAGCCTTCTCATTCACCGCTCTCTTCTTCATAGTGAGCCTTCTCATAGTGATAATCAGCAAGCGAGTGATGTATGCCACCAGAGCCATGCCGATGGAATATTGGCAATATGTTCTGTGGAATATAGTCGAAATTTTACTGATTGATTTGCTTTACACCGCTTTCTCCATTCAAGGAGACATACGTGGCATAATCGATTTGCAAGACACCTCGGCGATTAATATTTTCTTGACTTCTTTCTTCTATTGCCTGATTGCGCTCGGCATTCCATACCTTATCGCGGGCATGTTCTTCGCCATTGTCGACAAGAACAAGACCATCCGTCTGATGAATCTCAATGATGTGGTTTCAGACG
>Ga0065709_1029869_pt1 | contig 11333 bp, 8 predicted proteins | sample Hoacrofraction14_2_FD_59096 | JGI IMG/M metagenome (GOLD analysis project Ga0065709, IMG submission 59096) | Hoatzin crop microbial communities from Cojedes, Venezuela, sample from fiber fraction 14 v1 | ecosystem: Host-associated > Birds > Digestive system > Esophagus > Crop | place: Venezuela... | reverse complement strand
ATGTAAGCGTTCATCTGCTCGGAAAGCACATTCCTGTCTACCGTTCTGATAAGATCAGCAATAAGATTATCCTCGATTACGTTTTCCTCCTCGAGAAGAGCCGCAAGATTCTCATAGTACCTGAACTCTTCAGGTGTATCTATATCAAGTATTCTGTACAGTCCGACCTTATCCATATCCGATATATCTCCGGTGTGCTATAATAGATTCCGTAAAAATTTGCGCACAATAAAAACGCCTATTTCGAAACGTTATTATAACATACAGTGAGGTAAAAATGAATACCGCAAAACTCAGAGCCAGAAATGAAATTCCCGATGAATACAAATGGAACATTCAGGCCATGTATCCGGACGAGGGAAAAGTTGAATCGGACATATCGGAATGTCTGCGCATTGCCGGCGTGCTCTCTGATATGCAGGGCAAAGCCGCAGCGTCTCCGGAGTCACTCCTCCGTGCTCTCGATCTTTATTCCGATGCGTCGAGGCTTATCGAGAATGCATTCGTTTATGCACATATGAAGCACGACGAGGACAACTCAGATGCAAAATATACTGCAATGTACGGAAAAACCGTCTCAGCCCTCACCTCGTTTAATGCGATGACTTCATTTCTTGATCCGGAAATTATCAGTGCCGGTGAAAAAAAGATAACTGAATTTATATCAGCAGAACCGGGACTTGAGAAATACAGTTTTATGCTTGAAACACTTATGCTGCGCTCGGAGCATATGCTGACTCCCGATCAGGAGTTTGTTCTCGCATCCCTCGGGGAATCACTCAGGGCACCTGATGAAATATTCACTATGCTGAACGACGTCGACTTCGACTTCGGAAACATAAAAGATGCCACAGGCCGCCTTACACCTCTCACACACGGAACATTCAGTAGGTTTCTGGAATCGGATTCCCGCGAAGTAAGAAAAACTGCTTACGATGCCCTTTATTCCAAATACAGGGAATTCAACAATACAATCAGCGCGGTGTATAACAGCAGTGTTAAAACCGATGTCACTGTTGCATCTCTCAGAGGATACAGTTCATCACTCGAGGCGGCTCTTTCACCTGAAAACATTCCGGCATCGGTATATGACAATCTGGTGAAGGCAGTGCATAAATATCTGCCGGCCATGCATAAGTATGTTGGCATCAGAAAACGTGTGCTCGGCGTTGATGAGCTTAAAATGTATGATATTTACAAGCCACTCATCAAGCCGGATGACAGGAAATACACATTTGAAGAAGCCGTTGATATCTGCTGCGAGGCTCTTGCCCCGCTCGGAAAGGAATATGTTTCAGTTCTCAGAAACGGTCTCCTCAATGAGAAATGGGTTGATATTTACGAAAATAAAGGAAAAACATCGGGAGCATACAGTTTCGGTTCGTATGACAGTATGCCTTACATTCTGATGAATTTCTCCGGCGAACTAAGAGATGTTTTCACTCTCATTCACGAAAGCGGTCATTCCATGCATGCTTACTATACGAGAAAGACCCAGCCTTACATCTACGGCAGCCACTCCATTTTCACAGCTGAGGTGGCAAGCACGGTTAATGAAACATTGCTTATTCACTGCCTCATGGATAACGCCGAAACAGATCACATGAAAGCATATATCATCAATTTTTATCTTGAAGAGTTCAAGAGCACACTCTTCAGGCAGACAATGTTCGCCGAATTCGAAAAGATGGCCCATGAGCATGCCGAATCAGGTGAATCGCTTACAGCGGAGTATCTGAACGGCATTTACAATGACCTCAACACATCATATTTCGGTGAGTATATGTCAGCGGATGATATGATACAATATGAATGGTCAAGGATACCGCATTTTTACAGCGCATTTTATGTATACCAGTACGCAACCGGGTTCTCGGCGGCCAATGCCATAGCAAACCTGATTCTCAGCGGCGGAGAAAAAGAACGTTCGGATTATCTAAAATTCCTTACGACAGGCGCGTCTGATTATCCGATTGAATTGCTCCGCATCGCAGGCGTTGATATGGATACCGAAGAGCCTGTACTGAATGCCCTTTCGGCATTCTCCGAACTGGTTGATACTCTTGACGAACTACTGAAAGGATAATATATGTCCCGCAAACTTTATATTTTCAGCAACAACAAGGATAATTCCAAAAAAGCCCGGGATGAACTCGTAAAAGCCGCAGAATCCCGCGGATACGAAATTCTTACGGAATATTCCGGCGAAGCGGATTTGCTTGCGTGCATCGGAGGAGACGGAACATTCCTGAGCTTTGTACATAAGTGCAGATTCCCTGTCGCTCCGATAATCGGAATTAACACCGGACATCTCGGTTTTTTCCAGGAATCTTCTCCAGAGCGGATTTCTTCTACACTTGATAAAATCAACCGGGAGGAATATAAACTTCAGAAAATACGTCCTGTCGAAGCATCTATTTATACCGATAAAAGTAAGTTTGAGCGTATCGGTCTGAACGAAATTCTTGTGCGCGGGACTTTTTCGCACGTGTCTCAGTTTGCAGTGTCGATTGATGACACGAACATACAGAATTTCTCCGGAGACGGCATCCTTGTGTCCACACCTGTCGGATCAACTGCTTACAACTACTCTCTCGGAGGTTCAATTGTATCGCCTGACCTTGATGTTCTGCAGCTGACTCCAGTCGCACCGATGAACACCAATGCCTACAGATGCTTCCATTCGAGCATTCTGCTCCCTGCAGGAGAAACGATAACAATAGCAGGCACAGGGCGCAGCACGCACGGCTCGATAATACTTTCATTTGACGGCAGAACGCATGAATTCAGCAACGTCAGCAAAGTCGAAATCAGACAATCCGAAAAAGAAATAAACCTTATAAGATTTGAAAATTATGACTACTGGAGCAAATTAAGTTCAAAGCTCCTTTAAGATAAAATGGGAAAATACAACCATACAGTTACAGAGGAAGAATCAGGTCTCACAATAAATCAGATACTGCGGAATAACTATAAGTTCTCATCGAGATTCCGCACCAAGATGAAATATCAGTCGCTCGTGGATCTTAACGGAACACCTGCACCGGGGTACATAAGACCCGAACCGGGTGATGTTATCGGTGTCAGACTTCCCGAGGAGCACAGTGATTTTACGCCGGAAAATATTCCCCTCGATATAGTTTATGAGGATGATGATCTCATTCTGATAAACAAGCAGCCGGGAATAATTGTCCATCCTACCAAGGGACACCCTGAACACACAATTGCTAATGCTGTAATGTACTATATGGCTGAAACGGGCCAGGATTTTAAGGTGCGTTTTGCCAACAGAATCGATATGGATACTACGGGAATTATAATTGTGTGCAAAAACGCGAATGCTCAGAATGATATTTCTCATCAGATGCGATGCAATACTGTCGTTAAAAAATACCTCGCTGTGGTTGAGGGAATTATTGACAATAATCATTTTACCATAAACCTTCCTGTCGGAAGGCCTGATCAGGTCTCGATAAGGCGTGCTGTAATGAATGAAGGCGGCAAAGAGGCTGTCTCGGAGGTCAGAGTTCTCCGTCGTTCTGAAACTCATACGCTTGCCGAGGTTACACTTCACACCGGACGTACACATCAGATAAGGGTCCATATGTCTCACATCGGTCATCCTATTGTCGGTGACGAACTCTATGGAGGAGATACTTCAATAATCTCAAGACAGGCCCTCCATGCGTATCATATGGAATTCACCCACCCGGTAAGCGGAAATCGTATGTCTTTTGACGCTGATTACCCTGATGATATGCGAAACCTTATGAGGGAACTTAACCTAACGGAATAAAAAAACGCCGGTCACCAGATCGGCGCTTTATTTTATCTTGATATTCTCACAGGCTCATTTTCTCTGAATGCTGACTCGCCCGCATATCTGAAATTACTGAAGCCATAGCTCCTGAGCAATTCGTAGTAGGCGCCCTGCCCGATTGAAAGCCATCCACAGGCAAGGAAAAACGGTATCTCCGCAATGAGAAATATAATAAAGCCTGTTCCCGAGCCTGTATCAAGCGAAGTGAAATTCTCCACAGCAAATGATGGCAAATACCCAAGGAAAAGATATGGAAAATAATTAAGTATCAGCATGAAATAGTTCATTCTGTTGCCGAGCATCATCTGCTTGCTTTCAAGAAGAATTTCCATTACCCTTTTGTCCGGATTATCAGCAAGTATGAAATATGACTGTGAAAAGTTAAGAGCATACATAATTCCTGGGATAATAAACAGCATGAGTCCTATACCGATGACTATGGTTTTTAAGATAAACATCCCCAGTGCTTTGGACCAGAGCTGCAGACCTTCCCACATTGCCCTGTATTCCACCTTTCTGTTCCTGATATACGTCATAGTATAAAGAGCTTTTCCGAGCTGGAATACTCCGCTGAAGAGAATACTGTACAGATAGGCCGCAAGTGGAGTGTCCGGTATGCTGTTCAAAAGCTGCTGATCAATCCGTGTTAATCCTGAAATAAGGTCAGCATAGCTCACAGGAAATACCAAACCCAGAAACTGCGGAATCCAGTTTATAAATATATATAAAATACAAAAGCCGAACAGGAAGCTGCGCAGTGTTCCCTGCGCATGCTTCCTGCATTTTTGTATTATCAGCTGTGGCTGTTCCGTAACGATATAGAAATTATATTGCTGATCCATATGGTTATCTTAATTCAGCTCCGCACTTGTTCTTAAGGACTTTGATAATGCCGTTCATTTTCTTCTCAATCTGCTTGGCTGTCATAGTCGAATCATCATTACCGAGTTTAAGACTGAGCATTACCGACTTCTTGCCTTCCGGAATCTGTTTTCCTCTGTACTCCTCAACGAATTTAAGTTCTTTTACCATATATTTAATGGTATCCCTGATCTGTCCCCAGGTCATTGACTCGTCAACAAGAAGTGACAGGTCCTGATCGACCAGCGGATAGAGCGGCAGATGTTTGAATTCATTGGTTCTTGAAGGATAAGGCTTAAGCATATCCTGATTGAGTTCAAACGCGGCAGCCTTCTCCAGCTTTACTCCTGCCTCAGTGAGGGCAGCAACGGACAGAAGTCCGATTGATCCTGCGAGCTTGCCGTCGCACTTTACGTTGAGCCATACCTTCTCATCAGCCCATGCAGGCTTTTCCTCCTGTACGAACTCAATCGGCTCGAAGTGGCAGTAGCCAGGCATTCCTTCGATTACTCCCTTGACCTTAAAGAACAGAGTCCTGGCGTCATGTCCTACGATAGCTCCTGAGAGATAATTCTTGTGAACCGGAAGTACCTCATCAGGTGTCGACGGGCTGTACTCACCCTTCACGAATACCTGAGCCGCTTCATATATGCTGAACTCATCGAAGTATCTTGTGTTCTTATCGATTGCCTCGAGGATTCCCGGAATAAGGGAATTTCTCAGATTAGCCTGTGTCGGAGCCGGCGGTGTTGCCAGCTTAACTGCGTCGCTTGTATCAACTCCGGATGCCTTGATGAATTTATCATCAACCCATGGATATGAGAAAATCTCATAGAATCCGCATCTGAACGAGAGATACTCCTTCAGGCTTCTTGCAAGATCCCAGTCTTTCTGGTTGATTGAATGCTCGAAGTTAACCGGCAGAGGCTTCTTTTCGAATTCCTCGTATCCGATGAGCCTCGCGATATCTCCGAGGATATCATCATGAATGGAAACATCGCCTGTCGATCTCCAAGTCGGAGTGATGCAGTGATATGTTCCGTCAGCGTAAGTAACCTCATATCCGAGTCTGCCGAGGATGTCCTCAATCTCCTCACGAGGTACAACTGTACCGAGTCTTACATCCAGGAAATCCTGTGTAACGTCGATTACGGTACTCTCTGTCTTCTCAGGATAGCAGTCGCCGTATGCGGTAATCTCGCACTCAGGATAAATCTCTTTGAAAAGATCAAGTGCAAGTGCAAGTCCGAGCTCGCAGCGCTGCGTGTCGATGCCCTTCTCGTATCTCATTGAAGCGTCGGTCTTCTCGTCGAATCTCTTGGAAGTCTTTCTGATTCCAGGAGCTGTAAATGTTGCGACCTCGAGGAGAACTCCTGTTGTATCATCAAGAATGGAGTCCTTCTTTCCTCCCTTGATGCCTGCAAGAGCCATAGGCTCGACTGTATCGCAGATAACGAGATCCCCCTCTGCAAGGTCAAGATCAAGTTCATCAAGGAGAACGAGTTTCTCGCCTTTTTCAGCATTTCTTACGACAATCTTTCCGCCTTCAACATGTGAACTGTCAAATGCGTGAAGCGGCTGACCGACAGCCATCATTACGTAGTTTGTAATATCTACAATTGCATTGATAGGACGCATTCCCGCATTTGTGATAAGAGTTTTCATCCATGCAGGTGAATCCTTGACATATACGTTATCGATTTTGGTGGCTGTATATCTCGGGCACTGATCAGGACTCTTGATCTCAACCGGATACTCAGGAAGTCCCTCAGGAACATATGAAGGAGCTTCTTTGAACGGCAGCTTGTAAATTGCAGCCAGCTCTCTTGCGATTCCGTAATGTCCCCACAGGTCAGGTCTGTTGCTCAGTGACTTGTTGTCTACCTCAAACACAACGTCGTCCATTCCGATGAGCTCGGCTACGTTCTGACCTACTTCGCATTCAATGCCTGCTTCAGTGAAGTCAACGATGTGTCTCTCATCAGGATCACCGAAATAATCCTCGAGATATACCTCTGTAGCACCGCAGATCATACCGTATGAAGACTCGCCTCTGAGCTTCGACTCCTTGATCTTAACGAGTTCATCCTCACCGTGCCAGTAAACCTCGGCTCCCGGCTTGGATACACAAACCTTGTGTCCTGCGACGAGGTTGTTTCCTCCGCATACGATCTGCTTGATTTCGCCGACGCCGCAGTCAACCATGCAGATTTTGAGTGCGTCCGCATTAGGATGATCCTTTACCTCTTTAATCTCACCGACAACGATGTCGTGAAATTTATCGGCTGTGTATATTATATTTTCGATTTCAACGGTTCTCATAGTGATATCGTAGGCAATCTGCTTGGGTGTCAGATCAGCCGGGATATCAACATATTTCTTTAAGAAATTAAGCGAAATATTCATAGTTCTTCCTCCCTTCTGACCTTCTACTTGAACTGCTTCAGGAATCTGAGATCAGCGCTGTGGAACATTCTTACGTCATCAACTCCGTATCTCATCATTACGAGTCTGTCGAGACCGATATTTGTGTAGAAGCCGGTCCATACGTCAGGATCGAGGTTGGCAGATCTCAGAACATTCGGATGAATAACGCCGCCCGGCATTACTTCGATCCATCCGTTCTGGTTGCATACTCTGCATCCCTTTCCTCCGCATACGAGGCATTCCATATCAATCTCATAGCCAGGTTCTGTAAACGGGAAGAATCCCTCTCTCATTCTTACATTTACCTTGCGACCGAATACCTTCTCGAGGATCGTCTCAATCATTACGCGGCCCGAACTGAACGAAATATCCTTATCAACGATGAGAGCCTCATACTGGAAGAACGCTCTCTCGTGCCTTGCATCGGTGTTCTCGTTTCTGAATACTCTGCCCGGATATACGAATCTTGCAGGAGCACCGTGCTCCATCAGATATCTTACCGATCCGCCTGTCAGATGAGGTCTGAGGCAGAGTCTCTCGGCTCCGCTCTTCTCCTCTGTTCCCTCAAGCCAGTATGTATCCATTGAAGCTCTCGCAGGGTGATCTGCAGCAAAGTTCAGATTATCAAAAGCAAATTTTTCGCTGCTTATATCGTCTTCGTTATATATTTCAAAGCCAAGGGATCTGAAGGCATCATTAAGGTCATAGCACATCTGTGTTATCGGATGAAGTGCGCCTTCATGCACTTCAATTCCAGGGAGTGTGAGGTCTATTTCACCTTCAACAGCTGAAGCTTTTGAAACAAGCTCTGCCTCCCTTTCCTTTATTTTCTCAGCAAAAAGACTCTTAATCTCATTTGCCTTCATTCCGACGGATTTCCTCATATCGGGATCAAGTCCGCCCAGACTCTTCAGTACCTCCTGAAGAGAGCTTTTCTTGCCGGTGAGTTCTTTTCTTACTGCTTCAAGAGCGGTAAGATCACCGGCTTTCGCGATGTTTTCAATTCCTGTCTCGCGAATTTTCTCCAGTCTTTCCAACATTACAATTTCCCTCCTTTATATTCCCTGGCTTTTTCAATGCCTTTAAGGACTCTGAGTGCTCCGGCTGCCATCGCTTCGTGTTCAACCTCATTCTCATATATGAACACAGGAGCAATCCAGCTGATGTGATCTCTGATATATTCCATCAGAGTTGTAAATCGTGTATATCTGCCGGTCAGCAGGATTGCATCGACCCTGCCTTTCAGGACCGCAGACATTGAACCTATGTATTTAACTACATTATAGCCGAGAGCTTCCCAAACAAGCCTTGCTTCAGTGTTTCCTTCTTCCGCCATCCTGTAAACTTCGTCCGCATCCGATGTTCCGAAATATGAGACAAATCCGCCTGTTCCCATGCAGAGTCTGCGAACATCCGAAACACTATGATTTTCCATGTATTCAAGGAGTCCCAGAATCGGAAGATATCCTATCCTTGTCGCCGTAAAAGGTCCTTCTCCTCCGGCTCCGTTATTGCAGTCGATCATCTTTCCGTGTTCTTGGGCTGCAATGGTGATGCCTCCGTCTATATGGGCTGTAATAAGCCTTGCGTCTTCGTACCTGACGCCCTGCTTTTTACAATGTTTCATAGCAGTCCCTCTCAGATTGAGTGCATGGGAAACTGCTTCCCTTTCGATACCCTTAACACCGGTAACTCTTGCAATATCGGTATATTCATCAACCATTATCGGATCGACCATAAAAAGTCTGCCGCCGTAATGTTCCTGAAGTTTCTTTCCCAGCTGAACACCGAGATTAGAAGGATGCTGTATACCACCTACAGCGTTGCGGATATCTTCTATGAGCTCATCATTCACCTCATAGGTTCCGCTCTCAACAGGATAGCAGCTGCCTCCTCTCCCGACAATGGCATCAATATCAGATAAATCTATTCCATTGTCATTGATAAAATTCCTTACAACGTCCAATCTGTATTCCAGTTGGTCGTTTATGGTCGGAAAGGAATTAAGCTCTCCGGCATCATGAGAAACGGTAGTCTCCAGAACCTTTCTGTCATCTTCAAACAATGCAAGCTTGGTAGAAGTTGATCCCGGATTTATTACAAATATCTTGAATTCATAGTCTTTCATAATAAAGAAATTCCTGTATTCACTGATTTATAAAAAGACGGCTCTGTGTACAGAGCCGTCAGATTTCAAAAACCCAATTAGCTCCGCTGTCAAAGTATCAGAAAAAGTATCCTCCGAATTTCATGAGGAAAGGAGCAAATGCCGCTGCCGAAGCAACCATTGCGCATGCAATAGTATTGAGAGTCATAGGTCTGCATCTGCGTACATCTACGCCCGCGTTTTCAAGAACATATCCGAGAATGCATCCTGTAACCACGGCACTTCCCAGAAAACCTATCAGGAAATCCATTCCGAAAACCACACCGAGAACCGGAGGAATAATTATTACACCAAAACTGATAAGAGATGATGTATTAAGTGAAGCAGTATATCTCTCATCGTATTTTGTTTCTGTTATCTTCAGTATAACCCCTGTAACCAGGGAAAGAGAGGCAAACATAAATGCAGCCCCTGTGATTATTCCTGCTGATGTAAGTTCACCGAGTATAGGAGATTCAGTATTTCCTGTTATATACGCAAGCGCAAATATAAGTGCAATCGCCGGTAATAAGCCGGAAATGAATTCATATCCGCGGCTCGAGGCCGATATAACATTTGTAGTTGAAAGCAAAACCTCAGCACCGAGATCTTCTTGATCGCTTTCTGCCCTTGCCAATCCAGCGGCCTGTCTTGCATCAAGAGCAACCTGTGAATGTATTGATGCAGAAAGAGATGTTCCTGAAATCGACACAATACCTGCAGCGCAAAGTGCTGCACCATACATTCCTGCAAATTTATATGAAATGTACAGAGCGCCTACAATAATAATAGAAGGTATAACCGCCGATCTGAAGCCGAGAACAACACCGTTGAGGATATGAGTTTCTTCTGCTTCATCAGAAAGTCCTTTCGGCTTTCTGTAATACATAAAGTTATCATCGGAATATAACTTTGTGATTTCACCGATTGCAACTCCTGCTACAGCGCCTGCAATTACAGCATAAGCATAAACAGGTGACTGCAGAGAATGAACACTGAGAAACACTGATGCAGCTATCATGATTACAGCGCTTACGATATTTGAAGCAGTAATGCCTCCTGCTGCATTCTTTTTATAACTGCCTCTGTAGAAAAGCGACCCGATGATGGATGCTATTATTCCGGCTCCAAATACAGCGACAGGATAAAGTGCAGATGCATTCTTTGTGAATGTGGAAGTTACGCCCGAAGACATAACAGCGGCCTCTGCAAGCGCAATTCCTGCGGCGGCAGTGCAAACGTAAGAACCCATTCTGTCTGCCCCTAGACCGGAAACAAGCGGCATAATATCAGGAACCCTGTCAGAATCCGGCGCAATAGCATAAGCAGAAGCGCAGGCAGAACCGGAAACTCTGAAATAGACAGCAGCTGTCATTACTCCGAGAGCTAAACATGAAACTGCTGCAGATGCTGTATCGTAATTAAAAGCAATAAGTAATATGTCCATAGCAAGCAGCCCTGCACCGGAAACATAAAATCCCATTGCCGATCCCGATCTGAATGCCGTACGCATTGCCTTTGAAATACTGCCTGAAGCGGAATATTCTGCGGCTTTTCTGACAGCTGCGCTGGATGTTAGCCGTCCTGCCGAGACAGCAATGTATGAAATCAAAACACCGGCAACATAAACCCCGGCTCCGATCCAACTGATACCGAAGCCGGTTATGACTGCAATAAGTACGGTTATGATTAACAATCTGCTGTCCGCGGAATTGAAAAAGTGTTTTGATTCATCCGTCCGGCAGCCTGAAAAATCTATCTGTGTATCTTTGCCGGACTCTCTCACTCTGATCCATGATGTCAGCATCAGGGCAGTAAGAATGCCGGCCAGTGCGCAGATAAGAACTGCTGTTTTAAGCATGATTTCAACCTGTTATTAGTTAGCTGTTACGTTGGCAGCAAGTGCAATAATTACATAAATAATTGCACTTATTGTTGTAACTCTTGACAGTAAAGCATCGTATCCTCTGCTCTTTTTCTTACCGAAAAGCTGTTCAGCACCGCCTGCAATAGAACCTGAAAGTCCATCACTGTTACTTGACTGAAGCAGAATGCTGATAATGAGAATAATACTCGCTA
>Ga0065709_1029867_pt1 | contig 11335 bp, 14 predicted proteins | sample Hoacrofraction14_2_FD_59096 | JGI IMG/M metagenome (GOLD analysis project Ga0065709, IMG submission 59096) | Hoatzin crop microbial communities from Cojedes, Venezuela, sample from fiber fraction 14 v1 | ecosystem: Host-associated > Birds > Digestive system > Esophagus > Crop | place: Venezuela... | reverse complement strand
CACCACGGGTAGCACGACGCCGGCTACGCCATTGGCGAGAAGGGCCAGCGCGCCCACAAGCCCCACCGCGGCAGCGCCGCATGTGAGCCCAAACGTGCACGCAAAGGTCGCGCGCGACATCGTGCGACCGTCGGCTCCAAAGCGCTGGTCCTCCATGCGCTGGCTTATGAGCACGCCTACGCCCAGCAGCTGGTAGGCCGCACTCGCGACGCATGTCACGACTTCCCAGCCGTCAAGCCCGCCAACGGTTCGCACCACGTCCACGGTGGCCACCACGTACGCAAACCACCCCACGTCGCTCACGAGCGCCGCCACCAGCCAGGGCGTGTCCGCGATGCCAAACCGCACCAGCATCGGAAAGCGCGCGTCACGCACGCCGTCCACCTCGCGTCGCATCAGCCTCGGCACGCATCGCCAGACGCGCGCACAGTATGCCGTGTACGTCTCGCCGTAGAGGTCTGTCAGCCAGCGCTCTTCGGTGTGGTCAACCATAACCGTCAGCAGCACCCAGTGGGCGGGGAAGAGCAGCAGCCCCCACGGGCGTCCAAACGCCAGGCATGCGCCCGCGCAGCCAAACATGATCGCGCTGTAGATGGGGTTTCTCGCCAGTGCATACGGTCCGCTGGTCAGCAGCTCGTTGCGAGCGATGGCGTCGTCCACGCGCACGCCGAAGACCGCCCATGCCCACAACGCCACGGAAAGGAGCACGACCGCGATCCCAACCGCGCGCCATGCCCAGCCCAGTGCGACGTGAGGCGTCAGCAGCAGGCATGCCACCGTGCTGCCAAAGGCGACGGCCGCAAAGACGGGTCCCGGGCCATAGAACGAAAGGTGCTCCTCGCTTGTCACGCGCTTCTCCCTTGGTTGAGGTATGCCACAAGAGTAAACCATAGCTTACATTTGGGCGAGAAGAGCCCACAACCCGCAATCGCGTGCCGTCCGGCACGGCTCACAACCCGCAATCGCGTGCCACCGCCCGCGCCCGAGCACGTTCGCGCCTCCCGCACGTACTCGCGTTGCCGTCCCAACCGTCGCGCTCGTATACTGTACGCAGGCTGCGACGCTCGTCTCAGTCGCCCGCATCGCGCGCACGCCCCAGGGAAGGAGCCCCAGATGATCTATGACTCGCTGGAAGCCATCGACCGGTATCGCGGACTGAGCAAGGGGCTCGACGAGGCCATCGACTGGCTGGCCACGTGCGACCTCGCCGCGCTCGAGGTGGGCTGCCACAGGATCGACGGCGACCGTGTCTTTGCCAACGTGCAGGACCCCACCACGCGCCTCGCGGCAGATGCGCACTTCGAGGTGCACGCGCGCTACATGGACCTGCAGTTTGACCTTGCGGGCCACGAGGAGTTTGGCGTCACCTGCGGCAAGACCGTCGAGGTGGGTCCGTTTGACGCGGAGGCGGACTTTGGCCTGCTCGACGCCGCGGATTCGGCGGACCCGTGCGTCACGCGCGCCTCGCTCGAGGGCGGCCGCTTCGTCGTTTTCATGTGCGGCGAGCCTCACATGCCCAACCTCGCGCCTGCCGACGACCCCCAGCCCATCAAGAAGGTCTGCGTCAAGATCCTGCGCGACGACCTCTGGGATGAGTGACGTCAGGCAGCGACGGGCTAGGGGAGAAGAGCTATTGCTCTGCGATGGCCTGACCGATGAGGTGGGGGATGCCTACCACTAGGGCGTTGCCCATGCAGAAGGCCCGGTGGCCGTCGGTCATGCCGTCGTCTGTCCAGCCTGCCGGGAACCCTTGCAGCTGATCGAGCTCGTCGGGCACAAGCCTGCGGTAGCGGTCACCCACCTTGATGATGTGCTTGAAGCGAGAAGCGCCAGACCCTCCCTCGCCCGTCAGGATTGTGCGGGACGGGTTCTCCAGGAGGTCGGGGAAGGCCATCGACCCCTCAGAGTAGAAGTACTGGTGGCCCGTGTGCTTGTTGATTCGCGCCTCGCGCTTCGCACCCTTGAGGTACTCCCATTGGGGCAGCTGCTCCTCTGGCACGTAGAACTCAGACGGCACCTCGTCCTCGGGCACCAGTACGTCTCCCAGCGTCTTGCGGGGGCCGTGGTAGTCGGCAACGATTCGGCAGGTGCGAGCCTTGAATCCCTGCACTACGCCGGCCTCGAGGAAGGGACTCGTCTTGCCGCCCTTGTTGAACTCGTTGGTCGCGACATATGGGTCATCGGGAATCTGGACGCTGAGAATGTCGTCTGGTTTGCAGATTGGCAGTGCCTTGGCCATGACGCCATCGGTCAGGCGTGAGTCAAGATCCCATGTGCCGGCATCGTGCTCGGCATAGATGAAGACGCGCTTGCGCCTCTGGCTAAAGCCGTACTCCGCGCTGTTCACGACGCGCCACTCCACAGAGTAACCGAGTGCCGCCAGGCAGCTCAGGATGATTGCGAAGTCACGACCACGCTGGGATGCCGGGCTCTTGAGCAGACGGTCGACATTTTCGAACAGACAGTATTTGGGGCAGTTCTTGAGCTGCAGGAAGCGCCTGATCGACCACCAAAGCACGCCCTTCTTGCCTTCGATGCCGCCTGCCTGCGACAGTGGCTTGGCCACGGAGTAGTCCTGGCAGGGGAAGCCACCCACGACCAGTTCGACGTCGGGGATGTCGACCTTGCCAGCCTCGTAGTCATCGAGCACTTGCGCAATGTCCTCGTTGATGCAGGAGCCCTCACCAAAGCGCTTCTCGTAGCAGCGCCATGCGAACTGCTTGCGCTCGGTTCCAGGGGGCTCCCACTGGTTTGCCCAGACGGTCTTGAAGGGACCGGCTGCCGGCATGTCGAATTCTGGATGCTCGGGGTCGTGGTAGCCATCGAGCCCAAGCCTGAAGCCGCCGACGCCCGCAAAGAGCTCGGCGACGCGAATCGTGCGTCCGGACACGTTTCTCCAATCGCTGCTGTGTCCTCTGTCTTGATCACATCCTAACCGATCGGTGGGACAAGATCAAGCGCACGATGTCGCTAGTCGCCTTCGGCCTCAAGAGCTTCACGAATCTGACCAGCAAGATAGTCCTGGTTGAGCCAGAAGCACTTCTTGACGACAGGCACGCCGTAGGGCGTCATACAGGTGTCCTCGTTGTTGCGTGCGTGCGGCCGGACGTGCGCCACGCGGTTCTCGCTGGACTTAACCGAGTCCTCTGCATGGCCCGAGAGCACCCGCTGCCTGAACGTCTCGTAGCAGCGGCCAGCCTCGTCAATGTCGTCGTCGGGCATCTGCCAGAAGCAGACGTCGCTCAGCCGGTACTCACCCTCCTCATCCTCGCGGTAGATGACGAAGAGGTAGCGCTGCTGCAGCCGCTCATGGAAGTCCGAGCTGTCGAAGTCAACGGTCACGAAGTCCATGTAGTCGAAGCGGGGGAAGGACAGCGCCTCCTTGGGCCTGCCGCTTCGCTTCAGGCGGATGGTCTTCGGCATGATGCCGGCCTTCTCGAACTCTGCAATCTTGGAGTCGTCGCTCACGCCCAGAATCTTTCGCGTGATGAGCGCGCACAGGTTCTTTGGCGCGCGCCGTCCCTCGGTGGCATAGTCAAACATCTGGGCAAGCTCGTCCTGGGACTTGCCCACATAGGGCGAGAAGCGCCGTCTGACCAGCTCGAGCAGGCTGAGGTTCCTCTCGTCGTCAGCACGCTGGATGGATTGCGCGTGCTCGAGCATGCCGTTTTGCATGGCGGTCATGTACGACGCCTTGAGGGCCCACGCGCGTGGCTTGGCACCGATGTCGCTGAAGGGCTGCTTGCGTCTGACACTCGAGTCGGAGCTCTTGGTGCATGCCTCGAGGTAAAGTGTGTCGCTGCCCGAGATCTCATGTGCACGGCCATCACGCACCTTGCCGACGACGGTCTCCCAGTCGCGTTTGAACTGCTCGATGTCCCCATCGGTCGGCTCGATGACGTCAGCGAGAAGGACCTTGTAGTCTACAGGGTCCTTGTCCTTCTCCCAGAGGTAGGAGATAAGCAGGATGTTCTTTGCCTTCTGGGCAAGGTGGCTCGACTCGAACTCCTCATTGACAACGGTGTTGTAGTCAATCATGCCAAGGACCAGGCGTTCCTTGGCCGCGAGCCTGCCGTTCTTGAGCTGCTTGAGGGGCGTCGTCTTGAGCTCAAGGTCAGCCTCATAGAAATCAGGGCGCGGGTCGTTGTTGGGTTCAAGGCCAAAGTAGTACGTCTCGACGGCATTGCCAAAGGAACCGCGGCGGACGTGCATGTCCTCGACCACGAGGTCGGGTCTGAGGTCACGTAGGGTCCGGCCCACGAGGCCCTGAGCATACGAGACAATCGACGACTTGTCTGACGAGTCGTAGGGAAGCTCTTGGTGTGCCATGTCCATCTCCTCACAACCGGGCTCGTTGTGACTAGGGTAGACCATGCGAGGCGGCCGTGCGGGAGTTTGCAAATTTGTCGACTACCTCACGCGGGGGTAGCGCTTCTCGACGGTCTTCTCGCGGCATGGTTCGGTGAGGTCCCCGGATGGAACGTCTGCGATAACGAGGTCCCCGGATGGAACGAAAACGGGGGCAAAAGGGGCGTGAAACGTGCGGAGAGGGGACTTCGGGAGCAGGAACGTGCCGTATGGGGACCTCGGGGTGGGTTCGCGACGCACGGCCCTTCTCGCTGGCGAAATCATATGCCCTTCATGCATGGCACACTATGAGGTATAGGTAATTTTAATCGGCCCACAAGCGGGGCACAATGTTGGCGAGAAGAACAAGGCGCATGCGTCCAGAACGGAGCCAACATGAAGATCGTGACCGACCAGAGCTTTGACCAGGAGCGGGCGTTCTACGGGGAGGAGGGCCTCGTGGTGCGCGACTGCGCCATCGACGGCCCGGCCGACGGCGAGAGCGCGTTCAAGGAATGCCGTGACGTGACGGTGGAGTCGACGCTGCTCAACCTACGCTACCCCTTCTGGCACGACGCGGGCCTCGTGGTGCGCGACGCCACCATGACCGAGGCCTGCCGCGCGGCGCTGTGGTACTCGCGTGACGTGACCATCGAGGACAGCCGCCTGCACGGTATCAAGGCCCTGCGCGAATGTGACGACGTGGCCCTCGCGCGCTGCGACGTGGACTCGCCGGAGTTTGGCTGGATGGTGCGCGGCGCCCGGCTTGAGGACTGCACGGTCCGCGGCGAGTACGCCTTCATGCGCTCGAGCCGCCTGCGCCTGCGCGACGTGCGCCTGGAGGGCAAGTACACGTTCCAGTACACCGAGGACGTCGTCATCGAGAACAGCGTGCTCGACACCAAGGACGCCTTCTGGCACGCGCACGGCGTGACCGTGCGCAACAGCGTCATCCGCGGCGAGTACCTGGGCTGGTACTCCGACGGTCTCACGCTGATCAACTGCCGCATCGAGGGCACGCAGCCCCTCTGCTACGCGCGCAACCTCACGCTGGTGGACTGCCAGATGGTGGGGTGCGACCTTGCCTTTGAGAAGAGCGAGGTGCAGGCCACTGTCACCACGCCCATCGACAGCGTGAAGAACCCGGCCTCGGGCACGATCGTGGCACCCTGCGTGGGCGAGCTTGTGATGGACGACCCACGCGCTCGTGGCGTGGTGGTGCGCCCTGCCCGCGCGTGCGCGTGAGGAGGGCGGGGGGCCGTAGCCTGGCCCTAAGGAGACTTGCTCTTATGACTCTCTGTGATTATCGCCGTCTTCTTGGTGCCGTGCGATGTACCTCAGGCGCTTCGCTCGCTCCTGGCAGGTGGAGGAGCAGTACTTCGTATCGAGCCTGCGTCCCATGTCTCTCGGGGTGAAGAGCTTTCCGCACTCGGGGTTCGCACAGACCCTGTATGCTTCGTTGTTCAGCAGACCGCGCGCAAGCTGGGCTAGCACGGCGGTAATCAGATCCGTGGGCTGGTCGGGCGCGCCCACTATCACGAGCCGGATACTTGGGAACGCCCTGTTCAGCATCATTGCGACGTAATCGACGGCGAGCATCGCGTCGGCGACTTCGCGATTGGTCATAGGGGGAAGGTCATCTCGGAGCACGCGTGTGGAATCGCGGATTGCTCGCTGCACATCCATCACTGTGGCAATTGCTTCGTGGAACGTTACTGCCGACTGGCGCATGAGTATCCGCTCCTCTTGGAGCTCCTCGTCGGGGACGGTGTCAAAAATCGCTTGGGAGGCGATGATGCCGTCGCGCTGATCGCGAAGAGTCGACTCGTAGATACCTGCGAATATGCTGTCATCTGGCTCGGGACGGAGCCTCTCGAGTGCACTGGTCAGTGGCTTGATTTTGCGCGCCCCCCGGATCCAGCCGTACCTCTGTTGGAACTTAAGCAGCTCAGAGATGTCGAGTGGGTTGAGCGAAAGGAACTCGTTGCAGTAAAACCCTACAGGTAGCTCAACAGCGGGCGGCTCCTCGTCAACTCCCATGCCGGCGAGGAATAGACAGAAGTAACAGCTGTCGAGGTCCTCGGGACGTACGGTCGTGCGCTTCTTTGGCCCTAGGTAGAAATCGTCGAAGTACTCCGATGCATGGTCTCCGTCAGTGATGAGCGGCGGCACCACGACGTGCATTCCCGCAGCGACGGGTATCGAGGAGAACCTGAACCTGACATCCGCCTTGACCGGCCTGTCCAGGAAATCTTCCCTTTCGTTTTGCTTGGCCACCTCGTTATTCTCTCCGCTCATGCCAATCCTAACTAATTAAAAGAACTAGTTAACTGTATATCTAGTGATTATCCTCTGAGCCGTTCCCGTAGTCAACGATCAGAAAGGTGGAAACCATGAGGGAACAGTTCATCTACGACCAGCGCCATGATATTGTCGACAGGTGTCCGAACGCGAAGACGGGCAAGCCGCCCCATCATGCGCGTGATGTCTTTCACGCCTGGATGCTGCGTGGGGTCGAGTACGTGGGACCTCTGGATATGCCGAAGCTCTCCCCGGTCCGTGTAGACCCTGACAGGCTCGTTGCCTTTTCCGATGCGATGGACCCCAAGTGGCGCGACTTCGACTGCGTCGTTCACTTCTTTGAAGATGACTGCAAGATCGAGCGCTTTTGGAGCAATCCGAAGAGGTATGTGGCTAAGCTGGGCAAGTTCCAGGGCGTCACGGGGTTGGATTATAGCGTCTGTTGGGACTTTCCGGTGGCGCTCAAGGACTACAACCATTGGCGTAACTCGGTGTGCACGTACTGGTTGCAGCAGCAGCTGCAGTGCGTTATCCCGCAGGCGCGCTGCGAGGACGGCAACTACGAGTCTGTGCTCGCCGGCTTCCCGAAGCACTCTACCATCGCCGTCGGTGCTCGTTCGATGGTGCGTAGCGTGGATGATCGCACAGTGCTTAAGAAGTCGGTCGAGCATATCTGCGACTTCCTCGAGCCCGGGAATCTGCTCTGGTACGGAAGCGACCAGTACGGGGTCACCGAGTACCCGCTCTCCAAGGGGATTCCGGTGCATGTGTATCCCGCCAAGGGGCGTGGCAACCTCGGGCACCATGGTGGTGACCTATAATGGGCGGGCACAGCAGCGGTGGGCTGTTTCCTGGGACCATGGGCGACATGCATGCCGATGGCGATGACGGCGGCAAGATGCACCTCGGCCCTGATGGGAACGTCGTGGAAAAGCTGGAGAGTGCGGCTGCCCCGCCGTCGACTTCTACGACGCGAGAGCGGTTGCTCGCTGAGGCGAGCACGGACCAAGCAAAGAGGGTGGTGAGCGAACTCTATCGGGAAGGTGCCGAGGTCGGAGACGGCGGAACCGCGGATGCTATTCGCGAGCAAATCAGGACCGGCAAGCTGGTCGGCGGGAGGGACCACGTGGAGAAGGGTCGCCAGCGTCTGCGGCAGATAGAGAGGATCCTTGCAAGAAACCCCAGCCACCCAGACCGTGCTTTGCTGGAGAGGCTGAGGGACGACCTCAAAGACGCACTCGGAGGTGCCTAGGATGAACGAGAGACAAATGAACGAGAGGTTGTTGGCATCGTTTCCGGAGCTTAGGCCAGAACTTGACGAGTACGTTTCTTGGCAAGACGGCATGGACACCGGCGCGTTTCTGACATACGAGGACGTTTTCCGTCCACATGTCGAGAAGGCAGTCGAGAGCGGAGACGCAGGCTTCCTCGAAAGGGCAGGTGCCTTTATCGAGAGTCTGTACCTCTCGGGAGACGAATATGCAATGAGCGTTGCCTATGTCGGGGTTCTGGAAGGGCTGAAGGCAAACTGCGACAACCAGGCGGTTCGTGCTTTCTTGAGGCCCGTGACTCGGAAGGAATTTGACGAGCTCACGTATTAAGAGCCTGATCAAACCGATATACGCTCAACCGAAGAAATCGCGGAGTGTCTGCAGCAGGCGCCCCGCGATTTCATTGGCTTAGCAAATATTGTGGGTGAGCCTGCAGCGATATCTGAAAGCAAATTCGAAAATGCAGGGAGAAAAATTGCCTTCGAGAACCTGGGTGTATATCACAACCGTGTGGGATGGTGGTGCTATCCTTGCGCGACAGCTTCGAAAATGAAGCGAGAGCGAACGGCTGTCGCTCAGCTCCTGCCAGGCCTATGGCTGGATATCGCCTACGATTGTCTGATCTTCAACATGACGTCGCTCTCGGCGGGATGGGAGCTGCTCGTCGATGGCGTCACCCACGTTGTGCCACCCCTTGGGCCACGAGTCGCTGTCGAGCGCCCCGGCCCAGGTGGCTATCTTCTCGTCTGTCACCAGCTGCCCGTTTTGGGCGGTGATGCCGCCCATTGACTACCGCCTCAAAAGCCCCAGCTAGGCCTGTCCGCCGCCTTGTTTGGTTGTGTCCCCTTGCTATAGTGTATACACAAAGTATAGCCAAAGGGGGAAGCGATGACGACGGCGACGATACTCAAGTGGGGCAACAGCCAGGGAGTCAGGCTCTCCAAGCCGATGCTCGAGATGTGTGACCTCAGGGTCGGTGACAAGGTGGCCGTGGAGTTCGATGGCGGTGCGCTCAGGTTGGTGCCGCTGCGCAGTGTTGCGCAGGTGCCCGACTTGGACGAGCTGTTCGATGGCTACGAGGGCGGTCCTGTCGAGGAGGACGGGTTTGCCGCGGCGGTCGGCGGGGAGGTGCTGTAGCATGCCCTTCTCGTTTGGAGACGTGGTTTGGGCGGACCTCGACCCTTCGGCCGGCCGTGAGCAGCGCAAGCGCAGGCCGCTTGTGGTCGTGAGCAACGACAAGTTCAACCGCCACTGCAACCTCACTCTGGTGGTTCCCGTCAACTCCGCCGGAGACTATCCGCTGCACATTGACGTGGGGGAGGTGCCCGACGAGGCCGGCGGGACGATTCACGGCTATGCCGAGACCGAGCAGGTGAAGTCGCTTGACCTTGCGTCGCGCAATGTCGTCCGCGCCGGCTCGCTTGCACCCAAGTGCGCGGAGGCCCTTCTCGACCTCGTGCTGGGCTGCCTCGTAGCCCCCGACATGATGGTGTACCGAGCGTAGGGCTGAGGGCGACGATGCGGTTGGAGTTTATGTCCCACCCCCATGAGATGCTGTGATCGAGGACCCAGGGAGAAGATCCTGAGCAGGTTGCAAGTGGGAGTGATGGGGATGGCAGAGACACGGACGACCGAGGCTGAGGGCCTGCGCGAGGAGATTCGTGCGTGCAGGGAGCGCATCGTCGAGCTGGTGTGTGCGTACGACCACATCGTGCTGCAGACATACAGGCAGATCGAGTGCGACTACGCGCTCAAGATCGGCTGCTGGGAGGTGGCGCTGCTCGAGGCGGAGCTTGCCTGCAAGAAGGCCAAGCGCTCGCTCGCGCTGGCACGCGCGCGGGTCAACGACGGCCTTGACGTGGAGCCGGATGAGGTCGCCAAGGTGATCGACGACGAGCTGACCCAGTGGACGAGCCACGTCAAGGCGGCGCTGGCCAACCAGAGCCAGCTGCTGCAGCGGCTGGCGGGGCAGCGGACGCTCACGCCGGCTGAGGCAAGGCGGCTCAAGCGGCTCTGGCGCACGCTGGCCAAGCGCCTGCACCCCGACCTCCACCCCGGCGACGACCCCGAGCGCGACGTGCTCTTCTCGATTGCCACCGAGGCGTACCGTGACGGCAACCTTGCGCTGTTGCAGTCGCTCGAGGTCTCGACGCGCGGCTTCGAGGGGCGTGACGATGACCTTGCGGGGCGCACGACCGACGAGCTTCACCTCGAGCTGGAGCTGCTCCAGGCCGAGGAGAACGTCGCTGCGGAGCGCGTCGAGGAGGCCAAGGCGTCGGCCACCTACCAGCTGGGAGAGCAGCTGCAGGACGCGGAGTGGGTCACGAGCAAGGTGATGGGGCTCAAGGCGTCGATTGCGGCGTTTGACGAGTCCCGCAGGGAGTACGATCGTCGCTACCGGGAGCTTCTGGAGGAGTGCCATGGACGCTAGGGAGAGCGTGGGCGCGATGGTGGGTGCGATGCCGGGCGCGGCCGTGGCGTCGGGTGCCGCGCCTGACGCGGTGCCGCCTGTGGGCGGGGGAATCGTCCCTGTGGGGCCTGCGGGCGCAGGCGCCCTTCTCGCCGTGATGCACGGGCAGGGCACGGGCGCCCTGGACATCCCCAAGCCGCTCAGCGAGCCGATCCTGATCATTCCCAAGACGCGCGTGGCAGGCACGTCGCACGTGGAGGACATCGACGTCATCTGCGAGGGGCTGGCCGCGGGCGACCGCCTGACCTTCGTGCGCGAGCGAAGCAACCGCTACGACGAGTGGTGCGTCCGCGTGATGGATGCGCGCGGCCGCCGCGTGGGCTTCGTGAGTGCCGACGTCAACCAGATTCCCGCGCGCCTCATGGACGGCGGCAAGCAGCTCTTTGGCAAGGTGCTGGGCGTGGAGCTCGTGGGCCGCTGGTATCGCGTGGACATGGAGGTGTTCCTGGATGACTAGCGAGGAGCTGCAGCGGCTGCGGGGCACCAACGCACCGGTCTTCGCCTGGGATGGCGACGAGGTCTTCGACTGCGGGCTGCCACGCGTCTACATCACCTCTGTGGCCTGGGGAGAAGAGACGACCGCCTCGCACACCGGGCGCACCTACGCGGGGAGCTATCCGCCGGTGCAGGCCGACTACGAGGTGGCGTATGACGTAGCCGGGGTTGACCTGGCCGGGGACGACGACGATGATGCCGATGGCTGGCTGGCGCTTCGCTGGGGCGCCGAGTACTACGAGGAGGGCATGGGCGTCACGGGCGGCGAGCCGTGGGAGCGCGCCTGGCGCGTGGACTGCTTTCGCGCGGCCGAGCTGCTGTACCTCTGGGCGGCGAGCAAGGGCAACCCGGTGGCGTACCTCAACCTGGGCTACGTCTACAGCTACGACCGCTGCGAGGGGCGCTACTGGCGCGACGGGACGCTGGCGGAGGGCGAGCCCTACCCACGCGA
>Ga0065709_1029866_pt1 | contig 11338 bp, 8 predicted proteins | sample Hoacrofraction14_2_FD_59096 | JGI IMG/M metagenome (GOLD analysis project Ga0065709, IMG submission 59096) | Hoatzin crop microbial communities from Cojedes, Venezuela, sample from fiber fraction 14 v1 | ecosystem: Host-associated > Birds > Digestive system > Esophagus > Crop | place: Venezuela... | reverse complement strand
CCCCAGCCGGTAGCGGCGTGTGCGCTCCTTTGGCTCCAGCCGCCCGTCAAACGCGTAGCGGCACGAAAGCGACCACTCACCCACCACGACCGGTGTGTACTTCGAAGCCCGCTTCAGCAGGCACTTTTGCGTCCACAGGTACAGGCGGTACACCCACGGACGGTAGATGGGCTCAAACATTTCCATGGCATGAATGTAAATGTGCGTATCGAGCACCGCGCGGTCCATGCCGTTCTTTGCGAAGAAATCCTTCCAGGTTCCCAGCCTAAAGCCGTCATGGAAAACGATTTTCTTATCTTCGGGCAGAATCACGGAAAGCCGTGCATATGCCTCCTGGTAAAACTTCTTCAGGAATTTGGTCGTAATGTGGTGCGAACCCTTGGCCTCCGCCGGGTCCGCCGCCTTCTTGCGCGAAGGGGCGGTCAGGTACACCAAAAAGCTAATCGGCTCATTCAGCACTTCAATGCCGTACAGCGCCGGCTCATCCTTGTAGCGCTCGGCCAAACGGGTGAGCACGCTCAGCACAAACTCGACCTCGGCCGGGTCCTGACTGAACTTACAGACACCGGTTAGACCGCCGTTATCGTACGAGTTCTGGCAGCCCGGCGACGTGTGCAGGTCCACCAGCACCTTCAGATTGTACTTTTCCGCCCAGTCAAAGGCCTTGTCCAGGTACTCAATGCAGCCATGATAGGGCGGCCGGTCGCCAAAGACGAAGTACGGCACCGGAATCCGCACGAGATTCAGGCCGTGATCGGCAATGTTTTTAAAGGTCTCTTCCGTGACATAGGTGTCGCGGTGCTTCTTCATGCGTTCACCCAGAAGTTTGGTGTCCATGGTCCGGTTCAGCCAGGTTTCATCCTCGGCGTCGGTGCCGTCAAACATTTCCGGCAGCATCCATTTTTCCAAAACCAGCCAGTTGCCAAGATTCGTACCTTTAATTCGTTCCATGTCTGTTCCTCCTGAGGTAAGCTGATTGTCACGTGCGTGTTTTCACTTGGCGGCAGCCCCTTCGGGTTCCTGCTCTTTAGTTAGCCGTACCAAATAACATGCCTATTGTACACCATTCGAGAGGAAATTTCATCTTAATATTTATGGGCAGGATTAGTCTTGCTGCTCTTCGCTCCGCCTGCGTCCGTCTGCCGCGGACGTCCGTCTGGGCTGTTGCCTTGACATAGTGCCTGAAATCCGCTAAAATAAAGCATTGTCCCGAAAATTTCATTCATAGGAATAAAATCTCATGAAAAATAAACAGTACTCAAGAATGGCCATGATCGGGCATTTCCTGAAGGGCAGCTGGCACTTCCTGCTGCTCAGCATGGTGTTTGCCTTTCTGGTCAGTATCCTTGAACTTTACATTCCGCAAATCATTAAGGCTCTTGTGGATAACCTCATTGGCACAGAGCCGCTGACGGAAGGTTCCGTCATGAGCAAGCTCGCTCAGATGGCGGGCGGGGTGGACTACCTGCGGGAGCACCTGGGCCTTGTGGCCGGGGCGGTCGCCGTGATGGCGCTCTTCATTGCCGTGTTCCGCTACGGTTCCAACCAGTGCAGCAATATTGGTGCCCAGAAGCTGCAGGAAAAGATGCGTGAGGACCTCTTTGAGCACCTCCAGACGCTTCCCTTCTCCTGGTACAGCAAGAACAAAACCGGCGACATTATTCAGCGCTGCACGTCCGATGTGTCCCGCGTGTCGAACTTCGTCGCGACCCAGCTTTTCGCCGTGTTCCGGATTGTCATCCTGATTGCGATGTCTCTTTTCTTTATGTTCCGGATGGACGTTCGACTGACGTTAATCGCCTGCGTGACGATTCCGATTATCATTCTCTACTCGCTCTTTTTCCACCGCAAATTTGAAACCGAATTTGAAAAGTGCGACACGAACGAAGGTATTCTTTCCTCCATTGCGCAGGAAAACCTGACCGGCGTTCGCGTGGTGCGTGCTTTCGGCCGTGAGGAATATGAGCGCGAACGTTTCGAGAAACAGAACAATTTCTATACCGGCCTCTGGATCAACCTCATGAAGCTCATGGGGCTGTTCTGGGGTATTGGCGATTTGATTTCGGGCCTGCAGGTCATGATGGTCCTCGTGCTCGGCACGGTTTACTGCGTGGGCGGCACGCTCACCGCCGGCACGCTGGTGGCCTTCATTTCCTATAATTCCATGCTCATCTGGCCGGTGCGAAGTCTGGGTCGTATCATTTCCGAAATGAGTAAATCCGGCGTTTCGCTGGACCGCCTGCGCTACATCATGAATGCCGAATCTGAAGAGGATGCGCCGGATGCACTGACTCCGGACCTTCGGGGCGACATCGTTTTTGACCACGTGAGCTTTGCTTATGATCAAAGCGTTCCGATTCTGGACGATGTGTCGGTCACAATTCCTCAGGGCACGACGCTCGGCATTTTAGGCAGCACCGGTTCCGGCAAGACGACACTGGTTCAGCTGTTAAACCGGCTGTACGAGCTCCCGGAGGGAAGTGGAGACATCACGATCGGGGGCGTCAACACGCGTCAAATCCAGCACAGGTACCTTAGGAAAAACATTGGTATGGTGCTGCAGGAGCCGTTCCTCTTCTCCCGCACGCTCGGGGAAAACATTAAGATTACGAATCCAAACATGGGCGACGAAGCCATGACGCGGGCGGCACAGATTGCCTGCATTCACGATTCGATTACCGGCTTCACCAACGGATACGAAACCATGGTCGGCGAGCGCGGTGTGACGCTGTCCGGCGGCCAGAAGCAACGGACCGCCATCGCGCGGATGCTCACTCAGAATGCCCCCATTATGGTGTTTGACGACTCACTTTCCGCCGTCGATGCCAAGACGGACGTCGCGATTCGTACGCAGCTGAAGGAGAACCTGGGAGACGCGACAACGATTATCATTTCCCACCGCATTTCGACCCTCATGGATGCTGATCAGATTTTGGTGCTCCATGACGGCAAGGTCGTGGAAAACGGCACGCCGGCCGAGCTTCTCACTCACGAGGACGGCACGTTTAGGCGGATTTATAACCTGCAAACATCGCTGTAATTTTAGGAGAAATTATGTCACAGAATAAAGAAACCACGGAGAACGTGAGGCTTCCCTTTTTCGGGATTCCGAAGCTTCTCCCCTACATCCGGTCGCAGCGGCGCGACCTCATATGGATGACCGTGCTGAACGTCTTTGCGGCCATCATTGACACGCTGCTGCCGCTGTTCCAGCAATACGCGATTAACCATTACATCGGGGAGTCCACGCTGGACACGCTCGGGATTTTCATCCCGCTGTACATTTTTGCGCTGGTTGTGCAGGTCGTTACCAACGCGTACAGTGCGTACATTAGCGGGCGCGTGGAAATGCATGTCGACCGCGACCTAAGGCGCGGGGCGTTCAATCACCTGCAAACCCTGTCCTTTTCCTACTTTAACCAGAACAGCGTGGGGTACATCCACTCACGGGTCATGAGCGACACGAGCCGGATTGGCGAGCTGGTGGCCTGGAGCTTTCTGGACGGCACCTGGAATCTGACGCTCATCGTGGCCACGAGCTGTGCCATGCTCGCGCTGAATGCCCGTCTGGCACTGTTGGTGCTCATTATCATTCCGCTCATTGCGGTGATTTCCTACTACTTCCAGAACAAACTCGTTGAGTACAACCGTAAAACGCGCGAGGCGAATTCACAGATCTCCGGCGCCTTCAACGAAGGGATTACGGGCGCGAAAACGACCAAGACGCTGGTCACCGAGGACCTGATGAATCAGGATTTCAAGAAGGTTTCCAAGACCATGACCCGCGTGTCGGTGCTAACCTCCCACTTTAGGCAAATGTTCACCGCCATCATTTCTTTTGCGTCCTACACCGCGGTGGCGCTGGTGCTCTGGCGCGGCGGCTATCTGGCGCTGGACGGGATTATCAAAATCGGTACCCTGTCTGTTTTTGCGACCTACGCCATGAACCTGATGGAGCCCGTGCAGTGGGCCGTGGGCGCCTTTGCGGACCTGATTGCCGTGCAGGTGAACGTCGAGCGCTTCACGAACCTCATGGAGACCGAGTCCGACGTGGCGGATTCTCCCGAGGTCGTGGAGAAATACGGTGACACCTTCCACCCGAAAAAGGAAAACTGGGAGCCGCTCTACGGCGATATCGAATTCAAGGATGTGTCCTTCATGTATCCCGATGGTGACGAGTACGTTCTTGAGCACTTTAATCTGAAGGTGCCGCAGGGCACGAACGTGGCCATTGTGGGCGAGACGGGCGCCGGCAAGTCGACGCTGGTCAATCTGGTCTGCCGGTTCTTCGAGCCGACCAGCGGTCAGGTCCTGATTGACGGGCGTGATGCGCGTGAACGCTCGCAGCTCTGGCTCCACTCCAATCTGGGCTACGTCCTCCAGACGCCTCACCTTTTCTCCGGCACGGTGCGCGAAAACCTGCTGTACGGCCGTCCGGATGCGACGGAGGAGGAAATGATGGCCGCCGTTCATGCGGTCCATGCCGACGGCGTGATTGCCCGCATGGAAAAGGGCTACGATTCCGATGTCGGTGAGGGTGGCGACCTGCTGTCGACCGGCGAGAAGCAGCTTCTCTCCTTTGCCCGTGCGGTCCTGGCCAATCCCCGAATTTTCGTGCTGGACGAGGCGACCTCTTCCATTGACACTGAAACGGAGCAGCTCATTCAGGAAGCGACGGAAAGCCTTTTGAAGGGCCGCACCTCCTTCGTGATTGCCCACCGGCTGTCAACCATCCGCCAGGCGGATGTGATCCTGATGGTCCACGATGGCAAGATCATTGAAAAAGGCACCCACGCGGAGCTCATGGCCGCGAAGGGCGCCTACTACCAGCTGTACACCCAGCAATTCATTGATGAATCCATGAAGGCGTTTTAAGCAATAAAAGAGGGCAAGACACGAATCAAATCGTTATCTTGCCCTCTTATTTTTTTACATCTCTTCCTTTTTCGGCGTCTGCGGCCCTTCCTGATGAAGGTCCGCCGCGGTAGCGAACTCCGTCACCTTGTAAGCCGTCTTGGAAAGCGCCTGTTCAAAGTCCTCACGGGTATGCGTCTCCTTGGAACGGACTTGCGCCTCGCCCCGAGAAAGATTCACCTGCGCCCAGACACCCTCCGTAGCATTCAGCGCATTCTCCACGTTGGCCGCGCAGTTGCTGCACTTCATGCCCTCCACCTTCAGGCGGTAGCGATAGGGATAATGGCTCGGGTCCTGATCCTTCACCTTTTTCGTGACGACCTCCTTCGAGCCGCAGCAGCTGCTGCCCTTGGACCGGCCGCGCAGCTTTTGAACAGTGCTGTACACGGCGTAAATGACCAGCGCCGCCGCAACAACGATAATGATAATTGATTTCCAGTTCATAACGTACCTCCCATTCTTCAGACGATCTCGCTGTATTTTACCACAAACCAGCCATTGAAATCATCAAAAGCGAATAAAAGTGCCGCTCGCCATTCCGGGCGATGCGGCAAAGTGCCGCTCGCCAGGAATGGCGAGCGGCACTGGATTTTTCCGGCAGAACAGTCATCAGGCACAGGTCTGCTGCTGATTCGCTTTTTCCTGTTCCTTCGCTTTCATCTTTCGGAATTCCTCGCGCTTTTTGTCGCACTCTCCGGCCATCGGGCAGCCAATGCATTTTACACCGCGACGTTTTTCCTTGATGATGTAACCGACAGCCAGGGAGACGATCACAATCAGCGCAATCGTAGCGATAACTGTAGACATAAACTCGCCTCCTTTAAAAATTTAAAATCTTACTTGCTGGTGGTAGCGTGGAGACTGTACTCCGCATCAAAGTGAGCACGGGTCTTCTTCGCAATCACAACCGTAATGGCAGCCATGACCAGAACGGCAATCAGTCCGGGCAGGAAGCCGGCAGCGAAATGGCCCTCAGTGAACAGCGTACCGAACTGGTTCACGAGATAAGCAATCGTGTAACCGGTACCCAGCTGCAGGCCAATCGCGCCCCACAGCCACTTCTTGCTGCGCATCTCGGAGTTCATGGCACCGATAGCCGCGAAGCAAGGCGGCGTGTACAGATTGAAGAACAGGTAAGCCAGAGCGGTCACGGTGGTCAGACCCATGGTCGTCGCAACGGTGTTGGCGCCGCCTTCAAGCAGTTCCAGTTCATCAACATCAATCCACTGGGTCAGGCCGTAAACGACTGCCAGTGTACCAACAACGTTTTCCTTGGCAATGAAGCCGGTAATGGCTGCCGCCGCCAGCTGCCACACGCCAAATCCCAGCGGGATCAGCAGGAACGCAAACGGGGAAGCAATCGTAGCCAGAATGGAGGTGTTCTCCATACCCTCTTCAACGACCTGGAAGGACCAGTTGTAGGTCTGCATGAGCTGAACAACGAGGTTGCACACAAGGATAATGGTTGCTGCCTTGACAATGTAAGCCTTGGCACGTTCCATCATGGACCAGAAGGCACGAACAATGCTCGGAACCTTCCAATCCGGAAACTCCATGATAAAGAAGGACTTTCTGTACTTATAACCGGTAATTCCCTTAATCAGCAGAGCGCCCAGGAAAATCAGGACCAGGCCCAGGAAGTAGCTGACAATGCTCACCCAGGCAGCGCCGTTAAAGAAAGCGCCGGCAAACAGAGCAATGACCGGGATCTTTGCGCCGCAGGGGATGAACGTGGTCAGCATGGCCGTGGTTCTTCTCTCACGCTCGTCACGGATGGTACGGCAGGCCATGATGGCCGGGATGCCGCAGCCGGTACCAATGACAACCGGGATGACAGACTTACCGGACAGACCAACACGCTTGAAAATCGGGTCCATAACCGCACTCGCACGAGCCATGTAACCGCAATCCTCGAGCAGAGCAATCAGGAAGTACATAACCATAACCAGCGGCAGGAAGCCAACAACAGCACCCACACCACCGATAATACCATCAGCAATAATTGTGGTCAGCACCGGAGGCGCATCCGCCATGGCTTCGGTGACCCACTCCTGGAACGCTTCGATGTAACCGACCAGCCAGTCAGCAATCATCGGGCCAAGCCAGCTCTGGGAAATCCAGAACACAACGAACATCACCAGCGCAAACACGATCAGACCGATGACCGGGTTCGTCAGAATGGCGTCCACCTTATCAGCCGTACGGACTTCGCTCGTTGCCACGGCTCTCTTCTCAACGCGACCCACAACACCGTTAACAAAGTCATAACGCTTGCGGTCTTCCTTATCAACCTCATCCTTATTGGTCAGATCGATGTCGGCCTGAACGTACGGAGCCTTCTGACCCTGGCCGTTCATCTCAATTGCCTTGGCCACCACGTCGCCAATACCCTTGGACTCGGTGGAAATGGTCTTGATGACCGGGCAGCCCAGCTCAGCAGACAGCTCGTTTTCATCAATCTTGGTGCCGGCCTTCTCGTTGATATCACTCTTATTAAGCGCAACGACCACCGGAACACCCAGCTCCAGCAGCTGCGTCGTAAAGAACAGGCTACGGCTCAGGTTCGTAGCATCCACGATGTTAATAATGGCATCCGGATGCTCATCACGAACGTACTCACTCGTAATACCTTCCTCAGGGGTGAACGGAGACATGGAGTAAGCGCCCGGAAGGTCCACGGCAATGGCTTCCACGCCATGCGCGTACTCATCCTTAATCTTGTACTCCTTGGCACCGACGGTAACACCGCCCCAGTTACCAACCTTTTCGCTTCTGCCCGTCAGTGCGTTGTACATGGTCGTCTTACCACTGTTCGGGTTTCCTGCAAACGCGATTCTCATAAAAAATCCTCCTCCTGTTCCCCGAGGTCTCCGGCTTTGTCAGCAGATGCCGCAAGCCTCTTGCCTTCCGGGGACTTTATGCCAATGATGAGCGGACCTGGCTTTTCGCCTTCCCCGCGCATCATTAATGCCGAATTTGTACGGTAGTTGCAACTAACCGTTCGTCAAAAATTTAAGGCCGATTTTTCGGCCTTGCCGCACCTAGGCGGCCGTGCTTTACAGCGACCTTACCTGTTAAATAATAATCGCTTCCGCCAGCAGATTATCCAGACTGTAGCGCCCGTCCTTAATCACGGCCACACAGTTGGTCTTCGTTCTGGAAACAACGGTAATCGGCTCGCCGGAATAGCAGCCCAGACGGAACAGGAAAGAGTTCATGTCCTCGTCATCCGTGTTAATCTCTTTCACGGTATAGGTCTTTCCGATCTCGGCCTCCAGGAGTGTCATCTTTTCCTCCATCACAGTTCCTCGCTTCATCTCATTAATCTGTCGTTATCGCCAGCTAACTAAAATTAGTTAAAACTAACTTAACGTTCACAGTATAGAGACCTGCCTGACAAATGTCAAGAGGAATTTTAGAGAATTTTCCTTTTACTCGCTCTTTTGCTTTAAGAACTCCAGGACCTTTTGAAAGTCTTCCGGCAGCGGCGCTTCAACCGTCATCTCTTCTCCGGAGAACGGATGAGTGAAAGTGACCCGGCAAGAATGCAGGAGGCATCTGGGAATGCGGTATTTAGCCTCTGTGCCCAAACTTTTTTCCGATTTTGTCAGTCGAAACCCCCCGCCATAAAACGGATCGCCTAAGAGCGGATGCCCCAGATAACTCATGTGCGCCCGGATTTGGTGCATACGTCCGGTTTCAAGGCGAAGACGCACCAGCGTTACACCCTTCACTGTATCACACATAACATTCGGAAAATACTGAATTTCCTCGGCATTGGTCACGGCCGGAAGAATCGGACCGCGTTCGCCGGCATCGTCTTGGAACTCGTTCCACGCGGGCACATCGCTCAGTGTCTCCGATTCCACCACCCTCATGAGCTTCAGCGGGTGTCCGTTTTTTCCGATGATATGCGGGTCCCGGACGGCCATGAGCGCCAGGTCGATGCGCCGGCTTCCTTCGAAATGCCCGGACACAAGTGCCATGTACTCCCGCTGCCAGCCGACTTCATCCGGCCGCCGGCCGGTCGACTTTTTCAATTCCTCCATGCGTGTGGCTGCCGGCGCATTGCGCGCGCAGCCAAAGACGCCGGAGGTTTCCCGGTCGAGGCGCCCCAGAAACCTTATCGGTTCGTCATAGCGCGCCGCCAGCCGATTGGCGTAGGTATCTGTAAAATGTCCGAAGGACGGGTGCATCACCACACCGGCTTCCTTGTTGATAAAGACCAAGTCCTCGTCCTCATAAAGGATGTCCAGCGGCCCCGATTCGCGAACGAGCGTCGCTTCCTTCTCAGGAAAAGTCAGGATGACCGTATCGCCGGGATAGACAAGAGTTCGGACGGTTACCCGTTCGGGGTCCTGCCCGGCACCGCCTTGCGCAGTGGCATCAGGCGCAGTGCCTTGCTTCGCTTCGGTCCTTTCAATCCTCATCGCGCCGGGAACAAACTTGAGCGTCTTGACCTGACGGGCCGAAAGGCCCAGCGGCCCGCGGAGGATTTCTTTTAAAGTGAGGCCCTCCCGCGAAGAATCGGTCTTCAGGGAGGGCTCAACAACGTATCGGATTTCTTTTTTCATAACCTTAAATCTTTCCGCTCCGGCTTTTGACGCGGAGACGGTTGGCGGCACGTGCGAGGGACAGCTGCGCCAGTTTGTACTCGTCGATGCTGCGCCTCTGCAGCATGGCTTCGCGTGCCTGTTCTTCCTGCCTGCGGTTCTTGTTTTCGTCGATTTCTTCCGGCCGCTCGATGGACTCGGCCAGAATCAGGACCTCGCCGTCCTCGACCTTGACCATGCCGCTCGAAACCGCCGCAATCTGGTCCTCCTGCCCCGGCAGACGATAGGTCATCATGCCCGGCTCCAGCACGGAGATAAGGTTACTGTGATGCGCCTTGATGCCGCGCATCCCGTCCGAGCAATGGACGATGACGCTCTCACACGGGCCCTCATAGAACACGCCCGCGGGATGCAAAATGCGAATCGGAAAGGTGCTGCTCATTACAGCGCCTCCTTTTCCTGAATCACCTGCGTCTCGTTGGCAAGCGTCTTCGCCTTGGCGATCGCCTCGTCAATCGTTCCGACGTTGAAGAAGGCGGCCTCCGGCAGGTCATCCAGTTCACCGGAAAGAATCATCTTGAAGCCGCGCAGTGTCTCCTCAAGCGGCACATAGGTGCCGGGCGTGCCGGTGAATTTTTCGGCAACAAAGAACGGCTGGGACAAAAACCGCTGAATCTTTCTCGCACGATACACAATCTTGCGGTCCTGCTCCGAAAGCTCCTCCATGCCCAAAATGGCGATGATATCCTGCAGTTCCACATATTTCTGAAGCACTTCCTGCACCTCGCGGGCGGTGTCATAATGATTCTTTCCCACGATGTCCGGCTCCAGAATGTTCGAGCTCGACTCCAGCGGGTCAACCGCCGGGTAGATACCCTGCTCCGCAATCTTACGGCTAAGCACCGTCGTCGCATCCAGATGAGAAAACGTCGTCGCCGGCGCCGGATCCGTCAAATCGTCGGCGGGGACATAGACCGCTTGCACAGAGGTGATGGAGCCGTCCTTCGTCGAGGTAATCCTCTCCTCCAGTTCACCCATTTCGGTGGCCAGCGTCGGCTGATAACCCACGGCCGACGGCATACGCCCAAGCAGGGTCGATACTTCGGCGCCCGCCTGCACAAACCGGTAAATGTTATCGATGAACAACAGTACATCCTGATGCATCTCGTCGCGGAAGTACTCTGCCATGGTAAGACCCGCTAAACCCACGCGCATACGCACGCCGGGCGTCTCGTTCATTTGCCCGAAAACGAGGGCCGTTTTCGCGGAAACGCCGCTTTCGCGCATTTCGTTCCAAAGGTCGTTACCTTCGCGGCTGCGCTCACCGACACCCGTAAAAATCGAGTATCCGCCGTGCTCGGTCGCAATAGAGTGAATCAGTTCCTGGATGAGCACCGTTTTGCCCACGCCGGCGCCGCCGAACAGGCCAATCTTGCCTCCGCGGGGATACGGCTCCAGAAGGTCGATTACCTTGATGCCGGTTTCCATGATTTCAACGGCCGGGCTCTGCTCGCTGAACGGCGGTGCATCGCGGCGGATTTCCCACTTCGGGGTGTCCGCAGGGAGCGTCTCCTCGCCGTCAATCGGGTCGCCGAAGAGGTTGAACATGCGTCCCAGGACGCCCTCGCCCACCGGCACATCCAGACCGTGGCCCAAGGCTTCCACCTTGTCCCCGCGCGACAGGCCCTCGCTCTGCGAAAGCATGAGCGCTTTGGCCAGATGGTCGCCGGAAAGCGACTGCACTTCCATGTACCGAGGCTCTTTTTTGATGGTCACCTTGAGGACCTCGTGAATCCGCGGCATCCGCTCCGGGAACCGAACCTCAATCACCGGGCCCGAAACCCGCTCAATATAGCCAAAACTATCCATAA
>Ga0065709_1006234_pt1 | contig 11342 bp, 9 predicted proteins | sample Hoacrofraction14_2_FD_59096 | JGI IMG/M metagenome (GOLD analysis project Ga0065709, IMG submission 59096) | Hoatzin crop microbial communities from Cojedes, Venezuela, sample from fiber fraction 14 v1 | ecosystem: Host-associated > Birds > Digestive system > Esophagus > Crop | place: Venezuela... | reverse complement strand
CAATTTCACATACCTTAATTTGTATTAAAAGATTTATCCATTTGCAGGAAATATAGAACAATCTTCGTAACTTTGCAACCACTTTTTTAAGGATAATTTTTATATGAACAAATTAAGACTTGGTTTATTGAGCGCATTTGTCTCAATGAGTTTCTCACTTCAGAGTTGGGCAGGAGGACTGCTCACCAACACGAACACGAACATCGCCTTCAACAGAAACTTCGCTCGCGATGGTGTGATTGCCATCGACGGCGTCTATAGTAACCCCGCTGGAGTGGCCTTTCTCGCCGACGGTTTCCATCTCTCGCTGAACAACCAGAGTCCTTTCCAGACGCGAACCATACAGAGTGGCATCACCGTTCCGGCCTTTGCTGGCACCGCTTTTGAACATCCCTTCGCGCTGAACGGTGGCAATGCCGACGGCATCAAAGAGTTTAAGGGCGAGGCCAACGTGCCTTTCATCCCCTCGTTCCAAGCCGCTTACAACTTCGGTCGCTGGGGCATTCAGGCCAGTTTCTCCATCGTGGGCGGCGGCGGACAGTGCACTTTTGACAATGGATTGGCCTCCTTCGAGCGTCCTATCTCGCTCATCCCCTCGCTCCTCTATGCCACCAACGCAAAGATTCAGGGTGCCACGGGCGTTGATCTTGGACTGGCCAGCACGACACCCGGCTACTCCGTAGAGAGCTATCTCAAAGGAAAACAGTTCACATTGGGCTTCCAACTGGGCGCCACCTATAAAATTAATGAGCATATCGCTGTTTATGCCGGTGCGAGATTCAACCACATCACCAACAAATATGAGGGTAGCATCACCAACATCACGGCCAGCATAGCCGGCGAAAACCAAAATCTGTATGACTATTTCGGCGCTCTGGCCACCAACTATCAGGCCAAGAGCGAAGCACTTGCCGCACAGGCACAGGCTGCTCAGAGCGCTGGAAATGCCGAAATGGCCGCCACGCTGCAGAAAAACGCCGCCCTTTGCTCCACCGTAGCACAAACCATGGAAGGCAGTCGCGCCAGTTTCGCCGACCGATATTTCGACTGTACGCAGAGCGGATGGGGCGTGCAACCCATCATTGGATTCGACTATAAAGGCAATCGTTTTAATATTGGAACGCGCTTGGAATTCACCAACCACCTCAACTTCACCAACAAGACCAAACGCGACGACACAGGTTTGTTCCCCGACGGTGCCAAGTCGCCCGGCGATATGCCTGGCATCTTCACCCTCGGCGGTATGTATGAAATCCTGCCCAATCTGCGCGGTATGGCCAGTTTCCACTATTTCTTCGATAAAGATGCCAAGATGTCGGGCGACAAACAGAAACTCCTCGAGGGCAACACCATCGAAATGCTCGCCGGTGTGGAGTGGGACATCACCGACAGAATCATGGTGAGCGCCGGCGGTCAGCGCACCAACTACGGCCTAGGCGATGGTGCTTACCTCACCGACATTAGTTTCACGACCGACAGCTATTCCGCTGGCTTCGGCGCAAAGATACGCATCACGGAGAAAGTGGCAGCCAATGTGGCCTATTTCTGGACCATGTATGACAAGAAAGATAAGGCCTACGACCAGACCATTACGCTCGCGGGCAACGACATTGCCACCCAATGTACCGACCAATTCACCCGTACCAACCGCGTGTTTGGCGTCGGAATTGACATCGATTTCTAAACCGAAAACAAGTAAATTTTATCTCTCATCAAAAAGAAGGTCGTTTCCTCGTTAGAAGAAACGACCTTTCTTTTTATGCTCAAATGAAGCATTTCACGAGCAGAACGATACCTACGATCGTGATAACGAGTCCAATGATAGACACAACTTTCGAGATGATGCCTGCCGGAAGCCAGCGGGGAACAACGCCAGAAATGAGGGCGCCGATAATGATGGTGATGATTGCGTTAACCATAATTCTTGTTTTTTTTGTATAGGTTAGTTATAAAATGGTGGTATTGTCGCTGCAAATATAACAAAAAAAGAGAAAAACAGCGAAAAAAAGGAAAATATTTTATGTATAGAAACAATTTTGCACCGAGAATAGCCTTTATTCACTCATGGGCCTTTTCATCGGTGCAAAATCTGTTTGAGGTATGCTGTGGCGCGTTTATTTCTTCTTTTTGGGTCTTCTGCGTGCCCATCCCTCTTCGCTAAAATCGGGTTCTTCGCCCTTCAGTTCAAAGGGTTTGTTGTTCATGAGCGACCGCCAATCTTCGCGCGAATGTTTCTTCCCGCCGCCATACACGTCGTTCCAGAAAGGGCGTTCGGCCTTCTGTTGGCCTTTGGGAGCGGCCTTCTTGGGGGCTGCGGGCGCCTTCTTCGAGGCATTGCCTGCGGGCTGGTCGGCTTCGTTGCAGCGCACTTCGCGGTTCTTATAGAAAGTGCCGTTGAGGGCATCCATCACTTTTCGGGCGTCTTTTTCGGGCACTTCGATGTAGCTGAACTTGCTAAAAAGATCGATTTGCCCCACTTCTTGGCGCCCTTTCAGATGGCGATTGATGAACTGCATCACCTCGCCGGGATAGAAACCGTCGGATTTTCCGAGGTTGATAAAGAGCCGAGCGTAGCCTGCTTCGGGCTTCCGCTTGTCTCCCTTGGCGCGATCTTGTTTGCCCTTGCCGTTGCTCGAGCGGTCTGACTTGGTTTGAGGCTTCTCTATTTCGGGCGCATTGGCGTAGTAGTCGAGGAACCGACCGAAATACATGGAGACGATTTTCTTGATGAGCACCTCCTTGTCTATGTATTCGAAGTGCCGATTGATTTCGGTCATGAAAGGTGCTATCTGGTCTTCATCGACATCGATTTTCTCTATTTTGTCCATGGCGCGATAGAGCTGTTTGGTGCAAATCTCCTGCGGAGTGGGCAGTGTTCCATCGACAAACTGCTTGCCGATGACCCGCTCTATGTCGCGAATTTTATGCTTCTCGCGGGTGTGTATGATGGAAATGGAGGTACCTTTCTTGCCAGCTCGTCCTGTTCGGCCGCTGCGATGCGTATAGTTTTCGATGTCGTCGGGCAGTCCGTAGTTGATGACATGCGTGAGATCTTCAACGTCGAGTCCCCTGGCGGCCACGTCGGTTGCCACGAGCAGCTGCGTGAGGTGTTGCCGGAATTTCTGCATGGTGATGTCGCGCTGGTCCTGCGAGAGGTCGCCGTGGAGAGCTTCGGCGTTGTAGCCGTCACGAATAAGCTTGTCGGCAATCTCCTGAGTCTCCAGCTTTGTGCGGCAGAAAATGATGGCAAAAATCTTGGGATAATAGTCAACGATACGCTTCAGGGCCAGATATTTGTCCTTGGCGTTCACCATATAATAGATGTGGTTCACGTGTTCGGCGCCCTCGTTTCGGCTGCCCACGACGATTTCTTTGTAGTCGCGCAGATAGCCCTTGGCAATTTTCTCGATCTCTTTGCTCATGGTGGCAGAGAAGAGCAGCGTGTTGCGGTCGCGCGGAACAGAGGCAAGAATCTCGTCGATGTCTTCCTGGAATCCCATGTCGAGCATGCGATCGGCCTCGTCGAGCACCACGTTTTGTATGCTGTCGAGCTTCGCCGCGCCTCGGTTGATGAGGTCGATGAGGCGTCCGGGCGTAGCAACGATGATTTGAGCGCCATGCTTGAGGGCTTTGATTTGGTTGAGGATGGATGTTCCACCATAGACGGGCACCACGTGGACACCGTCGATGTATTTGGCATAATCTTTGATATCATCGGATATCTGCAGGCATAACTCACGCGTGGGACTGAGCACCAGCGCTTGCGTTTCGCGGCTCTGTGGATCGATTTTTTGTAGCAGGGGGATGCCGAAAGCGGCCGTTTTGCCCGTGCCAGTCTGCGCCAGGGCGATCACATCGTTGCCCGTGCCCAGCAGATAGGGGATGACCTTTTCTTGTACGGGCATGGGCTGGGCAAAGCCGAGCTCCTCTATGGCGCGCCGAATGTTGTCGTTGACGCCCAGCTCTTCAAAAGAGAGTGGCGCTTGTGGCTCGTTGGTCGTGGCCTGAAGGTCGGCGGAGGGATTTTGAAGTTGTTCTTCCATGAATGTCTTTTTACCTAATGAATTTTCCTTTACCTTTAATTATATAGAGTCCTTTGAGATTTTCAGTTGAACGGATACGGCGCCCTTGCAGGTCGAAGATCACTTCTTTTTCGGCTGCAGGGGTCTTATCTGCGATGCCGACGATGCCTGTTTTTGTGTCGTCGAAGCGGTCGGGGAGATAATATCCGAGGTGCGGCGGCTGGTTGTAGGCTGCGTTTTGCCACGCCACACCCATGCGATAGACGTGGTCGTGCATGAGCGTTGGTACGCGATAGTTGGTGCTGTTGGTCGATGTAAAAATGTTCAGCGTGCAGCTGTCGCTCTTGTTCCAGAGCACCACTTCTTCGCGCCAGTCGCCAAAGAGGTCGGCCTGCAGGCAGGGCGTTGCCTTTGTTGAGTTGCACGATTGGGAGTTACCGTAGTTGGCGAAGTTGATTTTCGTTGTGGTGGAATTGTTGTTCCAAGCCGTGATAGTAGTACCGTCGAGCAGGTTGTCCTGCAGACTGCCGTCCCAATAGACGCGGAAATTGACACTCACGCTCTTCGTGGCGGCCACTTCTCCCGTAGCGGCGCTGCGCGGTTGGCGATCGTTCGACGACCAGAACTCATAGCCGCGACTGTCGGGAATGATGTCGGCGGCCAGTCCGCGTCCGTTGTCTTTGGAGCCCGAGGCGCTGTAGATGATTTCGCCTGTGGCGGCATCGTGGAGGTCCCAGCCGTAGGAGGCGGTGCTGCTCTCGTGCACTTGAAATACTTCGAGGCCGGGCCTGTCGGGGTCGAGGTCGCCCAGATGCATCGCGTCACCATGTCCATAGCCTGTGGCATAGAGCAAATGGCCGTCGTGATCGATGGCCGATGAGCCATAGATAATCTCGTCGCAGCCGTCGCCATCTACATCGGCCACGCTCAGATTATGGTTCCCATTGCCGTAGGCCGTTTTGCTTCCATCGGACAGGTTGGCCGTGTTCGTCGAATAGGTCTTGGTTGTTTTCGTGCCGTTGGCGTCGGTGTGCTCCACTTTTGTACTCGAAACGGAGCCGTGGAGCCATTTCGTTGAGAGTTTAGAACCGTCGAAATCAACGGCCCAGAGATAGGCTCTCGTGTAGTAGCCACGACACATCACGGCGCTGGGGTGGCTGTCTTGTCCGTCGAGGTAGGCCACGCAGGCGAGGAAACGGTCGCAGCGTCCGCCGTAGGTGTCGCCCCACGTGCTCTTCGATGAACCGCTCGGCGCACCGCCAACAGAGCCTGCTCGGTTGGGGTTATAGAAGATTGTATGCACAGCCTTGCCCGTTTCGCCGTTGAAAACTGTGAGATATTCAGGGCCGCTGAGCACGGCTCCGTAGGCGCTTGTCTTGCTCGTGCTACCCGAATAAGACACATAGTCGGCTGTGTTGTCCGTCGTTTTGATAGCGTCGTCGTCGGCCGCCTCCGTCACGTATTGGCCCAGTCCATCGCGGCTTCCGGGTGCAGTGCGGCATATCATTTCGGCCTTGCCGTCGCCATCGAAGTCATAGACGAGGAACTGCGTATAGTGGGCACCAGCGCGGATGTTATGTCCGAGATCGACACGCCATAGCTTCGTGCCGTCGAGCTTATAACAATCCAGAATGACGGGGCCCGTGACGCCCGGCTGGCTGTTATCCTTTGAATTCGTAGGATCCCATTTCACAATGATTTCATAGTCGCCATCGCCATCCACGTCGCCTGCGCTGCAGTCGTTGGGCGTATAATCGTAGTGCCCGCTCACGGTGCTCCCGCTCGCAGGGCGGTCGAGTTTCAGTTGGAGATAGCTCGTCGTCCAGGGCGTTGCTTCGGGCGATGTCTCCACGGGCGTGCCGTCAACGAGCGTCACGACCTGATAGCGGTCTGTGGCTGTTCCGTTTTTATCCATATAACATGTGGCCGCTGAAAGGCCCTCGGCGATGGTCTCTCCGTTGCGCAGCACGTTGAATGTGGTTCGCTGTTCGTCGTCGGTGCCCAGCAGGCGCCAGCTCACAAACATCGACCCACTGCCCTTTGCCACGACCAATCCGCGTGACAATTTCTCCATCTGACTCGTGGGTGTCGCGCTCTGAGCATGGAGCATGGCATATTGCGTCATGAGCATGAGCGAAAGGACAAAAAAGTATAGTTTCCTCATAATAAAACGTTTTGATATGATTTTTCGACTGCAAAATTATAAAAAAAACTAGCGAAAGCGGGAGAATAATTGAAAATTGATAATGGAAAAGGGATTAAATTGAAAATTGAGAATTGAAAATTGAAAATTAACTCGCGTTTGAGTCCCATGGGCGTTAGCCTAAATTTTCAATTTTCAATTATCCATTTTCAATTTTTTTCGTATCTTCGCGCCCAAACAATTATATAAAATACATCAGTATGAATATTACGGTTTTTTGTAGTTCGCGGTCTTCCTTGGCACCCGAATGGGAACGGGAGGCGCGGCGCTTGGGGGAGTGGATGGCTGAAAATGGGCACACGCTTTGGTTTGGAGGCTACGATTTGGGCCTCATGGGCGTGTTGGCTGAGACTGTTTCGAAGCGCGGCGGACGCGTGTGTGGTGTCACTGTTGAGGCGCTTTCGTCCAAGCGCGCAGCCTCACGTTTCACGACCGACGAGGTGGCCACGGCCTCTTTGGGCGAACGCATTCACACGCTCGTCTCTCGGGCCGACCGCATCGTGGCGTTTCCGGGCGGTTATGGTACGATTGACGAGATTTTTACGACCGTCGTAGAGGGCGTTATTGGAGGTGAGGAATCGCGCCGTCGCGTCATTGCCTTCAATATTGGCGGCTTCTGGAATCCGCTCCGTGCGTGGCTCAAAACATTGGCGCAACAGGGCGTTATCGGTGCCGACTATGACCAGCGCGTGGCTTTTGCGGACAGTTTCGAGGAGCTCACGGCGCTTCTTTCCTGAAAATTTGTTCGATGATGACCGCAATAGCGCCATCGCCTGTCACGTTGCAGGCCGTTCCAAAGCTATCCATTGCGATATAAAGGGCGATGATGAGTGCTTGTGCTTCTGCGTCAAAACCCAAAATAGACGCCAGAGGCGCTAGGGCCGCCATGATGGCTCCGCCCGGCACTCCTGGTGCTGCTACCATCACAACCGCCAGCATAAGGATGAAATGAAGGAATAAACCGAGGCCGTGGGACATACCGCCCATCAAGCAAATGGCTAGTGCACAGGCAGTTATCTTCATGGCCGAGCCCGACATGTGAATCGTAGCGCACAGCGGAACGACAAAACTTGCCACGCCGCGACTAACGCCATTGGCCTCCGTTTGCTTGAGTGTTACGGGGATAGTGGCGGCCGACGACGATGTGCCCAGCGCCGTGAGATAGGCCGGAAGCATTGTCCACAGCAGTCGGAAGGGGTTGCGCCGCGTCACTAGACCTGCGATGCAGAACTCATACAGCAAAATGAAAAGATGGAGGGCAAATATCACTAAGATGATCTGAGCGAACATCAGCATGATGCTATAAACTTGCCCTGTATGCGTCATGCTAAGGAATATACCAAAAATATAGATGGGCAGGAGTGGGATGATGACTTTCGATATGACTCGTTCAATCACCTGACGACCTTCCGTAAACAGATTTCGCAGCAAAGGCAGTTGACTATAAGCAATGCAAATGCCCATCAGGAAGGCAAAAACCAGGCCGCTCATCACATCGAAAAGTGCTGGAATCTGAATATTGAAAAAAGGTTCAATGTCGGTGGGTTTCTGCATAGCAGCCACGTGCGATGTTTCTTCTATCATCGTGGGAAACAGCCATGAGCCCGTACCATAAGCCAGTAGCCCCGCCAAAACCGTGTCAACGTAGGCGATGGCCACCGTCACAAGGAGCATACGTCCTGCCCCGTTACCAATGTCGGCGATAGCAGGCGTCACCAAACCCACAATGATCAGTGGTATCATAAATCCCAAGAACTGACCAAATATGGCATTCAGTGTGACGAAAATCTTCACCACGCCCAAGGGCAGCACCTGCCCCAGCAGTACGCCAAGGGCAATCGCGATGATCACCCTTGGCAGAAGGGGCAATTTCTTAATTGAAAATTGAGAATTGAAAATTGAAAATTTTTGCATTCAATGAGATGAATTTTCAAGGTTCATAATTTTCGAGTGAAGACCGAACTCGCTCGATACTCAAGGGCGGCGCCAATTCAACATAGCACCGCGGAATGAATTTTCAATTTTTAATTTTCAATTTTCAGAGCTTCCGCCATGGCCTTGCCCAACGCGGCGCATTGTGCTTTCACGTCGGCACTCATAGCTTGTTTCATATCGACGGGTTCGCCCACCACTTCGAAGTGGAGGCGTGTCTCGTTCCATTCTTCAATCTTGCAGCAGGCCTTACTTGCCCAGCCGTGACTGCCAAACCACCCGATCAGATGATTCTTAATATCCTTGCCGGCAATCTCCGACAGCAGCACTTCCATTTCATGATAGAGACCCGTGTTGTAGGTCGGCGCACCCACGATGAGGCCCTTATAGCGGAAAATATCGCGGAGAATATAAGAATGATGCGTTTTCGACACATTATACATAACAATGTTCTTCACGCCGGCCTCACTCGCAGCACGCGCTATCTCCTCGGCCATACGTTCCGTATTGCCGTACATTGTGCCGTAGCAAATCACGAGTCCAGCCTCTGTCTCGTAGCGACTCATACGGTCGTATAGATCCACCACCTTACTAATATACTGCTTCCACACCGGTCCGTGGGTGCTGCAGATGTAGTCCAGCTCTACGCCCGACAGCTTTTTCAGGGCATTCTGCACCGGCACGCCATATTTTCCGACGATGTTGGAATAATATCTGATCATCTCGAGCCATGCCCAATCGCAGTTGATTTGTTCGTCGATGATGCCGCCATTGAGCGCACCGAAGCAGCCGAAAGCGTCGCCGGCAAACAGCGTGCGATGTGTTTCGTCGAGCGTCATCATCGTTTCGGGCCAGTGAACCATCGGCGTGAAGACGAATTGCAGCGACGTTTTGCCCAAATTGAGATGGTCGCCGTTCTTCACTTCCAGCGTATCAGCATTCAGTCCATAGAAACCACTCATCATGCCAAACGTTTTCTTGTTGCCCACGAATTTCACGTCGGGATAAAACTTTTTCAGCAATCCGAGCGATCCGCTGTGGTCGGGCTCCATGTGGTTGATAACAACATAGTCGATAGGACGATCGCCAATCACCTCCCGAACGTTCTCCAAGAACTGAGCAAAAAAGTCAATCTCCACCGTGTCGATAAGGCAAACCTGCTCATCGTCAATCAGATAGGAGTTATAAGAAACCCCATTGGGCAGTGGCCACAGACCCTCAAAAAGATTCTTGTTGCGGTCGTTCACACCCACATAAAAAATATTGTCAACTATCTTTTTCATATTTTAATTTTCAATAATTTCTTCAGTTCATTCCCAAATTCTTCCGACACATAATTATAAAGGCTCTTACAGCAATCAGCGCTGAATTTCTGTGCCTCGCCAATCACCTTATCCCACGTCTCCGACGGCATTCCGTTCGTAATCATCTCACGTGTAACGCCGTTTTTGAGCAGTCCATAAATGAAACCAGCGTTAAAATTGTCGCCTGCACCGATGGTACTCACGGTTTCCGTCTTGACGATAGGATAGCTCTTCCTGACGCCACCCTGCGCCCACACCTCCACGGGGTCGGCGCCGCGCGTACAAATAAAGTTCCTGCAGTAGAACGAAATCTCCGCATTATAAACGCGCTCCGGGTCGTCCATCCGATAGAGCACGTCGAAGTCTTCGCGACTACCACGCACAATGTCGGCAAACTCCAAGTTCTCAATCAGGTTCGGTGTCAACTTCATCACCTCGTTTTTGTGCGACGGACGGAAATTAACATCATAATAAAGAATAGCCCCATGGCAGCGCGCATAGTCCAACAAACCCACCATCTGCGGACGAATAACGGGATTCACCGCATAATAACTCCCGAAAAGAACAATGTCGTCGGGCTGCACGTCGGGATAAACAAAATCCAACTGATCGTGCGGATGATCCTTATAAAAAATATATTCTGCGTCGTTCTTCTCGTCGAGAAACGCCAGAGAGATGGGCGATTTCGATTCAGGAAACACATTCACATTGTCGGCATTCACGCCATTCTTCCTCAGGAAGTCAACCACATGCGCTCCCACGCGGTCGTTTCCCGCCTCCGAAATAAACGTACAATCAACGCCGCAGCGACCCAGCGACACAATCGCATTATAGGTCGAACCACCCGGATAGGCCCCAATCGGCTGCCCATTCTTAAAAATAATATCCAGCACCGTCTCGCCAATGCCAATCACTTTTCTCATAGTCAAACTCTTTTTTCTTCTTTTTTGCGCGAAGATAGGGAAAAAAGACAAACCAAAGAAACAAAAATGAAAAAAAATAAGAAATAACTTGAAAAATCCCCCGTCGTGCATTATCTTTGCATCAATAAAGCCAACCAAAACCCAATATAGCCATGATGCAACAACTCATAGACGCTCTACACACAGAGCAGTGCTCCTTGGTGGTGCTCCACGAGGGACAACAACGCATATTCAGAGGACGCGGAGTGAGACGCCTCTACAACCTGATGAACAACGAACCGGAACTCTTCTTCCGCGCAAAAATCGCTGCCAAAGCCATCGGACGAACCGCAGCAAGAATGATGGTGCAGGGCGATGTCAGCGAGGTCTATGCCGACTACATCAGCCAGCAGGCCTACGACACGCTCCAAGACGCCAACATAAAAACGACCTACGACAAAAAAGTCGATCACCAGCAATTCCTCAAACTGTGGGAACAACTAGGGGAACTGGACCAAGAAAATAAATGATAAACAATCATATAACAACAAACTGCAAATGAAAAAAAACTTTCTCCTGTTGGTCGCCCTGCTCGCGTGGTGGTCAACCCCAAAAGCCTTGTGCGACAACGACTCTACTCGCATCACGCTTTCGGAGGCTAAAAACATGTATAAAACTCAAAACATGGGGCGCGTAAGCGTACACGACCCCTCCATTGTCTATCAACCCGACGAAAACAGATATTATATCTTCGGAAGCCACCGCGGACAAGCCAAAACGCTTGCCTTCCAGTCGTGGACTACTTTCCTCGCGCCGTGGGGCGTCGTTCAAGACGATGGCACCACCAAAGAGGCGTCCAACCAAGAGGCCTTCGTGGATAATCAAGTGAAAACCATCACCATCGGAGGCAAGACAGTCTCCTTCGGCACCTACGATGTGCAGGCATGGGCAGCAGCAGGCAGCACCGACGGCAACTACG
>Ga0065709_1029865_pt1 | contig 11348 bp, 8 predicted proteins | sample Hoacrofraction14_2_FD_59096 | JGI IMG/M metagenome (GOLD analysis project Ga0065709, IMG submission 59096) | Hoatzin crop microbial communities from Cojedes, Venezuela, sample from fiber fraction 14 v1 | ecosystem: Host-associated > Birds > Digestive system > Esophagus > Crop | place: Venezuela... | reverse complement strand
GACTACCAGGGCCGCTCGCTCAAGAGCCAGCTCAAGCAGGCCAACAAGGCTGGTGCCAGGCTCTGCGTCATGCTTGGCCCCGACGAGATCGCTGCCGGCGAGGCCACCCTTCGCGACATGCGGAGCCACGAGCAGGTGCAGGTGCCGCTCAATGGCCTTGCTGCCGCGGTTGCCGAGCGCCTGTGATGGCAGACGCCACGTTTGACGTAGGCGCACTGCTTGATGACCGGCTGGTTGTGCGCTCGGTCGGGCCCTGCGCCGCCTGGGAGCTGCTCACTCGGCTGGGCCTTGGCCGCACGATGGTCGCGCGCGTGTGCGAGGAGGGGCGCCTTCGTCGTGATGGCGTGCCGCTTCGTCGTGACGACCACGTCTTCTCTGGCGAGAAGGTCGAGCTGCTCTTCTGTGCGCCTGCCGAGCGCGTGGCTGGCCGCGGGCTCCCGCGCGGGTCGGCGGCCAGCGTCCTGCACTTCGACCGCGTGCTTTTGGCCGTCAACAAGCCGCAGGGCATCCTTGTGCACGGGGATGGCACGGGCGCGGCGACCCTCACCGACGCCGCGCAGGCCTACGTGGACGCGCGCGGCCTCGCGTGCCGACCGCAGGCCATCCAGCGCCTCGACGTACAGACGTCGGGCGTGGTGCTCTTCTCGCTGACCGAGGAGTTTCAGCCGGCACTCGACCACATCGTCGCCGAGCACCGTATGACCAAACGTTACCTGGCCGTCGTGCGTGGCAGGCTCCGTCCGGGCGAGGTCGTCATCGAGAAGCCCATCGGGCGAGACCGCCACAACGCCAAGCGCATGCGCGTGAGCGGCACGGGCAAACAGGCGCGCACGCGGGTGATGCCCCTCGTAACACGCCAGGGACGCAGCCTGGTCATGGTGGAGCTTGACACGGGACGCCGGCACCAGATCCGTGTGCACCTGGCGTCCATCGGCCACGCCATCGTAGGTGATGACCTCTATGGCAGGCCGGATGACGTGGGCCTCTGCCTGCACTGCCTCGAGGAGCGCCTGGTGCATCCGGTGACGGCGGAGCCCCTGGTGGTACGCGCCCCCTGGCCCGAACGCTTTGGTGCGTGGTTCGAGCCCTCTGACGCCGGCCTGTAGCGCCCTCACATCTCGCCTTGCGGCTTCACATTTCCGTCGCATCGTCTCAGGGAATTGTAAGAGGCGACTCCTAAGGTGTCCTGCAAGATAGCAAGCGCCTAGATAGGAGGGCGATACACATGCAGGGACACGAGAACCAGTCACAGTGGGAACAGTGGGCCAAGGAGCAGCAGGCCGCACAGCAGGCCCAGGCGGGCCAGGCCCAGCAGCAGGTCACGGGCCAGGCGCAGGCAGGCACGCAGCAGCCTGCGCAGCAGGCGTGGGGCCAGCAGCAGGCTGCCGACCCGACCCAGGCCAGCGCCTGGAGCCAGCAGACCTACGCGCGGCATGCCCAGACCAGCGCCAACGCGTATGCCAGCGCCAACGCGTATGCCAGCGCCAGGCCCTATGCCCAGCAGACGCAGCAGGCGAGAGGCGATGACGGCTCGAGCTCGAGTAGGAAGCGATCTTCTCGCAAGCACTCGGGTGGGGTGGCAAAGGCGGCCGTCGCCGGCGTGGTGAGCGGTGCCCTCGCGGCGGCGCTCGTGGTCTTTGGCCTAAGCGCGTCGGGCGTGCTTGACACCTCGTCGGCCGATGCCACGGAGTCCACGTCCGCGCAGGCCATCACCATCAACACCTCCGACGCCGATATCTCTACGGCGAGCGCCGTGGCGGCCAAGGACCTGGCTTCGGTGGTCTCGATCACCGTCGAGACGGACGAGGGCACGGCGCTTGGCTCGGGCGTCATCCTGGACACTGACGGCAACATCATCACCAACTACCACGTGGTCGAGGGCGCCACGTCCGTCTCGGTGGACATCGAGGGCACGAGCTACGAGGCCGAGGTCGTGGGTTACGATAGCTCGTCCGACATCGCCGTGATCAAGGCCGAGCTCAACGGTGCCGCCGTCACACCCATCGAGGTGGGCGACTCCGACGAGCTCGAGGTGGGTGACTGGGTCATGACCATCGGCAGCCCCTATGGCCTTGACCAGTCCGTCTCGGAGGGCATCGTGAGCGCGCTCTATCGCAACACGCTCATGGAGTCCACGTCGGGCACCACCATCTACACCAACCTCATTCAGGTTGATGCGGCCATCAACCAGGGCAATTCCGGCGGTGCGCTCGTCAATCAGGAGGGCGAGCTGGTGGGCATCAACACCCTCATCGAGAGCTCGAGTGGCGACTTCTCGGGCATCGGCTTTGCCATCCCGGCCAACTACGCCGTGAGCATCGCAGAGCAGATCATCAACGGCGAGACCGTGGAGCACGCGGCCCTGGGCGTCACCATGCAGACGGTCAACGCCAACGGTGCGCAGAGTTCGGGGCTTTCCACGACGACCGGCGCGTACGTGGTGAGCGTGACCGAGGACAGCCCCGCCGAGGAGGCCGGCATCGAGGCCGGTGACGTCATCACCGCCATCGACGGCGAGCAGGTGAGCTCGGCTGACGGCGTCATCCTGGCCGTGCGCAGCCACGAGGTGGGCGACACCATGGAGGTGACCGTCCTGCGCGACGACGAGGAGCTGACCCTCACCGTCACCCTCGGCAGCGACGAGGAGCTCCAGATCGAGACGGGCACGTCCACCGAGTCCACCGATACCTCCGAGGACTCCAGCATCTTTGACCAGATGCCCTCCATGCCCAATGGCTCCGACGGCTATGGCTACGACAACGGCCATGGCATGGACGGCTACGGCAACATGGGCTCCTACGACATCGAGGACGCCACGAGCGCCACGGCCGCATAGCCCTTCCATACACAGCCCTTCCCTTTCCCGGGACCCCGTGCGAGCGGGGTCCTTTCTTGTGTGGTGGGGCGGTGCTACGTCTCTGGGGTCAGGGAGTGCGTCGAGGTGACCTGGCCATCAGGCGAGAAGGACCAGTCGTTGGCGGGGTCCAGCTCGGTGAGGCCGCCCCAGAAGCGCTTGGGCATGAGGCTTGCGCGCAGGTCGTAGCCACGTGCCTCGCGGTCGCGCCCGGGCAGGGCCATCGCGTCGTAGAAGCGCTTCCACATGGCGCGCACGTAGCGCTCGTCCCGAGCGAGGGCGGGCGAGGTGGGCAGGGGGTCTCCCGGGGCAAGCAGCAGGTACGAGCAGCTCTTCCAGCCCGGCTGGTGCACGGCGGCCACGCGACGTGTGGTGTCGATGAGACAGAAGCGGTCCTCGCGCATGCGCGCGGCAAAGTAGCCTCCCACCAAGGGGATGGTGTTTGCACCGGGCGAGAAGAGCGCGAGAAAGCTCCCGTCCATAAGTTCCGAGAAGCGCACGAACTGACGGGTCTTCTCGCACTCGTTGGACACTGAGCGGGCAAGGTCCAGCATGTCCACCACGGCAGGATGGCTGCGCATGAGAAAGACGCCGGGTCCTGCGCTAAATGCCAGACGCAGGTAGCGATGGATGGCCTCGGGCATGGCGGGGTCGCTTGAGGCGGAGGCGTAGACTAGCTGGTGGGCGGCCTGCTCGTCACCATTGCAGCAGGTGCGCACGAAGCCGGCCCACACGCGCCGGGCAAGGGTGCCGTCCGGAGGCACGTCCACGACCACCTCGCCCAGGCGCGGCTGCACGTCGTCCGCGTCTGCCAGGCGCATGGAGGCGGGGGAGAGATGCGCCAGGTAGGCAACTCCCGTGGCGGCAAGCGCCCCCTCGAGCGAGTGCTCGCAGGCAAGCACGACGTCTGCGCCCACGGCGTCGCACGCGGCGGCGATGGCCTCGTCGGCCGTGACGTGGATGGCCTCGGCACGGCCATCGCACGCGGCCTCAGAACAGGCTGAGCTGCCCCTCTGCCAGACGGCGGGTGCGGTTGTACGAGGTTGCCTGGGCATCGCTCACCACCCTCTGCCTGATGAGCGCGGGGTCAAGCGGCGAGGCCGGGTCCCGCTTGCCGTTGCAGGTGAGGAAGTGCCGCGCCCGCTTGAGCGTGACGCGCAGGCGCTTGAGGTCATCAAAGGAGAGGATGCTGCCGCGCCGTGCGCTCACGATGCGCTTGGCACCGGTGACGCCCACGCCGGGCACGCGCAGCAGCACCTCGAACGGTGCGTCGTTGACCTCCACGGGGAACTGCTCGATGTGCGTGAGCGCCCAGGCGAGCTTTGGATCCACGTCGAGGTCGAGCCAGGGCTGCTCGGGACTTACCAGCTCGTCGGGCGTGAAGCCATAGTAGCGCAGCAGCCAGTCGGCCTGGTACAGGCGATGCTCGCGACGCAGGGGCACGGGCGTGCCCGCCGCGGGCAAGAGCGGGTCTTCGATGGCGGGAACGTACGCGCTGAAGAAGATGCGCTTGAGGTTGTAGCTCTGGTAGAGTGCCTGCGACAGCTTGAGGATATGGTTGTCGTCCTCGGGGGAGGCGCCCACGATGAGCTGCGTGGCCTGCCCGGCTGGGGCGAACTTTCGCCTGGCGATGGCGATCTCCTTGGAACCCGTGCGTGCGAGTGTGCGCCGGCCCCCCGCCTTGGCAAACGACTGGCCGCCCTCGAGCCTGTGGTGCTCGCCGCGCGTCTTGGCGATCTGTGCCATGGGGGCGAGGACCGCCTGCTTGGTCTTGTTGGGGCAGAGCGCGGCCAGCGAGGTGGCGCTCGGCAGCTCGAGGTTGGAGCTCAGGCGGTCTGCCAGGCGCCCCAGCCTGTCCAGCAGCTCGGGTGCCGTGCCGGGGATGACCTTGGCGTGCACGTAGCCGTTGAACTGCAGCTCTTCTCGCAGGATGCGTAGGCACTCGATCATGCGCTCGGTGGTGGCGTCGGCGTCTCCGAGCACGCCCGACGAGAGGAACAGCCCCTCGATGTAGTTGCGCTTGTAGAAGCTCACCGTGAGCTCGGCCAGCTCGCGCGGCGTGAACGTGGCCCGCGCGCACGAGGCAGAGCGCCGGTTGACGCAGTAGGCGCAGTCAAATGAGCAGGCGTTGCTCATGAGCACCTTGAGCAGTGTGATGCAGCGCCCGTCGGCCGAGAACGTGTGGCAGCAGCCGGCGTCGCTCGCGATGCCCACCTTGCCGGGGCTCGCCCCGCGCGTGACGCCCGACGAGGTGCAGGCGGCGTCGTACTTGGCCGCGTCTGCGAGTATGCCCAGCTTGGTCAGCGTGTCCACGGATCTTCTCCCTAAACGAACCTGTGTTCTGCAATCATACACAAGCCAGGCGGGAAGAACAAGCGTTCTTTTAGAAAGAAATGCCGCCATCTGCGTTCTTATAACAAGAAGGGTGCGAAGTGGGCCGGTAAGCCGGGTTCTGTCGTTGGACGGCCATTTATCTAGGGCCTGCGTCGCCGCAGGCCTCGAGCGCGCAACCCGAGCGCGGTGCGGGCCACACCATGGCGCTCCTACTTGCGTTTGCTCCGGAAGGGGCTTGCCAAGCCGCCGTGTTGCCACGACGCTGGTGGTCTCTTACACCACCGTTTCAGCTTTTCTCTCACCCGCCAAGGCGGGCAGCGGGAGTCTTCTTTTCTGCGGCGCTTTCCGTCGGGTCACCCCGCCCGGCCGTTAGCCGGCTTCCTGCCCTGTGGAGCCCGGACTTTCCTCATGACGCCTAGGGCGCCCCGCGGTCGTCTGGCCCACTTCGCGCCGCCGATTGTACCACGTGGACGGCACGCGGCAAGCGGGGGAGGGCATCGGGACGTGGCGCCCTCCCGAGCGCTGCTACGCCTCGCGGCAGAGGCGCAGGCACTCCTCGAGCCAGGAGCAGTTCATCTCTTCTCGCATGATGGCACCCATGAGCACCAGGTAGTCGCCAAAGGCGTCGGTGTCAGCGGCGGGCATGCCGTCGAACTTCCGTTGGTTTTGCCGCAGGTGCTCCAGGCGCTCGCGGTGGAGGGTAAGCCGGTGCTCCAGCAGCTCGATGCGACGCTCGGCCGGCATACGTGATGAAAAGAAGACGCGCAGGCGAAAGGTGTTCTTGGGCGTGTGTTCGAGCTCCTCGTCGTCGCACGCCAGCCAGTCAAGGAAGTCCGCACGCCCGGCGTCGGTGAGGGAGTAGACCTTCTTCTTGAGCGCCGTGCCGGATGTCACCTCCGTGCACGTGACCATGCCCTCGGCCAAAAGGCGCTTGAGCTCGGGGTAGATCTGCGCATGCTGCGCGTACCAGAACTCGTTGAGGGCGCTCTCGAACTCGACCGAGAGGTCGTAGCCGGTCATGTCGCGCTGGTCGAGCAGTCCCAGAATCGCGTACTTGAGCGTGCGGTTGGCCATGTGTCACATCCCTCCTGTTCTTCTCGCCCTTCGATTTTCCTGTCGCAATACGTAAATTGCAACATGTAACTATTTACATATTGTAACGCCGCACCCTATAATTGCGCCGACCAGATAGGGGAGAAGAAAGGACCGCCCGTGGACCTCACCAAACGCCGCTGGATCATCCTCGTTGCCTGCTGTCTCATCAACCTGTGCCTGGGCTCCATTTATGCGTGGAGTGTGTTTGCCGGGGGCATGGCAGACTACCTCACGGCCACGACGGGGACGACCCTCACCACCGCAGACCTCGCCATCGTCTACACCATCGCCAACGCCGTCGGCCCCATCACCATGATCAGCGGTGGCTGGTTCAACGACCGCTTTGGGCCTCGCATGGTCATCCTCGTGGGCGGTGTCATGTTTGGCCTGGGCATGATTGCCTCGGGCTTCGTCACGAGCGTCGGCGGCCTCATCCTCACCTACGGCATCATCAGCGGCCTGGGCCTGGGCATGGCCTACGGCTGCACGATCTCGACCTGCATGAAGTTCTTCCCCGACCGCCGCGGCCTCATTGGCGGCGTCACCACGGCCGTCTATGGCATGAGCTCGGTCATCCTGCCGCCCGTCGTGACGGCCATTGTGGCCGCGACCGACGCGACCGTCGCCTTCAAGGCCATCGGCGCCGCCTTCGTCGTCATCATCGGCGTGTGCTCGCTCTTCGTGAGCCAGTGCCCCGACGGCTTTGTGCCCGAGGGCTGGGAGCCTCCCGCGCAGACGGGCGACGCGCCGGCCGCACGCAACCTGGACTGGCGCCAGATGATCGCCACGCCGGTCTTCTGGTGCATGCTGCTGATGCTCACGTGCGGCGCCTTTGCAGGCATGATGATCATCAGCCAGGCGTCGGCCATCGCACAGAACATGGTGGGCATGGAGCCCATGGCCGCGAGTCTCGCCGTGTCGGTGCTCGCGCTCTTTAACGCGCTGGGCCGCATCGCCGCAGGCACCATCTCGGACCGCATCGGGCGCATCGGCACGCTCACGGGCGCCTGCGCGCTCTCGCTGGTGGGCCTGGGCCTGCTCTTTGTGACGGGCCAGGGCTCCGTCATCACGTTCTATGGGGGCATCGCCGTCGTGGGCATGTGCTTCGGAGCCTTCATGGGCGTCTTCCCGGGCTTCACCTCCGACCAGTTTGGCCCCAAGAACAACAGCGTCAACTATGGAATCATGTTCATCGGCTTTGCCCTGGCGGGCTACCTTGGCCCGACCGTCATGCGCTCGATCTATGCGAGCACGGGCGCCTACGGCAAGGCGTTTTTGGTGGCATGCGGGCTCGATGTTGCCGGCATCGTGCTGAGCATGCTCTATCGTGCGGCTGCGAAGAGGGAGGCGTAGGCGGCGGAGGTGCCAGGCGTCCCGCCACCGCGCAGCGTTGCAACATAGGCGCCCGCATGAGCGGGCCTCGGGGAGGGAAACACGAATGAATCGCAAGTATCCGCATCTGTGCCAGCCCATCACGCTGGGCAGGACCACGTTTAAAAACCGCATGTTCTCGGCGCCTATGGGCGGCACCGACATCGGGGCCGAGGGCAACATCGGGCCGGGCAGCCGCGCCTTCTATGAGCTGCGCGCCAAGGGCGGCGCCGGTGCCGTCACCGTCTCGGAGTGCATGGTGCACCCCCAGACCGACGGAAGCCAGGCCTTCCACCTTGACCGCGCCATCTGGGGCTCGCTGCAGTCGGCCACGCTGGCCGCCGACGCCATCCGCCGCCACGGCGCCATCGCGTCGCTCGAGCTGTCGCACTCCGGCCAGTTTGCCGGCACGTACATGACCGACAAGGATGCCAAGGCCCACATGCACCAGTGGGGCGTCTCGCCCTCCGTGCGTGCCGACGGCATGGAGATCTGCGAGCTCTCGCGCGAACAGATTGCCGACATCGTCGCCGCCTACGGGCGCGTGGCGGGCCTGGCCAAGGTCGCGGGCTTCGAGATGCTCATGATTCACGGCGGCCACGGCTGGCTTATCAACCAGTTCTTCTCGCCGCTCTTCAACCACCGCACCGACGAGTACGGCGGCAGCCTCGAGAACCGCGTGCGCTTTGCCAGCGAGGTGCTCGACGCCGTGCGCGAGGCCGTGGGTCCAGGCTTCCCCATCGAGTTCCGCATGAGCGGCGCCGAGTTCTGCGAGGGCGGCTACGACCTGGACGAGGGCATCCGCATCGCGCAGGCGCTCGAGAGCAAGATTGACCTTCTCCACGTTTCTGCCGGCACGTACCAGAAGACCTTTGGCATCACGCACCCGTCGATGTTCGAGGACCACGGCCGCAACGTCTACCTGGCAGCAGAGATCAAGCAGCACGTGAGCGTTCCGGTGGCTACGATCGGCGGCCTCAATGACCCGGCGCGGATGGAGGAGATCATTGCCAGCGGCAAGGCCGACGTGGTGTACATGGCCCGCGCGCTTTTGGCCGACAACGAGCTGCCGCGCAAGGTCATGGAGGGTCGCGACGAGGACATCGTGCGCTGCCTGCGCTGCTTCACGTGCATGGCCGAGCGTGGCGTCACGGGCACGCGCCGCTGCACGGTGAACCCGCTCATCGGTCGTGAGCAGGACGGCGTGGAGGTCACGCCGGCTCCCGTGCGCAAGCGCGTGCTGGTGGCAGGTGGCGGCCCCGGCGGCCTGTACGCCGCCTACACGGCCGCCCGCCGCGGTCACGAGGTGGTGCTCTGCGAGAAGAGCGACACGTGCGGCGGCATCCTCAAGGGCGAGCAGGCGCTGCCCTTCAAGTACGAGATGTACGAGCTGGGCGTGACCTACGAGCGCCTGGCGCGCGAGGCGGGCGTGCAGATCCGCTGCGGCGTGGAGGTGACGCCCGAGTACGTGGAGGAGTTCGCTCCCGATGCGCTGATCGCGGCGGTGGGCTCGTCTCCCCTGGTGCCGCCCATCCCCGGCCTCGATGGCGGCAACGTCATCGTGACCAACGACTACTACAAGCGCGCGGACGAGGTGGCCGACTCCGTGGTGGTGTTGGGCGGTGGCCTTGCCGGCTGCGAGATCGCCATCTGCCTGGGACAGCAGGGCAAGCACGTGGAGCTGGTCGAGATACGCGACGAGCTGGCCCCCGACGCCAACATCCGTCACCGCCCGCTGCTGCTGGCGCAGATTGGCAAGGACGTGGACGCGGTGCACACCGGTTACCGCTGCGTTGAGGTCACCGACAAGGGCGCCTGGTGCGAGGGCTCCTCCGGCGAGCGCGTGCTGGTGGCGGGCAAGACTGTCATCTGCGCGCTGGGGCAGCGCTCGCGCGGCGACGTGGCGGCCGAGCTTTGCGCTGCCGCTCCCATGAGCTGGGTCATTGGCGACGCCTCCAAGGTTTCGACCATTACCAACGCCGTCTACCAGGGCTACCACGCCGCCCTGGACATCTAGGCGAGGAGACATGCGGGCCTGCGGGCCCTGCGGCGGCCCCCTCCGGCGAGGGGGCCGCTTTTGTGCGGTGGGGGAGCGCGCGGCCTGCGTTCGCTGCTCGGTCGGCACTTCTCGGCCCTTGTGCCGTGTCTTCCATGTCTGCACCGAGTTTTTGATTGACGTTCAAAAAAAGAGGCCTATCATGGCTACTAACTTATTTGATTCCTAGTAGAAAGTGGGTGCACGCATGGGGTTTATCGACAAGGCCAAGGGCAAGGCCATCGAGGTCGCTGCCAACAAGGCCATCGACATGCTCTATGAGGACTTTGACGGGAACCTCCCCAAGGTCGAGAAGCTCATCAACAAGTTCAGCGGCGAGGGCGACAGCGTTAACGAGGCCCAGCTCAACCTGTTCAACATGGTCGCGGGCTACATGAAGGACCCGGACAACAACTGGCGCCGCCTGGTCGACAACGTCATCGCCAACGTGGACCGCGAGGTCGTGCGCACCTTCGTGATCAACTTCTTTGTCAACTCGGTGACCATTGGTGGTCCGCGTCAGCGCCAGGTCAACGAGACCGAGGGCTGCAACTGCCCGTGGGCCATCCTCATGGACCCCACCACGGCGTGCAACCTGCACTGCACCGGCTGCTGGGCCGCGCACTACACCGACTCGCGCCAGCAGTCGATGACCTTCGACGAGCTCGACTCCATCGTTACCCAGGGCAAGGAGCTGGGCACCTACATCTACCTGTTCACCGGTGGCGAGCCGCTCGTGCGCAAGCATGACGTCATCCGCCTCTGCGAGAAGCACCAGGACTGCTTCTTTAGCACCTTCACCAACGGTACGCTCGTTGACGAGGCCTTTGCCGACGACATCGCGCGCGTCAAGAACTTCATGCCGGCCTTCAGCATCGAGGGCTTCCGCGAGGCTACCGACAGCCGTCGTGGCGAGGGCACGTTTGACAAGGTCGTCAAGGCCATGGACCTCCTGCGCGAGCGCAAGCTCCCGTTTGGCGCGAGCATCTGCTACACCAGCCAGAACTTTGACTCCATCACGAGCGACGAGTTCATCGACTTCCTGGTCGAGAAGGGCTGCTTGTTCTCGTGGATCTTCACGTACATGCCAGTTGGCGTGGGCGCCCCTACCGAGCTCATCGCGTCGGCCGAGCAGCGCGAGGCTATGTACCACAAGGTGCGTGATGACTGGCGCAACACCAAGCCAATCTTCCTCGCCGACTTCTGGAACGACGGCGAGTACACGGGCGGCTGCATCGCCGGCGCCCGCCGCTACATGCACATCAACGCCGCCGGTGACGTGGAGCCGTGCGCGTTCATCCACTACTCCGACTGCAACATCCGTGAGAAGAGCCTGCTGGAGTGCTACAAGTCGCCGCTCTTCTCGTCGTACCGCGCGCACCAGCCGTTCAACTCCAACATGCTGCGTCCGTGCCCGCTGCTGGACAACCCGCACATGCTGGCCCAGATGGTGCACGAGACGGGCGCCAAGTCCACCGACTACACCCAGCCCGAGGACGTGGACGAGCTAATCACCAAGACCGAGGCCGCAGCCGAGCGCTGGGCCAAGGTGTCCGACCCCATCTGGGCCGCGTCGCCCAAGAGCCGCCTCTCCGAGCGCGTGGGCGCCGAGGACGGTGCCGCAAGCGAGTAGGGCGTGGGCTGCTGCCGACGTAAGGT
>Ga0065709_1006378_pt1 | contig 11355 bp, 1 predicted proteins | sample Hoacrofraction14_2_FD_59096 | JGI IMG/M metagenome (GOLD analysis project Ga0065709, IMG submission 59096) | Hoatzin crop microbial communities from Cojedes, Venezuela, sample from fiber fraction 14 v1 | ecosystem: Host-associated > Birds > Digestive system > Esophagus > Crop | place: Venezuela... | reverse complement strand
GCGAGTTTTCATATTCGTCGCTCACGAGCGGAGCCGGCAGCGCCGCATCACCGGCCGCCGCGGCACCCGCAACAGCATCGGCCGCTTTCGCCGCAGCAACACCTGCGCCGGTTGCTTCCGCCGCGCCGGCACCTGCGCCTTCACCCTTCGCCTCCGCCAGCACCTTCCCGAGCAGATGGCAGATCCCCTCCGCCATCAATTCATGCCCGCGGTCGTTCGGATGCAGCATGTCCGTCGTGATCTCTTCTGCGGTCAATTCGCCCTGCTGAATCTTATTCCAGAGCGTCGCGCGCATGCTCACGCAGGGCAGACCGTAATGCCTGCCGACCGGCAGATGAAACTCTTCCGCGTTGGTCCCGTCGTCATACCGCACGCTGTGGATCAGCACAACGGCCGCGCCGCTCTTAAGCAGCTTCCGCACCAGCCCCTCGTACGTCTCCTGATAATGCTCACGTGCCTCATCATTCACCGAGAATTCCACGAACACCACATCCGGCTGATACGCCAGCACATCCGCGTCCGCCCGAGCCACGCCGAACTGCGAGTCCGTGGCGCCGATCCCGGCATTCACAAACTTCACGTCCGCCGCCGGCAGCTGCGCCTTCAGCCAGGCCGCCGTGCGTGCCGTGTAGCAGCGCTCCGGCGCCGACGCCAGAAATCCCTGCGTGATCGATCCGCCCAGAAACACCGCCGTCACCGGCTCGCCGGCCAGCCCCTTCGTCAGCGCCGCCTTCAGCCGCGTCCAATCCCCTGTATTGACAATCGCTTCATTCCAGTCCATCTGTAAGCCCATAGCCTTAATCTCCTGTCCATCACGGCCCGTTCGCCGGCCCGTTCCCCAAAGTTGTCACCGCTCCCGATGTCTGCGCCGCAGCACACCGCCGCAAAGCGCCGTAACGTGCTGCCGCAGCGCGCCGCGCGTCAGCGCCCGATATTCCACACCGACTTCACTTCCAGGTTTTCCACCCCGACGTCCGTCCCATCCTCAACTTCCACGATCCGCACGCGCCGGCTTCCCTTCTCCATATCGAAGAAGTTATCCTCGAGCCGCAGATACCCGCTCTTCGCGCCGATCATGACGCTCCGCGCATACGCATCCGCGGTCACCGTCACATACTCGCCGTCGCACTCCACTCTAAGCCGCGGATCCGCAAACCGGTAATGCTTCGGCGCCGTAAAGAGCACCGACCCGCCGAGCCCCGGCCCGTCCGCATCCGCAACAGCCGCACCGGCCGCGCTGCAGGCCCCGGCCGCACCGCCGACACAAGCTGAATCCTCATCCGCGCCCTCCGGCACATACCGGTAATCCAGATGCACACTCAAAAAGTCCTGGTCCGAGAAGTCCATCTCCTCCAGCCACACCGCCGAGAACGCCGGCACCACGATCTCCTCGCCGCCGCTCAGAATGACGCGGCTCTCCGGATCCCGCAGCGCCCACATCACCGTCCCGCGGCTCTCCGCGAACGTCTCATTCGTCACGCACAGCCGCGCCTTGCTCACGACCGGCTCCGGCTCCGCGACGACCGCCTCGCGCAGCGACACCTCACTGATCTCCTCGCACGAGATCATCACCGGCGCGAAGAAATGCCGCGCCGCATACTGCAGCGCCTTCCACCGCCCGAAGTAGTCCACACTCGCCCACGAGATCACCGGCCAGATATCATTCAGCTGCCAGTATACCGCGCCCATGCACCGGTCATCATTCCGATTCCTCCGGAAGTGCTCCACCCCATACCGGATGGCCTCCGCCTGCAGCAGCTGCGAGGCGTACACCAGGTCCTCGAAGGAGTACGGATAGCGGTACGTACGGGCGAGGTACATGAGGATCTTGCCATTTGCCCCCACATTGCGCTGATGCATCTCCATGATGCGCGAGAAGAAATTGAGGTCCTCCCCGCGCGCGAACGAGCGGATCGTCTCCATCACCGGCAGCGCCTGGAAGCCGAACTCCGAGAGGTAGCGGTAGTGGAACTGCCGGAACTCCGTAAATGGCCGGTTCGCATGCCAGACCTCCCAGTAATGCACATCGCCCCGGTTCTCATCGCGCGGGTTGTCGAAGTTCCCGCCCGACGACGGGCTCGACGGCCAGTAGAAGATCTCCGGCGCGTCCTCGCGCACGATCGCCGGCGTCACGACCTCATTCTGGTAGAGGTAATAGCGCTGGATCTCCTCCGACCCGTCATAGACCATCTCCAGCGCGAACTGCTCCATCTCATTGTTGCCGCTGAGGAGGCCGAGCGAAGCATGGTGGCGGATGCGGCGCAGATTCTGGTGCATTTCCAGGGAGATATTCTCCTCGAACGAGACCGGCACGTCCCCGAACCCGAAGTCGCCGACCAGCTCATCCGGCTTGTAATTCGCGCAGGCAAACATCATGTCCTGCCAGATCACGAGCCCCAGCTCATCGCACGCATCATAAAACCAGTCATCCGGGTAAATGCCACCGCCCCACACTCGAATTGAGTTAAACCCGCACTCCGCGCACGTCTGCAGCAGATGCCGCGTGCGCGCCTCCGAGCGGAGCGCCATAATGTGGTCCTCCGGAATATAATCCGCGCCCATCGCAAAGTACGTCTGCCCGTTGATCTCCTGGGCAAATGTCTCGCCCCACTCATCTTTCTTCCGCCGGATGCCCTGCGCCCGCAGGCCGATCCGGAGCATACGCTCATCGGCCACCGCGGCGCCTTCGAGCAGCTCCGCCTTTACCGTATAGAGCGGCTGCTCCCCGAGCCCGTGCGGCCACCACAGCTGCGGCTCCGGCACCGACCAGGCCACGCCGTCCTCAACCTCCCACGACTGCTTCCCATCGGGCGCCGTCACGGTGATCCGCACCGGCAGCTCCCCGGACTGCTGCACCTGCACCGTCAGCCGCACATCGACATCCGCGCCGGTGCGCTTATGCACGCCGCCCTGTGCGCCGGCCGCATCGCCCGCGCCAGCCGCCGCCGGACTTTCCCCGGCCGCCACACTCACGCCGCTCGCGCCGTCCCGCAGCACATGCTCCTGCGTCACCCGCACCTCTTCGATGCGCGACTCCGTCCACCCCAGGATCGCCACATCCCGCCAGATCCCCTCATCCGGCAGCCGTGCGCCCCAGTCCCAGCCGAACATGCAGTGCGCCTTGCGCAGGTGCGGGAACCCCCGCATCGCATCCGTCGTCCCGCCCAAGTGATATTCTTTGTCCTTCTCCCGGATATACTTCACCGGGTCCTTCAGATGCACCCGGAGCACATTCTCCCCGGCCGCCAGCACCCCGCGCACATCAAACTCCCACACGCGGTGCATGTTATAGGCAAGCCCCAGCGCCTGCCCGTTCAGCTCGATCATCGCCAGCGTATCGATCCCGTCAAAGCGCAGCACCAGATGCGGCATCGCCGCCAGCGCCGCCGAGACCTCAAAGACCCGCTCAAACGTATAATCCCCCTGAATGAGTTCGAGCGCCTGCAGCTCATTGTCCCGGTCATACGGATCCTCCATCAGCCCCGCATCCAGCAGAAATGAATACACACTCCCCGGCACGCTCCCCTCGACACGCTCCGCCGACTTTAACAGCCCCGGCGTCTCGCAGGTCATCGTCCAGGTCCCGTTCAGCAATACTCTTTCCATACCCCGTCACTCCCTCGCAAGTCATACACATCAGCTGATTGTCAGCGACTATATCAGCTGCCGTTACAGTTACCGTTACCTTCATTATAGACGTTCATCGATGCATAAGAAACATCATTTTTTCTTGCGTTTTGGGCAAAAAAATCGGGAGAGCCTTGCGACCCTCCCGATCGTGTGACATCTCTGTCTGTCCGGCGCTGTGCGCGCCCGATTGTGTCTGCGATTTCCGCAGCGGCCGCGGCAGCTTACGCCGCCGGGCCTTACTGCATGTACATCTTACGCTTCGTCCTCATCGCTCTTGCGTCTCTTCAGAAGCATGATCAGGATCGCCAGAGCCGATACACCGAGTGCGCCGGCCAGCGGCAGGATCGGCGAGGTATCGCCGGTCTTGACCGAGCGGGTTCCGCCGCCCTTGTCGCCGCCGTTAAGGCCCTGATCCTCTTCCTCATCGACCACCACCAGTACGCTGCCGTCCAGCTGTGCGCCGCCCTCGATCATGGTACCATCGAAGGTGAGGTTGGTGACATTTCCGAAGGTGTCGAGCATGAAGTAGCTGTCCTCCGCCAGCTTGTAGCCGGCCGGGGCCGTTACCTCGTGCAGTGTGTAGAGCGTGTCGAAGAACAGGTAACCGGTGAACCATTCATCCGTCAGACCGGTGGCCGTGATGTCCACGATGACATTTCCATCCGGATCCAGGATCTGCAGATGCGCGCCGGCCAGGTAGTTGCCGTTCACGTCGACCTTGCGTACGCCGAAGTCCTGTCTGGACGCGCCGGCCACACCGCCGTCATGCACCTCGTTGTGGTGCGTCTCGGTCTCGGTTTCGGTCTCCGTCTCCGTCTCGGTTTCAGTTTCGGTCTCGGTCTCCGTCTCGGTTTCCGTCTCCGTCTCCGTTTCGGTCTGCGTCTCGGTCTCCGTCTCCGTTTCGGTCTCGGTTTCCGTCTCCGTCTCGGTCTCGGTTTCCGTCTGCTTCTCCGTCTCCGACTCAGACTCCGTCTTCTTCTTATCCTCGACCAGCAGGACCGTGTTGCCGTCCTCATCCGTGGTCGTGTTGCCGGTAGCCGTCACGTTGCCGTTCTCGTCGATCACAAACGTCGTGTCGCTCGTGAGCTCATAGCCATCCGGTGCCGTCACTTCATGCAGCGTGTAGGTAACGCCCGTCTTCAGGCCCTTCACCACATGGACTTCCTTCGTGGACGTCCACTCGTCAACCACGTTGCCGTCCTCATCGAGGATCTGGATCTTGGCGCCCTCGACTTCCTCAGCCGTGTCGACATCGACCTTGCTGACGCGGACAACGGTGATGCTGTCTTCCACCAGAAGGACCGTGTTGCCGTCCTCGTCCTTGGTGGTGTTTCCCGAGTAGGTTACCTTGCCGTCTTCGTCGATCGTAAACGTCGTCTCCGATGTGATGGTGTACCCATCCGGCGCCACCGTCTCCTTCAGCGTATAAGTCTCGCCCGTCTTCAGGCCCTTCACCTCATGCGCTTCCTTCGTCGAAGTCCACGATTCAACCACATTACCTTCGCTGTCGATAATCTGGATCGTCGCGCCTTCCAGCTCTTTGCCGGTCGCCACATCCGTCTTCTGAACATGCACACTGTATGTGCCGTTCTCGAACAGCACATCCGCGCTCGTCTTGTCCGGCGTCGCCGTGATCTTGCCCTTACCGTCATCCGTCAGCGTGACCGTAATGGTCTCCACATGCGAGTCGTAGCTGACGCTCTTATCGGAGCCCTTCACCTCCTCGATCGTATAAACGATCGGGCTGTTCTCGACATCCTTGAGCTCGTAGCTGATCTCATCAAAGGAAACCGTACCGTCCGCAGCGTTCGTCTTGGACTGAAGCTCCTTGCCGTCCGCATCCTTCAGGACAAATGTGAACTCATTCGCCTTCAGGGTACGTCCGTTAAGTACCTTCTTCGCGCTGAGAATCATGTTCCCCTTGGCACTGTAGTAGTTCTCAAAGACTACTTCCGTGCCATTCGGTTTTGCCTCAACAGCAATCGTCCCGTCGCCGTTGTCTGTAAGTGTTACGGTGATCTCTTCCGAGTGCGTGTCATATGTGATCGAGCTGTCTTTGCCCGTGACCTCGACGATGTAGTATGTCTTGGTCGTAGTCACATAATAGCCGTCCTCATCGGTATCAAGATCATCACCGGTGTAGCTGATGGCGTCAAATGTGACGTTGCCGTCAGCATCATTCTTCTTAGTCTGAAGCACCTTACTATCCGCATCCAGCAATCTGAAGGTGAACTCGCCCTCCTTCAACGTGCGGTTGTAGAGCTTCTTGACCGCGCTCAGTTCGACCGAGCCGGCGGTTGCATAGGTATTGGTGAAGTCCGCTCCGGCAAATGTTGTCTTGCCGTCATACTTCACATCCAGCGTGCCGTCGCCATTGTCGGTTACGGTCACCTCGACAAGTACTTCGCTGTCGTCATACGTGATGCCCTTGCAGACATAATTGCCATCAGCATCCTGTACAGCATCCTCCGGGATCACTTCCTTGATCAGATAGTAATGTGTTCCCGTCTCATCGCCGTTCTTGTCTTTGGTGTACGTAATCTCCGTGAACTCAACCGTTCCGTCAGCCTTATTGGCCACTGTCTCAGAGTATGCCGCACTGCCTGTCAGAGCCTTGCCGTTCGCATCCACTTCCGTGAGCGTGAACTCGAAGGCGCCTTCGGTAAGTTCCAGGTTCTCCAGCGTCTTAGTGGCGCTGAATGTCGCTGTGCCCTTGGCCTCATACTCGTTAGTGAAGTCAAGCTTCGCATCCGGGCTGACCGTAACATCGATGACTTCATATGTGTAAGTCGAGCCTTCGCCGAAGTACGTACCATCATCGGTAGCACTTGCAGCCGGGTTCTTCTTCGCATAGGTCAGAGTCAGTGTGTAGCTGTCTTCCCCGGTGTTGTACGTGACGCCCTTGGCCGAGCCTTCCTTCTCAGTGACACTGAATTGATAGTTATCCTTCAAGTCGCCATAGGCATTGACCGTTATCGTGATAACATTGTCGGTCTCATCATAGGTTGTTCCGGTCGTCTTGGCTTTCGGATCAACCACGACCCGGAAGGTCGGATAGTTGATCGTTCCGCTGTACGTCTCGTTCCCTTCGTCGTCCGTCGTCGCGTTATTGACCGTAACGGTCTTCGTCAGGCCGTCTCCGGTAATCTCGAACTCAAACTTGTAATCCGATATGTCCGTGCCCTTCAGCGTCTTGGTTCCGCTGACGGTATCATCACCGGCCGCGCGGTACTCATTGACGAAGTCGAAGTTCTCCGCCTTGTTCAGGTTGACGGTCAGGACTTCGTACTCATACGGTGTTGCTGCCGTTGCGCCTGTGAAATATTTACCGGTAGCATCGCTGCCCTTCTCGCCGCTCCGCTCAGCGGAAACAGTCAATTCATATTCCGTAGTCGAACCAGTGTTATAGGTAATACCCTCTGTCTTACCAGTCGATTCCGTAACAGTAAACGTCTGTATCGCAATATCCGATTCCTTGTTTACCGTGATCCGGATCGTATTGGTGGTTTCATCGTATGCGGTTCCGGCTGTTGCGTCAGGATCGATGATATACACGAACTTCGGATAGTTGATTGTTCCGCTGTATGTCGTATTCCCGTCTGCATCTGTCGTCGCGTTGTCGACCGTGACTTTCTTCGTCAGTCCGCCACCGCTGATCTCAAACTCAAACTTGTAGTCCGAGACGTCTGCGCCTTCAAGTGTCTTTGTACCACTGATCTCATTCTCACCAGCCGCACGATACTTGTTTGTGAAGTCAGCACTGGTGGCCGTGTTGCCGTCCTTGTTCGTCAATGTCGCAGTCACATCCAACTTGGACTCGTTGTCACTGTTTACGGTTGCCTTGACCGTAATCTTGTACTCGTCCTCGTTGGTGTTATACACTACGCCAATCACCTCTCCGTCGGTTTCCTTAACGGTAAACGTATATCCGTTATGGCTGAGTTCAGTAGCATTCGGCACCTGGATGATGATGACCTTCTGGCTGACCTCTACTGTTTCCTCTTCTCCTTCGTCATTGGTGACTGTCTTAGTAGATGTCTCAGTCACACTGTCGTACTCGGTCGTCGATACATCCGGATCAATAACTACCCGGAACGTCGGATACTGGATCGCGCCGTTAGCATCGCTGGTCACTGTCACATCTTCATCCAGGCCGTTTCCGCTGATCGTAAACTTGAATTCACCATCTACGATACTGCGGCCGTCCAGAATCTTATTGCCGCTGATGCTATCCTCGCCCTGAGCCTGGTACTTATTGGTGAAGTTCAGGCCTCTGTCTTTCGATACGCTGACCGAAAGCAGCTCGTAGTCATAATACTCAGCTGTCGAGCCTGACCCGGACTTCGCACTGAAGTATGTGCCATCATCCGTCGTATTGGTTCCGGTCGTGGATGCCGTTATGACTAGGTCATAACTGTTTTCGCCGGTATTATACGAGATACCGTCTTCCTTCTGTTCCGGTATGACCTCAGTAACTTTGAACGTAAACTGAGTTGCAGCACTGGTACTGCTTGTCTCACCGGTCTCTTCATCTGTAGTTGTGGTCGTGGTCGTCAGGCTCTCTACGCTCGGAACCTTGATCACGATAACCGGATAAGATGTTCCGTTGACCATTTTGGATGTCTGTGAATACGTTATCGCAGTTGCCGACGGATCCACTATCACTCTGAAGTACGGATACTGGATATTTCCGTTGGCATCGTTCGTCACCGTAACACTGATACCAGTACCGCTGATCAGGAAACTGAACTCTCCGGCAGTGATCGCACGGCCATTGAGCGTCTTCTTTCCGCTGATGCTNTTCTCACCCGCCGCACGGTACTCGTTCTCGAAGTCGACATTCGTCGCCGGGGTCACCGTGACCGTCAGCTTGTCATAGTCATAGTAGGTCGCACTGTCTCCGCTTCCCGACTTCGCCTTGAAGTAGGTCCCGTTGTCCGTCGCGTTCGTTCCGGTCGCTGTCGCGTTCACCTTGACCGTGTATTCCGTTGTCTTTCCTGTGTTGTACGTGATTCCGGCCGTGACTGTCGTCGGCGTCACCTCGGTCACCGTGAAGCTCTTCTCCGCGATGTCCGACTTCTTCGTCACCGTGATCGTGATCGTGTTCTTTGTCGCGTTATAAACCGTGCCGGCCGTTCCGTCCGGATCCACGATGTACACGAACTTCGGATAATTGATGGTTCCGTCGGACTTCGTCGTGACACTCACGGCACTTGTCAGGCCGCCGCCGCTGATCGTATACGTGAACGATCCATAGTAATCAGCGATCGCTGCTCCGTCCAGCGTCTTCTTTCCGCTCAGCGTGTTCTCACCCGCNGCNCGGTATTCATTCACAAAGGACGCCGTTGACGTAATAGCGCTGATTGTCCCCGTGTCTCCTGTGGTGGTTCCCTGGGTATAACCGTCAGCCGGTGTCTCGGTAACGGTATATTTCGTGTTCTCCGGCAGCTTCTTGATTTCAATCTGTTCGTCTGCCTTCAACACAATTCCTGTTGCCTGCCCGCTAGTAAACGTAATCTTTCCGGTGGTCTTCGTTCCGGCACTGTCTGTCTTCTCATAGTTGTAAGTACCATTTACTGCATTGCCATCTTCGTCCTCCAGTTTTACAGTAAACGTGAACTCTTTGGTCTTATCCTCAGTGCCGGTGACACTCTTCTTGATAATGAGATTTCCGCCACCAGTGGAGTTGTTAACCTGAACAGATACACTCCGATTGTTAGAAGATCCCATAGTCTTAGAGTGGCCTTCCGGTGACCCGTTCGGTCTCTCAACAGTTGTAGCAATGATGCTGCCGGCAAATTTTGCCGTAGTTTGCTTTACAGTGCCTGCCGGGCAGAAAACAGTCGCGCCAAGACTGGACTGCTTACTAATGAGCACAGTCCCGGTATACGGTTCATATCCGTTATCACCCTTCTGGACAAAATTCAGGACAACATGAGATCCAGCCCAGCCATACGTACCGTTATTGTCACCATCAAGATCGGTATTAATTCTTCCGATATTGTACTCACTCTTTCCAGTACAATCGATGTTAATAACCAGATACTCAGAACTCTCATCTGTATCTTTCAGAAGGTCTGTAATGCCTTTGATGTTGGTTGAATCTGAATTTCCATTCCGCGCGGCTTCATCTGCGCTGCCGTAGTTGGCAACAAATCCAAGTGCAGCCAGATCACTGTTAAGATCACTTGTAGTGGATTTAACGTTGATAACGTTGAACGAATCTGATGCCGTCGTAGTTCCATATGGCAGGTTTGCCAGGCTTTTTGAAAGATCCGCAAAATTACCTGTTGATCCGAGGTTATCATCAAGGCCTGTTCTGGACTGGAAATCAGAAGTAGACAATGATGAAAACATTGCCAATACTTCTTCTCCCGAAAGTCCTGATCCATTAACAGAATTGTACGCCACAAGCGCTTCATCTGTTCCGATCTCGCCTTTGGATGTGTCATAGAAAAAGATAATGTCAGTCTGGCTTGTCTGGCTTACTGTCGGCGTTCCAACAAGCGAAGCTTCAAGTGGGGACTCAAAATAGGTGTCAACCATCACCTTGCTGTCAAAATCGTTGAAATAGTTTTTATTTCCGAGGTTCTTAGTGCCCTTACCGGAAATGTCCAGTGCACCAATATAATTGGCGATTTTTGCAGCATAGTTAGAAATCAGATTCGCAGGAGTGGTTGTGCCGCCAGTCGTAGTAGTTGCACCGCTGTCTCCGCCGGAACCATAAGTAACCTTGTAAACCGTACCGCCGATAGTCCCCTTATTTCCATTCGTAATTGCTTTGCTGTCATCGTCAAGTTCATAAACATAAATGTAGTTCGCAGAACTTGCTTTACTGTTAATATGATCAAAAATCGTGCTATACTGAGAATCCGTGTCTTTAAGCGTTATCGAATTAGTCGTAGTTGATCCATCGCCTGGAATTGTAATGCTCACCGTTCCAAGTGAACTACTTCCAGCTTCGTCAGAAAACAGACCAAAGTTAAATGTTCTGTCTGTGTCTGCAGGCTCATCCACAACCTTTGTGATAGTAATCTCTTTAACCGAATTTCCAGCTTTAAGACCTGAGGAATCTTTATTAAGAGCCTGGTTTCCTGTATCCTCAAACGTGTTGACTACAATATTACCTTCCAGGTGATCGCTGCCGTTTTTAAGCTTGTCGGCATATATTGTTGCATTTGCAGCCATTCCGAGGGCAGAGATGAACGCCGATACTGACTGACTGCCTGTTCCGGTCCAAGACTTTGAAGTATCATACGTATCACTAACATATGTGAAAACGCACATACTGTCCGTCGTAAACTCAACCTCATCATTAGCCGCATCAACGTTCTGGTCCGCATCGCTTAGCACATCAACGATAACATCATTAGCAGAAATAGCTGTTGCGTCCTGTGTCGTATCCACAGATGCGCGCACTTCCTCTTCGAGCGGCATGTGGACAACCACCGTGCTTGAATCTTCGACCTCAGCAGCCATCTCGCTCAGCTGATTCTTCTTGAATTCAACCTTAATGTCTACGGTTCCCTCAGCCGGACTGAACTCAGCCAGTTCCGTATCGGAAACATTACCCTCTTCATCGACTTTCGCGCACATGAAGGCGATGTCGTACATAAGCGTATTGTCTTCGTTGATAAGATCAATTCCGTGCTCTTTGAAGAGTTCAATAAAAGCTTCATCCATGGAGATGATGCTGGAAGCGTTCTCATTCAGCGCCGCCATATA
>Ga0065709_1029864_pt1 | contig 11357 bp, 12 predicted proteins | sample Hoacrofraction14_2_FD_59096 | JGI IMG/M metagenome (GOLD analysis project Ga0065709, IMG submission 59096) | Hoatzin crop microbial communities from Cojedes, Venezuela, sample from fiber fraction 14 v1 | ecosystem: Host-associated > Birds > Digestive system > Esophagus > Crop | place: Venezuela... | reverse complement strand
GCCGCCACGGCGGCCGCCGGCTTTGCGGGCAACCTGCGACGGGATTTGTATTTTAAAATCCAGGACTTCTCATTCGCGGACATCGACAAGTTCTCCGCGTCCTCGCTCGTCACCCGTCTGACGACCGACGTGACAAACGTCCAGAACGCCTACGGGATGCTCATCCGTGTCGCCATCCGCGGCCCGTTGATGATCATCATCTCGGTTGTGATCTGCTTTAACATCAATGCCAAAATGTCATGGATTTTCCTTGGCCTCCTCCCGATCCTCGGTATTGCCCTGATCGGCATCGCCGCCGGCGTCATGCCAATCTTCCGCCGCATCTTCAAACGTTACGATGCGATGAACAACTCCGTGCAGGAAAACGTCTCGGCCATGCGTGTGGTCAAAGCGTTTGTCCGTGAAGACCATGAAAGCGAAAAGTTCCATCAGAAGAGTGAAGAAGTGCGTGAAGACTTCACCCGGGTTGAAAAGATTCTCGCCCTCAACACGCCAATTATGACCTTATGCATTTACGTCGCCATCATGCTGGTGAGTGCAATCGGGGCCCGAATGATCATCGCTTCCGGCGGCTCGTCGCTGACGACCGGCGAACTCTCGTCCCTCATCAACTACGGTGTGCAGATTCTTTCCGCATTGATGATGCTGTCGATGGTGTTCGTTATGACCAGTATGGCCGCCGAATCGAGTGAACGTATCGCTGAAGTGCTTACGTGGGAAAGTGACCTCACAAGTCCTGAAAACGGTCTGACAGACGTCGCCGACGGGTCCGTCGTCTTTGACAACGTCACCTTCTCTTACTCGAAAAGCGCCAATAAACCGGCCCTCTCCAATATCAACCTCGACATCAGGCCGGGTGAGACCATCGGGATCATCGGCTCGACCGGCTCGTCCAAAACATCCCTCATCCAGCTCATTCCGAGATTGTATGATGTGACCGAAGGCGCGGTCAGGGTCGGCGGTCACGACGTGCGCGAATACGACCTCGAAACCCTGCGTGACGCCGTTGCGGTCGTCCTGCAGAAAAACGTCCTCTTCGCCGGCACGATCAAAGAGAACCTGCGCTGGGGCAAGAAAGACGCCACGGATGAAGATATCATCCACGCCTGTCAGGTCGCCCGCGCCGACGAGTTTGTCGAACAAATGCCGGACAAGTATGACACGATGATTTCCCAGGGCGGCACGAACGTCTCCGGCGGTCAGAAACAGCGTCTCTGCATCGCCCGGGCACTCCTGAAAAACCCGAAAATCCTGATCCTCGACGACTCCACATCGGCTGTCGATACGAAAACCGATGCCATGATCCGTCAGTCCTTCCGTGATGAAATTCCGGGCACGACGAAGATCATCATCGCCCAGCGTGTGTCCTCCGTCCAGGATGCCGACCGCATCCTCGTCATGGACGATGGCAGGATCGTCGAACAGGGCACGCACGATGAACTCGTGAATAAGGGCGGTATTTACGCCGAAATCAATGATTCCCAAACCAAAGCAAAGGAGAGTGAGGACTGATGAAAGAAACGAAATCCAATACATTTCCAAGATTGCTGCATTACGTGCTGACGTACTACGGGAAAGAGGTGGCGATTGTCGCCCTCTGTATTATCCTCTCGTCCCTGTCCTCGGTCGCCGCAACCAGTTTCATGCAGAAGCTGATCGATGAGTGCATCACACCGGGCCTGACTGACGGATTCCAGGCCGTCGCCCAGTCGTTCTTCGGCATCCTCACGGCTATGGGACTGATCTATGTGATCGGTGTCATCGCCAGCTTCGTCTACACGCGCCTGATGGCCACGGTCACCCAGGGCACGCTGAAACACTTCCGTGACGATATGTTCGACCGCATGCAGTCGCTGCCGATCCGCTACTTCGACACCCATGAACGCGGTGATATCATGTCGACCTACACGAACGATACCGACGCTCTGCGTCAGCTGCTCGGCCAGTCGCTGCCGTCGCTGTTGCAGTCCATCCTGACCATCACGGCCATCATCCTGCTCATGCTGTATTACAGCCTCTGGCTCACGGTGCTCGTGTTTGTGTTCATCGCCATCATGATGACCGCCGTCAAAAACCTCGGCGGGAACTCCGCGAAGTTCATGACTGCCCAGCAGACATCGATGGCCGAAGAAGAAGGCTTTATCGAAGAAATGATCGGCGGGCAGAAGGTCATCAAGGTGTTCAACCACGAAGAAGAATCCAAGAAAGACTTCGAGAAAATCAATAACGAACTCGTGGACAACTCCACGAAGGCCAACCGGTACGGTAATATTCTGATGCCGGCCCTGAATAACATCGGGAACCTGATGTACGTGCTTATCGCTGTCCTCGGCGGTGTGCTCGTCGCCATCGGCGCCCCGAACCTCTCCCTCACCGGCCGCAGCGTCATCACCGTCGGTGTCATCGTCTCCTTCCTTTCCATGGCCCGTCAGCTCTCCCAGACCCTCGGTCAGGTGTCCAACCAGGTCGCCATGATCGCCATGGGTATTGCGGGTGCCGGACGAATCTTCGAACTCATGGATGAAGAACCGGAACGCGACAAGGGTTATGTCACCCTCGTCAACGCCGAAAAGGACGAAAACGGCAAGATCACCGAAGCCGACCACAAGACCGGCATGTGGGCCTGGAAACACCCGCACAAGGCCGATGGCTCCGTGACGTACACCGAGCTCAAGGGCCATATCGAACTCGTTGATGTGGACTTCGGTTATGTCCCTGGCAAACAAATTCTCTACAACATCGACCTCGCCGCCAACCCGGGTGATAAGATTGCCTTCGTCGGCTCCACCGGCGCCGGCAAGACCACAATCACCAATCTGATCAACCGTTTCTATGATATCGACGGCGGGAAGATCCGTTACGACGGCATCAATATCCGCAAGATCAAGAAACCTGATCTGCGTCGCTCTCTGGGCATTGTCCTTCAGGACGTCAACCTGTTCACGGGCACGGTCATGGACAATATCCGTTACGGCAAGCTCGATGCGACGGATGAAGAGTGTATCGCCGCGGCCAAACTCGCCAACGCCGACAGCTTTATCCAGCGTCTTCCGGACGGCTATCAGACGATGCTGACGGGCAACGGCTCCCAGCTCTCCCAGGGGCAGAGACAGCTCGTCTCCATCGCCCGCGCGGCCGTTGCCGATCCACCGGTCATGATCATGGACGAAGCCACAAGCTCCATCGATACGCGGACCGAAGCCCTCGTGCAGGAAGGTATGGACAACCTGATGAAAGGCCGGACGGTATTCGTTATCGCCCACAGACTCTCCACAGTCAAAAACAGTGATGCCATCATGGTCCTCGACCACGGGCATATCATCGAACGCGGCTCGCACGACGAACTGATTGCTCAGAAGGGCACATACTACCAGCTCTACACGGGCGCATTCGAACTCGAATAACACAAACAAAGCCGGTGACATCAGTCGCCGGCCTTTCGCATGTCCAAAAGAAAAACCATCGGGTAGGATGGTCGTTCGGGGGAAATAATACTAAAATCCAATCAGTTGGCCTGGTTGTAAGCCTGAACCATAGCGCTCAGCGTGTCCATCTGATTGTTATGGCTCTTTTTGTATGCTCTGATGGCTTTTTTCAGATCCATCTGCATGAACGGGCCGTAAGAGCCGGTTAATACGCAGAACAGTTCCGTGTCATTCATGTGTGTCATTTCTTTAATCATGATCTGTAACCTCCTCTGAAGCCCTTTCACTTGACTTCTCTGTACTTACATCATATACTCGGATCAGGAATGATACAAACGACACTTAATCATATTTTCCATGACATTTTATCATAGAAGGAGGAACGTATGGACACCCGCAAATACGAAGCCCTGCTCACCGCCGCCGACCTCGGCTCGATGAGTGCGGCTGCCGACAAACTCGGCTACACCCAGTCCGGCATCACCCGGATGATTTCCTCGCTTGAAGACGACATCGGCTTCCCGCTGTTACACCGCTCCCGCCACGGCGTCAGCCTGACCGACAACGGCGCAATGATGGCCGCAACGATGCGTGATATTTTGCGCCTGCAGAAAAACATGGAAGAAACCGCCGCCGACATTTCCGGGGTGGTGAAGGGCACCCTTACCATCGGCAGTTATTACTCCGTCGCCTCCATGTGGCTGCCGGAAATCCTCTCGGCCTACGAAGCCCTGTATCCGGGCATCGACATCCGCCTGCTCGAAGGCGGAAACCTGGATATGAAAAAATGGTTGAACGAGAAAAGCGTGGACTGCGCGTTTTGCGCGCAGCCGAGTCAGGACACGATGTGTGACTGGATGGCCCTCATCGATGACCCCCTCGTCGCCTGGCTTCCGCCCGGTCACCCGAAGGCCGGTGCCAAACGTTTTAATATTAAAGATTTGGAAAACCATCCCTTCATCCGCACCCTCCCGGACCACGACACCGAACAGGACCGCCTGATCCACGACGAACACCTGCACCTCGATGTGCGCTATACGACCCGTGATTCTTTTTCGACCTATAATATGGTCGCCGAAGGTCTGGGCATTTCCTTCAACCAAAGCCTCATCGCCCGCAAGTGGCATCCCGATGTCGCCATTGTGCCTTTGAGCCCGAAGCGCTATGTTACGATGGGGCTCGCCGTCCCGGCTCTTCCGGAAGCCTCCCCGGCTACACGGCGTCTGGTGGACATCACCCGGAAGGTGATGACGGATATGAACCAAGCATAAGCCTGGCTTATCAAACACACCTGAAAACCGAATTGTACCCGCAAGTCCTCCGGCGCATAATACGAATGCAATAAGGAGGGCTTTTCCATGAACAAACGTCAATACATCATGGTCTTCGTCTTGATGGGCCTGCTCATCGCCTCGACGGTCGGTTTGAAAACCAACGCCACGGGCGTGTTCTTCACCCCGATGGCCAAAGATCCTGGCATCGGGCAGGGGCTGTCTCGATGAGCCTGACCATTTCCAATCTGACATATGCTTTGGCCGGCCATTCTCCTGCCCGCCGGGCTCACCCCGCAGTCTGCCGGGGCTGCGCCTTACGGGCAGAACGATGATCAAGCACAAAGCACAATGTCCAATGACATCACCCGTTTCTCCCACCTGATGATGTTCGGGGTTATTCTGACCGGGGTATTGAGCTGCTGGGCGACAACGATTTCCCGGCACTTCCCGACGATGGCCACAAGCTACAACCTCACTGCCGCCACAGGCGCATTGATGGTGTCAGCCTGTATGGTGGCCTGCACAGGCGCCAAAGTGCTCTACGGTATTCTCAGTGACCGGGCAGGCAATAAAACAACTCTCCATGTATTGTCCGCAGCCATCCTGCCCGGCCTGTCACTGGCCATGACCTCCCGCGTGTCCGTGATCCTCATCGGGGCCGCGCTGATGACCGGCATGGCCGGGGTGGGCATCGTCCGGATTTGTAAAGAGCTGTTTCCGGCTGAAGACGGGTGTATCCGGCCGTCTCGATAATCGTGATCTTCGCCAATGCGATCGGGTCCTCGTCCAACGGCTGGCTGTATGACATCTTCGGAAGCTGGACACCGGCGTTCCTGATGAAGATTGTGATGATGCCGTGGTGATTGCAGTGATCATCTTTGTCTATAGCTGCAAGAACACGCTGGTCAAAGGCGCTTCCCGCAAGCAAGGTTCTCCAGCCTGCCGCACATCAGCATTGATACCTGAGCCGTCATGCACGGCTCTTTTTTGGGAATCACTCTGAGAAAAAAAGTGGTCGGGTGACCACTTCTTTCAAACCGGCGACGGGCTTGTACTTGAGGACAACGAGAGACTGAAGAAAAGCGGGCAGGGGGGTAAATGAATACAGCCGGTCATAATTTCTATGACCGGCCGGGTATTTTCTTTATTGTTGAATTCCGCAATACTTTTTAGAAATCCACTTCGGTGTCGTAGTAGCAGCACTTCAGCAGTTTTTCCATTTCCTCCTGGGACGGCTGACGAGGGTTGGAACCCGTGCAGGCATCACCAATGGCGTTTTTGGCAATTTCCGGAAGTCTTTCCAGGAAGACGTCTTCCGGAACGAATCCCTGATCTGTCGGATAGCTGTCGGCACCGTAGTTTTTGATACAATGCGGGATATTCAGCTTGTCATTCATTTCGCGACAGAACGCAATAAGATTGGCGACCTTCTCGTCATCATTCTCTCCGCCAAGACCCATATAGTCGACGATCACACCATAGCGCTTTTTCGCTGTTTCGTCTTTGGCGTTAAATGCGATGACTTTTGGCAGATACATCGCGTTGGCAGCGCCGTGGATAATATGAGCTCCGTAATCCGCAAATGCGGCACCGGTCTTATGCGCCATGGAATGCACGATGCCCAGTAAAGCATTGGAGAATGCCTGTCCTGCCAGACACTGCGCCAAATGCATGGCGTCACGGCATTTCATATCTCCGTTGTAAGACGGAACCAGGTCTTTCTCGATCATTTCAATCGCATGGATGGCCAGTGGGTCGGTGAATTCACTGTTGGCCGTGGAGACATAGGCTTCGATCGCATGAGTCAGGGCGTCCATACCCGTGTGAGCTACCAGTTTCTGAGGCATTGTTTCGGCCAATTCAGGATCAACGATGGCGATATCAGGTGTGATTTCAAAGTCCGCGATCGGATATTTGATCCCCTTCGCATAATCGGTGATGATTGAGAACGCAGTGACCTCTGTCGCTGTTCCGGAAGTGGATGATACGGCGCAGAAATGTGCTTTCTTTCGCAGCTTAGGAATGCCAAAAACCTTGCACATATCCTCGAACGTCAGATCAGGATACTCATACTTGATCCACATCGCTTTGGCGGCATCAATCGGAGAACCGCCGCCAATCGCCACAATCCAGTCAGGTTCAAAGTCCAGCATGACCTGAGCGCCCTTCATCACAGTCTCAACCGAAGGGTCAGCCTCAATGCCTTCAAATAACTTGACTTCCATGCCTGCTTCCTCAAGATAAGACACAGCACGGTCCAGGAAGCCGAATCTCTTCATCGATCCGCCGCCAACACAAACAATCGCTTTTTTTCCTTCAAATGTCTTGAGAGCTTCCAAAGCACCTTTTCCGTGGTACATGTCTCTCGGTAATGTAAACCTTTGCATACTCTTTCCTCCTCAAAGTTCAATTGCCAGTATAAATATTTTTAAACTGACGGTAAATGTGTGTTTTCATTACACTATAGGTAATATATACCCGGGCGGGAAGGCTTGTCAATAATTTATCAAGCCTTTTATACCTGATCCGATTTGGCAAGAATTCCTTCCTTCTGTTTATTGGGGGGCAGTGCCTGGTTTCTGTGCGGCGGGATATGATGCGTCAAAGATGGTCTTGAGTCCCAAGGGGCTTTCCGCCTGGTTCTGACACCGGGCTGTTTGTGACATTGATGTTCATGGACCGGCCGTCCGTGGAAAATGATCTGTATACACAGCTCTTGTCCGGCAAGCATGAATCATTGATTGCGTTCAGGAAGAAGGACGGATGTGAAGTGAAAGACTGTTTTGCGGTGTCGCAAAAAGATCTGGACCGGAAGGAGGTCATCCGGTATTTGCCGGTGTATATGCTGGAGAGATCTGGGATGGGGTTTCAATGCCCGGAGAAGTCTTGCGAGGCGAAGAGACAAACCCATATTCCCCGGCCTGCGCGCGAAAGAACAATAAACACGGACATGCACGGTGATGATACTGGGCATTTTTTTGTGCGCGGAATGTCATCGGTTGCGTGAGTCAGGTCGCGTTGCTGTAACTATTGACATTACAATAAACCAGTGGTAGTCTATATGTGTAATCCCCTTGAATAAAACAAGGAAATCCCTACAATAGGCAAAGGAGACAGAAGTATGTTGAAAAAGAACAATGTCAAAGCTGTGTATACATATGTAGAAGACGTGATGATTGACGGGGCCCCGGCCCTCAACGTCCGCAAAGCCCGGGAGAAGTACGGCGAAAACGACGCCAATACGTACGCCAAGTATCCGTGCGATTTCCATAACGGCACGATTGAAGTGCAGGTGAAAAGCCGCCTGCTTGACGACGCCCCGGCCCATGCCCGCGGGTTTATCGGCATCGCTTACCGCATCAGCGAAAACGACGATGCGTTTGAATGCCTGTACATCCGCCCGACCAACGGCCGCACTGATGATCCGGTGAGAAAGGTTCACGCCCTGCAGTATTTCTCGTATCCGACATACACATTCGCCTACTTCCGTGATCATGGCATCACGAAGTACGAAGGTCCATGTGATATCGGTCTCGATGAATGGATCGACCTGAAAGCCGAGATCCATGACGACAAGGCCACGTTGTATGTGAACGGCGAAGCCGTCCTTCATGTGGATGACATGATTCACGGGAATGACATGCGCGGGGCGCTCGGGATGTTCGTGGACATCGGCACTGACGGGTATTTCAGAAACCTCGTTATCACACCGGAAGATTAGAAGAAAGAAGGGACTGCGTTTGGAGTCGAAGGGGAAAATTTTACGGCGACTGTTCGTGGAGACGTTTTATCTCTCCGCGCTCACATTCGGCGGCGGGTATGTGATTGTCTCACTCATGCGGGAGACGTTCGTGAAAAAGCTGCATTGGATTGATGAAGAAGAAATGCTGGATCTCGTGGCCATCGCCCAGTCCTCTCCCGGCCCGATTGCGGTCAACGGGGCTGTGTCGATCGGCTATAAACTCGCCGGCCTTACTGGCGTTCTGGTCGGTGTGCTCGGCACGGTGATCCCGCCCTTTATCATCATCGTTGCCATCGCCTTTGTGTACGAAGCGCTCATTTCCAACACGTACATCGCATGGATGCTTGAAGGCATGCAGGCCGGCATTGCGGCTGTCATCGCCTCGGTGGTGTATGACATGGCCACGCCGTATGTGAAAGACAAAGATTTCATCTCGATCGTGATCATGGTTCTGGCTTTTACAGCCTCCTGTGTGTTCGGGTTGAACTTACTCATCATCATCGTCACCTGCATCCTGCTTGGCATTCTTGAGTCAAGGAGGCATGCGGTATGATTTACTTACAACTCTTTGTGAGCTTCTTCTGTGTCGGGCTCCTGTCTTTCGGGGGCGGGTATGCGGCGATGCCGCTGATCCAGAGTCAGGTCATCACGGCCCACAACTGGATGACGATGTCGGAATTCACCGACCTCGTGGCCATCAGCCAGATGACGCCCGGTCCGATCATCACCAACGCAGCCACCTTTGTGGGTTTCCGGATGGCGGGTTTACCCGGCGCACTCATTGCGACCGCAGGCAGTGTGCTCCCGTCATGCATCATTGTCGGCATTCTTACCATGGTGTATCTCAAATACCGCAGGCTTGCGGCGTTCCAGGACGCATTGAAGCGGCTCCGTCCGGCGGTCGTGGCCCTGATTGCTTCGGCCGGGGTGACGATTCTCGTCAGTGCCTTCACCGACGCAGCGTATCCTCTCATGATGGGTGTGAACGTCTGTCTGTGCCTGGTGTTACTGATGAAACTGCGCTGGCATCCCGTGCTTGTCATGACCCTTGCCGGTGTGTTCAATGTCTTATGTCATATGATCATCTCCTGAGGGGGATGATTTTTGTCTTGATACAACACAAGTTCCGTGCCGCCATTACTGTAACAGCGACTATTACAATGAGGTGTGTGTTATGACAACGATGAACGAACTGAAAATCCTGGTGGAAGATATCCACTCCACGGTGGTGGCGACTTTGGACCGGGACGGACGGCCGGTGACCAGGGTCATTGACATGATGCTTTATGATGAAAACGGGCTGTACTTTCTCACTGCGAAGGGGAAGGAGTTTTACGACCAGCTTCAGGATCAGAAGTATATTTCCCTGTCTGCCATCAAAGACAAACGCTCGGTTTCCCTTAAAGGCAAGGTGCGCAATATCGGGAAAGACAAGTTAGACGGGATGTTTGAGAAAAACACCTGCATGAAAGACATCTACCCGGGGAACACCCGGGAGGCGCTGGATGTGTTCCAACTCTATGAAGCGAGCGGCGAGTTTTTTGACATCAGCGACCCGGCCCATGTCACCCGCGGTCCGGTGACCATCGGGGAAGGGGAGACGCTTTCCGCGGGCTATGAAGTGACGGATGGGTGTATCGGCTGCAGGGCCTGTCTTGCGGTTTGTCCGCAAGAATGCATCGATTTGTCTTTGGCTCATGCGGTCATTGACCAAAACAGGTGTCTGCACTGCGGGCGGTGCGTGGAGGCGTGCCCGGTCAATGCCATCGTGAAACGCACAGTGGTGTAAATCTTGACGTTACATGAAGCCTGATATAAAATACAGGCAGAAAGAGAGGGACGGGTTATGCAGATTTCCAGTCGTTTCACTATCGCCATGCACATCTTTGCGGCGTGTGATTATTTCAAAGACACACAAAAAGTCACCAGCCAGTTTCTGGCCGGCAGTGTCAATGTCAATCCGGTTATTATCCGGAAAATCATGTCTCAGCTCAGGGATGCGGGGCTGATCAATGTTCAGCGGGGCACCGGCGGGATCACGCTCACCCGTGATCCGGAAGACATCACGCTTCTCGACGTGTTCAAAGCCGTCGACAGTGTCGATGACGAACAGCTCTTCCATTTTCACGAAAACCCGAACATGAACTGCCCGGTGGGACGCAATATGCATAACGTTCTCGATTCACGCCTCGATGAAGTGCAGAAAGCGATGGAAGACAAACTTGCGTCGATGACACTCGCCGAGGTGTTTGCGGACACCCATAAATATGCGGACGGAGAGGATTCCTGACAGGGGATCCTCTTTTTGAATTTCTTTGTTGTAACTATTGACATTACACTAGAATGTGCTAGAATATTGATGTAATCGAAAGAGTTACATAAGGAGGACCAAACAATGAACACAAACAACTGGGCATATGCCGCACTGACAATGAACAACCCGGACAACGGGGTCGGGACGATTTACTTCACGAAGAGCTACTTTGAACAGGAAGGCATCGTCGATCCGACAACGGCTGAACCTTACACCAAAGAAGCGCTGGATAAGATCCTTGCGGGCCGGGGCGAGAACGCCTATATCGAGGCACCTGTTGGCGCGCTGATGGCGATGAGCCTGTGCAACGACGGAAAGCTGTACTGGTTTGACGCCGGGGGCTGTGCATCTGTCGTCAGCCATGCCGATCCGCTCACGCTGGCAGAGGACGGCACGCTCAAAGACCAGAACGGCACAACCGTTGCCACACCCATTGCTTAATGACTGAATGGAGATGACATCCATGAACCAGAGTCAGTTACCCCATAGCTTAAGCAAGGGGCTTGCTGATCAAGATAGCCGAGGTATTTTATACTCTCCCTCACATGTCTGCATCATCGGGCTGCTGACGAAGCCCGTTTTCCGGGCGGGATTGACCCGCC
>Ga0065709_1006232_pt1 | contig 11382 bp, 10 predicted proteins | sample Hoacrofraction14_2_FD_59096 | JGI IMG/M metagenome (GOLD analysis project Ga0065709, IMG submission 59096) | Hoatzin crop microbial communities from Cojedes, Venezuela, sample from fiber fraction 14 v1 | ecosystem: Host-associated > Birds > Digestive system > Esophagus > Crop | place: Venezuela... | reverse complement strand
GGCGGTAGCCGATGCGGTCCACGAACTTCGCGCAGAACAGGTCGATCAGCAGCTGGGTAAAATAGAACAGCGTGGAGATCAGCCCCAGCTGGGCGATGGAAATCGAGAATTCATCCTGAAAGGTCAGGAAGAGCAGGGGCGCGAAGTTTGCCGTGATGGCCTGGGTGATGAACCCGAGGTAGCTGGCGCGGAGCGTGAGAGAGTAGTTCTTGCTCATTGAAGCGGGGTCCTTTCAAAGGTGATGCGCGGGCGTCTTTAGATGTTCCGCAGGGCGGAATTATACAGGAATGGGCGAAGGAATGCAACGAGAAAATCCGCGGGAAAGAAAAAGATTTTTTTCGTTTATCACGGATATCCGTTATAATGGGGAACGGGAATGAACCGTGGAATACGAATGTTTGAAATCGGAAAAGTTTTGCGGTTTCAAATCGCAAAAGTGTCAGAAAAAGAGAAACTTTGCGGTTACAATCCGAAAAAGCGGGTAAAAGAGAACCCCTGCCGGCGGCAGGGGTGAAAGGAGGTAACCGGGGTCAGTCGGTGAATACTTCAAGGATTTCAGTATATGCGTTAATCAGACCGTTAGTGCTGATTTTTGTATAAGCTGCGTCGCCGAGAAAGGCTTCCACAGCGGTTTCTGAAAAGGTTGTGAAACTGATCATACAATACCCGCCATTAACATAAAATATGGAGACATAACCTTCTGAATTGGAGAAGAACAGAATAAAATCGTCAGTGAGAAAGATCGAATTGTTATAATTGATTTCTGCGTCCGGATATTGGGTTGTATAATCCATCATCGCAATAGCGGCAAAATAGGCTCCGTAGTCAGATGAATATCCGAGAGTTTTCAATGCTTCAAATGTATCGTTGGACATAAAGGTCGCGGGATATGTGATGACTGCCGAATCGGTTTCTTCCGCCAGAGCGCAGGAACTGAAGAGCAGGATGAGTGAAAGGGTCAAAGCGAGCAGTTTTTTCATGGCCAATCCTCCATGTTTTTAATCGTCGGAGTTGATGACGCTGTTGATGTCTTTCATAGCCGAGCCCAAATCAGTCAGACTGATTTCTTTATATGAGCAATCATCCAGCGAGGAAAGCAGGGAACTTGCCAGGGCAGATGAGGTAAGACCATCCAGCCGGCTTCCGTTATACTCGTCATTGCCGTAGCTGTAGTACAGCAGGACATAGCTGTCCGCGTCAGCGAAGAGAATGATAAAAGTATCGGTGATGTAGACCGTTTTGCTCCAGTCGATTTCAGAATTGGGATAGGGAACCCCGTATTCAACCATGCTCAGCGCGGCGTAGAGAGCGCAGGAGTTGTCGGAAGAGTAGTCAAAGAGACTTTCAAAAAGTTCATCGCCCATGATTACCGGCGTGAAAGTGAAATTGTTCGTATCCGTTTCCGCCAGGGCGCAGGTGCTGAAGAGCAGAATGAGAGACAAGGTGAGTGCGAGCAGTTTTTTCATAGTATTCCCTCCATATCTTTATAAAATGAAACCATGCGTGAACGGGAGGGCGGAAGAATGGCATACCCACCTGCCGGACTTCTGACCCCGTTCTTTTTTCGCTTTATTCCATCGGAAAACATACCATAGTCACCCGAAAAAGTCACGCTCAAAAAATGGGCATCGATGCCCATTTTTTGAGCATCGTCAGGAAAATCAACGGTTCCGGGTCTTTTCGTTCATGCGAAAATGAGGATCGAAAAACGCAACAGGAACTTGAGGGCGGGATGGCGAATAATTGGAGAAGAATGAGTGACGGAGTCGGCACAGGGCGGAAACAGACCGCCTGAAAGCGTGCCGGGAGGGAAAATGTCATGAAAGTTATCAACGCTCAGGTCTATGAAAGCGGCGCGTTTGTCCGGAGGGATGTGTATATCCGGGACGGGAGGATTGTGAGCGAAGACCCGGGAACGGGGGAAACCATCGACGCGGAAGGAATGTACATGATTCCGGGTCTGGTGGATGTGCACACTCACGGCGCGGCGGGGCATGATTTCTGCGACGCGGACCCGGAAGGTCTGAAAATGATCGCGGAATATGAGAAGAAGAGCGGAATTACATCCTTCTGCCCGACATCCATGACGTTTGACGAGACGCGGTTGGAGAAGATCTTTCGCACCGCGGCGGAGTTTGAGTGGACGGTGGACCGGGCGCGGGCCAGAGTGGTCGGCATCAACATGGAAGGCCCGTTCATCTCCAAATCGCGGAAGGGCGCGCAGAACGGGAAGTATATTTCCGCCCCGGATATCGGGATGTTCCGGCGGCTGAATGACGGATGCGGCGGGATGATCCGGCTGGTGACCCTGGCGCCGGAACTGCCGGGGGCGGAGGAATTTATCCGGGAGTTTCCGGACAAGGTGTCCGTCGGGCATTCCGACGCGGACTATGATACGGCGGCCCGGGCGTTCGAGGCGGGCGCCGCGCACGTGACGCATCTGTTCAACGCGATGCCGCCCTTTCATCACCGGAAGCCGGGAATCATCGGCGCGGCGGCGGAGAATGAAAACGTGATGGTCGAGGTGATCTGCGACGGGCTGCATATTCACCCGGCGATGATCCGGAGCATTTTCAAACTGTTCGGGGAGGACCGGGTGATCCTGATCAGCGATTCCATGGAGGCGACCGGGATGCCGGACGGCATGTACGAGCTGGGCGGACAGGCGGTGAAGAAGACCGGAAGGCGCGCCTTGCTGGAGGACGGGACGCTGGCCGGGTCCGCGTCGAACTTGTACGACTGTTTCCGCAACGCCGTGAGTTTCGGGATTCCGCTCGCTTCGGCGGTGAAAATGGCGACGGAGAACCCGGCGAGGAGCATTCACATGGAGAAGGAGATCGGCGTGATCGCGCCCGGGACAAGGGCGGATCTGCTGATCCTGAATCAGGATCTGGACATTGTAAAAGTCATTTCGGAGTAAGACAATGCCGGAGGGAATTTTCCCTCCGGTATTTTGATGTTGATCGGAAGAAGGGAAGGTGATACAATATTGTTAGCCAAGGCTAACGGCAGAGGAGGAGAAAAAGATGGATCTTCGGGAAGCGGATATCAACGCGCTGTATGAGGAGTATGACAGGATGTCCCCGCGGCAGGAGATGGAAGTGACCGGGGGAAAGTTTACATACCGGTATTACAAAAACCCGAACCCGGAGATCGACGCGACGGTGGTGCCGCTGGCGGGCGGAACCGGACTGGCGGAAGCTTTTTTCGTGCTGACACACGAAATCGGGATGAAGTGCAGTTATCTCAATTTTACCTATCCGCAGGAGTTCCGGGATAATGACGCGATGGCGGACGCGGTCGCGGAGATGCTGACGAAGGTCGGGGCGAAGAATGTATATTTGCTGGGACAGTCCTACGGGGGACTGCTGGCGCAGATTATCGCCGTGCGGCATCCGGAGGTCGTGAAGGGGCTGATTCTTTCCTCCACGGCGAGCTTTTCCACGGATCTGAAATTCGAGGGCATGGAATGCATCGTGAGGATGATTTCGAAGGAAAAGGAGAAGAAGAATCTGAAGATTGACCGGCTGCTGCCAAAGAAACTGATGGCGCCGGCGATGAAAATGGTCTTCCGGAAACATCTGAGCGATGAGCAGATGCTTGGGAAGGTCGGCGAGATGATGGATCTCCTCAAGGGTGAATTCACCACGGAAGGGTTTATGCTGATGGACACGCTGCTCGGGGAGCTGCGGAACCATTTCGGACGGTACAAAAAAGAGGATTTCGCCTTCCTGAAGGGAAAGGTGCTGATCATCGAGCCGGACGACGACAAGATTTTCACGAAGGACATTCAGGACGCGCTGTGCCATTATTTTGAGGACGCGGAGGTGGTCCGGTCCGTCGAAGGCGGGCATCTGGCGATGATCACGAACTGTGACGCGTATCTGGAAAAGGTGTTTGCTTTTCTGAAGCGGCAGGCGCTGTGACTTGACAGGGCGGAGAAAATCGGTTAAATTTGTTTCATGGTGAGGCTCTTGTTCTCGGACCCCGCGGTCCTCGAGCAGGGGCCCCGCTTTTTTTGTAAATGTCGCTTTAAAAGCGACCTTTTGGGGAGAATTTTCTGGTATAATCATATTGCCGGCGAAAAAGATTTGACAACGCGGGCGGCAACGCGTACAGTGGAGAAAACAGGAGGCGGGGATATGGCGCTGATCAGATGCCCGGAGTGCGGGCAGAAGGTATCGGACAAGGCGATGCATTGTCCGAACTGCGGGTGCCCGGTGCTGAAAAAGCATAAGGGCGGAGAGGTGCGGATCCGGATGACGCCGATCCGGTCGAGGCAGAAGGTGACTGTGTCTACGCCGTGGCGGACGCTGTGGAAGGGGCGCGCCGGGGATATCGCGGTGATTTACCTGAAAAAGCCGAAAAAGGTGAAGATCAAGTATCACACCGGGCTGGTGGACTGGGGCGCGGAATGCGAAGGAATTCTGGACCCGAGCACCGGGAACCGGTATTCCATCTGCGTGGTGGAAGGCGTTTTGAAACGCGGAATCTGCCTCCAGCAGGTGGACTTCATTGACAGCGACAGATAAAAGCGGCCCCTGCCGGAGTATGATGGCAGGGGCTTGAGTATATGTATTAAATTTGTGTGAATCGGTTCAACATGCCGCGCAAATCCGTGCTTGACTGTATGGTCAGTTCGACTTGAAATGAGGTCACATTCCGTACTTCCTGCTCCCTGACGTCCGGCTCGATTCTCGCGTACAAGTTCGCGGAGAAGATTCGCGAGATCTTGAAGCTGGATTTCCAAAAGTTTCTGAAAGAGTCGTGCCGGCACACGCAATGACAGAAAGGTTTCCGTGGGATGAATTTTCCGCGGAAGTTTTTTTGAAACCGGCAAGACCGCACAATGGACATGAAAGACGATTTGAAATATAATTTGAATCTGATCAACCGGAACGCGGAAAGAGGGAGCGGAGCAGGATGAGTTTTATGCCGTTTAACAAACAGGACCGGAAACGGGACGCGTGCATGCTGGACGGGAAATTCGCGAAAAAGGGATATGACTGGTGGTGGCATTCCTTCACGGCGGAGGACGCGGAAACCGGGGAGGAGAAGCCGTTCTTTGTAGAATATTTCCTGTGCAATCCGGAGAAAGGCGGGAGCGAGCCGATCCTCGGTCAGAATCCGGAGAACAAGGCAAACGGCCGGCGCCCGAGTTATCTGCTGGTCAAGGCCGGATGCTGGGGAGAACCGCATCTGCAATTGCACCGGTTTATCGCCTGGGATCAGGTGAAGATCACTCAGCCGCGGGGAGAAGACGGGTACGAAGTGCGCGCGGAGGACTGTTTCGCGTCTGAGACGGTGCTGAAGGGCAGTGTTTTTGTCAGCTCGGAGCAGGCGGCACTTCCGGAATACATGTGCGACGCGGGAGAGATGACATGGGACCTGAAGGTGGAAAAGCAGGTCGCGTTCAATGTCGGGTACGGCGCGGGAAGCCTTTTCCGCGCGCTGAAGGCGTTTGAAATGTACTGGCACGCGGAGGGCATGAAGAGCTTTTACAGCGGGGAGATCATCCTGAACGGGCGGAAGTATACCGTGCGCCCGGAGACTTCGTACGGGTACGCGGACAAGAACTGGGGCGCCGGGTTTACATCCCCGTGGGTGTGGCTGTCATCAAACCACATGAAGAGCCGGCTGAGCGGAAAGTGGCTGGAGAACTCCGTGTTCGATATCGGCGGCGGACGCCCGAAGGTGTTCTGGTGGGCGCTGGAGCGGCAATTGCTGAGCGCTTTCTGGTACGAGGGGGAGGAGTATGAGTACAATTTCTCCAAGTTCTGGACCGGGGTGAAGACGGAGTTCAGCGAGAGCGAGACGGAGGATGAGGTCCGGTGGTATGTGCGGCAGGAAAACCGCAGGACGGTGATGGAGACTGAGGTCACCTGTCTGAAGAAGGATATGCTGCTGGTGAATTATGAGGAGCCGGACGGGCGGAAGCGGCACAACAAGCTGTGGAACGGCGGAAACGGCACCGGCAGGGTGCGGTTGTACCGGAAGACGAAGGCCGGGAAGGATCTGATCGACGATCTGGATGTGTACAACATCGGGTGCGAGTACGGGGAGTTTGATGAATAGAAATGGAACTGCGTGAAGGAAGACCGGAGAGCATGGAGGGCCGGCAGGAGCGGGAAAAGCGCGTATACGACTTTCTGGATCATCTGGGGCTGAAATACTGGCAGGTGGACCATGACCGGGCGGACACCATGGAGGCCTGCCGGGCGGTGGACGACATTCTGCAGGCGACGATCTGCAAGAATCTCTTTTTGTGCAACCGGCAGGAAACACAGTTTTATCTGCTGATGATGCCGGCGGGGAAGCCGTTCAAGACAAAGGAACTGAGTCATCAGCTGGGGTGCTCGCGGCTGTCCTTCGCGCCGGAGGAGAAGATGGTGGAGTTTCTGGATATCCATCCCGGGTCCGTGAGCGTGATGGGCCTGATGAACGACTATGACGGGAAAGTGCAATTGCTGGTGGACGAGGATGTGCTGAAGGGAGAGTTTCTGGGATGCCATCCGTGCGTGAATACATCCAGCATGAAACTGTACACCCGGGACGTGTTCGGACCGTTTTTGAAGGCGGCGGGGCATGAGTATATTCCGGTGAAACTGACGGGAGAAGGGTGAAAAGGCGAAAATCAGGGAACAAATGAGGGTTAATATTTGATAAAAAGTTCCCTAACGGATTGAAAATTAGGGAACTTTTTGATATAATAAATGTGAAAACTGTTCCCTAATGGAGGAGTAAGATGGCGGCACGATATCAGGATATTCAGGAACTGCTCAGGCGCAGGGCGGATCTTCAGGCCAGATTGAATCTGATGCCGTATGACGGAACGCCGGAGATCAAAGAAAGCGGAAACGGTAAATATTTGTATGTCAGGAAACGCACGGCGGGAAAACTGAAATCGACGTATGCGGGAAGGTATACGGATGAACTGTATAATCTGCTGCTTCGCAATGCCCGGGAAGCCAGGGAGATTCGGAAGGAACTGCGGGGGATTGAAAAACAGCTGGCAGCCGCGGGATATTCGGAGGACGGGCTTTCTGCCCGGGTGACCGACAATATCGCGTTTGCGCGGGCCAATCTGAAAAAGAACATTTATGATCAGGCGATTTTGGAGGGAGTGGCGACCTCTTTTCCGCAGACGGAAGAAATTATTGATAACGGGAAAGTCTCCGGCATGACGGTCACGGATGTTCTGAAGATTTTGAATCTGAAACACGCGTGGGAATTTATTTTGGACCGGGATGTGGTGAGGAGCGCGTCCGATTATTATATGCTCAGCTGTATCGCGAGGATCGTTAATGAAGGGTTTATTTTTGATGGCGGTCGGATTCGCGGGGTACCGGTGACGATCGGCGGGTCAAGCTATGTGCCGCCGCTGCCGATGGAATTGGATGTGAAGGGAAAAATAAGCGCAATTGCAGAGGAAACGGGAGACGCGGTGGATGTCGCGATCCGGCTGTGTCTGTATTGCATGAAAACACAGATTTTTCTCGACGGGAACAAGTGCACGGCGGTCGTCTTCGCCAATCATTATCTGATTGCCCGCGGGGGTGGTCTTTTGGTGATTCCCGAGGAGAAAGTGTCGGAATTTAAGAAGATGCTTGTGAAATATTATGAGGGCGCGGAGATTGAAGAGATTGCCGGATTTATGAAGGAATATTGTTGGGAAAAGTTTTAAGGAGCGGGGCGCTGCCGGGAACCGGCGGGCCCTGTTTTCGTCCAGAGAAAAAAGACAACATTTTTCGAAACAGCATTCGGGAGAAAAATGGCGTTTAACGATACCTAAGTTATGAAGAATGACAATTCAGGTATCGTTAAATGGACTTTAACGATGATTTGGCTTATAATTCAAAAATGATCTAAAATATTTTGTGTAAGCGGCTTTGAAAAGCGGGTGTGAAAAATAAAAAGGCGGTGATTTCATGCGTATGGGAAACATAGAGATGCTTCAGGACACACTCGAAATCTGTGAGCGCGGATCATATTCCGTGAACGGTCAGACAGTTCAATTAAAACTGTCGGGGGAAGAGATGCGGGATGTGCGCGTCTTTCTGCCGGAAGATATTGAGAAAATCCGGAAAGAGGCGGATATTGAGAAAGTTTTTTCTCTGGGCCAATGCGGGCATGACTGCAAAAACGAGGATTCATTCACTTGCGCCCGGGAAATGGACCGGGATTCCGCCCTGTATGTGGCGGGATCCGCGAAGGAAAAGCGGGTGCTGGTGTTGAATCTGGCGAACCCGGTGAACCCCGGCGGCGGGGTGCGCGGAGGCGCGCAGGCACAGGAGGAGGATCTGTGCCGGAAGAGCAGTCTGCTTCTGTCCCTGGAAAGCGACGCGGCGCGGAAATACTATGAGTATAACGCCGGCTTGCATACATATATGGGATCGGACGCGCTCGTGATGACCCCGAATGTGGAGATCATCAAGGATGAGGATGGGAATCTGCTGGAGGACAGCGTCGTGGTCTCGGTCATGACTTGCGCCGCGCCCATGGTCCGGAACGGAAAGGAAGGCCTGAACGATCAGGAGTATGAGGATCTCGTGTATCAGCGGATCATCGGGATGCTGACCGTCGCGGCGTACCAGGGATATAAGATGTTCGTGCCGGGGGCATTCGGCTGCGGCGCATTCGGGAATGACGCGAAAGTGGTGTCGGACTTGTTTTACAAGGCCCTGAAGGAATTTGAGCTGGGCGGAATGCACGAGGGGGATTTCTTCAGCCGGATCGAGTTCGCCGTGCTCGACAAAAGCTCGGATCAGTACAATTTTAACGAGTTTGCTCGGAATTTCGCGGGGGATAATTTCTATCGGGAGGAAATCGCCGCGGAGGAAAAGGCCGCGGAAGAGCGCCGGAAACAGCAGGAAGCGAGCCTGGACCGGATCCGCGGGTGCATGATCGGCGGTGCCGCCGGGGACGCCCTGGGCTATGCCATTGAATTTATGGACGAGAATTCCATCTTCAGCCGGTACGGGGAGCGGGGCATTCAGGAATATGAATTGGATGCGAAAACCGGAAAGGCGCTCATCTCAGATGATACGCAGATGAGCCTGTTCACCGCGACCGGCGTCATGGTCGGCGCCACAAGAATGACCCTGCGCGGGATTGGCGCGAATCCGGCCGTATATGCCGCCTACGCGTATGACGACTGGCTTAAAACGCAGACCGAAACCTGGGAGGAATATCAATCGCGGGACAGCGGGAATGAAAGACAGCAGTCCTGGCTGATGGACATCCCGGAACTGTTCAGCCGGCGCGCGCCGGGGAATACCTGCCTGTCCGCCCTGCGGGCGCAGCGCGCATCCGGCATGGAGATTCGGTCCACTCAAAACATTCAGAACGACAGCAAGGGATGCGGCGGGATCATGCGCGTGGCTCCGCTGGCTTTATACTACCGGAACGCGGACATTGAATTCCTGGACAAAGAGGGCGCGGAGATTGCCGCCGTGACGCACGGGCATTCGCTGGGCTATATGCCGGCGGCGGTGCTGACGCATATCCTGAGCCGCGTGCTTCGCGGTGATCAGGACGGAAACCAAATGGCGCTGAAGGACATCGTGATCGAGGCGCGGGATACGGTCAGCAAGATTTTCGCCGGAGATGAGCATCTGCAGACATTGACGGACATCATTAACCTCGCTTTGGAACTGTCGGAAAACGATGACGACGACCTTACCAATATCCACCGTCTGGGAGAAGGATGGGTGGCGGAGGAAACGCTCGGGATCGCTTTGTATTGCAGTCTGAAATATCAGAATGATTTCTCCTCCGGTCTGATCGCCGCGGTCAACCACAAAGGTGACAGCGATTCCACCGGCGCGGTGACCGGAAACATTCTCGGCGCCCTGACCGGATATGACGCCATGGACGAAAAATGGAAGCAGCATCTGGAGATCCGGGACGTGATTTTGGAAATCGCGGATGATCTGTGCCACGGGTGTCAGATGAACGAATTCGGCCAGTATGAGGATCCGGAGTGGGTGAGCAAATACATCAACATGCGCCGCGCGGGAAGCGAGACGCCGGATGAAGCTGACATGCCGGAAACAGTCGGTGAGGCGGAAGAGAGTGAGCCGGAAGAAGACGGGGAATCGGAAGAGAGCGAGCCAAAAGAAGAAGGACTTTTCCGGCACCTGATTTCCTCCATCCGGCAAAGCCTGACGGGATCGGACGAAGAATAAGAGACGGAACAGAAAACGGAGGCAGAGTATGAAGTTTATTTGCTATGAGCGTTGCTCCACCTGCAAGAAAGCGGAGAAATGGCTGCAGGAAAATGGCGTTCAGTTTGAAAAGAGAGATATCAAGACCGAGAACCCGACGGAGGACGAGCTCCGAGTCTGGCAGAAGAAAAGTGGTCTGCCGCTGCAACGGTTTTTCAACACGAGCGGCCAGATTTACCGCCAGATGAACCTGAAGGACAAGCTGAACACGATGTCCGACGACGAGAAGTTCGCGCTCCTCGCCACGGACGGCATGCTTGTGAAGCGCCCGATTCTGGTGACGGAAAATACCGTGCTGGTTGGCTTCAGGGAAGCGGAATGGGAAGAGAAACTGAAATGAACTGCGGATTGTTCCGCGCGGGATGAACGAAATATATATAAGGCAAGTTGAATATTACAAGTTGAACATTTACGGAAATTGCGTATATATGCAGGGACTCTGTTTCTGGTCTTAACGGACCTGCGGCAGGGGTCCTGCTTTTTTGTGGGAATGGAAAAAAGGCAACATTTTTTGAAACGCGTGTTTTTGGGATTGATGCTTTCCTCAAAATGTCGCTTTTAAAGCGACCTTTTGGGTGAAATTTTCTGATATGATAAACCTGTCGGCGGGGAAACCGTTACTGGCAAAAGGTTGAAACCGCGGAAAATGTTATGATAAAATAGAGAGGAGGATTCGGAAAGCTGTGGATGAGCAGTTGAGACGCAAGATGGAGGCCAGCGAAGGTCAGGCGAAGTATGACGCGGCAACGAAGAGGGTGCTTTCCGAGAAAAGCGTTCTGGCATATATTCTGAAGCGCTGTACGCCGGAATTTGCGGACGCGGATGAAACGGAGATTCGGGATTGTATTGAAGGAGAACCGATTGTTTCGGGCTCCGGCGTGGAACCGGACATGACGAGGATTCCCGGCGGGAACGCGATTCAGGGGATGAACACGGAAAGCGTGCTGCAGCGGGAAGGAACGGTGAAGTTTGATATTCTGTTTCAGGCGCGTGTGCCCGGAACGAACGAGCGCGTCGGATTGATTATTAACCTTGAGGCGCAGCTGAATACGGCAATGAGGTATCCGCTGGTAAAGCGCGGACAGTATTATGTCAGCCGCCTGATCTCGGCGCAGAAGGAACAGATTTTCAGGGGAGATCATTACGAGAAGCTTCG
>Ga0065709_1006282_pt1 | contig 11391 bp, 9 predicted proteins | sample Hoacrofraction14_2_FD_59096 | JGI IMG/M metagenome (GOLD analysis project Ga0065709, IMG submission 59096) | Hoatzin crop microbial communities from Cojedes, Venezuela, sample from fiber fraction 14 v1 | ecosystem: Host-associated > Birds > Digestive system > Esophagus > Crop | place: Venezuela... | reverse complement strand
TGACCGGCTGGTTTTCCGTATACCTGTGATGCACGCTGAACCGAGCCGCTTGCGGCGAAGGTGAAGCCTTGCATCCAGTGTTTACTGTAATACTTTCTTTCCGTACGCAGCGCGTTCGTTTTCTCCACAATCATGTTTCCGTTCTTTCCCTGCGAATTGTGTTTTCCGGCGGACACCACGGTTGCCGGCGTTCGCCGGTCAGTTTCCTGCCGGTCATCATCTATTGCAAACTCTGATCCATTTCCATGCCCTGAGTGTAGCAAGTTTTATCCGGCGGCACAATCCTCAAATATGCGCTCTCTTCCTGCCCGCAGCCCGATTCTGCAAGACATTTCGGAGACCTGGCGGTCGGAAAAGTGCCGCCGTGCCGGATCGCCCGGGGCCTGCAGAACCCGGAATTCATCGAAGGATTTCGCGCCGATCCGGCGAAGTTTACCCGGCCGTGGTTTTCGTGGGCGAATTCGCTGTTCTGCGAGCTGATGCCGGATGTGTGCGGGATGTGAGACCGCGGCAAAAACTATGCCCCGGGAGGCCTTAGTTTACAAGGGCTCCCGGGGCATTCATGCTTTTGGAGCTATCGTTTTTCATGCGCTGTTTACGGCCGCCGCCGGCCGCAGAGCATCGGCTTTTCATGTGCTGTCTGGCGCTGCCGCCGGCCTCAGGCCCGCACCTTTTCCTGCGCTGCCGCAGGCCGCGCAGGCTCTTACACTTTTATGGTCCACTCCCCGAGCTTCGTCCTGCTCTCCCCGCGGCCGATATACGCGCGGACGGTCGTTTCCTCGCCGGCTGCGAGGGTTTTGAGCGCGGTGATCTTGTAGAGACCCATCTCGATGTCGAAGCGGTCGTGGTCGGGGTAGCCGCCGTAGTGGCTTACGCGGATCAGCTTCTTATCGCAGGTGAAGCGGATGTCGGCGTCCTCGCCGTCCGGGAGCAGGACGAAAGCGCTCTTGCCGCGCTTCAGATTCCGGAAGGTCGCGTCGGTGTCCCACAGGGGAGTCACGCCCTTGCGGGAATAGGCCGGCACATCAATCGTGTACACGTACCGGACACTGTCGGTCCGCGCGACGATCTTGGCCCGGCCGGTGCCGACCGCCTGAATCTTCATGGTCGCCTTGCCGGTCTGTGTGACGGTTACGATCTTCTCGTTCGTGGAGCGGACGCTGTTGATGGGGAGGTTGTGCTCGGTTTTTCTGGTGAGGGACATGCCATTTCCGAGGAGGATGTCTTCGGTCCACTCGCCGCCGGTCGGCTTGCCCTGCCGGTCTGCGGCGACCGAGGAGGCATAGCCTACGAGCAGGGGCTTCGTCTCGGTGATCGCGGCGCGCGCCTGAGACGGGATCACGGCGAGGAGCGCCGAGAGGATCAGGGCGGCTGCGATGTGGCTGGCTGTGCTGCGTTTGCTTATTCTGATGTTCATAGGTGTTCCCTCCGTTACATGCTGACTTCGCTGAATAAAGTTATGGTTGCAGTACCGCCATCATAGCACGTTCGCTTTGGCAATTCTTTGCATTTTTCATTAAATTTCTTGTGGATGCAAATGTCTCCTCTGAGCGATTATTACAGTCGGTCCTTTTCCGCATCCCGATCGTTCGGCCTGGTACACTCGACGCTTTCTTTAAACAGCCCCACACCATTCAATATTCTGAATGAGCGAATGAGACAGGCATATGCTTCCGGCGATACATGACGCATATAGGTTATTCTCTTTGCGCCTTTAATCTTGAGGTTCTCACCCATGTATTCCTTTGGATCCGGCCTTTCGTACGGAGCCTCTGTCATCATACAGGCCGCCAGATGCATAATTTCGCACGCTTTATATGCGGCTGTCTCACCACTGAGTTCACCGTTAAAAATATGGCCGCGGATTGCTGTAATTCCCTTCAGGAACAGAGGATATTCCTCTCCAATGCTCCCGCGCCCGATCATGCAGATACAACTTCGAATGGTATCCAATAACACGTCACCGGAATCCATATGCAAGTCACGATAAGACAGTTCAATTCGCACCAGACGATCATACGCCTCACAAACCCGGGAGTAATCGTCCATTTCTCCGAGCAATGTCCAGCAATCAAAAAATTGTTTGATGATTTCAAGTTCCTTGTCTTTTCCGAACGGCACGCCTGCCGTATGCGGTGCAAAGGCCGTCAGCTTATCAGCCAGTATGCAGTTTTTGTCTGGGACCGTTACATACAGCGAATCTCCGTCTGACAGCAGCAATCCGCTGTTTACAGGTCTCTGCACCGTCAGCACATAGGGGTCATTCTCAAAAACCACATCCAGAAGCACCGTAACCGGCACCTGTCTTCTCGGGGACGTAAAGGAGAACCGAAAGTGCCGCTTCTCGATCCCGCCGGATTTTCTGCGCATATTCTCTTCCACGCCGAGAAACGGAAAAATAGTCCCTGCCTTTCGGATATGATCATCGATATCTGTCCCTTCAGGAACAACAATGTCAATATCCGTACTGAGTCTTCTCGGATTATCGAGTAAGCTGATCAGCGCCGTCCCACCTTTGAAGATAAATGGCAGATTCGTCTTCCGGATTGCTTCCAGAAGGCCAAACGCAAATACCGTTCGTTCCAGTATGGACGGATCGGCTCCTGTATTTTGCTGAAGGTTCTCGATATGTTCCCGGGTAAATGTCTCTCGTGAAATCAATCCAGCGTCCTCCAATGCGTTTCCCGCTCCAGATATTCTCCGATCTCCTTCTCCTTGTTCCTGCGCCGTGCATACCGCAGGGTTCTTCGTTTATCCAGACGATAGGTATGCCCGGCACTTTCTACCACTGCCGGGTACTCGGCACGGCTGTACATCGTCTTAATCAGCCTGTCACAATACATATCCACGAGAAGCTTCTCGAGTGAAATCTGCTGCGGATCGTTCCTGCGCATCGGTGACTCGGAAAGTAAATCCGTGATGACAATGACATCTCTGGCACGGTACAGGTCGAATTCTTTCTGAGACGGTTTATACAAGATGTTCGTGTACCCGTTATTCTGAAGACTGCGAAAAATAAACTCTCCGGACATCTTTTCGACTTGCAGAAAAATCGTGTTGACTCCGATCAAATGATTGAGGAATTCGTTCATCAGGCGTGTCTCAAAAACTGTAAACTCCACATACAGGAACTGCTTTCTCACATCCTGCATCAGGGTGAGCGCCGGCGCGGAGTATTCGGGAACATACTCCGGTCTGGCGGTATGCGACTCGGCGACCCGGTAGGCGTCATACCCTTCTCTGACCAGGTCTCCTTTGCGCAAAAGCGCTGACAGCCCCCAATTGAATGTATTCTCACTAAGGTCCGGGCGCAATCTCTGAAACTCGATGATGATTCCGCTGTGTGTATAGGTTTTTTCTGTGTCCAGCTCGTTCACGGCATCTTCATACCAGATCAATCGCGTCACCTTCCTTTCGATATGGAATATCGGCAATTTTTATCAGATTTTGCCGATATTCTATACCCTAAAAAAGAGCGTGTCAATCGGGCATTGTACATCATTTCACATACTGCCGGTGGGCCGCAGAAAGGCACCCGCCATTCCGGCAGATGCCTTTCTTGATCATCCGACTCTGACTTCCCCTTGCGGACAGGTCACGCCTCCGGCCGTCACCGATGTAAGTGCAGCTGCAACTGTCCTTTTGCAGGCCTGATTCAGTCGGTTCACATCGCAAAGGCCAGTTCCTGCAGCACCGGCTGAAAATAGGCATAGAAATTGATGATCTTCTGCTGCGCCTTGACCCGCTTTGTCTCGCTCGTCGAGATCTTCTTGCAGGTCATGGTAAATGTGTACGTATTCGACGGTCCGACGGTGCTTGTTTCTTTGTAGGTCGCCTTGTAGCCTGTACCGGTTTTCTTATAGCTGATCGTCCTCTTGTTCGTAGAGGCGCCCTGGCCTTTCGAGACCATGGTATAACTCGTCAGAAGCCCGTTTGCCTTAAACTTATAGGTATAGTTACAGGTCATCGACATGCCGGTCAATACCTGCTTCACCTTCACGGTCTTGCCGCTCCGCGTTATGGTTTTGGTCTGTGCAAGGGGGAAACTTTTAATTTCCTTGCAGGGCACCGTGGACGCTCCCTTGTATTTGTACGTCGTCACAGAGTTTTCCGTATCTGCCTTCTCCGTTATTTTCTGTACGCGTCCCTTCTTGTCATACGAAATGGAATAGGTCTCCGACATGGGAAATGTCTCCCCGCTTGAAGTATCCACAATCCAATCCTTTCTGGCTGTTTTCAGGCGATTTGATTTATCATACGTATACGTGTAGGTATCCACATACTTGTCTACCTTATAAACCGCCTTTACCAGCAGCCCTTTTTTGTTGTAGGTATATTCGTCGGATGACCCATTACTCCGCACGACTTTGGTCAGCACGGACACGGTGCCGGCGGCCTGCACTGTAAGTGCGGTGGTAAGTGCCATGACCAGTACGGCCATGACGATGACCAGTCTCTTTGCTTTTTTCATACTCTCTGTTCCTCCCTTCCGCGCATTGCGCCTGTTTTCATTATACACATGGCACACGGAGAAATAAGTATTTTTATGTGCCTTTCCTCATCCATATATGGTTTTTGCAGTTCTTCCGGCAAGTTCTCCTGTCGCGGGGCCGGGGGCGAATTGGCAGACTCGGTCTGCTATGGCCATGGTGGATTCCCGGTGTGACACCAGGATGAAGGTCTTGTGCGCCTTCTGGGCTTCCAGGGATCTCAGGATGATTCCCTCGTTCATGCTGTCGACGTTGCTGGTGGGCTCATCGAGCAGGATCAGCGGCGCGCCGCTCAGGAAGGCGCGGGCGAGTCCGATCCGCTGCTTCTCGCCGGCCGACAGTCGTCCGCCCAGTTCGCCGACTTGCGTATCGTACCTTTCCGGCAGGCTCTCGATAAAATCGTGAACCGACGCCATGCGGCAGGCTTCCTGCAGTTCCTCATCGGTTGCCTCCGGCCTGGCCAGCAGGAGATTTTCCCGGATCGTCACATTAAACAGATACGTATCCTGACTCACCATCGTCACATTCTGATGCAGACTGTCGGTCCGGATACTGTCCGTATCGATGCCGTTATACAGGATCTGTCCGGCATCCTTCGGGAAAAATCGCAGCAGGAGCCGCAGCAGTGTGGACTTGCCGCACCCGCTCGGGCCGATGACGCCCACGATTTCACCCATTTCCACGGAGAGCGAAACATCGCGCAGCACGCGTTCCCCGCTCCCGGGATAGGCAAAGGAAAGGTCTTCCACGGACAGATTTTTAAACCGGATCTGCGCGCCGTCCGTAATATCTCTTACAAGCGGCTCCTCCTCCATGAGGTCAAGCACCCGGTCTCCGCTGGCGAAGGTCTGCGTCAGATTGGCCGGAAGGTTTGCGAGACTGATGGCCGGGCCAAAGCTTCCGAACACGGCGACCACACCGATCAGCATCGTTCCCGCGTCCATGTGTCCCGCCATCACGCCGTTAAGTCCCACCCAAAGCGCCAGCAGGATAAAGACGGAGACGAAAAGCGATCCTACGCAGGCGGACAGGACGGACAGCGTTTTGATCTCCCCGGCACGGCCAAGCAGGCTTTCGGACCGGCGGTTCACCTCGTCCTTACGCGTCCTGGCGGCACCGTACCGGATCAGCTCCCCGATCCCCTTGATACTGTCCAGGAAGTACGCATTGAAAGAGGCGAACTCCTCACGGTAGCGCACCCCTGCCCTGCGGCTCAGTTTCTGAAAGAGCACCGGCTCGGCTATGCCGATCACCAGATAGCCCGCCAGGGCCACCAGCGCAATGCGATAATCCGCCGCCATACCCGTAAACAGAAATACAAAAGTTCCGGTCACGGCCGCGATACAGACCGGCGAGATGGTATGCGCGTAGAACACTTCCAGCGTCTCTATGTCGGACGTGATCATGGCGATGATGCTGCCCTTCTGTTTGCCCGCCAGCTTCGCGGGGCAGAGCACCCGCAGGGCCCCGAAGACCTGATCCCGGAGTACGGCAAGCATTTTGAAGGCGATATAGTGATTGGAATACTGTTCGGCAAAGCGCAGCGCGCCGCGCAGAACGCCGAACACGATGCACAGCGCGATCAGCGTACCGTACGATAAGGTGACGGGGGCGCCCAGTGCCTTGGCGACGGCCGTCGCTCCCGTAAGTGTTACGGAGAGGGCCAGAAGCGCTCCCAGACTTCCGACGCACACCGCCAGGAAGATGATTCCGGAGAGGCTTCCGATCAGTGAAAGGAGGCTGGCTACGATGAGCGGCCACGGGCGGGATCTCTTTTCGCTGCCCTCATCGGCGGAGCGGCCGGGGCTTCTGTCGTTTCGGCCGCTTCTGCCGCTTACGGCGCTTCTGCCGCTTACGGCGCTTCTGTCGCTTACGGCGCTTCTGTCGTTTCGGTCGCTTCTGCCGCTTATCTCCGCGCCGGCTGCACGCGTGCGCGCGGCGCCTGTTACTGCTCCGCCCGCCGTGACCGGCTCGGTCTCCGGCACCGCGCCGCCGTTGAATTCCAGCGCCTTCTGCGTGTCATACATGGTTCGGTATCCGCCGCCGAGACGCATCAGCTCCTCATGCGTTCCCTGCTCCGCCACGCGGCCGTCCTCCATGTAATAGATCCTCGCGGCCTCGCGGACGTTCTCCAGCCTGTGCGAGATGACAATGACCGTCTTGCTTCGTGCCATTTCCCGTACGACACGCATGATGATGCGCTCACTGTCACTATCAATGTTGCTGGTCGCCTCATCCAGTATATAAATATCCTTATCCGCCGCCAGGCTGATCGCCAGGCACAGACGCTGCCGCTGTCCTCCCGAGAGATTCGAGGCGTCCTCCGAAATCACCGCCTCCAGTCCCCCGCGCATTTTTATCACGTCAGCCAGAGAGACCTTCTCCAGCGCCGCATACGCCTCCTGCTCCGTCAGATCTGCCCTGGCCATCCGGAAATTGTCCCATACCGATTCATGGAACAGGTAGGTATTGCAGCTGACCACGGCCAGATGCTTATAATAGTTCTCACGGCTCAGCTTCCCGAGCTCGCATCCGTTAACCAGGATCCGGCCTGCCTGCGGCCGCAGCACGCCTTCCAGAAGGCCCACGACGGTCGACTTGCCGCACCCGCTCTTGCCGACGATGCCGGTCATCCGGCCCGCAGCGAACTCCATGGAGGCGTCCCTGACTGCCTCCGTGTCTCCCTCGTAGGCAAAGCCGGCGTGATCCATCGTCAAGGAGATGCCGTGCCCCGTGTCCGTGATGTTCCCGGTTCCCCACTCAGGCTCGGGCCGGTTCAGCAGCTCCAGGAGCTTTCTGCCGGCGCTTGCGCCGTTCATGGCAACATGAAAGGCCGAGCCGAATGCCCGCAGGGGCAGGAAAAAATCCACCGCCACGAGCACCATGAACAGGGCCCGGAACGGTGAGAGTCCCCCGTGCGTCATACTCCGTATGGCCGCAGCGATGCCCAGCGCCGCTCCGCCGTACGCTACGGTATCCATGATCGTGGTGCTTGCGAGCTGCATGATCAGCACCTTCATGGTCACGCGCCGGAATTCCTCCGAGCTTTCATTGAGCTTCTTGTGCCACAGCCCGTCCGCGCGAAAAATCTTCAGCACCTCCAGACCGCTCACACCATCCAGAAACTCGCCGCCCATCGAAATGTATTTATCCCAGTACTTGGCGAATATTTTTCGGGCATATCGGGAAACAGCGATAATCGACAGCGGGATCAGCGGGACAAGCAGGATCAGCACCACGGCCGCCGGCCGGCAGATCGGGAAACAGATGAAGAACAGCGCGAAGGGGGCCAGCATGCAATAGAAAAACTGCGGGATATAACTGGTATAATACAGATCGAGCTGCTCGATTCCCTCCAGGCACACCTGCGTCAGGCCGGCCATTCCCAGATTTCCTGCGGAAGCCGCGCCCAGCCGTGTGATCTTTTCATAGGCTTTCGCGCGCAGCTGCTTCCGGGCCTTGCGCCCCAGCTTCTCCTTTAATCTGCCTGCCAGATAATCAAGCCCGAAATGGAGAGCTGTACACAGCACCGCTGCTTGGAAGCATACCGGCAGACGATCTGTCTCGCCTTCCGACACGGCCGCCACGGCTTTCACCATGCCGGCGGTCACTCCCACATTGGCGAGAAGCGACAGCAGCATGATGGCAGCGATTCCGAAGAGAAGTTTTTTATCTTTTCCGAGGAGTCTCAACAGGCGCTTATCGATCATGACGGAATACCCTTATCCTCTTTCCCCTGCGCTTTTTCTTTCGCTCTGTCTTGCGTTCTTTCTTGTGCGCGTTCTTGCGCTCGTTCTTTCGCGCTTTCCTGCGCCCTTTCTTGCGCGCTCCCGCTCTTTCGCTGCTGCCGCTTATATTTCAGCATGGCGGCCACATGGGACATGGCAAAAACCGGATGTGACAGCAGCATCCGCGGCCCGGCATAGCGCATGACGGCCTTGATCTGCTCCCTCCTGTCCGGTTTGTAACAGTGTACACTGCAAAATGAGCAAAACTGCTTATTCTTCTTGAACGGGCATTTCTCCAGGCGGAATACAGCATATTCCGTGAGTTCCTCACACGCGGAGCACACGGCTTTGCCGCCGGTGTTGTGATGGCCGTGGCAGTACATACGGATCATATCCGGTATCAGTTCTTTCTCCTGCCGCCAGTGCCTGTATTCCTTCGATGACAGATTTTCCAACGTCTCACGAACCTCCCTCTTGATGAACTGCTTCGCACGTACGGTCCCTGCGGCCCGCCGGCCTTGCGATCACGGCCTCTGCGACCCGCCGGCCCCGCGATCACAGTCCCTGCGGCCCGCCGGCCCCGCGATCACGGCCTCTGCGGCCCGCCGGCCTTGCGCTCAGGCTCGCTCGCCCAGCAGCTTGTACAGCAGGCCGCGCTCGGGATTGTCCGGGTCGCGATGGTAGATGTCGATGCGGGCGGGGTCGGCGCTGCGGTCGGCGAAGGCGGGGTAGAGAAAGCCGAAGTCGGGCTTGCCCGGCTCGTATTCGCCGACCAGGCGGGAGATCGTGCAGATGATGAAGTTATAGATCTCTTCGGACTCGTCGAAGCGGTATTTGTCGGCGGCTTTGACCGGGATGTCGTAGGTGCCGGCGAAGACGTAGATGGCGGTGGGACTGTCGACCGGATAGCCGTCGGCCATCGCCTCGTAGAAGACGTCCATCAGGGCGTCGTTCTCGAGGCGGCATTCGAGGATGCCGGTCAGGAGCTGGTACATGCCGCCGGGCTTCATAAAGTCCGGGCGGAAGCGGTGCTCCTGCAGCTGCACGTTGGTCTCGGAGAATGGCACCGTCTTGGCCAGTGCCAGGTTACGGGTCTTCTCGGCGCCGCTCAGATTGAGAAAGCGCGTATTGAACGTGTCTTCGATCATCCCGTCGCTGTCCACGTAGGCGCCGGCGATGCGGGTAAAGCAGCTGCGCGCCGGCGTCATGCGGCGCGTGAGCTCGAGCATATCTTCTCTGTTGATCATTTTAGCTACTCCTCGTCTCCGTACTCCGCCGCCCGGTTCAGCCACTCGTTGTACGCGCGGTTGGCTTCCTCGGCTTCTTTCTTTTGGATCCACCGCTCGCGGTCGCTCATGATGGCCAGCATCTCGTCGGCGATCTCCTCGGCGCTGCGGGGGTTCGCGGAGTACAGATAGGCGGTCATGCGGTTCATGGTGTTCTCAGAGCCGAGGTTGCGTGCGATCTGCACGCCGAATTCCTCGGGATATCCCTTGCTGACCACGGCCCGGACTAAGTCCCGGTAGGCTGCTTTCCACGATTCGGTTGCCATTGCTTCGCCTTTCCTGTTTCCCCGGCCGGCTCAGTCCTGCCCTTCCGTGAAGCGGATCTGCAGGTCCTCACTGACCTCAAATGTATAGCTCAGTGTCTCGTACGGCTCGTCTTCCCAGGCCTGCCCGTAGCTCAGGGTCACGGTGACCGTGCCGGGGGCCTGCGGGGTGATGATGATCTCCTCCGTGCCGCCGACGCCGACCATCATTTCCTCGTGGGCATCCTCGGTGTAGCTCTGGCTCACGCTGACGGCGTCCGCGTCGGTCTCGCTCGTCCACTCGCAGCCGGTCGTCGGGTTGGCGTCCAGGTACAGGATCACGCGCTTGCCCCAGTCTCCGGAGCTGATCGCCGCCGTGTCCGGACCCTCCGTATTCTCCGTGCTTTCCGTGTTCAGGTACACGACGAGGCTGTCGCTCTCATCGTCACCGCTGCCGCTCTCATTGTCGCCGCTGTCGGCCGCGCCCGCCGTGTCGACTTTCTCGAAAATGTGATACAGTCCGTCATAGTACAGATCGATCGTGCCTTCCACAGCACCGTACTGCCCTTCGCAGGCACCGAAGTTGGTCTGGCCGTTTTCGGTCGGAATCGTCGCGTCAGCGGTCATGTCCGGGGAGTCGGCGGCCCTGTCCGCAGCGTCGGCGGCCGTGTCCGCAGCATCGGCGACCATGTCCGGGGAGTCGGCGGCCGTGTCCGCAGCATCGGCGGCCGTGTCCGCAGAGTCGGCGGCCCTGTCCAGGGAGAAATCCATGTTCCCGCAGCGGAGCAGGAAGGAGGCCTCGCCGGTGTCGCGGTAGAGTTCATCGTTCACGCGGGCATAACGGACCGGCTCGATCGCGACCGGGTCCCAGCCGTAGTCCTGATACGCCGTCAGGTTCAGGCCGCTGTCCTCGACATAACGCGACAGGGTCACCGCGAGCGCGTACTTCCACAGCGCTTCCTTGTCGACGGCCGAGCCCAGGAACAGCCCCTCCAGATCATACACGCCGAAGTCCCCGGCTTCACTGCAAATGCGATGAATGTCTTCCTCCAGTCCGTCTCCGTCGGTCACCCGGTCAAACATTTCGACCGCATACCCGTCCCCGTCCCGGACCAGCCACAGCACCCCCGGGTTCTGCCCGCCGGCCTCGCACAGGAGCGTGCTGTCGTCCTGCTGTGCATACCAGAAGAGCCAGAAGTCGCCGTAGACCTTGACGTGGTCCTCGTCCGTGTCGTCCACGCCGAAGATCACCGGCACCGGGATCAGGACGTCGGACGCGCTGTACATCGGCGCCAGCTCGTCGGCGATGTAGTCGCAGACGCAGGCCAGCACCGCACTGTGTCCGGAGTACGTGAAAGCCGGCAGCGCCGATTCCGCCTCCGTCTCCGCTTCCGTCTGCTCCTGAGCCGAAGCCTCCGCTGCGGTCTCCTCCGTCGCTGCCTCCGCTTCCGCCGCAGCACACACCGCCCCCGCGCACACCGTCATCGTGCCCGCTATCATCATCGAAAGAATGAGTGTCCGTCTCTTCATACCCGTCATCCCCCTTTTCGTTTCGCTTACTGTAAAAGTCCCAAGAGCCCAAGCCGGCAGGCGCCGGGCGATTGGCTGACTTTTCGTATACCTGTGATATACGGCTTGTCCGAGT